>ENA-UPTA01000014-UPTA01000014.1-activated-sludge-metagenome-genome-assembly--contig:-NODE-14-length-167376-cov-12.957172_pt1 | contig 167376 bp, 212 predicted proteins | sample MGYA00238184_ERZ773361 | MGnify/ENA primary metagenome ERZ773361 (study PRJEB29100, sample SAMN05720205) | activated sludge metagenome | isolation source: anaerobic digester from wastewater...
CTCTGGTTATTCCCCAACTGTTTCTGGAGTTTGGTCAACTACATCTAATTTAAATACAGCAAAACAATCATTAGCTGGAGCAGGAACAGCAACATTAGCTTTAGCAATCGGTGGTGATACTGGATCAGGAAACGGTACTAATGTAGTTGAAAAATGGTCAGGTTCAGCTTGGTCAACTACAGCTACTATATCTACAGCTAAATATGGTTTAGCAGCTTGTGGAGTTACAACTGCTGCTTTATGTTTTGGCGGATACTCAAATAACTTTACAAGTGTTACAGAAAAATTTGACGGTTCTACATGGGCAACAACAGGAGCATTGTCAAGTAGTAGATCTGGTTTAGCTGGATGTGGAACGACCTCAGATGCATTATGTTTCGGTGGCGAAAATATTTCAAGCAGAATTGCATTAACAGATAAATGGGATGGTTCAGCTTGGGCATCTACTAGTACATTAAATGTTGTGAGAAGCGTATTAGGTGGAGCCGGAACAACAGGTTCTGCTTTATCATTTGGCGGATCTAATGATAGCGGTGCTGTTTCTTCAACTGAAACATGGAATGGATCAAACTGGACAGTAGCCTCTTCATTAAACACAGCAAGATTTGGTTTAGCTGGCTGTGGAACAGGATCAGACGCTTTAGCTCATGCAGGCTTTGGTCTTAATACAACTGAACAATGGAAATCTACAACTTGGGTAACTATTGCTACTTCATCTGTAACAAGAGATACTTTAGCAATGGTTGGAACTACTACTTCTGCTTTAGCATTTGGTGGAACTTATGGTGGTAATTTAGCAACAACTGAAACTTATACTAAACCAGATGTATCAAGTGGGGTATCAGGATCATCAGGTTACTCTGGAATTAGTGGATACTCAGGTATATCTGGCTATAGTGGATTAAGTGGATATAGTGGTTACTCAGGTGTTTCTGGTTATAGCGGAATCAGTGGATACTCAGGTATAAGTGGTTACTCAGGTTATGGAACTTCTGGATACTCAGGTTATTCAGGTTATGCAAGCTCATCAGCAGGAACTGTTTGGTCAGGTTCAACGTCCAATGATACAGAAACTGAAATCTTTGTGGGAGGTGTTGATTCCTCAAGATATGATATATCTGCTTCCACAGGCGCTGCATTTAATATTTCTGTAGTTGGAAAAGATAACACATCATCAAAAGTTAATGGTTACTTCTTTAGAGGTGTTATCAGAAGAGATGCTTCAAATAATACTGTTTTAGCTAATGTTATTAAAGATATTATTGAAGAAGATACAACTTGGGATGCAAATGTATATGCTGATGATACCAATGAAGCATTAATTATTAAAGTGACTGGAAAAGCTGCAACTACTATTAGTTGGGCAGCAACAGGAATCATTTCAGAAACTACTTAATGGAGATAAAACATGCCATTTTCTTCAATTTGGTCTACCACATCAGCATTAAATAGTGCAATAGGTAATTGTGCAGGGTGTGGAAATATTACAGATGCTTTATTATTTTCTGGAGGAACTAATATAAATGCATATAGTACAGGAACACAAAAATGGCAATCTAATTCTTGGGCAACTACATCGACATTAAATGTATCAAGAGCACAAGTTGGTGGAGCAGGAACAACATCAAATGCTTTTTGTTGTGGTGGTTACAATGGAAATTCTATGCCAAATTGTGAAAAATGGAGTGGTTCAAGTTGGCAGACTACTACAGCTTTAACACAAAATAAAAGATTTCCTGGTTTAGTTGGAGATAATACAGACGCTATATGTTTTGGCGGAAGAACAAGTGCGAGCGTTTATGCAAATACTACTTATAAATGGTCAGGTTCGTCATGGTCTACTACTGGTTCTCTAGTTGAAGCTATAGGTCAGATGGCATATTTTGGAACAACATCTGCCGCTTTATCATGTGCAGGGGGAACTGGAGATGGTGTATATACATGCCAAATTTGGTCAGGAACATCATGGGCAACAACAAGTTATTATATTTATGCATGTGAAAATCTTGCAGGAGCGGGAGTAACAAATAGTGGTTTAGCATTTGGAGGACAAACTACAACTAGTTCATCTGCAACTTGTTATTGGGATGGATCAACATGGGTAACCACATCTTCATTAAATGCGGCTAAATATGGAATTGGAGGGTGTGGGGAAGCTATTTCAACTCTATGTATGGGTGGTTTCACTTCAACAACTGCAGCATTAAATGTAACCGAAAGAAATTCTGGTCATATAATTAATTCAGGAACTGTTTTTTCAAATTATAATGATAGTTATGTAAAACAACTAGGAACGGCTGGCGTTGCTCAAAATATTGATTGGAATGAGTCTAATTTTCAAGCTGTAACTATAACATCTGATTCTGCTTGGGCAACAACATCATCTTTAAATAGTATTAAAATCTATTCTGGATCATGTGGAACAACAGCAGCTTCTTTGAATTTTGGAGGACTATATGATTCAGCACCAACTAGTTTATCATCTACAGAAAGATGGGATGCTTATAGTTGGTCCACTACAAGTTCTTTACCATCCGCAAAATATGAATTGTCAGGATGTGGAACAACTTCAGCAGCTTTAGCATTCGGTGGTAAAACATTAGCTAATAATTATCTTTCTACTTGTACAATATGGAACGGATCAGCTTGGGCAACAACGGGTGCCTTACCAATAATTAAATCTGATATGGCTGGGTGTGGTACAACATCGGCTGCTTTATGTATCGGAGGATATAATGGTAATATATTAACAAGAACTGATCAATGGTCTGGGACAGCTTGGGCTACAACTACTTCTTTAGCTACAGCTAGATATAAATTAGGTGGATGTGGAACTACAACTGCTGCTTTAGCTATTAGTGGACAAAATGGTTCATTAACATCAACTGGAGCAGTGAATAAATGGGCGAGTACAGCTTGGTCAACAACAACTGCTATAACAACTCCAAGATATGGATTTGCTTGTTTTGGAATAACTTCAAGTGCCATGGCAGCAGGAGGAAGTAATAATTCAAGTAATTATTTTTCATCCTCTGATACTTGGTCAGGGACAGCTTGGGCTACAACCGGAGCAATGACTCAAGCTATTTATTCATTGACAGGATCTGGAGCAAGTGTAATAGCTGGCGGATTGACAATGGGTGGACAAAATGGTGGCCCTAGTTTTATATCATTAACACAAAGATGGCTTGATACACAAACTGCTTTTACATTTACAGATCCTAAAGTTCCAAAAATTTTAATGTTAAAAGCTACTGCTTCGGGAAGTGGTGTTCAATGGCCAGCCAATGTTAATTTTGATTCATCTTCTGCTGTATCTACTGCAGCAGGATATATAGATTTAATAATATTTTACTTTAATGGAATTTCTTACTATGGAACTATTTACAATAGATATGAATAGGAGACAATAAATGATAAATCAAGCTTGGTCCACAACATCTTCTATGAATATAACAAAAAGTTTCTCTAATGGCTGTGGGTCCGCTTTTAATGCTTTAAGTTTTCAAGGAAATAATGGAAGCAATTTAACAAACTGTGAAGTTTGGTTAACAAATGCTTGGTCAACAACAACTTCTTCTAGTACTGCAAAATATAATGTAGGGTGTGCAGGGAATGCAATAGCCGCATTATGTTTTGGCGGACAAGCATATACAACTCTTAATGAAATATGGTATGGAACAGCTTGGTCAACAACAGGAGCACTTACTATAGCTAGAGGTGCTTTAGCGGGTTGTGGAACAACTTCGTCTGCTTTAGCAAATGGTGGCGAAAATAATAACTATATGCTTTTAACAGAAAAATGGGGAGGATCAACCTGGGCAACTACAACAGCCGGACAATATACAATAGCTACTCATAGTATTATAGGCGATTCTACAACTGCTTTAAATGTTGGCGGACATAATGGAAGTGGCCCTATGACTGTAGCACAGAAATGGTCAAGTAATGCTTGGTCGACAACTACAAATCTTTCTGTTGGTCAAAGAAGTATGGGTTCAGCCGGAATAGCAACCGCTGCATTAATTTTTGGAGGAACTAATTCAACAGGAACGACAGGAGTTACTCAAAAATGGGATAATTCATCTTGGTCAACAACATCCTCATTAAATATACCTAGAACTTATGCATGTGGCGGGGGAACTACTAATTCTTCTATTTGTTTTTCAGGATCTAATGGATCTTATGTAATAGTAAGTGAAGTATTTAATAAAACATCTGATCCTTATTCTATGTATTATTATAATAATTATGATTCTGAACTTGAAGAAATTAATCTTGGGGAAACTCAAAATGCAATAGGAATAGACTGGACAAGAGGTCGTTACCAAAGAATAGAAATAACTCCATTTATTTCAGATGCTTGGGCGACAACAACTTCATTAAATATTATAAGAGGTTGGGTAGCAAGTGCAGGAACATCAACAGCTTGTTTAGCATTTAGTGGTTCAAATACTTCTTATTTATCTTCTACTGAAATATGGAAAAGTGATACATGGGCAACTACATCTGCAATGGGAGCCGTTAGACAAGGAGTGGCAGGATGTGGGGCAACTAATACTGCTTTAGCCGTTGGTGGTTTTAATGCAAGCTATGTTACAAGAGTTGAATATTTTGCAGGGACAGCTTGGGCAACAACAACTGCCTTTTCATCAGCTAGAGCTTATATGGCTGGAGTAGGGAGTAGGGCATCAGGATTTTTCTTTGGCGGTAGAAACTCATCAACAGCTTATCAAGCAAATAGTTATAAGTGGAGTGGGACAGCTTGGTCAACTACAACTGCTTTATCTCAGTCAAAAGCTTTTCACGCAACAGCAGGAATAAGCACTGCTTGTTTAGCTTACGGTGGTTATAACTCAACCGCAACATATATGAGTTCAACTGCTATATGGAGTGGATCAGCTTGGGCTACTACAATTGCTTTAAATATTGCTGTTCAAGCTCCTAGTGGCGCAGGAAGTACATCAGCAGCATTATCAGTTGGGGGAACCAATGGATCATATTTAGCATCATGTGAATTTTGGAATGGTTCAGTATGGGCTATGACATCAAATGTTAATGTTAATAAATGTGAAGCAGGAACTAATAATTATAATACTTCTGTTCCTGATTGTTTAGCATTTGGTGGTTGTAATAGTACAACTCCTACATATTTATCAACTACTGAATTATTATCAACTCCTACTCAATATTGTGTTGTAAGTTTTACAGATGATCCTTCTCGCCCATGTATTGTATATTTAAGAATTATCCAAGGAGCTGGAGTAGATGCTAAAAAGATAACATGGCCTGCAAATGTAAAACTTTGCTCAACTGCTAATAGAATAAGTACTGGTGATGGATGGGTAGATTATGCAAGGTTGTATTTTGACGGAACTACCTATTGGGGTTACATTAGTGAACACTTCTCATAAGGATTTAAATTAATGAAGATATTCCCATCATGGTCAACAACTTCTTCAGTAAATTCAGTTAGAAGAGCTGGCGGAAGTGTAGGAAGTACTCTATCTGCATTATTTTATGGAGGCAGTACAGCAGCAAATACAGCAGTCACAAATAATGAATTATGGTCAGGAACAACTTGGGCAACTACATCAGCATTGACTGCAGCTAGATATTGTCTTGCTCATTGTGGAATAGCAACAGCAGCTTTAGCTATGGGTGGTTGTACAGGAACAGGACCAACATATTTTTCAAATCATTATATATGGAGTGGTTCATCTTGGGCAACAACTACTAGTTTATTAAGAGTAGAAGGATACATGAGAGCAGTTGGAACCACAGATAGTGCTTTATTATTTGGAGGTCAAAACGGAAGTACTCTTAATAAAACAGATAAATGGTCAGGAACTGCTTGGTCAACTACAACAGTTTTAACAGGTGTTAAACACAGTCCTGGTGGAGTTGGAAATACTTCATCTGCTTTATGTATAGGAGGAACAACTGGCGGTAGATATACAAATGTTGTAGAACAATGGTCAGGTTCATCTTGGTCAACTACAACTGCAATAAATGTAATTAGATTTAGTCCTGGTTCAGTTGGAAATACATCATTTGCTCTAATATATGGAGGAGATAACTCAGTAGCTATTTCATCATCAGAATCTTGGAGTATGTCAACATGGACAACTGTAAGTAGTTTAAATGAAGTAAGAAATTATACGGGTCATGCAGGAACAGCATCAAATGCATTAGCATTTGGTGGTGGGAACGAGTCAGCTTTTCTAAATACTGGAGAATTATGGGACGGTCAATGGCAGTATGATAACAATTATACCGCTACTGAATATGATAACGGAGATACTGGAGATTCTTCATCTTTTACATTAGATTGGAGTAGAGGAAATTTCCAAAAAATAACATTATCTCCAATGCCACCTCAAGCATGGGCAACAACATCAGCAACAAGTCTTGTAAGAATGTATGTAGCTTGCTGCGGAACACAATCAGATGCTTTGCTTTTTGGTGGTACAAATCTTTCATATCTTTCTACAACTGAAATTTGGAACGGTTCAACTTGGGCAACCACAACTGCTATGGGAATAGCTAGACAAGGATTAAGTGGTTGTGGAACAACTGGAGCTGCCTTATCAATGGGCGGATATAATGGAAATTATACAACAAGAGTTGAAAAATGGTCAGGGACAGCTTGGTCGACTACAGCATCTATTTCAAATAATAGAACTTACGGAGCAGCTTGTGGAACAACTGCAGCCGCTTTATGTTTTGGTGGAAAAACTACAGCAATGGCAAGATATGTATCAACTACACAACAATGGGATGGAGCAGCTTGGCAGACAGGTGGCGCTTTACCTGAGAGTAAAGGTGGTTTAGCAGGAATAGGAATAACATCATCTGCATTAGAATTTGGAGGGGGAAATACTTCATCTCTTTATTTTTCTACATGCGGAATTTGGTCAGGATCAACTTGGGCAACGACAACAGTTTTAAATGCCGCAGTTAATGGAGGTTCAGGAAGCGGAATATCATCATCAGATGCTTTATCATTTGGTGGAGGTAATACAACTGCAACTTCTTTAACAAATACAGAAAAATGGTCAGGAACTTCTTGGGCAACATCAAGTTCTCTTAATATAGCTAGAGGTACTGCGGCTGGAGGATGTGGAACCACATCAGCTAGTCTTACTTGTGATGGAAGCAATGGTAGTTATTTATCAAGTACTGAAATTTGGAAAAACTCTGGTACTGCTTGTACTTTTACTTTAGGAAGACCATCTTCTAATAACTCATTTTTAATTTTAAAAGTAACTCAAGGTACTGGAGGAGGTTTAACTATAACTTGGCCATCTACTGTTAAATTTCCTACTGATTATAACTCTCTTTCAACTATTGAAGGTCGTATAGATATTATTGAATTATATTTTGATGGAACTAATTATTTAGCAAATATATGGAAAAATTTTGTATAGAATTAACTAATTTTTGGAACAAAATACAAAATAAATAATGAGGTTAATAGATATTAATGAGTAAAATGTATGAGGAATATTTAAAAGGAGATGTACCACTTCAAGAGCAAAAGACTAGAAAGAAAGTTCATTCTACTCTTGGAGCTGTTGTATTTCCTGTGTGGATTCCATATAGATTAATAAGAGCTGCTTTTCAAAAATGTACTAGAGAATGTGGAATTCTTTCAATTAATACTCCTCATAGGCAGAGATGTTTATTAACTTGTAAAATGAAAAAGAAACAAGCTCTTCTTAAAGCATTAGATGATTTAAAACCTCATTGTGATAAGTTTAAAGGTGATTGGAGAAAGAATAGGTGTTTAAAAAAAATAGAAAAAGGAAAAGCTAAACTAGAGAAAGAAATACATGAACTAAGAAAAGAAATAATCAATCGAATCTAAGAAAGGAATTAATATGTCTAAAGAATTGGTGAGTAAAGAGAATAATGAACTAGAATTATTTACAGAGCAAGGTAATTATTTATCAGAGATATTACCTGGTCATAAAGAAATGTTATCTTTTATTGAATCTAATGTTCCTGAGATAGGACGAGCTTCATCTTTATTTAGAAAGACTCAATCTCAATTTATGGATAATATGTTGACTGTTTCTAATTTAACTCCAATTAGAAACTTGAGACAGATTCTAGCTGAGATTGAAAATACAATGCATGCTTTAAGAGAGAATTATTATAGACGTAAAAGAGCAGAAGTTGAAATTAAGAAGTTAGAAAGAAAGTTAGAAGCTGAGGATGATGATTTAGAAAGACAATTAATTGAAATAGATTTAGCTGATAAAAAAAGTTCATTACTTATGGGTAATGGTTATATATCAGGAGCGGTAAGAAAACTTACTAACTATATGGTTCAGTATAATAGTATACTTGAACAATATGGACTTAAAGATTTTAATGAACTTGATTTTGAGGAAGAGGAAGAGAAGTATCACATTATGAAATCATTTGAGCAAGCATTATGTGCTGCCCGTTCCAGGAATGGATTAATAGATGAAGGTAATCAAATTTATTTTCATCAAATAGGTATTAATGGTGCTACTGCTCAGATAGAAGTATTAAAATATTTTCAAGCTGAAAAGTCATATTTTGAACAAGGTAAGGAACCATCTCATTCAATGGTTGTTGATTTCTTATTAGAGATGGCAGATAAGTTTAAAGGGTGTTCAAAACCATTACAAACATTCAAAGGAATGAAAACTGATATTACTAAATTGGCGACTGTAGGAGATTGATCTAATGGACAGATTGGAAAAAATTGAAAAATTAAAAAAGATTAAAAAGTTACTTGAGCAGATTGATTATAATAAATTACAAAAAATGAGAAAAGAAAAGTATTTAAAATCTGGCGGTTATTATGCTGCTAGAAGAGCTGATGATTTAAATTATATAAATAAAGAAGAAGGTAAAGCTTTAAGAAGAGCACAATATTTAAGAACAGGTGAATATGGAAAGGAAGGACCATTAGAGGCTAAACTTAGAGCTAGACAAGAAAGAGAAGCTACTAGACAATCAGCAAAGAGAGTAGGACAATCATCAGGAGAAAAAGCAGTTGCCGGTGGAGCTAAACCTACAGGAAAGACAATTGATTATGCAGGTATTGATAAAAGATTAAGAGCTAGACATGAATATCATAAAAAGACAGCAGGTAGATTACAAGGTGAAATTAATGTTGCTAGAGCTCAAGGAAATAAAGAAAAAGTTATTGCTTTACAGAGAGAATTAGGTAAAGTTCAAGGACAAGGATCAAAAATAGAAAAACTCAGAAAGGGTTTAAGTTTAAGAGGTGCAAGAGAAACAGCTAGAAGTCAAGCGATTAATGCATCTCAAAATAAAAACGCAGCAAAATCATTAGGTAAATTAGGAAAGAAAGGTAAAATCGCTGCTGGAGTAGCAGGTGCAGCTTTAGCAACCGCAGCAGGATTAAAAGCTTTTGCTAAAATGAAACGTAAAAAAGAAATAGCAGCTAAATTGGCAGCACAAAAAGCCAATAAAAAATAGAAGAATTCCGGGATAGATTAACTTAGTTAACTGAGATACTATTCCCAAGATAACAAAAATAATAATAAGATATTATACCAGTGGAGATTAAAATATAAATGAAAATATTAGAACAATATCTTGAAGATATTCAAAATGAGCAATTAGATGTTATAGGTAAAGGATTATCCACAGGTTATAAGTATGCAAGTAAAGCTTTACACCACGCAGCAGGAGCAAGTAGTAAAGTTAAGATGCCTGATATTGCAAAATATCTTTATTCAAAAAGAGATGAAGCATATAAAATTGCTGAGGTTTTAAAACACAATCCATCTCCTGAAAATATATATGCTGTATTAGTTAGTCTTAAATATAAAGCTGCGACTATAATGGTTGTCGCTGGAATCTTAACTTTTACATATAAAAGATATAAAAGAAATTGGACTAAAGCTGGAAGGTATTGTAAAGGAACGAGTGGATCACAAAGGACTGCTTGTTTAAGAAGATTTAAAGTTGCAATACTAAAAAAGAGAATTGAGGATTTACAAAAAGCAAAAGAATTTTGTAAAAAGAGTAGAAATCCTCAGAAATGTGTAAGTAAAGTTGACGCAAAAATTTTAAAGATTAAAGAAAGAGTTTCAATTCTTCAAACACAAGCAGAAAGAAAAAAAGATAAGAACATTTAAATGGAGATTAAAAAAATGACTTTAACAGAGACATTAGCAGAAAGAGTAAGAACAGTTATTATTGCTTCGTTAAGTGAAAAGAGATCGGATGGTAAAATTTCTAAGAAGCAGTTTCAGTCACTTGTAGAGGGTGTTGAAAATACTTCAGATAAGACTCTTCTTGAGAAAACTATACTCACGGAAGAAAAAGGAAAGAAAAAGTTCTGGATTCAAAAAGCAATTAAGAAACCAGGGTCGTTGCATAAGGCATTGGGTGTAGCAAAAGGAAAGAAGATTCCTGCTAAGAAACTAAAAGTTAAGGAATCTGATTCTCCTTCTTTAAAGAAAAAGAAAGTATTAGCCAAAACATTAAAGAATATTGCAGCAAAGAAAAAAGGTTAATGATGCTTGAGAACAATAACCGGGAGGTTAGTCCACGTATTAGACAGTAATAAGAATTCTATTATTGTTCTAATGGAAGATAAAGCAAAGAAACCAATTGCGTTTAAAACTGAAGGTGCATTAGTTTTAGATGAATCAAGTATGAACTTTCAAGTTAAAGTTCAAGAACCATTATTAGCAAATCCATTTAAACTTTTAAGAAAGTGTAAGGATATTGCTACAGTTGGATCTTTTAGTGGACTAACCTCTGATGGTATGTTTGAGCCATTTTTTGTTTCATTTACTACTAACTTACTTCCAGGACAATGGAAGCTATATACTATGCCAAATAAGAAATTATTTTTTACGAGGCTAAGATAATATGAAAAAGAGATTATCAGAACAAGGAAAAATGGTTGCGGCTAAGTTGTTTAATCTAACAAGAAAGTTAAAAGATAAGAAGCTAACTGATTCTCAAGTAGAGATGATACGAGATAAGATAAAAAAATTAAGATCTTCTTTAGAGTAGTGAGATAAATTATGCTAGCTCCATACAAAATGAATATAAGAAATTATAATAAACAAAAAGAAGGTTTATTGATAGTTCGCCCGTAAGGATGTCAATGGATGAAGGCTACAATTACTGTAGAAACTCCAAATAGTAGCTTAAGATTTTTTAGCATAAGGTTCTGGGATACAACCTTTGCTAAGATTGTTAATATATTTGTAAGTGTTAAGGTATGGACATTAATTTGTGTTTTCTTAATGGTTAATAAAATTTACATAGAAGCTGAGAAATATAGAGAACTTACTGAACAATATTTTTTTAAACCTGAATTAGTTACTCAGCTAATTAAAATTCAAAAAGATTTATATGATGTTGCTAATGCCATGTTAATTGGTGCTATTGTTGTTATAGTTTTATCTAGAGATTCTATTAAACATGCTCAAATTAAAAAAGATTGTGGAGTAAGTAGTGATGGTGCTGGAAATTAATTTTGGTGATTTTAATTTAACCACAATCATTACATTTCTTGGCATTATTGTATCTTATTTAAAATTATCTGACGATCTTGGTTTTATTGGAAATTTTGGTAATTACCTTAAAAAGTTGAACTTTTTTAGAACAAAAATAAAATAGTATCCCCATTCTTACAAAACTAAAACTATCATTATTTCAGGAGATTGTAGGGAGCAATGAGTAAAACAAGGACAATAGTTCTGGCAAGAAATTTATTAAACGAGTTATCTGGTGATAATCCCGAATTCTTTGACTCCATCAATTCACTACTCGAACAACTGGAGAATAAACCAGAACCAAACCAATCAGAAATTCACCTCACGACCCTCCTTTACCAAATTACCGAAAAATTAAAACTATTAGAATCTCATCTTAGAGAATACTCTAATGACTCTAATAGTATGTCAAAAACTCTCTCAGCTCTCTATGATAATAATGATGGATACGGAACATCAAGATTATTCAAATCGTAAATTTCATAATTCAAAGTTTAAAAAAAGATTTACAATAAGAAAAACCGGCATTTTTTCTTTAATAATTTTATAAGGTTATAAAGGAGAAAATTAACGAAAAACCCTATTCAATATAAAAGGGATGAATTCTTTTTTTAACTTAAAAAATTACTGAAAAGGGGAATTAAGAATGGCAGTAGAGACATCAACTATTATTGCCGGAGCAGCTTGTATAATCTCTGGATTAGGAATGGTTTGGACATATTTTGGAGGGATTTTAAGTATCAGAAAAGAAACTATTGCTGCTATCGACTCTGCTAAAGAAGCAATGGATAAAAATTATAAATCCTTGGGTTCTGAATTAGTGAAGCAAGGAAATCGAATAACAACAATGGAGACGAAGATGGAACTTTTCTGGAACGCAGTAGGTGGAGTAATGTCAAGTCTCATTAAGCAACCTATACATTTTAGAAAAGATGAGTTAATGGATAAATTAGTAGGAGATAAGTTACCAGGAAGTAGTACGGATGAGTTACTAGAGTTAAGAATAATATTAGAAGATGAATTAGTAACATTAAGAGAAATTAAAGATCCGAAAAGTTTAGTATATGCTCTAGCCTTAGCATACATTGACCAGATTCTCTACGATAGAGGCATAGTCAAAGATAAAAAGACTATAGGAGAAGCTTAGAGCCATGATTTTATCAACACTTGGAATAATATCACTTATATTAATTGCAACAGTAATATTATATGCGCAAAGAATTTTAAAATATGCAGATTATATTCCCATTTGGAGAAGAGGATGGGCATTTTTTATTGGTGCTATGATTTCTGTTCTTTTAAGAAGAACAATTGAAATGTCAGATATTTCTATAATTGATAGTGAATATATTACATTTTCACTTGTTATTATAACTATGATTTTTTTATTGATTTTTATTAAAAATATAGCAGAAGTGTTTAGAAATATTTCAACATTAAATAAAGAGAGTAGATTTTCAACACTAGTTAAGCATCTTCCAGCTGGTGTTGTAGTATATGATGAAGGAAGTTCTATTATCTATGCAAATTCACGAGCATCTGAAATTTTAGGACTTACACAAAATCTTGAAGGATTCTATGATAGAGATTTAAACAAAACATTACATTTTACTAGAGAAGATGGAACTCCACTTCCAGAAAATGAATATCCTGTAAATGTAGTTTTAAGATCTGGTGAAGAATTTTATCATCACATCTATGGTGTTTCAACTAAAAATGGTCAAAAATGGGTTTTATGTAATGCTTACATGACATCAAATGGTGTAAGACAAGTTGCAGTAGTTTTTATTGATATAACTGAGTTAAAGAATTCTCAATTACAATGTAAAATTTCTGAGGATATGTATAAAAAAGCATTCATGGCTAGTCATGATGCAGTTGTAATTTCTAGATTAGCAGATGGTAAGATATATTCAATTAATAAATCATTTATTAATTTTGCTGGCTATACTGAAGAAGATCTTAAAGATAAAACAGTATTTGATATTAATTTATGGAAAAATTCAGAAGATAGAAAAAAGTATATTTCTTCTATTAAAGAGTATGGTTTAACTAGAGATTTAGATGCTCATTTCAATAGAAAAGATGGAACTGATTTTCATGGATTAGTATCAGGTACAATAGTTAAATTAAATGGAGAAGAATGTCTTTTAACTTCTGTAAAAGAAATTTGTAGTTTTCCTAGAAACAGAAGGAAAGAAGATAAGAAATAATTCCAAATTAGAACAAAATTAAAAGTGAACTGTGAAAGGATAGTTTATGAAAGTGAACGATTGTCCAAAATGTAATCCGACAAAGGTAGATTGGGAAGAAGGTAATTTTTATGGATATCAATGCTTTGAATGCACAACAGGTAAAACAGCATTCATAGTTCATAAGGAGCATGTAAGTTACATTACTCCTGATGAAGAAAAAGAAATGTTATCATTAATAGAAAAGTATTACCCTGATTTAAAAGCTAAAGGTTTATATAAGACTAGAAAAAATTATGTTCATTTTTATGAGTTTCTAGTCAGAAGAGAGGCCTAAAATATATGGAGAGTGATAGTAGTAGTTTTAAAAAGATTGTAATAAAAAACACAGTAACAGATTTACTTTTAAAAGCATTTGCAGTATTTATATTATTTTATGTTTTTATTAGTATTAGTAATAGATAAATTAAATAGGAGTTTATAAATAATGCCTACAGCAACTATAGTAAGAGCCGAAGTTTCAAATAGCAGTCCACAGCTAGTTTACATTCGATATACTTATCCGGATGGAATACCTGCAATGACTGATGCAACATCTCTTATTGAATTGGATCTTATGATTCCGAATCCAAGAGATTATACACACATACCGGTCACAGAATTAATAATTCCACCTGGGCCAGTTGATATTGATCTTATGACCGTTGCTGTATCTTGTGATTCAAAATCATTTGACTTTAGTATCTTTGATAAAGATGGTGCTGCTCCAGATTTAATTGATACTATATTTGAAGTTTGTATTTATTATGATCTTCAATATACAATGGCAGACTTTTTCTTAGAGACATATCTTATTAAGAATGAAGATGTGCCTAGGACAAATAAACTATATGCCTGGATTAATAATAAAGACAGTGTTGATACTGGACCAATTGAATTCATATTAACATACAAGTTAATGTAAGAGGCTTAATAATGGACAAAGAAAAACTATCAGATATTATAGTTGCTAATGTTATTGGTAAAAGTCCTTCTATAATTAGACCAAATCTTATACATAATATTAATGCTATTAAACAATTTCTTATCCAGAACTATAATATTGATATTACAAAAATAGATAAGCAAGCATTTAAGACTACAATTGCTATTAAACCAATGCTTCTTAAAATAGTTTCTGAAGATCTTTCTCCTAATAATATTGTATTTATAATGAAACATACTAATTTATTTTCTCTTGAATTAGATGCTATGTTTCCAGAGTTAAAACCAGAAGATGTAATAGCAAAATTATTTGTTAAGACATATTTCTTATATATGGTATTTTTAATTTCTTGTAGAATTATAACAAAGAAACCTATTAGTATGAATCTTCCTACTGTTGCTGTATTTATGGGTCCATTATTAGATGAGTTAGCACTGTTTACTTTTGTTGTTGGTAAACAAAAGTTATTACATATAAATGGTTATTTTAGATCATCAAAGTTTACAAGATTATTCTTTGATTCATTATACTCTGGATCATTTAAGAGACCATTCTCTATTGAGTCATTAGCAATTAATATTATGTATAGTACATATGTAAAACTTTTTGAGAATGAAAAAATTAAAAGGATTTTAAGAACAGATGTTTCAAATGAGATTAATGTAATTACATTAACATTCTTTATGTTATTAGTATCAACTTACTCTGTAAATATTAAAACCTATATTAAAAGATCATCAAGGTATCTAATTACTCTTTATGAGAAAAATAAAGGATAACATAATTATATTCGATACTCCAGAAGATTGGAAAGTTGGTCTTCTTAGGTATCATGAACCACCTATAGGAAAGAAGTTTATATTTGTCTTTCCTGATGAGCAAGTAAGAATATTTCATACTGTAGGTATGGAGTTCAATATAGATATTACTTTCTTTGATTCAAATGAGAAAGTTGTTGCTTCTTATAAAAATTGTGAACCAGGAAAAGAAAATATATCATCAAAAAAGCCAGCAAAATATGCTGTTGAGATACCATCAATAAAATAAGGATTAATATTATGAAAAAAATTACTCACTGTAGAATAGCTTTACTAAAAGCAATTATGGAAAGTGATCGTTCAGTTAAAGAAAAGAAATCTTTAGTTGAAGCTGTTAGAAATACAAGTGATAGAGACTTAACTATTAAAATACTAAAGAAAATTAATGAAGTTAAGTATGTTCCTAAAGAATTAAAACATCCTATAAGCACTTGGAGAGGAGATGTGGGTGCGATAGGTGGAGCAATTCCTGGTATGGCAGTAGCAGTTGGTTCTAAAAGTAAACTAGGATTAGCTGGTGGAGTACTTCTCTCACTTGCAGGTATGTTATATGGAATAGATAAAATGACTATTGCGCATAAGAAAAAATGTGCTCAATTTAAAGGAAATGATATACAATATTATCAATGTAAAATTGCTGCAAGTAAAGATATTATTTCTAAATTATCAGTTTTAAGGTCTAATTGTAAAAAGACAAAAAATCCACAAAAATGTTTTAATAAGATTAATGCTCAAATTGAGATATGGAAAGAGCAATTAGAAGATGACAGAAGAGATTTAATTGATTCTGTAAAGATACTTAGACAAAAAAGACAAAGACAAAATGAAATTGCAAAAAAGAGTAAAAAAGCAGGAGAGAAAAAATAAACCTAAATAAGAAAGGTTCACTTAATGTCATTTGAAGAGCGGATGGAAGAATTACTACAAAAGAATTTAACAGAGGACGGGTTTAAGTTTTGGAAGGTTTTGTTTGAGAAGATCCCACCAATATGGGATAAACTTTCATCTTCAAGTAAAAAGTATCATCAAGATCAGAATGGCAGAGTAAGAACAGTTGGCGAACATACTTTTGAAATGCTTTATGCATGCTCAAGAGTAATGAGAATGTTTAAGATTAATAATAAATGTAAGCAATCTGATTTACTTTTATTATCAATCTTTTTACATGACGCTTTTAAGTATGGAATTGATGATCCTCTTAATACTAAACATACTGTTAAGAACCATGATGCTATTATTGGTAATACTGTCTTTGCTAATAAAGATAAGTTTTTAAATTTCTTTGATGATAAGCAAGTTGCTTTAATGGAACATATTACGAGATATCATTCAGGAATCTGGAGTACAGATGTAAGTGAAAACTTTTCACTTAGATCTTTAGATCCTGAAGCATTGTTTGTTCATATTCTTGATATGCTGAGTGCAAATAATTGTCTAAAGATTCCAGAAGAGGAAAAAAAGGATGTCACTACTTCATGAGCTTGATATAAAAAAAGTTGAAATTGCTATTGATAAAAAAAGAGATGATCTTAAAAGAAGAGTAGTTTATATTAACAAGTATATTGATAAACTATTAGGTCAGCAACAATATCAAGCTAAGAGAAAAAACCTTAAAGGTTTTGAAGCAGGTCAAGCTAAGTTAAAAGAATTATATGCTGAAAGAGATGGTATCGTAAAACAATTAAATAAAATAGGAAAAATTGACAAAAAAATATTAGCTAGAAATGCAAGAAAAGTATTTACATTGGGTAAAAAAGGAAAAGCTGCTCTTGCGGTTGGTGGAGCTTTAGCTGCTGGCGGATTAATTAAATATGCTTTGAGTAAGGAAAAAGATTAATGCTTTATAGTAGAAGGTTGGTTCCAGATCTTCAATATTACATCAACACCTTCATTATTGATACTATTTTAAATAAAAACCTCATTCCTTTTTCTACTCCAGTTGATAGATATTATTTAGATGAAGATAAATCTTTTATAAATCTTTTATTCAATGATAATTGGCCAAATTATTTACACTACTATAGATATTTATATAGAAAAGAATCAATTTCTGCATGTCCTGGAGGAATAAGAGTTAGATTAATGCTCTACCCTCAAACAGGAGAATACTTTGTATGTGATTCAGATGATACTTCTATATGTGATTTTAATTTATTTGATTTAAAAGCTGATGACTTTACGATGTTAGATTATCTTTTACAATATAGACTTGATTCAACTTGTACCATTACAGTTGATTATAACGATTTAACAACTGCTTTATCTAAACTTATTTATATTTACTTAACTGTTAAGTTAACCGGAGATTATTCTTTATATGATAATGATACAATCCTTTCTCCTCTAGATAAACCACTAGAGAATTTTTATGAACTGTATGTGATAGAGACAATATTTAATACAGTTTCTGCAAAGGGGATATAACATTGTTCACAATAGACGATTATTTTAAGATCTTTGCTTATCTTAAAGATGGAGATGCTTCTGATCTTGATGCTAAAACTACAGCTTTAGCATTATCTGAACAAGCTAGAGTTCAACAATTTTTTGAAGCAACATTAGATCAAGAAACATTTACTACAAGCGACTATTTAAAATTTAGAGATTTTCTTATTGATTGGTATGCTAGTCATAGAACAATGGTAACAACCCAAAAGACGGTAAGCGATGTTTATTCAATGCCGTCTGCTCATCTAAATGAACTTATTAAGAGCTTTGGTTTTGATGCTTATGAAGCTCTTAGAAATATGAATTCATATAGTAAGATCTTATTCTTTTACGATCTTGTTAACCTATATAAAGTCAAAGGTACACCCTATTCCCTATTTAAAGCACTAAGTTATTTTGGTGTTCCGAGTCTTGAGTTAATTGAATATTGGCTACAGTTCGATGGAAAAGTTGATGAAACACCACCATATGGAAACTTAGTGTTTAGAGGAGAAAGAGTATTTGCTACACCCGGAATTCCAACCAGAGTTATTTCGGATATTGATTTTAATGTTGTTAATCTTGATCCTCACTGGATGCTCACAGAGGATCAAATAAGAACACAATTTAATAATAGTTTAATTAGATTCCCTTCAAAATCTCCTTACTATGGAATAAGACCAACATTCTTAGCAGATAATATTTATCTGTCTATGTCTATTGTGGTAAGGAAAGCTCAAGATGATTATATCAAATGGAAAGCTGATGGAACAAATCCGAGAATAATAGATACAAGTATTGCTTATACTGTTTCATTTCTTGAATTATATTTAGGTGTTGTTTATTCATTTAGTAGAAGTTTTCATCCAGCTGGTTCTCATGTAGGAAACTTTATTTGTTATGATGGAACAAATACAGATGTTGAAATTATTACAGATGAATATAATAGTATAATGAAAAGACCATCTACTAGATTAGAAAGAAAGACTCTGTATAATCAATTCTTGGATTTATTTTCTAGAAATATTTCTTTAAATTTTTTAGAAATTAAACAAGCAGAAGATTTATTATTAGAATTATATCCTAATTTTAAATATGAAATTGATTCATATTTTGCTGTTGGAAAAGAAGAAGAAATAGTTAGATTATTATTATCTGATTTATCACAATGGGTAATGAATAACCTTGATCTTCCTACGTTTAACATTGGAAGTTTAATGTTAGACTTTGATGATTTTTCTCTTAACTATCTTAAACAAGTTTCTGAGTTTTTTAAACCTTATAGAGCTAGATTAGTATTTACTGAAAAGATTATTAATATAATGAATCCTCTTGAGGATTCTATTGTTACTGAGGATTTATGTATTGATGAAGTTCATGACCAAATAATTGATTTTGATACAGCTGACCATAAACCTGGTATTTTACCTGATGATCCCACACCTCAATATTATCAAAGAGAAACATTTGATATGGGGTCAAAATTTGATGTTGGGGCCTCGTGGGATAAAAATCAAAAAGATTTAGAAGTAACAGAATTTATAGAAGATAAATTAAATATTCATCCTGAAAATTCTTCTTACTATAATAATGATTATACTGATCTTGGAACAGTGGATCATGTCCATACAATAACTACATCTGGCGGATTTACTAGATTTGATACTGGTTGGCAATTTGATAAACCTTTCAATAACGACTATGTTAAAATAATTGTAATAGATCCAATTTAAAAAACAAAAAAATTAAAACCCGAAGGTTTTAATTTTCTTTCTTCAACTCAATCTCATTCTTTGTCTTCTCTGATTCCAAAGTCTATTTTTCCATTGGTCTGTCATAGAATACGTATATTTAATAACATCAATTACAAAATCAATTGGATTTATGAGACTAGACATCACTTCATCTGGTTCATACATACTATCATCATGAACTTGTAAACCTTCCCTTAAATCATAATCTAAAGACTTAGTAGATTCATCTGACATTATGAATCCTCCTTTATTTTTTTGTTATTATTACATAAGAAATCGACGCGTTTATTAAAGATATTTTCCATTTAAAACACTTCAAACCAACTAATATAGTTATTTGTAAATTTAGAACAAAATTAAAATTACTTTAACCCACTTAACATGAGGATTTAAAGCATGGAACAATATCCTATGAAAGTCAAGCTTGTAATACAGGATGGTCTTAGTAAAAATTTACAACCAAGAGAAATTTTTGCAATGGCAGTTAAAGTTGGATATGGAGGAAATTATAAATCTTTTAGAAATTTTTTATCAAGTATTAGATCAGATGTTATTAATCAAAAACCAAATCAAGGAGAATCATTAGTAAGAATACTAAAACAAAGAGAGTCAGTAAGAGTTAAGGATTTATGTTCTGCATTAAATTGTAAACCATCAGTATTAGATTTATTAATTATAGGATGTAAGAAAAAAGGATTTGAAATTGGTAGAGATGGAGATTTAGTTTTTTTAAGTAAATCAGCAATTCAAAATGTTCAAAAGATTCAAAAATTAGCATATAAAGAAATTATTTTTGCTGTTGCTGGAGATTTACATTTTGGATCTAGATCGGTTCAAATAACTGCTTTAAAAGAATTTTGTGAAATATGTAGAAAGAAAGGTGTTAAACATATTTTAGGTCCGGGTGATATAACAGCAGGCTATGGAGTTTACGCAGGTCAACTTTATGACTTATATGCTGTAACTCCAGAAGAACAAGCTGATTCATTACTTGCAAATCTTCCTGAAGGTTTTGATTGGTATTTAATGGGTGGAAATCATGATCACTCATTTATTAAAAAAGGTGGTTTAAATATTTTTAGTGTTATTAAAAGAAGAAGAAAAGATATACATTATTTAGGTTTTGATGATGTTGACATTCCAATTTTAAATAATACTGAACTTAAAATGATTCATCCGTCTGGTGGCGTTCCTTATGCTATTTCATATCGTCTTCAAAAATCAGCAGAGCAAATTTCATATAGTGAATTATCAAAAATTGCATACGGTGCAAAAGATAGACCTAGTATAAGATTTATATTATCAGGTCATTTACATATTCAAATGCAAGCAATGTTTGGATCAATCTTTGGTGCTCAAACTGGATGTTTTGAAGGTCAGACAAATTATCTAAAACGTAAAGGATTATTCCCAGCAATAGGTGGTTATATAATCAAAGCATCATTGGGAACGAATGGGTTATTAAGAAATTTTGAAGCTAAGTTTTATATCTTTAATGAAATTGAAGATGATTGGAAAAATTATAGACATGTTTTTAATGGTGAACAAGAAAAAATAAATCCTTTATTTTAAAATAAATAACTAAGAAAAGAGTGGGCCGAAGCCCACTCTTTCCTTCTTTCACAGTCACAACCGTTAGTGTCTTTTTACTAAGATCACGAAACAAATTGTCCCAATTCAAGGTGTAAATCATTATGGAACTCAACCTTACTCTCCTCATCTTATAAGGGAGTCCCTAAGCAACAGCAGATCTCATATCTTAAATATAAAAACTGCTATCACGAAAAATTCTTAATTTTCTTATTCTCATAAATAAATATATATAGACATTATTGTTTATTTTAGATTTCAAAAAGAGAGAGATCACTGAGCCCCCGCCTGGAGGTGATCTCTCAAAGTAGGTAACTTTTTTTTGTTCTTATATATAATGAGGAGGCGAGATATAAGTCCTTTGGGAATATTAATATATATAAACAAGATCTGATTAGAAAACAAAAAAAAAGAGAAGGTCGGTGTTACAACCATTCTCTAAAAATCGAGTAATGAAATAATCTACTCGTTATTTTTCTTTTTTATTGCTATCACGCAATCCTCTTTCGTTCCAAACTTTAATTAAATCATCTTCTTTCTCAGAAGAAGCCATAACAAGAAAGAATGGAAAATGCAATGGGTTCATGCAAACTATTGTCCAAACATCATTACGAAATTCTTTATGTAAAAATTTCGTAGAATTACATATAGGACATGGTTTGACGGTAATATTATAGTTATCATTAAAATTAGCATAACAAAGCGAAGCAAGTAATAATACACATATTGTTATTATTAATGGTTTCATTAATGTCTCCAGTTTAAACTATTGTAACATCTTTACCTTTTGGCGGAAGCCATAATTTCTTGACGTTATTCCATCCGAGTTTGAAACTTTCATGCATAATCATCTCAAATAAAACTGCTTTGAGATCTTCATGCTTATGTGTAGTGAAATGACCTTCTGGTTCTCCGATTGTACCTCTATATAATGTTGCTTGATACAATGATATAGCTTCTCCATCATTTTTGTGTTTGAAGATATGATAATTAACATCAAGATCGTCCAAACACTGAAACAATAACAAGATAGAAGGGTAAACAATCTGTCGACCCTCTACCGGAATCAAATCTCTGAAAACCTGACTTCCTAATGCCTCCTCGATTGACTTAGCCCTTTCAACCATTTTGTGAAACCCCATACAGACTCCTCCCTGTTTTTATATAGTTATTTTTTACTTACTTTAGGAAGATAACAAATCAAGACCTAAAAACTCTTTAAGTTTAACAGCGTCATCTTTATTACATCTTAAATCAATTTCTTCAATTACTTGATCTGGAGTTACTGTTATTCCTGTTACAGTTAAACCTTTTTCATCTATTGATCTCTGTTCTCCTAAAAACACATTGGTAAACGGACGTGGTTTAATAAAATTTATCCAAACTTTAGGTTTTCCATTCTGATCCCTCTTTCTTACAATTTGAACTGATCTATCTTCCTTCAAAAAGAATCCAATCCCCAGTAGCTTTTTTACCAATCAAAATCTCCTTTCTGTTATTATTTAAATTTAATATATATAGTAATTTAAACTTTAGCCTCTGTATTGTATGTTGTCTCTCCATTCATTGAAAAGAGTTGAACTACAACCTTCACCGATAGCTAGACCTATTCTTAGACTTGGATCATCCATTACCAATCCACACATATATCTTTTTTTATTCCATATCAATGCAGGACATCTTTTTTGATTTCCATATTTCCGAACACTATAGATGCATTGACCTTTTAAACAGCAGTATCCACATCCTTTACAATCTTTAGCCATGATTATTCTCCTAAAATATTTTTCTCTCACTTCTTGAATCAGGAACATCATTAACAGAATCAGATCTAAGTTTAAGTTTCATCTGATCTCCAAATTTGATTCTACACTTTTTGCAAAATCTAGCTGTGAGATGTCCTGTTATTTCATCCTTTGAATCATTTGGTTGTTTACATCTTTTACAATCTGAATAGTCATGGTCAAAGTTGATTCTGTTAATTTCATCTTTACCTTGTGAAATGAAAATTTGCATAACTTTATCAGTTAAGCATTTAAGACAAAATTTACTATTCTCATATGTTTTAGGTAAGATACGAGTAAAAGTGAATCCGTCATTTAATTTCATTTCTTTATCTGTTAATTTTTCACTACATAAACAACAAGTTGTTGATTTACAATCCGGACATACATCTACTTCCTTAATACGATTGTTTATATTTTTAAACATTTTTCCACATTGTTTATCTTGTTCACATATAAAACATTTTGACATAAATACCTTCCCCCTTTTACTCAAGTTTAGATTTCTTCTAATAATTAATATATATAAGTATTCTAAACTATTCTTACTAAAGATATTGAAATTTTTTAGAACAAAATAAAAAATAAGAAGTGAGGACCATTATCTTGATGGAAAATAAAGAAAATACAGAAAAAGTTATAATTGAATCAAGAGATTTCTATCGAGATTGTCTAGGTGATGGAATTGATCGAAAACGATCTGTAAGTAAACGTCCAGGTGGATACGTTGAAATTTATGAAATTGACTCAGATGGAAAAAAGAAATTATTAGGTAAAGAAAACCTAGTTGTATATCTCGGAAGAGAATGGTTGATTTCTAGAGCGTGTAATGTAATAAATTCTTATATATCCCCAACTCCAGATCAATTTATTGGATGGTTTGGAATAGGAGATGGAGGCTGTTACTCATACGATCCTCTTGATCCAATTCCTCCTACAAATGATGATACAGATTTAGCTCATAGAATTCCTTTTAATGATACTGATTCTAGTTATGGGGATCATGTTACTGGAGAGGGTTATTATAAGAAAAAAATTGATACAATTGAATTTGTCCAAGATGTGGATAATGAAGACAAATATTTAATTGTATCAACTACAAGTATTATAGGTATTACTGATGCAAATGGATATACTATAAGTGAAGCGGCCTTATATGTTGCTTCTTCTTTAGCTGATAGTCTTTCTGGACCATTTGATATGTATGCAAGAATTACTTTCCCTTCACTTGTTAAGAGTAGTAGCAGACATATAGTATTAGTCTGGTACCTGTTCTATTAAAGAAAGGTTGTCATATTAATTATAGAAAAAAAGAATCTAGAGAATTTCTCAAACTCTTAGGAGGATTTCCAAACAATGGCTACTAATATTTCTCCGGGTGTCTATACAAAGATTATAGACCTCAGCACCTATGTACAGACTGTACCAGGAACGATTGGTATGCTCTGCGCTTTGACAAAGAAAGGCAGAGATAACCAATTGCTTTTCGTTGGGTCAAGAAGTGAATTAATTTCTGAATGGGGTGAACCCAACATTACCGACTATGGGAAGAATTATGGTCAAGGTCCATATATGGCATATAACTTCCTTGGTGAGTCAGGATCACTTTACTTCATGAGATGTTTACCTGACAATGCTACTTTTTCAAACCTTTTAATCAGCGGTTATTTGGATTCAGGTGACGCTACTGCTTCTATTATTTTATCATATTCTGATGACGTTAATACATTTAATGATATTGATACTAAGTTAATTTCTGTTCCGCCCTTATTCCCTATTTGTATACTTATTCCTATTGGTCGTGGTGAATATTACAATTCAATTGGTGTACGTTTAACTGCTCATTCTAATCCAATGGTTAATGATATTTATGTTTTAGATATCTATGAAAAACAATCAGATGGTAGTGATGTTATTGTAGAGTCTTTTGAAGTTTCTTTCGATCCTACTGCAAGAGACTCATCTGGTGATTCTATTTGGATTACTTATGTCCTTGAACAGTATTCAAAGATTTTAAGAGCAGATATGACACTATTAAGTGGTGAATATACCGGTGGATATGATCTTCTTATTAAAGTATTTGATAGAAATATTGGCGACGTGACTATTGACATGACTCCAGGAACAGCTAATATTACAGATACAAAACAGGTGTTTATTGATTGGCAGGACGCTGATGAAGCGGGCGAAGCAACCTATATGGTTGTTGCAAAAGATGGATTTGGAAACAAAATTTGGGGATGGCTTGGTTTAGCAGATGGTTTAGATTATGATTCTATTCATGTTTTTAATGGAAGAAATTTAAGCACATCGACTCGTGGATGGGCAGGAAACACAACAGGTTTCAATACTTCTTCTGAGATTACTTATGTTATTAAGAAAGCTGATACCCAAATCTCTACAGCATTTGTTTCATCAAATCCTGTTCCTTTAAAGAAAGGTTCAGATGGTGATATTAAAAATGCTGATGGAACATTCAACCCAACAAAGGGTGAACTTTGCTTAGTTAATGGTTATGCAGGTCTTTTAACAAATCCTGTTACAGGACAGGTTGAAGATTCTGTTCTTGACACTGAGAATTATTATTTCAGCATGATCTTTGACTGTGGTTATACTGATAATGTTAAAACTCAGATTTCTACATTAGTTCAGACCAGACGTGACTGTGTTGCTATTTTAGATAATGGTGATAACTCCACATTTAGTAATTCTATTACCCAAAGAGCCAGCGAGCATGTATATAATACTTACCTCTGTGCTTTATATGAAGAGTATAATAAAGTATTTGATGTATTTACTGGTCTTGATGTTTGGTTCTCACCTGTTTATCATATGTCTTATATTCTTCCTCGTAATGACCAGGTTGCTGAACTTTGGTTTGCTGCAGCAGGTTTTAATAGAGCAGCAATTGATAGTATTAAAGACTTACGCTTCAATCCAAAACTTGGTCAGAGAGATCAGATGTATCTGAAGCAGTTGAATCCTATTGTTAAATTTGCTCAGGGTTACGTTGTTTGGGGTCAATTAACAACTCAGGCTAAAGCAAGTGCTCTACAGGATCTTAACATTGTAAGGTTAGTTCTTTACATTAAGAGAGCTTTAGAACAGTATTGTCGTTTCTTCATCTTCGAACAGAATGACGCTATTACTTGGTCAAGAGTTGCTGATGATATTGTTGGTTTCTTAGATGATATTAGACGTAGAAGAGGCTTATATGACTTTGCTGTTGATGTTGGAGCAAGTGAGTATGAAATTAAGAGAAAGACTTTCCATGTTAATGTTAGTTTAAATCCAACAAGAGTTGTTGAAAAGATCGAACTGAACTTCTTTATTAAGTAAAAAAATTAAGTTTTAAGATTACAAAGACTGGAGAGGAACTACGAATCCTCTCCAGTCTTTTCCGTTTATTGATTCCAATTAATAGATTGTTTCATCTGTCTATCATACAAAGTTATATAAATTGCAGCAGCAAGATTTGTACAATAGTTTGTTGGAATTACAACAAACCTATGACAATGCCTCAAAAAAACTTGAGATATCGAACCATCTTCTGGACCAAAAACATAAACAGAATTTTCAGGATGTTGAAATGTAAATAATGGTTCTGAGTTATCTCTAAATTCTAAAGCAACAAAAGTTGTATCTTTTGGAAATTGGTCAAAAGGATAATCATAATTAATTAGTTTAACATCCTTATAACCTTTCATTCTCTCTTCTCTTGGTAATCTCTCACCTTCATCTATTTGAATCCTATTTCCTGTATACCAAATTTGATTGACTCCAAAACATGAAGCTGCTCTTATTGCTGATCCTAAATTTCTTGGGTATTTAGGATTGTTTAAAATTATAGCTGGAGACTTTCCAACAGTTGGATAGTTTTTCCAATTATTGCTTTCTCAGCTAATTGTTCATCTGTTATCAATCTTTCCTCTTCATCCATATAGTTTAACATATCATCTCCTTACTGTAATGATTCTTGAATAAATTGAATAGCTAATTCTTTTGCTTTTGATTTAGCGTCATCTAATGGCATTCTTGCTTCACATTTAACCATTCTTCCTGTTCCGCCAAAATCTCTAACTATAGCACTAAATGTCCCTGGATTTGATTCTTTAACAGCTCTTACACGAAGAACTGGAGTTAATTCTTTACTAAATGATAAAAGACATTCAAAATAACCATCATCTTTTTTCCATTCTGAAAAGTACATTCTCCCCTCCTTGTCTATATATATCTTATGAGAAATTATAATTTCTCTTCAGATTCAATATTAAATCCCGACATAATTTCTTTTCCGCAAAATGGACAACAATCAACATCAACTGGATATTCAATACCTTTAATTACTATACTGATTCCAGCTGTGGTGGAAACCCTAACATAGAATTGTAATGATTCTGGTGAAAAGAGAACATGAGACATAGTAGGACAACAAATACTTATATCTTGAACATGATGATGTGGTTTTACTGAACATCCAATTCTGGGTTCATCATCTTCTTTATCAATATATTTGATTATCACTTCTTTTCCACAAAATGGACAATGACCTATTTTTGTTTGTTTATTTTTAGTTGCGATACACAGACCTTTTTCAGATGACATATTCATAACTGTAATGTTGTCATCTTTTAAAGTTAAAATAGTTCTTGATAATTTTGCACAACAAAAATTAATTCCCATTGCTATATATCTATCTTGTTTTTTTAAATAATATATTTCCATTTTCATCTCCTTATTTTTGAAAGAAAAGTTTACCAAGACAGGGAGGAGAAGCTTGCCACATTCTCCTCCCTGTGAAGGCTAACCCGATGCTAGCCTTACTTTTTACATGACAGGTGACTCTTCCATTACAAAGCGAGTCAAATCTCCTATTTCTTTAACAATAATTTCTGCACATTTTTTCTTGGTTTCTTTTGAGATAAGAGAAGAAAGCATATCCATTTTTGGATTCACATTGAAAATTTCATTCAGAACTTCATATTGATATTGAGTTACAACATCATCAAGAATCATTTTGAATGGAATTTTCATCAATGGATCTAAAGTAACAAATTGTGACATAATTTCTAATAAGTCATCTACCAAATAAAGTTTTGAAGGATTTGAAATATTGGTTGATAGTTTTGCTACTAGATATATACATGAAAGTGGAAATATTTCATCTCTTAATGCATTTAAAGCATTAAATCTTTTTTCTTCTATTCCTTCTGTATAATTAAATATTTCGTTTGAAATTACTTCAGATGTTTTTTCATCTATATCTTCTTTTTCTACAATAAGAAATCCATCTTTGACATGTATTTTATCACTTTTAAGTCCCATAGGAAGTGGAACTCTACCAAGTCTTGCTATGAGATTATCTTCTACTTCTAAAAGTCCAATTCCTTTAATTAATACTATAAATGCATTATTAAAATCCAGGTTATTATTTTCTTTCAATGAAGCTACTAATTTAAGAAAATTAACAATAATTTCGTGACGATATTTCATTACTTCTGCATGTAAAATTTCAAATGATTCGATCAATTTTTTTGATTCTATTGCTATGTCCATGCCCTTCCTCCTAAATAAGATTTTAGTATTCAAATATTAATATATATAAACTTTAACTTTTGTAAATTATTGAACAAATTAAAAATAAAGATATTTACCTCCTCCTTATTATGCAGAGGGATGTGCCGACCGTCCCTCTGCAATTTTTTTATGAAAAAAGAATAAATAAAAAAAATATGAAAGGTGGTGATGTTAAAGTGTCAAAGAGTAAAGATAAGGGAGCAAAGAACACCAAGAAACCTTCAACAAAGAAACCTAAGAAAGATAAAAAGAAATAACAACAGTCAAAGAGAATAAATAATAAACATACATATATTTCTCCTCCTTGACAGCCGGAGAGGGCGATTCCCTCTCCGGTATTTTTTTTGTATTTTTAAAGTATGGCATTGGTATATATATAAATTAATGACATAATAAAACTAGGGGGAATTTATGGTTACTGAACAAATTACGGCAATATTGAAAACTCCAGGTTTGACTGTTATAGAGGGACTTGTTTATCATGACATACATATATATGCAATGATTATCGAGTCTACTTCAAAAGTTCCGTATTCTAAAATTAATGTAGAATTGCGGAAAGAGTCTGGCGATCCTTTTCCATGTCATGTAAGAAAGACTATTCCAGATTTGGTAATGAAAAGATTAATGGATATGTTTAAAGAAGTTAGAGTGAAAGCTTTAATGAATGATTTTGACGAGAAGTTATTCCCTACTCTATTTTCAATATCTATAGAAGCAAGAGGAAAATGGAAGGAAAAATATACAGATGGATGTGTCGGGTGTAAGTGGGAGTCACAATGCTTTGAATATTGAAGAGGGGAATGATTCCCCTTTTTTTGATTAGCAAACTTTATTTCTTAAGAAGAATGTTAAATAATAAGCTACAAATAATGAGACATAAAATTTACTTTGTGGTGTTAAATGGTCATATCTATCTTCCATAGTTTTAGTTGTTTTAACTAATTTACAAGTAAGATCTGTAACTTGCTGTTTAAAATAAATTTGCTGTTTTGTTCTTTTGATTGACATTAATTTTTGAACTAGTTGTGTAAATCTCATCCCACATATGTCATCTTTGGTCTTAATTTCGCGTAAAAACAACTGTAAGATGACCCTAACGCTATCATCGTACTTTGGATCACCCAGGATGGTAACGATAGTATCTGCGGTTAATTGGTTCACTTTAGTAAGTTGTTTTGCGGCATCTAAAGCTCTTTGATCTTTATGTTTATAAACAGTTATTTCTCTGGATATCTCGGATGCTAATCTTTGCTTTTTATCCATTTGACCAAATTGATATTCTTCCTGACCCATCGTTTCATCTTGCTGCTTATAAAATTGGTCTTTACCTTTTTCTGTTATTTCATAATAAAGATTAGCAAAACTCCTTACACTTTGAGCAATTCTATGTCTTAATTCATAAACAAATTTTGAAATCTTTTCAGGGTTATCAAATTCTTTTAAAATTTTTTCGTGTTTAGATCCAATAGTCTTTGCAAAATAAAATAGAGCATTAGGAATTGTTTTTTCTCTTGCAAAGATATGATTTTGAGGAAGACTATTTAAAGCTAATTCAAAAGTTTCAGGATCACAATATGATCTAAAATGTACTTTTAATCTACTGGAATAGAATTTAATACAAAGAAGATTCATAGTAGATAAAAATGTTTGATATTCATTATTAACAAGAAAGTAATGTAAAATAAAAAGTAATAAGTTTGTTGAATGATCCATGAGAATTTTATCTTGTGATTGTCTAGGTGGTTCAAAAACATAGAATCTTTTTACAAAATCTCCAATGTCTTTATCAGTTAATCCGCATAAATGTAGCAATTCAAATTCTCTTTTTTTGGATGGAGAAGTATAACATGGTTTTGACAAACTCATCATTTCGTTTGCTGAATCAGTAGATATTTTTCTTCTTAATAAAGATCTATTAACATTAGATTTTTGTAGTAAGTTCTTCATAATTATATCACCGTTATAGTAATATCAGATTCTCTAAAGAATATATATTCTGGAGAGTACTCTAATAACTCTTGTTGAGATAGACTTTCTAGATCGAAATTAAAGAAGATACTACATTTTGGATTAACTACATTACAGTGAGAAACTCCTGTAACACCCTGCACAACACTAACAATTTCTGAAATATATAAAGAAACATTGGTTCCAAACCTATCACTAAATCCATCAATAATTGCTGTCTTAACAGCATCTATTAATTCAGTATCTGAACCAAAATAAGTATCAGCTCTAAATACTTGTAACTCAATTTGCAATGGAATTTCAAATTCAGGAATAAGCCACTCTTTTCCTGAGTAAATATATTTTGTATCTAAATCTCTTACATAGACTATATCATCAGTTATAGGTGCTAAAAGATACCAAGTTGTTCCTGTCCATTGAGCAAAGTAATTTTTATAATTTGTAAAATCTCCAGTAGGATTAGTTCCAACTATATATCTATCTCCTAAAGTTGGCGACAAAGGAGGAGTATTAATAAAATTTATTACTGCTTGTCTATTAGGAGTATTAAATCTCATATTAGCTAATTGACCATAAGTATTAGTAAACTTTAAATTAGTAAAGTCAGTAAGCATTCTATAATTATCAAAATTTAAATCAATTAATTTTTGCATACATTCTTGTTCAAAGTATAATGGATCTGATATAGAATCATAATAGCTTTTAAGAATTACAGGAACATCATAAATAATAACACTTGTAGAATCAGATATAACATTTGACATCATAAAAGATTTAAGTGATTTTCTAAAAGTTACAGTTGCTTCATATTTATAAACTGATCCGTAACCAGGAGAACTTACAGTAAAGAACAATGTTTGTTCTCCTTCTGGGAAATCAGTATATGGAGAAAATTCATAAATGAAAGAACCAGTAGAATCGTTAAGCATATCATAAACCATTCCACTTTCAAGAACTTCCATTTGGCATGTTGCTAATGGATCATCTCCAAGATAAGTTAATTGAAATATTCCATTTCCATAAGATTCTGAAACTAACAATTCATTAATCGTAATTGCATCATATGAACTATTATAAGTAATATTTAAAGTTGGAGTTAATGATAAAGCATTAATTATATAATAGTAATATGCTGATGAATTAATATAATCCAATTGCATATCAAAAAGAGTAATATAGTCTTCAGAATTAATTGTCACTAATTGATATTTTTGGATATAATCTGGAAATGTTGTTAAAAATAGATAAGCGTTTCTCATTGGAACTTTATCATCTTCATAATCAAATGTTGTAAATAACTGAATCTCATTACATTTAACATCTGATCTTTTAAGAACAGCTAAAGAATTAGATCCTAAATTGAAATCAGGCATTACAACATTAATGTTTTTATAATCTCTATCTGCTACTAATCTTGACATTGACACAAGGTTTTTAATAGAGTTAGTTCTTATATCTTCAGTTGATTCTTCATCAATTCCGCCAGAAGCAGGAGAAGTATTAATACAAGAATAATCAACCAATTTAATTTGACCTGAATTAACTGTGATATAAATTCTATCTCCATTATTAATAGATCCAGCTATAACATTTCCATCCTCACCTAGCGTTTCATAAATTTCAATATCTACTGTTGATCCAGCAGATGGTTGAACTCCAATTATTCCATTACCAAAATATATTTTTCTTCCTGTTGAGGTTCTTCGTGAAACATAACCATAGTCTGTTTCGCCCATTAAATATAGAGTTTGGTATTCTGTATATGTTGTTGCTGTTCCACCTGGAGGAGTAACAACTACAGTCATTGAAGATACTTGACCATCAACAGGAACATTTAATTCTGTAAACTGATAAACTTGAAGATCTGCATCTATCTGGAATTGCTGATTTACTATTTTATATTGCTTAGCGGGAAGTAATATTTTAAAGACATTGTTTACTGTATCAATATCAACAGGAATATCAAATTTTCTTCCTTCATATTCAGCAGTAACTTTAACAGCACTGTTATTCGTAACTACAACTGTTGTGTTATAATAAGTCAAAAATTGAATATCTTTAGCTATAAATTTAAAATTTTCTGGAATATAAAAAGTAGCAACTGAGTCTTCAAAACCAAAAGGAACTGTCATTAAAATATCTGCTACTGAATATTGAGCTTCCTGTGTATTATATCCTAAAAATGCTGAAAGATTTAAGACTGATTCTGGAAGTTGAGCTTTTGTAAGGAAAAATTCTTTATATGTAGATGTGTTATAGAATAACACATTTGATGTCAAAGTTGATATAATATTTATCATATAAGAGAGGAATGAACTCTTTGTTAAATCAACTCCTTCTAATTCTAAATATTGTTGTAAATATTCAATAACTTGAGTTCTTATTCTATCTCTTGATAGATAAATATCTGTGCTTGTTTGCTGAATCGCCAAAGTTATTATCTCCTTTTAGATAAAATAAAAACCACTATTTTCATCAAACATTGCTGTTGCTCTTGCTTTAATTGTTTCATTTTTAACCATCATTTTTGTTAAAGATATTGAATCTTCAAGTAAATGAACTTTTTTATCATACTCAAAAAATACATAAGTTTTATTAAGCTGAGGTACTAATTCTGTTTCCTTTCTACTCTGCTCAACCACACATGAACAATGCCAAAATGTTCTATCGCATGGTGTTTGCTTTCTTACACCATTGATAGAAAATAAAGAATGAGTATTATCTGCTTCATTAAAGTATAAACCTTTTTGATCTAATTTAATTATATCTCCTGGATATGGAGTAATTCCATATTGGTCAGGAATAACAAATCCCGTTGCTCCTTCATTGACATAACCAATTTCTTGAGCATCAAATGTAGTTTCAGTTTCTTCAATAAAGAATACAGGTAATGTTAAATACTTATTATACTTGATTCCAGATAAGTCTCCTATTCTCTCATATGCGCCGCCCATTATTTGGTCGTTATCCCAAACAGTTACATTTTTATCAATATTATAATAAGTTACTAAATAAGCAATTGCGTGCTTTTCATAAATCTCATAAAGAAACTGCCAATATTCATATACATAATCGTATATTCTCTGATAGTATTGCATACCTTACCCTTCCGAATATACAGATCTCTTAGCTTTTATTATTTCATATTGATAAACTTGTTTCCATTTATCAATATTTTTTTGCATCTTTTCTAAACATTTATTTGGATCTCTAGCCATTCTACAATCACTCATTCCATCTACTAATCTGTTTACGACTTTCTTTGCAGCATCAGCCTTACATTGATGAAGTACTAACTTTTTCTTTTTTCCTTCAAATTTTGAAGCTTTTTCTCTGCAAGGATCTGTTAAGCGTCTATATAAATAGAATGCCATTGTAGCGACTCCAGCTCCAAGAACTGCTGCGGCTGGACCATATGGATTAACTCCAACCCTTCCAAGTTTTCTAGCTATTAATGAACCAACAGCAAATGCATCTGCTCCTGCCAAACCAGCAGCTCCGTATCTCATTGCTGTTTGACCATATGGTTCAACACTTGATCTTTGTTCCTGAATAAGTTCTCTTTTAAAAACTGTTTTAATAATATCAATATCTGATTGACTATCAACATATTCACAAAAATTAGAAAACTTTTCAAGATCAAATTTATTCATAGCTCTATGTTTAAGTGCCTGTCTGCAACATTCAGATAATAAATGAATATCTACATTTTCTTTAATACTTGATATTGTTTTAATTTTTGATAATAATGCATTTTGTTTCATTAAATCTGTCTTTAATTCTTTTGTATCTGAGATTTCTGTTGCCATAAAATCAAGATTACCATCAATAGTGTAAATTCTTTTATCAAATGTACTATATTCAGGTTGATATAAAAGAATTAAATCAGATTTAATAAAGTTTCCTCTATTTGTATCAATAAAATATCCTTCAGATGTTTTTTTAGTTTGACATGCAACTTGTTCAACAATTTGAAGTCTTCCTTTAAAATATTCTACTTGATGATCTATAACTGTTGAAACAATTTCTGTTGGAATCTTTACTATTAATTTACAAGCATATCTATCAAATCCCTCAGGTAAATCTTGTGGTTCATCAATCATCTTTCCTATTAAACTAAAATAACCATAAGTATTATTATCTAAAGGAATAAAAAATAGGTGTGTGTTTCCACGGAATTTTTTTCTAAAAATTCCTTTATAGTCCTTTAAGACACAATAGTAAAGAACATCTTGCATTTTAGATTTTCCCCTATTATCCTTGAGGAGTTACATTTACCTTTAAGGAACTCAATTGTTTACCCATACTTGCTACAAGGGTAACTACAAAACCTTTTCCTGATTTGACATAATCAACAACTACACTTTCAATTCTAGCTCTATTATCAAATTTTAAAAGTTTATCTTTAATAGTATCACATATAGCATTTCTTGTTTCTTCATCCTGTGGTTCAAAAATGTATTTATGTAAATCACATCCAAAATCCGGATCATGGTCATATGTTCCAATTTCAGTTCTTAAAATATTACTCCAAGAATTCATAATAACTTCAATATTTTCAACTCTTGTAAAATCTCCAACTGGAGAAATAATACTAATATAATCAGAAATTTTTCCATCTGATCCAACAACTGAAGATTTAAACTTATCTAAAATGCTTCCCATTTTTATTTTTTCTTTCTCATTGATTTTATTTTATCTTCTGTTGCATCAATAGCTGCTCTAACTCTTCTAAGATCAGATTTAATTTTTTCTTCGTCTAATAAATATCTTGCTTTACATTGTTTTGTTTTACACATTTTTTCATATTTCTTAACTAAAGTTAGCAGTTCAGAATAATATCTTTCTGCTAACTTTAGTCTACACAGTCCAACTGCTAGTCTTTCTGCCTCTTTAAATCCAGCAAAAAATCCTAGCTTGCATTTTTTACTAATTAAAGTTTGAAATTTTCTAACTAATTTTCTTGCTTCTCTTTCAAAATTATCTTCTGATTCTTCATAACTCTGTTCAGTTAAAATTTGTTTTTTGTGATTAAACATTTTAAAAATCTCCACTAGAAGACTTTACTTTTTCCTCTTAACTTTAATTGGTTTTCTTCAATAAGTTTTGCTTTCTCATCTTCTAAATCAGATTTCCATTTAATATAATCATACATCCTTTTAATAGGCATAACCATAACTGAATCATAGTTTTGTTTACTTAATTCCATACAAGTAAAGATATTTTCTTGGAGAGCTTTTCTATAATGATCTACTAGATCATGACGAATGCACCATTCGAAAAAAGTTCTCCACGAGGTCTAAAGTCACTAGCTCCTCGTTTCCACAATGGGAACAATAAGATTTCATTTTTAATTCGACACCATATTTTCCAAATAGTTCATTATACTCTTCAAAAATCTTTCTCTTATCTCTTGCAGGTAGACTTCTATAAGCATCAATAATATCAACTCTATCAGTCAATGTTGTAGTTTGACCATTGAAGTCTTCGGTAATGCTTTCAATAACTAATGTTTCAAAAATAATTTCAATTGTTATACCTGGAGAAGCTGCCAAAGTCCGAATTGCTAACTCTTCATCTTCAAGAGATGGTTGTTTAATAATTGCTTTTACACCTTCTGTAACAGGTAATATAACTTCTAATCTTTTCTGAAAAATATCATCTCCAGGATAAGGACTATAATTGAATGTGCTTGATGCTTGAACTGTTACTTGATACTCTTTTCTACAGTTTGAGCATCTAACATCATAGTTCCTAATCTCATCGTAAGTAATATGATAAAGACCATATAACAAACAATCTCTATCTTTCATACTTACATTTTTAAGGAAAGATTTATAATCATTAATAGCTTCTGGTTTTTGAACCAATGATTCATAAATGCATTTATTCAAATGCTCAGTAATCTTAGAAGGAGTCATCATACTCCCTTTAAGTTTCTCTTCTTCCTGAACTGTTAATGATCTTACCTTAAATGATAAATGTGTCTGTGGAGTTAAAACTTCATACTCCGGAAACTTTGAATGAAATCCCATAAATGGCATTGCTCTATCTCCTTTCTTTTGGTATTATTCGTAGTCTATTGTAGATCTATTCACTTAAATGGTAATTTTACTGACCGGGTCTGTAATTTTCAACAGTCTGTTTAGCAGTCATGATGGATTTCACAAAGGTTTCACACTTTGTTTTAACCCATGGTTCATGCCATGCATAGTCGACGTTGAATTCGATTTCGATGTCCAATCTTCCGATTGCTTCAACATCGCTTGTAAACAGATCTTGTGGATCTCTTGCTGGAAATACACCATCATAGCAAGCAAAATATTCAATGGACTGAGCATCTGGTGCTGTGGTGAAATAATAAAGAATTCCGGCATACTCTTTCTTAGTATAACCGCTTCCATCATTACCATCAACCAGAGAAGTAACACCAGTTCTGTAGTCTCTAATTAACTTAATCCAACCATGCATAATGTCCAGAATTGGAGTCTTATTAAATTCTAAGAATTTAACAGATACACTGTTACCATAATCAATATTACCAGGAACTGCCCAACGAACTCCACCAAGTCCAGTGAACTCAACCTTGTTCAGAGTTCCTCCTGGAGGTGTAACGCTAAGGCATGAAGCAGCCAGAATAGCCTGCATTTCGTTAAGACTTGAAATACCACTGCTCATATCCTTCGTATATTCTGGGAGCTTCGGTGGTAATTTATCAAACATAATAAAATGGTAACCAGTAATGTATGGGTCTGCCACTCCAACGGTAGTCCCACCAAACTTTCTAGTCAAGATATTTCTATTAAGTTCTGCAAAAGAATACTTCATTGATTAATCCTCCTAGTTACGATTGCTCTACTAGAGTTCCTTATTTTTATTTTGTTCTAATTTTTACGGGTTTGTTAGCGTGTTTTTGTTTAATTAGTTTCTTTTATTTTTGTTCTTAAGTTTTAGCCGTTTTCACGAAGGAAATCAAGAACATTAGTAAGAGTTGTTCTCCATCCACCACTGGTATCAAAATGGATAGCTAGATCATCAATATAAGCAACAGCGGGTCTTTTTTCACAAGTAATATCATCAAAATAAATACTATATTTATTTAACCATCTTTCAATATCTTGTTTTACATCATATATTGATTTACCTAATTCATCTGCTGCCATTTTAGATACTCTTGCTGTAAAAACAACAATACTATATCTTTTTTTTAATATATCAATAACTTCTTTAACATTGTCAGTAGGAACATCATAAATTGAACCATCTTTATAACCTTCTGAGTATTTATGAATTGGTCCATCAAAATCTATAAAAATTTCCTTAGTCCAGATCATATTCAATTTTCCTTATGCTAATTTTTCTAAGACACCTATAACTGTATGGACATTCTGTTTTCCTTGTTCAGTTGTTATAGCTCGAAGACTATCTTTTAACGCACTGATTAATCTTGGAACTAAAGCTTTTCTGCATGCATATGTAGCACATTCTGTTCCTATTACTACTAATGGATTACCAACTCGCAATTTTTTAAGAATTCTCAATCCTTTTAGAAAAGCAAATGTTAGTTTAGCAGTTTTTGCTAAATCTAGTTCATGTATAATTTTTTCATTTTCTACAAGAATCTTTGCAAATTGATTTCCTGATATTGTACCTTCTACATATAGTTTACTCATAATTTGAAATTTTTTAGTATGTGTCATAATTTATCATCCTATACTAATGTAGTAAGTCTATCTATAACTACCTGAATCATTTCTTTTTCTTGTGGATTTGGAATTACCTCAGTAGCTAATTTTAAACCTTTAACAATCTGAGGGGTCATTACTCTTTGACATGATATAGTTGCACAATTATATGCTTTTAACATTACTGGCTCAGATACTGTTTTAAATCTCTTAACTATTTTTAAGCCTTTAAGAAAAGAAGAAACGAACTTAGCATATTTAACTGGATTGATTCCTTCGCCAATAAAAACATTTTTATTCTCTACAATAAAGTTAATAAAGTGTTTCTTTTCTATTTTACCTTCAAAATAGAGTTTAGCTATTTCAGTTAATTCTTTTTCTTTATCTTCTTCATCCTCTTCTTTTTTACCAATATCTTCAGGATTCACAGATCCTATAAGAGGCTTCTCAACAGTTTGAGCACTATCCATAGGAAATATGGATTCTTTAGTTAATGATTCTTCTATAATTTTATCTATATTCATTTCTTGTTCTCCAAAAAATAAAGTAGAACTTTATTTTTTGTTCAAAAAAAAATATTATTCCTCGTCATCTAATTTTGCTACTTGAGTCCATTTTCCACCTTTCTTAACCTCTATTTTTAAGTTATGTGGTTCCATTTCTTTATCAACTCTTTCTTCAATTGTTTCAGTTCCAAATCTTCCTAATAATTCATTAACAACCCTAGCATGCCAAACTTTAAATTTAGCACTTGCAACCAATCGTTGTAATGCTAATTTTCTATTTTGAAATTGATGTCTTTCTGTCCTGCTTTCTCCAACAGCTCCACTAGCTGGATGAATAATTCTAACACCACTTTCAGTTTTATTTTGGTGCTGTCCACCTTTTCCACCAGATTTAAATGTTTGAAAAACTAAATTTTTTCTTGTTATTGAAAATAATAATTGTTTTGATTCATTTTTATCTTTCATGTTATTCATCTCCTTTTTTTTAGATACAAAAAAAGACCCACCTCATGACAGGGTGAAATGAGGTGGGCCAAACGGAGGTAAATAACTAAGGTTTATTTTCTTCAGTGGTTTCAAGCCACTTAATTTTACATTCTTTAGGTTCATATTTTTGAATATGATCGCTTCTTAACCAACCAGATCTAATTTCTCTAATATGACCTATTCTACTTAAAAGTCTTCTTTCAGTAGTTTTAAGTAAGATCCCATAATAAGTAAAATCACTAAAGGTCTCTTCAAAGTCAATAACTTCATATAAAAAATAATGTCTATCATGTGAACTTCCACTGTTAGTAACTACTATATCACCAGGATAGAACTTTGGAACCTTTACTTGCTTATCTCTTTTTGCTTTATATTTTCTTTCAATATAATCATTCTGTGCTCTTTGTCTAACATCCGCAAACGTCTGGTCACTCCAAGTATCAGGTAATACACCTAAATGCTTTTGCGTTACTGGATTTTGCATTTATATACTCCTTGGTCTATTAGCTAAATCTTGTAACTCCTCCAATGTTATAGTTGCCGCGCCGATTTTTGATACAACATGCCCTGCTGCAATATTTGATATCTCCATTGATTCAATTGCATTAAATCCTGATACCATACAAGCCGTGAATACTGAAATTACTGTATCTCCTGCTCCAGTTACATCATAAACATTTTGAGCAACTGCTTTAATAGAAAATGCTTCTTCTGCATGACTATCATTTTTTTTAACCAATGTCATTCCATCTGCGCCACGGGTAACTAAAATCATATCAATACATAATGTTTCAAAAATTCTTTTACTAGCTTTAAGAATTTCCTGTTCACTATCTGGTAAATATCCTGCTAAATGAGAAAATTCTTTAAGGTTTGGAGTAATTACATTTACATTTTTATATAATCCAAAATGACCTTGTTTAGGATCAACGGATAAAAAAATTCCTTTATTTCTACAGAGAGACATTAAAAATCTCATTAGTCTTTCTGATATAATTCCTTTAGCATAATCAGAAACTATGATTGCGTCAATGTTATTAGCATCTTCTTCTATCATACTGCAAAGATCAACTATTAATTGATTTCCTAAACTATCTCTTGTTTCGTTATCAATTCTTATCATTTGTTGGTCATGACCAATAATTCGAGTTTTTGTTGTAGTTTTTCTATTTGAAGTAGTTTTAATTTTATGCTTGATTTTTGATTTCTTTAGGAGGTTTGTCATTTTAAGAAGGTCATCTTTATTTTGACTTCCACATACAGAAACTAATGTAACTTCAACTCCTAAATCAGCAAGGTTTTTTGCTACGTTTCCAGCTCCACCTAATCTGCAATCTTCATCCATAATTTCAACTACTGGAACAGGAGCTTCTGGAGAAATTCTATCAACTTTACCAAAGAGATATTTATCAAGCATTACATCACCTACTACAACAATTTTCTTACCTTGAATCTTGGTCAAGTCCATACTTTTCCCTTTCGTGTTTTTTACAAGTTCTTTTAAAAAAATAATATTTTAACCACTTCCCGATAAAGGGACTTTTATTTTTTAAGTATATGTATCCTCTTTTAGCTCTCATGCTTTCAATAGCAGGAAGGTTCAATTATTGTCGAGAATAATTGAACCTTCCTGAGGCAGGCTAGCACTGCCGTAGTTTTGAATTTTGTTCATAATGCTTTATCAAAAGCTTTTAATGCTCTCCCATATGCTTTTATAAACTTTCTTCTTTCAGCTCTTCCTATTCTTGTTAATCTTGATGGATCTGTTTGTATTGTTATTTTTTCACCCTTTTCTAATACTTTTCTACTTCTCTTCATAATATCTTGTGAGATTCTTATTCGAGACTCTGGATCTGAAACTCTGTAACCTACCCTTGGAACATTTTCTAAAACTATATTGTGAACATCAAGTAAAATCTCTCTGGCTCTTGACATTGCTTCAGCCCAAATTCTAGCAAGTCTATCATAAACCGGAGGTCTAATTTGAGCAGCGTTAAAAATATCATCATATGTTCCAATATCATTTTCATTCAATGCCACAAACAAATCTACTATAGCATCTACCATTTGTTTTGAAACCATACATCCCCCTTGACATTTTAAATATCTAGATGAATTGCTTTTCTATCTACATCAACAGATAATTCAAATTTTCTATTATATTTTGTTTGTATAACACAGAGATTTCCAATTAAGTTTAGCAATACTTGTTCAAAAATAGCGTAATCATTAGGAAGTTTTTCATTAGGTAATTCTTTCTTTGATAATGTAACTTCTTTTTGTTTTCGTGGAGTTTTAGTGACAATTTTAGAAATGAACTCATCAAAAGTTAATTCTTTAATTTTTGATACATGAATCATTAACTGTCCAGTTTTGTATTGTAATAATCCATCTAATTTTGAAATACATACTTTAATAATATTACTAAAACTTCCACTATTAATTACTTTAAATCCAGCGACATCATTAATACAATCACGAAATTCTAAAGTCGAGATAGAAATAATTTCATCTTTTGATTCTAGTAAATCTGAAATAAAATAAATAGACATTGCCATTCTTTCTAATCTGTTACTTTTATTTCTTCTGTATGACTCCTCTAATAACTTTTTTAATTCTTGCATAATTACCTCCAAGAGATTATATCAAATATTAATATATATAAAGAATTACTTAGTCATTATATCTATGATATTGTCATAAAATTTATCTATTAATTCCTCGTTTAATAATTTAGGAACTTCTGTATAATGATTTAAATAATATTCAATCTTCTCTTGAAGATCATACACATTATCCCAAATATATTCTCTAGGTAATAATTCAGGATATGAGCATCTATTTGGTGCTAATACAATTGTATTATTCATTACTGCTTCTAAAATAGAATAATTAAAAGTATCTTCTTTCGCAGAAATTAATAAAATCTTTGCTTGAGATAAAAATTTATAATAATCACCCCATGTTTCATTTTCTTTTCTTATAATTGGCCATTTTGCATTAACTCTATCTTCTACCATAGAATTAACTTTTTGCACACATGGTCTTGCTACTGAAATAACATCATAAATCTTTTCTTCTTTATATGTGCAAAATGGTGGCTTTGGTAATCCTACAACCTCAACATTCTTCCATCCTAATTTATCTGCATGATACTTACTTCCAACAAATATTTTATCAAACATTCTTGAATGGCCCATTTCACATAGCCATTTTGAATGACTCACATTTTCAAAGTAATCAAATTTATTAATTGACGTTGCATGACAATATGCAAACGATCTCATTGGTCTTTTATGATATAAAACATTTGAGAAGAATCCAGGAAATGAGAGATCGGAACAATAAAGAATATCTCCGCTTAAAGGAATATTTTGCATATATTGCATATATTCTATTGATTGAATGTTTTCTAATTCAATAGCTCTATTAATTGGAGAAAAATTCTGTTTGTCATATTTGGTTGCATCTGAATTTAATTCATCAGAAATAAAATCTTTACCTAATGTTATAACATTTTCAGAATGAAAATGTTTATCAAATACTCTTTCAAGGTAAAGATAATGCCACCATTGATATCTCATATGTACCGGAAACTGAGGTTGATATAATATCTTCATATTATCACCACGGAAATTTCTTCATAATTCTCATCAGTCTATCCGTTCCTGATAATTTTCGTTTAAAATAATTAATTGTTTGGTTCAAACCATCTTCTAATGAAATTTTAGGTTCCCATCCAAGTAAATCTTTTGCTTTTGAAATATCTGGTTTTCTAACTTTAGGATCATCAGTATTGACCAATCCACCCTGTGTAAATTCAACTGTACTTTGTGAACCTGTAAGTCTAATTATTGTTTCTGCTAATTCTTTTAATGTAATTTCATGAGGATTACCTACATTAACTGGTTCAGAAATATTTGAGTCCATTAATGCTATTAATCCCTCAACTGTATCTGAGACAAAGCAGAATGATCTTGTTTTATTTGGATCACCATAAACTTCTAATGGTTTATTGCATAAAGCATTGACAATAAAGTTACTTACAACTCTACCATCTCCAACATCCAATCTTGGACCATAAGTGTTAAAGATTCTTATAATCCTTCCTTGAATTAGATTCTGCTTATGATAATTAATAACCATTGACTCGGCAACCCTTTTACCTTCATCATAGCAAGATCTATCTCCAATCGGATTAACATTTCCCCAATATCCTTCAACTTGAGGATGAACTAATGGATCTCCATAAACTTCGCTAGTTGATGCTTGTAAAAAGAATGCGTTCTTTCTTGTTGCCAAATCAAGCATATTTAAAGTTCCGATTGTACATGCTTTCAATGTTTCAATAGGTCGGTTGTAATACTGTACCGGACTGGCGGGACATGCAAGATTAAAGATATAATCAAATGTAATTTCTATTGGATTTGTTATATCATGATAAACAAAATGGAACTCAGGAATTTCCATTAGGTTTTCAATATTTTCTTTTGTTGACGTTAAAAGATTATCTAAACATATGACCTTCATTCCCATAGTTAAAAGTTTATCACATAAATGAGAACCTAAAAATCCTGCCCCGCCAGTAACGAGTACAACACTTCCTTGCTTCATCATAAAAACTCCTTCTATGATTTATTTCATAATTTATTCTTCATAGAAAGAAAAAAATCTTATTTCAAAAATCTCATTCTTCCTTCAAAAAAGATATATTTCTTCTCATATTTCCATAAATCCGATTGACTTGGATAAATAGAATTCAAAGCTGCTTCTTTCATATTTTTACTATTGTCATCTAATTCATGTAAATAATTAGTATTCATGTTTGTGGAATAGAATATGATATTTAAATTATCATTTTCTTTCCATGCTTTATATCCATGAAATCCTAACATTTTATGTTCTGGATGTAACTCATTAAAAGGATCAGGAAAATAAAATTCTTCATAATATTTTTCATTCATTAACATTCTTAATAATCCATACGAATGATAATAATCAGGTTCACACCTTGTTGTTAAATTGTCAAAATATTCAGAAACTTTATTTGTTTCTATTTTTCTTTCTTTTGACATTTTACTTGTATAGATTACTAAACATGGATCTCCAACTCTAATAATTTCATAACAACCAATTAATTCATCATCAGCATGTGGAGCAAAAATTATTTTCATAATTCACCCCTTCTCCTTTTTTCCATATAAACTTTTCTTTCATCATCTGTTCCATATTTAACCAAATCATAAATATCTGATACTTTACTATATATACAAATTAATGCAATTACTATCACAATTAAAGAAAACCATCCCATGTTATTCCTCCTTATCAGGTGTCTCTTTCCATCCACACCACGCACACTGACCGGTTGCAACAATCGGTAAATAATTTTCTCTTCCGTATTTTGGTTCACATAAATAACACCTTACTAAATAAAGTTTACCATCTTTTCCTCTAAAGTTAGGTTCACGATTTTGAAGATTAATTTGCTCTTGTAATGTTAATTCCTTTTTCTCCTCAACAACTTTCTTTTTCCTTGGCATATCTATCTCCTTATAATAAGTTTAAATGTCCAGTAATTTCATCAATCTTATCTGCAAAATCTGGACCTATTGCTATACAAGTATTTGTTGGTTGATTGTGAAATTCTGTCGCACCTGAATCAGTCACTAAAGCACACATTATTCCATTTAATTTTGCTAATGTGTAATATTTTAATAATTCAACTTCACTATCACAATAAACACAAATTTTTGTGAATATTCCATTTAACCATAACTCTAAAGGTGATCCTGTTTCAGCCATTATTACCCATGATTTAATTGTGGATGGAGCTTGAGCTTTAATAGCATAATCCATAAGAACTTTCATAGATGCATGAGCACATTGAGCACCTATTTTTCCTTTTCTCATATTTAAATCTTTTCTTATTACAATAACTTGTTTGACTATTCTGTCTTCACCCACTGTTTATTCCTCCATTCCATATTTAATTTTAGTTTTGCTAAACATTCAAGTAAAGCTTTTCTATGAATTGAATAAACTTGTGAAAATGGACGTCCGTTAATTTCTACCCACGCACCAGATGGAATAAACATCAATTTCCAATATGGATATGAAGGTTTAGATAATATAATTTCATTTATCATTGTAATTAAATGATCTGAACTATCTTCAGTGCATTTAATAATAAGTCCATTATCAGCTAAACCTTCCAACATTTCAAAATATTCTATTACTTCATCAGATGCTCCCATTTTTTTTAGATTTTCTATTGATTGACTGGACATATTAACCTACCAAATAAATTGTTTTAACAAATGTTTCATTCTTTTTTGCATCCATAATAAATGCATATACTCCCATTGGATCACCACCATCCCAACCATCACCGCAGAATTTACTAATATATTGATGATAAAATGCTTTTGTTTTAAGTTTACAATTAAGTATTTTTTTAATTTCTTTTGCTATCATTGTTGAAATTATTTTATTACTTTTATCTCTTTCTTTAACTGAAGCTGGATTTTGTATATCAATGCTTAATAAAACAACATCATTTTCGTTTCTATCACGACCCCATCTTACATATATTTTAATTTTTAATATATGTGTTAATGGTGTATGTTCATTACAGTCCTTCAATAATTGAGGAGTTCCATCATCAGGATCTAAAGGAATATCTCTTTCACCTTCTATGAAATAAATATTACTTTTAATTTTAAATTTTGATAGCATAGGAAATAGTTTAAATTTACTAGCTATTTCTTCATTATATTTTGCTCTAAAAGCACATTCAAATTCTGATGCTAACATGAATGATGTAGATGAACTATTAGTTACAAATGATGTTTTTATCTTCATTTCTTGTCCCTTCGAGAAAAAATTTTAGGAAGTTTAATTGAGGGAATTAAAAACCGAAGTAGGATGTTAGTATGGTTTCCTACCTTTCAACCATCTAACATCGTTCGGTATCATTCACCAAAAGGTAGGGAGCGAATGATAGACCAAACCACCGTAATTGGTGCTACTCCGGTATTACACGCTTCTGATCATTGTCTACTGACGATTAATAAATTGAGATAGATCGACTCGCATCACTCGACGTTATCGAATCGACTTGGTTATTTCTTGTCGAGGGAAACAACCAACTAATACTGCGGGTTTACCCCTGCTTAATACTAGCTATCTAGAAATCAGAGACTTTAATCAGACTGCGTTGTAATTTTATTTATGTGGCCCTAGACGGGAAGCCTTGAAAGTAACCCGGGCGAATGGACAAACTAACTTATTCAAGGACGTTCTCAAGCTCAATGTCTTGAGGTTAAACTTACCAACTTAACAAAGGCGGACTTAAATCTCTTTTTTTAAACTTGCTGACTTACGGTCTGCGCACTTGAGACTTACATCCATAATCTCATTAATATTTTCTAGATATTTTTGAGATATCCTTTGTCATAGTGGCCTATCAAGCCGTTCTTTGCATACATAAGGCTGTATACTCGCCGTCCCTTTTCCGGTTTTTATCTCTGCTAGTCCACATTATTTTTTAGTTCTGATCTTCAACAAATCCAATAAGATCTGTTTCTGCATTAGCTATTTCTAACTTAGCAGTTATAATAGACGGTTCATTGAGAAGAGACATTCTCATTTCTTCTCTTTTCTTAGGATCATAAAATCTTACAATCCTTTTCTCAAATGGTTGACCGTCTTTGATCTGGGATGGAATTACTTCTTCTCTTATTCCCCGATCTGTAATACTTGACCACATCTTATATTCAAGAGTGGCTAACTCTCTTGCTCGTAAAATCCACTCAGCTAAAGTCTTTGTTACGACTTTACCATCAAGATCAATTGACAAGACTGTTTCGATATTTGTTTTTGTTATAGCTAAAGAAAGATTGCTATAACGCTTGAGTAAATCAAAATGTCCCTGAATCCACCTGTTTACCTGTTCTCTCTGTGCTTCATCTGATCCGTATCTTGGTCTTTCAGTAGATGGGATCGCACAGTGATCTTTGACTAATAAGACATAGTCATCAAGTTGTCGTTTAATCCTCTTTTTCTCTTTTAATGCCTCCACTAATTTCATATTTTTCTCCCCTCATATTTTTATTCTTTATTCTTGATAAAAATAAAACTGGTGGATTAGGGCTATCATCAGTCAACTCCGGCAGCGGGTTGAAATTTGACTAATCCACCAGCTTATTCTAAACTCTAACCTAGAGTTTAGAATAAGTCTCGTTAGCTAATCACTTATTCATTTTCTTTCTAGGGGGAAAGGATTTGAAGTCGGAATGATTAGCTAACGAGAGAGTTGTGTAAAAATAATTTGACGCATAGTCATCTTATTTCAATAATTAATATATATAGATTAGTTAATATTCAATATCATCAAATACTACTGGAACTTTAGATTTAAGTTCTTGGAATAACGGAACCATCACTTCTCTCATTTGTGGATGAGCATCATGAGGTGTTCTCATTTTAAATATATGTCTCCATTCTCGCAAATTAGTAGTTACAAGAATTTCAGTTTTAAGTGAATTAGGAAGGATGCATCTTGCTTGTTGAGCTGTCCAATTAAATCTATTAGTTAATTCCATATATCTTGATTCAATGCTTAACATTTGCAATAGCCAGGTTGCAGTCGCTTCAGAATAATTTCGAAGTTCAACAGTATTATATTCACCTGGTTCAATATCTGTTAACCATAAAGGAATGATATAAGTAATTTGATTACCAAATTTAGATTTATTATAAGAACAATATCTTGTACTCTCTTGAGAAAATGCAGCTAAGCGGTGCCTCACAAGTTCATGTGAAACACCGCGATCAATTATAAATCTTACAGAAAAGCTAAAATGTTCAATGACTGATTCATGTCCACTTTCAATTATTCTTTTTAGAAACTTTATTAAACTATCTTGTGTCATTTTTTCTTCTGACTTATAACATACTCTTCCAAACTTCTCAACCAAACTTAATTTACTTAAATCAAGATTTTCTATTACATATGATGGTTTGATTAATATCATAGTTTCTCCTTAATCAGACATTATTTCTATATCAACAGGATCACCATCTTGGTCTGTAATTTCAGCTTCATTAAGAACTTGAGAGGTATAATTGTCTAAACTAATACAAGTTAAAGTTCCACCATTCTTAATTATTTCTTTCATTCTTTCTGCATCACCTTCTTGACTGTAATAACTTTTACAACGATCATCTATTTCTTCATCGTCTTCAATTTTTTCGTTATACTTTACTTTAACTTTAAAATTTAATTCAGTTATTTCTTTACCCGTTTTACTGCTAAAAATAAAAGATGTACTACTTGAGTTAGTTACAAATGAATGTTTTGTCTTCATTTCTCCTCCTTATCCATCCATCCATGCTTCTTCAAAATAAGTAAAATCTTCTATATTAACAAAGAAGTTTAATAGAGTATTAGAGTCATTAGAGAGACCTATTAAAACATCTCTTCTTGTTTCATCTAATCCTATTTTATTAGGATGAATACCAAAATATAAATAGTCACCATCATAATGCATAATTTCACAATTAAGTCTTGAATTCTTTTCATGTAGATATGCAGAAATTGCAGAAGAAAGATTATAAATATGATCTTCCTGTTCATCTGCATCAAATTTATCTTTAATACTATTCATTAAAATTTCATTACTGGTTATTTCTTTTATAGTTTTAGAAAATGCAAACATTACAAATGATGTTGTACTACTATTCGTAATAAAAGATTGTTTTATTTTCATATATTCTCCTTACGTATACCATGTTTCTTCTACTAATCCAATATCTCCTCTTTCGACTTGTAAATTAAAAAGTCTTTTACATTCTTCAACTACATAATCTTTAACACAACCAAAAATATCATTATCTTTAATTTCATGAAAAGGTAATCCAATCATTAGTTTAGTATTATCTGGTCCAAGTGACGCAACTAATTTTGAATTACTAGAATGAAGGTATTGATCTAAATGACCATCATGTAAGCATTTCACTACAAAATTATGATCTGGTTTTTTATATGGAGTTTTTACTTTTTTACAAATTTTCTTAATTAACTTTTCAAGATCTTGAAAGTTATCAAAATATACTTCTGTTCCTAATACTATAAAAGACGTAGAACTACTATTTGTTACAAAAGAATATTTAAACTTCATCCCTCCCACCTCCCTATTACTTTAATCTAAGTTGACCCAAGTAATGTCATAACCAAGATTATGTGCTAAATCGACTACCTTTATATATGGTAGGTTTTCAACTATTTCTTGTAATGTTTTGCTCTCATCGTCTTCAATTTCAATTGACTCTAATGCTACTTTTCTATCTAATCCAATTGCTTTAACTAGAGTTTCTATATCTACGGTATTACTAATTATGGTATAAACACTTACTTTCATAATTATTCCTTTCTCATTTTCTCAAAGTTTTCCAAACATGGACTACAAACGGTTTTTAACCATCCATGATAACTTGTGATATTAGCTGGTTTTCCGCAATTTTCACAAATTGTTTTTGACTTGATTTCAGCTATATCAATAACATCTAAAATCTTCATATAATTTGAATTATCAAGTTTGAGATTTTTTGTATATATTCTGAGAGCGTCAAACTTTTCTTTAATTTGAAGTATAGATATTTCTTCACTTAATTTGGTTATTTTTTGCAATGTTTCATTAATTAAATCATACCAACCATCCAAACATGAAATTTGATATTCATCAATATCTTCTTCTGAAAATAGTTGTTTAAAATTCTCTCGAATTTTATTTTCTAATTCTGTTCTCATGATTCCCCCTTAAATATGGGGAAGCATTGATAATATCGCACCCCACTCGATTCTACAGGATGTATGGTTCATAAAATCTCCAAAGAAATTTTCGATTGCACACTTGTCAACATAAAGAAGAATTGCAACACCTTCTACACAATTTTCTTTTTTATTATTGTAATATTGCTGTAATGTTTCTGATAAGATACCTGTAAAATTTCTCATGTTCTGAATGTTATTTTCAAGCATTCCTGCATCTTTACATGCAATAAAAACACCGTTTACAACATTATCTAAATCACTTAAATCTTCATCACAAATCATTCCGACATAAAGAGGCCACCCATTCATTATATTGAGTTTCCTCACAATTAACGGAGAATAATGTTTTGAGATGAGATTTGTATTTGTTTTTGAATCTTCAATTCCCATTCTATTTCTGTCTAACTGCCTCGCTTGAATTAACTCTTTTGCTATACTTACAGATGATTCTCTTGGCTCCATATTCTTCTCCCTTAATATCCGCTATGAATTTCTTCTGATCCGATTCCAAACACATTCTTTAATAATTCTTTTACCATCTCTTTTGTTAATCCTAAAAGTGGTGCTTCAACTCTAACTTTAGTTGATGTTGTTGCCGAAAATAATTCGTTCATTTTCATAACATACTCTTGGTAACAATCAGGGAAAAGATTTAATCTATCGCTAAAATCAGCTCCATACCAAACTAAAGGAATTCCTTCAGATTCAGCTATTGCTGTAGCAATTGATAAAAGAAAAGTGTTTCTACAAGGAACATTATGGAAATTGACACCTTCATACTGAATTTTATTTCCTGGAGTTGTTAGATTACTTTTTGACACTTCTCCAAATGCTGAAAAATCTAGAACTGTAAGCATAACTTTTAATTTATCAGCTAATGCTTTTGCTGCTGAATACTCAATAACATGCTTTTGACCATAATTTACAAATACACATAATGGTCTAAGACCAGTTGAAAGAGCCATTTTAACTAATAGTGTACTATCGGCTCCACCGCTAAATAGAATTACTACATCGTACGCTTTTGTCAGAACCATTTGAATTCTCCTTATCTGAAATATTTACGGGTTTAACAAAGTCATTTTGAATCTCTTTTAATTTATTCATTAACTCGACTGCTTTATCTGACTTTTGTTTATTGATAAATTCAATAGCCTCATCTACCCATTTTCTTGAGTGTGATTGTGTATGAATTTCTATTGCATCTTTAATATTAAAAATAGAAGGAACATCAATATTTCTTTTGCAAATTTCACAATAAATTTTATTCATATTTACCTCGCTTATATGAGAGGGGGATATAAATATCCCCCTCTCTTCAAATGGGGGGAGAATAATGAAACAATTAACCCTTACGGCCTGCTGTTGCTACGAACTCAAGAACATCTTTGTTCTGGAGAACATAGCTTTCGGAAACTTCCTGACCATTAACAACCGGTCTGGAATCAACCGAAATGTTAAGAGCCTCTTTGAGGAATACTGCAACTTCAGAGACCTTCTTACCCACAACCGGGTAATTACCAGATGCCGCACCGCAAGAAACGGTAATGGTATTGGTATAGCGGCTTCCGCTCTTGTCGCTATCAAGAGTTGCGCTGAGGGTATTGAGGGGACCGGTTGACTTTGGAGCTGCCTGGCTCGTAGCTGTCTTAGCCGTTGTTCCTGGACGGGAACGCTGAGCCTGTATGATTGCATTGACAAGATTGGTCTTAACTTCTTTGACCTTCACTTTGAGTCCGAACTCTTCGGTTGCGATTTCCCTTAATTCTGCTCTTGTCTTAGATTCCAATATAGAACGATCGTACATCTTTTCCTCCTAGAATTTTTATTTAGTTTTCTGTTTTTGGTTTTCTTACTTTTGAATCTGCTTTCATAGAATTAATATCAAAATAAATTTCAGATAACCCCTTTTCCTCAAAGTTTTCTTTAGAGTAATTATGTAACGCCCATGTCATAATAGTAGCAACTGACGCGTTTGTAAAAAGAAGTTGCGGTTCTGACTTTGAAAGTTCTTCACAGGACATTTCATGAGGACTTTTGTCAACTGGATTTTCTATCTCAGGATGATAAGAAGTCAATGATGGAGTAATATCTTTATTATTTTTTCTGAGATATACTTGAACGTTCCCATGTTCCAACTCATTCCCCCCAGAAATAAGAAGTACATCGGCCCTCTTTCTCCTACAATAATCTGAGATGAGCTTTCTTGTTTTATGATTATCAACACAAAGAAATATAACTTCAGATTTATCTAAGATATCAATATTTTCATCATTAATATATTGTCCAAATATTTCAAAATCAAGATCTGGAAACTTTTCGCTTAGCTCATCTCCTTTAACTGCTGCTTTACTACCCATTCCTGTAAAATCTTGTCTCATAATATTTTTTGCTTCATACTTATCACCATCAATTAATAAAAATGTTCTCATGGGTGGTCCTAAAGAATTGACATATCTTCCAACCATGTTCAATAAAAATGTTCCAATGCCACCCAAACCAATAACTGCAAAATTAGTTTGTTTCATTTATCCTCCTTGTCTATTATGTAATTCCCTATATGCTTTAACTTGTGCTCTAAAAGTTTCATTATGCATACAGGTCGAACAACAATCTTTAGTCAGGGCGCATGTATTACAAATCTTTTGTCTTTGATAATCAGTTAGTTCGTAATAATTATCCAACAATTGACTTTCTTGACTTCCAGGATCAGATAAAGCTAAAGCTAAAAGATCTTCATCATCTTTCTTATCCTGGTCAAAGAATTTTTCAATGTCTGTTTTGTCTCTAATAATAATGACTTCTTTTTCTTGAGTATTTCCTCTGACGCGGTTTCGATGCGCCTCGAAATCGAAAGGAGGAGCGAAGTCGTGGGGTGAGGCGTAGATCCCGCCGAGGTAGTCGAAGTGTTCGTCGTACCCAAAAGGGAGTCCGTATGTATCCCCATTCTCCTCAAAAACGCCAGGTTCGAATGCTTCATCGTTTCTTGAGTATCTTCGCCTTTGTGACCTCCAGTGATAGCGAACCACTGGTGCCTCATGTGTTACTTGAGCTAACCATTCCAGTGGGAAATGTCCTTCGAGAATAATATATTCAGCTGTGCTGTTCTTACCAATATGAACATAATCCTCTGGTTCTACTTTAACTCTAAACCCATTAGATACCAAAGAACAAGCCACTGAATGATACATATCTTCACCAAGATTACCAACTGTGATGTGAATTCCATCAAATCCTTTTTCATCATCCTTATCTGTTCCGGAATGAAATGCTCCAAAATTGGAATGACTATGAATTGTTCCTACTAAAGTCTTTCCAGGAAATGAAACATTTCTTTCATATTCAACTGATGCTCCTGATACCTTTTGAGGTGGAACATGAATATAATACTTTTTAGAATCGGTTTCAAGATAGAGCATCACAACAGCTTCTGAATGGTGAAGTCTGTAAACATTTTTGAAAAATGAAACAACTCTTGTAAAAACCTTTGATGGAATTTTTGGAATCTTCATTCTTACATATGGTTTAACATTATTCAAAATAGAGATTGATTTAACTGGAACTAATGCATCAATCAATCCCATATTTTTTCTAATGAATTGACCATTTTTACCAACTACATAAAATATATCATCATCTGGAAGTTCAATATTATCATCATTCACAATTACTTTGAACATACAAGTCTCCTTTCAACAAGGCCTCTAAACATTTCTTGTCTTCCTACCATTCCACAAAGAAATCCTCCACGATAGTCTACATCATGAACAGCAATTTCAACCAAGTCATCATCTAAAAATCTAGGAACTGGAATTCCATAAATTCTAGAGTTTTCATGTTTAAGAGCTTTGGTTGATTGATGATATTGCGTGCAATGCCAATATCTTGTCTTTGGGTCTCCATGATAACAAGCAATAAAATACTTATGATTTCCAGATCCAGTAACAACAATATCACCAAGCTGATATTCGATATGGAAATCAGTATTAATTTTTCTATTAAACATTGGAGATTTAGGAGGAACTTCTTCAAATAGGTCAAGCATATCTGCTGTATAAACAGTTTGACCATTTGTAAATAATACCATATGGTTGTAGGAATCAGTTATTACACCTTCTATTTCATAAAGGTTTATCTTTAAGAAGCACTTTACTTTCTTTAACAATCTAAATCTCTTACCAACTTCAAATCCCTTATAAGCGTAATCAATCTTTCTAATGTCTCCAGCATTAATTATTGAATTGTAGTGACCATTAGTTACTATATATGGCATTCTTTTTGTTTCACCCTGACCATTAGTAACATGAACATAAATATTCATACTGTAATTATCTTTATTTTCAACTTGAAATGCTTCAATTTTTCCAAAGAATTTTGATCCATCAGGTTGAATTGCAACAACTTCATCATCTACCTTTAAATCAATATCTGGATGTACAAACGACTTGACATAAATAGTCTTTGGATCAGGCATTATAGATTCAAGCATACGCTTATTAAAAGTATTCTCACTGAAAGATCTATCTCTTACTAGAATTCTATTTTTATAATAAGCAAATTCATGAGCTGGAGTTCCTAATAACTTATTTCCAAATGCTATTGGAGAATACCATTCAAGTTCTTCATCATTGGGAATTAAGAAATAAGATGAATTGTTAAGTTCAAGATTGTAATTGGACATCAATAAAACAATGTTTCCATTATGCTCATCAATAGATTTTAATTTTTCATTGGTACTTCTCATTTCCCAAATTGGGAAATTATATTGAATATAAGATGATGAGAATAAAGAATATGCTTTATCATCAGAAACAAGAACACCATTGAAATTAATATCATTAACCATTTCCCAATTTCTTAAAATATTTTCATTTAATAGCATTCTTTTATTGTTAGCTATAACTTCAACAATTTCTGTATCCAAATCTTTTTCAATTGATTTAATCTTATAATATTTTCCAGAAATTTTGCATTTCATTAAACAAGATGCTGGAACTTCAATCTCTTTATCGTCAACTATTATGACAACATTTTCAAGAGATTTTCTTCTATCAAATTTTTCTGCTGAGAATGATTTATCATTTCCTTCAGAATCTACAACTACTAAATTATTTTTATCAGAAGAACCTTTAACTGTATATTCTACATCTTCAATAGTAACAACATCATCAACTCTAAATGAGAATGATTTATTTGTCTTTTGAGATGTAATTATTATTTCTTTTGGTGCTCTGTAATATAGTTTTTGAGTAAAGATATTTTTAGATGAATCACAATCTAATGGTATTTCTGTGTGACCATCTGGATAATATCCCCAACCTTTAACAATATCACTAAGTTTTTGCGTTCCCTTAAAGTTTTCATTAAAGATAAACATAGGATTAATTTGTGAGTAATAAGACCAAGATAATAAATCAAGATTAGATGTGTAATCCTGAACATATCTCAGGCATGAACCATTAACATCATTATTAAAATTTGTATTCCAGAAATTACTTACTACCTTATTAACAACTTTAGCAAAATCAACTGATTCTAAAACTTCACTACTTTGTACTCCTGTGCAAACTCTGCAATCATCATATACGTTTGTCAGAGGTGAAAGAAAAAGAGAATCTTCAAGTGACTTTAATGGAGTTTTTCTTAATCCAAATGATAATGCATGCTCCATTTGAACATTCTTTGCAGATGCTAATGTTACTCTCACAAGAACAACAAAAATACAATATGGTAAGAAAATATTGAAATTTGTTATTTGTGAATTTTCATTATCTGATCCGATAGTTTTTTCCAAATGACCAAATCCATAAGCTTCGAGTTTTCCTTGATCTAATAACTTTCTTATTTCTCCTCTCAAACTTCTCTGAACTTTAATTGTTCTAAATTGGGGTGGTTGTTCAATAACAAACCAAAACTTATTGATACTTGGGTTTGATAAAAAAATTTTACAATTATCAGGTTGTACGAACTCAAATGTTGGTTGCTTAAAAAATGCTTCATTGCTCATTTGTGCTTCAATAATCATTTGGGGAAGAAAATTCTTAGGTGAAATTCCACAACCATCGTCAGATAAATATACATTCGATTCATCAATTTTTAATTTATAAACTGATTCTCGTGTAACTAGTAAGGCGTCTCTCATTTCAAAATCCTCCCATTCGCTTTTAAGAATCTGATTCTATTTCTAGTTTTAAATCTGTTATTCCTTTAAGTTGATTCATTAGATATTTAACAATAAAATGTTTCATAAAATGTGGCATGTCTTCAACCTCATCATTTAGCATAGATGTCCAATAATTAAAAACAACTTTGTTAACTCTTTCATACTTAATTGAAATATTATTTAATTCACTTGTGTATCTTTGTCCTGAAAACTCTTTACAGTAATTAAGTTTAAATTCATCAAGAAATTTACTAAACTCATCTCTACTTACATTTCTTATTGCTGTTAGAATAAAATTAGCCGAACTACTATTTGTGATAAACGATGTTTTTAACTTCATACTTCCCCCAATCTTTTTGGTTACGGAAAGAAAAAAGCTCATGGTTGAGTTGGTGCCCGAGACCGGACTTGAACCGGTACGACATTACTGCCGAGGGATTTTAAGTCCCTTGTGTCTGCCTATTCCACCACTCGGGCGATGCAAAGAATTTGTTATGTGACTCAGTAATTAATATATATAGTTTTAATTAATTAATAAAGTGGGTCGGGAGAGAATCGAACTCTCATAGCGTGATTAAAAGTCACGTATTCTGCCGTTGAATTACCGACCCTTTGTCAATATTTATCATTTCTCCAAAAATTAATATATATTATTGTTTACCAATTCATTTCTTTCTCGGCATTCTTTACATCTACCTAATAAATCATTGAAGGACCTTATCCTATCAATGATGTGAAATCTTTCAAGGGGATAAATTGTGTTAATTAGACTTGTTACAAAAGACTCATTTAATTGACTATTATGACTATATCCTCTTCTTAACATTTCTTGCACTAATTGTTCATGTCTATTAAATAACGATAATGGCTCAAGTAAATTATTATCAATATAGCCCTTAATTTTCTTACCATTTTTAATTGATCCAATGAACATATGATGTTCTAAATGTTCTCCGAGTAAATGCTTCCGACACATTATTCTAGGATCAACCATCCATTGTCTCATCAATATTCCTCTTCACTTATAAATTCAACACTGATTTGAACTATCCTCCCTGCTCTATCTTTTCCAACTATTACATTATAAGATCCATCTCCAAAACCAGATGATGATACAACACCTTTTCCATCTATGATTCCAGCTTGTTTATCACTTAAAGTAATATCACAACATTTTCCATAAAACTTTTCTTTATCATCAAATTCTCTTTCTTGATAATATGGAAAAATTGTATCATCAAAAAATCCAAACTGACCAGAATCAACACCCGCATCATCTGTTAATTGCTCTTTTTTATAAGCATATGCATGACTTAATCCAGCTTCAAGTAAACTAATTCTTCCTGAAAAATAAGAAACAGTTGCTTCCCAGATTCCAGGAGCAACTTCAATTCTATTAACTAAAGGTGGTTCATAATCTCTCTTATAACATGGGTCACATATTACTAATATTCCTCCTGTAGAAAAAGATCCCAACTCCTCAGGTTGTCTTTGAATCATTCTTTTCATATTTCCTCCTTAACAACATTCAAATGTAGAAATCATTTTGTATTCTGATAAATGATCTACTGGTAATTTATGAAGATCTAAATCTAATACACTTTCTGAATAGTCATCGCTAGAGAATCGTGTATAGAATGGACAATCATAGATGTCATATTCATCTTCATTTATTTCTTTAATATCAATTTCACAATAATCATCCATTACTATAGGTCCATCTCCCCCGCCATTTTTTTGCATAAGAATAAGTTTTCTTTCAGTTGGACCAGGTGAAAATGTTAATGCTTCATTTTTTGAGATTTTTCTTGCTATCATTATAAAGTTACAAGTTGAACTATTGGTTACAAAACTTGTTTTTATTTTCATATCTTCTCCTTATAATTCATATGGACACACGGTCGGATTGTAAACTAATTTATTTCTAAAATTCTTAAACTTTTCCCCTCCAGCCCAAATTTCTTGAATTGATGAATCTAAAATTGATTGACCTTCATCTTCTTGATTACAAAATGAGCAAGGCATTAGTTTCATATCTGGAGAAATATAACAACTCATTCTTGCTCCCTCACATGAATCAACTGACATTTCTTGCATAGGATCTAATTTAATATCAAGTTTTTTCATCTTATTAACTAAACAACTGTCCATTCCAACTAAGAAATTTCTCTTATCTTCATTTGCTAAAATTTCACGAAAAAATAATGCTAATTTATCTTCACTAAGTCTCCAATCAAGTAAATCTTTTGCTCTTCCTTGAGGTTTAAATAGAAGAAAAATAATAGCATTAATTTTCTCAGTATCAAAACACTCATTATAAACATTCTCACCTCTAACTAATGCTAATGCCGGCCAGAAAGAATGTTCAGATAAAACATAATGAATATTTGTGAGACACCCTGCCTCAGTAAACATTTTAATTGCTCGCCATGTATAGTCTTTAGAATGCATAGAAATAGCAACAGCACCACAATACTCTTTTGTGATTTCTACTTCTTTTTGTGTTAAGTCAATTCCGGATGTTGTATAACTAGGAACAACATTATTGTTTCTACAATGTGCTACTACCTGTAAAAAGTTTTCATGCTTATTTGGATTTCCACGTCCACCTAAGGCAACTTGCATAGTATTCTTTTTTGACTCATCAATAATTCTTTTAAAATGTTCTAATTTCATGTTTGGTTGAATTAAATCTCCTTGATAACAATAGACGCATTTATTATCACAATGTCCCATAATTCCAATATCAATTAAACTTGGATAGTCTAAAGCAAATGGATCACTATAGCCATTAATACCTTGTAATATTTCAAAACCTGTTGATGAATCAAATAAGATTTCATACCGATCATTCTTCACTCTCTTTAACATTATTTTCCCCCTTGTTATTTATGTAATCTGCTCCTACTGTTCCGTCCCCATTAACTGTCATTTTTAAATCTTTAATTCTCTGTAAAGCTTGTAAAATTGTATAATCCTCGATATCTAGTTTTAGTTCGTCCATAAAGCCTCCTAGTATCCAGAAATCAAAAAAATTGCCGAACTAACGGCATTTCTAATTTCAAAAATTAATATATATAGAAGGAAGGACTTTAACGGGTGGGAATGTTACTTCCAGGCTTCTGAGATTTAGCTTTTAAATCCGCAGAAATAGCTACATCTCTAGAATCAGATCTAGGTGTATTTGTGGGTGTTTGTTTATTGGTTGGAGGACTAGGAACATATGAATATGAAGTTTGTGGTGATCCACCTCTATCTTCTATACTTGATGATGGGATTCCTCTAACTTCTTTTCCTGCTTTTAGAGTTTCAAGGTATTCTTTTACGATAGGTCTATCAGAAGATGCACTTCCTCCAACAAGCATTGTAGAATAAAGATTTTGAAAATCAATTCTTACATCTACTAGACCTACTCTAGTATTCCATGCAACTAAACCTTGATCTCCTCCTTTAGTTACAGCAATGGATGTAATGGCTCCAGCTTCTAATGAGAATAAACCATTTGATCTTACTTTACAAAATAAAGGATAACCATAAGTATCACCTTCAACAGAAGTCATAGATGGACAAGCTAATGCTAAAATAGCTGCTAATGGAGCAATGATACTCCTTTCTGTTATACTTTCGCTTCCTGGAGAAGGATTATATAATTTAATTGTTACTGAATATGAAGGAGCGTATGAACTATTTTTCCAAACTGCGGGAAAATCTATTCTTTGACCTGCTAATAACTTATTTGTTAAATTTCCAATATTTTTTAGGAATGGACTATCAGCAGAAGCTGCCTGGTATTGACTCTTTAAACCAGTTACAATAGATTCAAATTGCCCTGCCATTGCGCCAGCAGCTCCACCAACTCGTTTTAAAGCATTGGTTAATTCTCCAGCAATTTGTCCTGCTGTTTGAGCACCAGTCATCTGCGCTAAGTCACTAGCTGTTTCTGAAACAACATCTGCCATTTTACTAACAAATGTTTGACCATATTCGTTACTAAAAGTTTCGCTTGGAAAAGATTCCATATTATAAACAATAGCTAATGGTTGTTGTTTCCATGAGTATCCTAAAGCTTCTAAATTATCCAAATATGTTTTCCAATTAGGTTTTAATCTAAAAAGAGATAAACCTTCCATAAATTCAGGCATACATGGTGTCAAATACATAACAGGTCTGGCGTTAATTCCAACATCTTGAGTTTCCGGACGATACCCAGTTCCAAATGGACTAACGCCAATTAATTCAGGAATTTGTTTTGTATTAATTCTTGACATCGGAACAAAATTCTGAATTTGTGTTGTAATGTTTGCTGAATTTTCTGGCATTATGTGAAATCTCCAGTTATTAATTGATTTAATACTGCATCGGTTCCAGAATCTCTCGGTGCTTGATTTCCACCACCACTTCTTGAAGTCATAGCATTTGATACAATATTATTAAAATTATTTATCATGTTAGCCGTACTTGTTTGTCCTTGTTTAAGTAAATCAAGAGTTGATGATTGCAACCCTTCTTGTGATTTAGCAATTAATTCATTTTGAAGTATTGCTTGTTTACTTTCTTTTTTAGCTAATTCACCTCTACTTAACATAGCATCTTTAACAATTTCTTTAATATCATTTAATGGTCCTATTACTTCTCCAGCATGTGCAAATATTGGACCAGTTTTTCCAATATATCCACCTGTTTGAGCTTTTGGTAATGTATTCGCTGCAGTCATTTGACCAGGTAGAGATGATAAAGCTAAACTTGTTTCTTTTCTGAATCTATTTGCTACTGATCTTTGAACTTCGGGACTTGAACTTCTAAAATGTGACGAAACCGTTTCGTATTTATATTTTCCAATTCTCATAAGAATTTCAGAATCGCTAATACTATTAGTTGCTCCTGCCAATGCTTTGCTAACAACACTCGTTGCTGGGCCATACTGAACAGCAGTAGATAATAATTCTTCTAAAACAGCTGGATGACGTTTTGATAAATCAAGTCCAGTTGTTGCTTGAACTTTCTTTAAAAGAGGTTCTAAATATTTTTGTCTAACATAAGAATGTTGAGCCGCTTCAAAATTAGGATCAGCAGCCATAGATTTCCATTTTGCATCAAATGCTGCGCTACCCGGAGCTAATCCTGCAAATGAACTCTTCAACCAAGGATTGGAATTAACAAATGCTGAGGCTCCACCAGTCTTAGAAGCAAATTGGTACAGTCCATATGACTTTCCACCGTAATCTCCTTTACCTGAACTAATTGCACCTGGTCCTGCTCCACCTGATTCAAACATTCTTGATAGCCATCCAAAACCTGTTCCAACAGTTCCACCTGCTACTTTTGCAGCTTTTCCTAAAAATCCAACTGTTCCGCTTACAACCTTTTTAGCAATTTCAAGAGGAGCACTAATAAATTTATCCATTTTACTTATAAGGCTAGCAACTTTTTCAATTAATTCTGCACCAGTTTCTCTATCGGCTAAAGCTGCACCACTTTGAATTTCTTGAGGAGGAACACCAGATTTAGCTGCCTTTAAAACAACATTCTTAGGAACAACTACTTCTCCTTTTTCAAGAATAGCAAACTGTTCTTTATTAGATTTTCCACCTGTGTGAAATTTCTTAACAGCTTGAGTCGCACCATAAGCAGCACCACCTATTGCTTCACCAACTCTTTGATATGCTTCTCCACCTGTAGCTGCTTTTGCTGCCGCTAATTCTTTTGCTTGTTGAGCTCTTATTTTATCTACATCGAGGCCACCAAGCCATTTGAAAATACCTATTACTTTTTTGAATATGTCAGTTAAGAAACTTAATTTATCACTAATCCATGTTACAACAGGTGAAAGATATTGCATAACAAAGTCAGTAACAGGTTTAATTTTTTCAAGTATCCAATCTCTTGCTTTAATAGCAACATCCCAAAATACTTTAAATGGCCATGTAAATGTTTTCCATGTTTTTATGAATTGAATTTCTATACCTGTCCATATAACATCAAGTATTTTTGCTATTCTCTCACCACCAACTGCTCCAAGAACAGCTCCAAGCATTGCTCCTATTCCGGCTCCTGCTAACATTCCAAGAGGACCGCCAGCTATACCTAGACCTGCTCCCATCATTGCATATCTTATAGCACCACTTTTAGCACCTGCAACACCAGAACCAGTTCCTCCGAGAACTGCTCCAAGCATTGAAAACATTAATTTCTTAATATCAAGACTCTCACCTTTGAACCATGATTTTGCTTTGAATAGTCCTTTAAATAAAAGAGCAAAGTTTTGTATTCCTGCGATAATTAAACCAACAGCTGGAATAACTCTTCCAAGTTTTCCTGCAAACATCACAACATTACCAATCACTTTAGCTAATCCGCCAACTCCTCTAAAAGCAGCAAGTATAGATGCAAATGTATTTATTCTAATCTTACCAATAAACTTTAATACTCCTAATAATGCAGGAATACCAACTTTAAATGCTTTAAATATGAGATAGAATGGAGCAAGAGCTATCTTAAATGGAGCCAAAGCAAATTTTTGCAAGAACATCATTATAAACATTCCTGCTTTAGTGAATAATTTACCAAATCCACCCTTTACTTTGTCTACAATACTTTTTGGATTTTCAATTGCTTCTTTAATATGTTTATAAGCAGAAGCTTTAATCTTCTCTCTTTTATCTTTATCTCTAAAGTCTTGGTAACTATTTTTTATTGTTTCAATTAAACCTTTCTTTGGTGGTTTCTTTTTACCATATAAAGCAAACGATACAGCTTCTCCTGCTGCATCAGAAATTGATTTACCTTCTCTTTGCTCTCTTGTCATTCCTGGTTTGGTAAGGTCATACATTAATCCTTTTCCCTTTCCAACCATAGATTTAAAAGCTCTTTTATATAAAGGTTCTTTTGACCTATCAAATAATGAAGGAAATTCAATTGCTTTTTTCCTTGGTTTTCTACCAAAAAGGTCATCTAGTCCTTGAGCTTGCATTACTGACTGCTGAAACATATTCCATTGCTGCTCTTGACTTGGACCTTTTTTAGAAAACATTAAATACATTGAAGCCATAAAAGAATTATATTGATCTCTTGCTTTTCCTTTTAATGCTCCAGCTTTTGCTCCTACTCTTGCTCCAAAACCAGGTTCAGATAAAGGAGCGTAAGGATTCATCATGTTGAGATTTGATAAATTTCTATATTTTAATCTGTCTCTAACACGTTGAGCCTTTTCTTTAATTCTATCATTAACTTGTTCTGTCCAAGTTGTTCTAAATTTAGTAAATTCTGTTTTAATATTATCTAAAACTTCATAAATATATGTTGTTGCAACAGCAGCAAGTTGAGCAGGATTATCTTTATATTTTTTAAGGTCAGCCATAACTGTTGTTATAGATGGACCTTTAATACCAAACATTCTTAAAACAAAACCTTTCATTTTTCCAAGAGTATCGCCACCCCATTTTTTCAACATTCCATATCCATAAACAAAAGCTTTTCCAACGGGTCCTTTTAATAAACTTGCTCCAAACCTAGCAGCAAATTCTCCTCCTAAACCAGCTAAAGCAACCCTAGTTATTGTTATTTCTTTAATAAGTCTTTCAAACATTCCTGTAAATTTTTTCAAAGGAGTAACAACTTCACCAGCATGTAAATTAACAAGACCACCTTTTTTAACATATCCACCTTTTTGTAATTGTGGAATATCTTCTTTTCCACCTCCAAAAGCTAGACGTTTAGCACCTCCTAGTAATTTAAATGGTGCTTTAATAAGAGCAGCCATTATTTTGAAAGGAAGAGCCATAGCTTTAAATGGAAGTTTAAGTAATAATTTAACTGTATCTTTAAGTAGACCGAATATTCCCTTTTTCTTTAATTGATCTGCTCCATAATCAGCAGCATCTCTAAAGTTTTCTTTAATTCTTTCTATAAATGATGAAAATACATTTGTTTCCATAAATTTAGAAGCAAAATATCCAAATATAGGAGAAGCCTTTGAAAGCATTATTCCTACATAATTAGCTTTATTAAATTGAAAATCGGCATTCATATTTCTAGCCATTTGAGTAACTGCATCTTTTGTAGTTACTGCTGTTGTGACTAGAATTTTCTTAGCAGTTTTAGATACATCATCTACAACAAAACCCAATCTTTTTAGAATTCCTGCCATTGAGTTTTCAACTTCTTTAACACCTTTAGCGTACCCAATTTCTTTAGTTCTTAAAACTTTAGCTGTGGCAGCTTGTTCTTTAGCAATGGCAGATAATTGTCTGGTAACACTATCAATTCCTTTTTTATTACTATCTTGATATTTCTTAATTAGATTCACTGTAGATGACACATCGTATGCATCATATTCTTTACCAGATCTTCTTTTTGATGTCTTTATTTCATTTTCTACATCATCAATTGTAAAATCTTTAGCCATTTAGAGTAAACTCCATTATTTGAAATCGTATAAATCTAAAACATCAACAAATGATTTATCGTGGATATTTTCTTTCACATATCTAATAATTTCTGCATTATTATGATCTATATTATCAGAAGGTTCAGAAAATTTATTAAAAATTCCATTATTAAAATTAAGAACGTCATTCAAATCAGTATTATCACCTCTGGCATATTGAACAGTTAAAGGTGGATCGTATTTTCTAACATACATTATAAATGCTAAAGCTAAAGCTAAGTCATCTCTACATCCTTCATCGCCTTCAACTTTTCCATTTGGTTTAGTAACAAGTCCAATTAACTCTAAACCTAATCTTTTTGATTTAATAATAGCTGGAAATTGACTAACATTTGAATATAAAGCATCAATCATTAATGGTCTGGTTTTTGCGTTTGTACTCAAACCAGGATATAATTCATTACCACGTTTTTCTTTATATAACATAAAGGAATTTGGTCCATATTTTACATGCTCAACTACTTGGTTACCATATGAATTATTTTCAACAACAAGAACGCCAGGATATTGTAATGTAATATAATCAACTACTTTTGCAAAATCAGTTACTGATAGTTTTCCCTGATAATCCAATACTTGTTCCATTGATTCAAAATCAGTAACTACAATGGTTGAGTTATCTTGTCCATATTCTGACGCAACGTCAACTCCGGTAATATAGAATTTTCCAGGAATTGGTTCTTGGAATTTCCAAATTTCACCATTGAATAATTTAATAGTTTCTTTTGGATCTTGATAATTATCTTGAATAAATGAGCATGTTTTTTCATCAAAGAATGATCCAGACGTTGGTAAGAACTTTAATTCCAACTCCTGCTCAATCTTTCTTGGATCATTATCAAATAAAGCACACTGGGTTGAGTACCACTGAGGATCATCTGCAAGCTCAGGTATCTGTTTCCAGTGAATAATAAATGATTTAAATATACTTGTTGCATCTCTTGATGTAGCTTGTGAATATTTTTGATAGAACCATGCACCCGGTCCGACAGTTTTATTTGGTGTACTTAAAACTATTGTTCCATAAGGAATACCATGAACTCTTGCATGTTTTTGTGAGGTTGATAAAGCAGGAACTAATGAAGTCCATGCAACATCAATATTTTTAATAAATGCAGCTTCGTCTATTACTAAGAATGTAATTGCTTTACCACGAAGAGTTTTATCTGGAGCTACTGGGTTGACTGTTGCAGCGAATACTTTAGCACCATTTTTAAGAATGAATGACTGCTCTGTATATTTATCAAATCCTGGAGTCATCCAATTAGGAAGTTTCTCAACCATTCCTCTAATAGCTCTTGCAAAGTCAGTAGCTTCTTTTGCATCTTTAGAAATAATACCAACTGTACAATTATCAAAAAATGTGACGAGCCATGCACAAAACGCCTGAATAATCGTACTAATTCCGATCTGGCGCGATTTTAAAACTAGAACGTATTTCTCTAATAGAAGAGTATCTACTAACTCACTCTGACGCTTATAGGGCTTCAAAAGAATATCTCCACCGGGTATTTCTATGGAGATATAGTTTGGGCAGAAATAATCAAATGAGGCTTTACATTTAAGATATTCATTCACATATGTTGCTTTCGAAGTTAAAGCCATCTATTTTTAATCTTCCTTACGATTAGTTTTAATTTTGTTCAAAACTAAAACTTAAACTATATAGTTTTATTAGTTCTACATAAAGTTAGTCTTGCTGTCGATAGCCAATCTCTAACTTCTGCTCTGCTAAAAGTTAGATCAGATGCTTTTAATAAATATTTTCCAGAAAGATCTACATAATCAACGGTTTGTGTAATTATATTAACAGGTTCTCCAACTTTTACTAAATTTAATATAGGTAAATTCTTTTCTAGAGCTATAGTAAGAGTAGCTAATGAAATTATTTGTCTACTTATTTTTGCATTTGCATATGTTTCAGATGTTTCATTTCCTGCAGCAGTTGTTTTATATGTTTCTCTAGAATCAAGAATAGAGTCTTTATTCAAATCAGGATTTTTCATATTAACACCAAATTTTTTACAAACATCTTCTAAATTCTGTTCTATAGTATGGAACAATTTATCTTTTGGTTTCACAATATTTTTTATATTTTTAGACATTGCAGCAAATTTTTGATTTCCTATATATTTACTAATCATATCTGTATATGAATAAAAATTTTTACCATCTGTACATTTAGAAATTACATCACTAGAATCTTTTGAGTCTAAAGCTAAATGATAAATTGTAAATACCTGATTCTTTTGAATTCGTTTTGATAAATTCATTATGTAAAGTTTATTGTCATATTGACAAAATCCTACATTTGATGCTCCGTTGAATAATCCAAAATGGTCATCAAGGTATTGGATAACTTTATATAATGGAGTAGGAGGAATTATCAACTGTTCAATTTTTTCAGTATTAATATCATCTGAATCATATTGTAATTGACAATCAGTATTTTGACTAACTAATTGAGTAATAACATCTTTTGGAGCTTGATTTAAAACTACATCATTAACTAATGTTGTAACAGTTTTAAAAGGTTTTCTAGGAACAGTCATAAAAGAAACATTTATTAATTCTTTTTGTTTATTACTAGTTAAAGCACTTTGTTTAATTCCTGCTTGAGAATTTGAAGATAAATGTATTAATTCCATTTCAACTTGTTCAGATGCTACCTTGATAGATCCTCTACCTATATATTTAATAATTAATTTAATTGGTTCCTTACCATATACTTTTTCAAGAATAATATCTGACTGATCTAATGACATATTTAAACTTACTATTTGATAAGGAGCAACAACACTTGAAACTATTCTAACTGATGTTAAATCATTTGAATAATCTAAATCTGCAATTTTTACAGTAATATCATAACCGGTAGAAGGTTTATTGTATGCTTTTTTATCTGGCATATTATTCTTTTACACCGCCTTCCTCTTCCATCTTTTTTAGTCTTGTATAATAATCTGGAATTTCAGCTAGGTGATCTTTTGCAATTTCTTTTGCTAAGTATGGACAATCAGTATGTTCTTTTTCAACTTCAATGCCCATTTTTAATTGCTCGGGATCAAATTCTGAATCTGGACTATCTTGATGTTTTCCTGTTTTTAACATTGTTGTTAAAATAGCGTAAATTTCTGATTCTAATTTATCATGTTCTATACCCAAAGAGTCTGCAAATTCATGTACTTTTTCATCTGGTGGATTTGGATTCTTTTTTAGAAAATCAATTATCTTCATTCTAAGATCCATATCATTACCTTGCTCTTGCAAAGTTTTTCCTTTTTTGGAGATATTAATAAGTTCATTGAGATAGAAATCTTCTCTATGTTTCATTTCTTTACCCTCGCAGTACTAAAGGAATTTTATATTTGTTCTAAATTTCTAAACAAAAAAATAAGTTACTGGACTCGAACCAGTAAACTTATTTTTTCCCCATGCATGTTTAATTACCACCCATATCTTTCATACGGAAATGCTTCAAGAAGAATAGGAATTCTTATATGATCTGGTTCTTTATTAAAGTCATCCCATTCCTGTCTAGTTAGTCTTCCAAACGTGATTGGATTATCACAATCACAAACTACTTCAATTACTTCATCCTGACTTATTGAATCTTCTTCTGCTGATTGAAGAATATCAGGTCCGATAGCCTGCCATGTTGCTTTCAATGCACTTACAATTTTTTGTTTGTCCATTATTTCCCCCTAGAGTTTTAATAAAAATGATGCTACGAGTCCATGAGGTATTTTTCATGGGCATGGAAAAAACTCGGACTCGTAGCATCGTAAATTAATATATATAGTCTACTGGACTATATCTTTACCATTTGTGGGGGATGTAATCTTTTGTGTTAAGAACGCTGACAAAAGACCACCTAACCCATCGCTACCACCCTGAACTAAGAAGTCAGGTGTAACTTTGATCTTACCCTCGGAGATTGCTTTAGTTACCTCAAGAGCAACAATGCCTTCTCCACCGATGGCTTTCTTCTGGAGTTCATACGCTTTGGCAGTGTTTTCACCAATTGCGAGAATCTTAGAACCTTCGGCATCACCTGTGAGTTTAATCGCAGCCGCTTCACCCTCTGCTTTGAGTTTTGTAGCCTGCGCTTCACCTTCAGCAGTCGTGATTGCTTTCTTCTTATTTTGCTCGGCCACTTTCACGCCTATCTCTGCTGTCACTAACTGAGGCTGCTGATCTGCTTCTGCCTTGGTTTTCTCCATTGAAATTCTTTCTTGTTGTGCTTTCTGCTGTTCTGCATACATCGCTTTCTGCTGATCAGCAATGATTCTCTGAGTCTGAGTTTGCATAAGCTCAGGAGGTAAGGTAATCTGGCATATAAGAACGGAAACACATTCCACGTGATATTTTTCTAATTCAATTTTGGCCCGTTCTTCTGCCTTTTTCTGTTCGTCCTGTCTGTCTTGCATGAAACTCATTGCAGATGCTGCAGATGCCTGATTTCTGAAACTGGAGTCAATCATCGGGTGAATAACATGCTCAACCAGATTTTCGATTGATCCAATTTTAGCAACCATATATGGTGCTTGATCCGGACGAACTCTGATGATTACTTTTACAGAAACACTGATTTCAAATCCATCTTTAGATACAACTTTAAGAGGATCGAACTTGGTTGCTTCTGTTTCATCCCAATCCACAGTGATATTTGTGGTATCAATTATATAAGCAATGAAAGCTCTTCGGTTCAAGTAATAAATACCAGGACCGGATACTTCCTGCTGAATACCACGGTATCCCTGAGGAACAACATATCTTTCAATTCCTTTGTCGAGTCTGTTTTCGACTTCACTTATGCAAGAATCAATTCCGATCTGTCCATTTTCTTCTTTTGCTGTTTCAGCAACAAGATCTTTTACTGCCTTTGGTTCATCTCCGACGTTTGAAATGATGACTGCTACTTGACCACGCTCAACTACTGCTACATCGTCAAGAGATACTTCAAACATCAGAGGATTGATGTAGTAAGTACCGGGTTTAAGAACATCAAGTTGTGGACCCCTCTGACCACCCTCTTTGATGAACTCCTTGGTATTCTGGAAATCATTATGCCCTTCTACTGACTTAGCAACATATTCTCCAGAAGGAAGAGGTTTACCATCACGAGCTGTTACCAGACCAATTTTATTTGGCGGAATCATTGTCGCGTTGGTAAGTTCGATCTTAAAGAGAAGCGGGTTAATACGATACGTTCCTGGTAGGAGAATGTCCGTTTGCGGGCCTTTCTGACCACCGTTTGTAAGAAATGCTTCTCCATTTTCAAAGTTGTTATGACCTTCAATACTGTCTGCAAGGATTCTCCCAGCAGTCATAGGTCCACCATCCATAGATGTAACAACACCAATCTGGTTTCTCTCAATTCTTACACAACTTGCTTTTGTTATCTTGAATAGAGCAGTGTTGATTCTGTATGTACCAGGAGGTAATATCTGGAGTTGTGGACCTTTTTGTCCACTATTTTTTAGAAATGCTTCACCATCCTGGAATGAGTTATGACCATCAACAACTTTACCAAAAATCCTTCCGGGAGGAATTGGATCACCATCAATCGACTCAATAAGTCCAATTTCATTGTCTTTAATTACAACGAAACCGACTTTCTCGACTGCGTAGATAAATGGAATCAGGAAATGTAAACCAGGACCAAAGGTTCTTGCTTGAATACCAACTTCATTATTCTGAGCAATAACCCTTCCTTGAGGCATTCCTTTACCTACATATTTCCTCTCGACCACGCCTATTTCATCACCTCCGATTATCACAAAACAACTGAGGATGAACCAGACTAAAACCCCTGCAACCGCTAATCCTAAAATCCACTTCAGGACTAGAAAAACTGGAATTCCTACAATCATTATTTACCCCCTTATCTTATTTTATGCTGCTTTTTTTAAGAAGTTAAGCATTTCAGTTGGAAGAACCATGAGACGTTCAACAACATTTTCAAGGATCAATTTAGCATTAATGTTTCTTTCAGAGCAAGAAAATTTAGTGATTGCTAAGAAAAGATCCCATAATGTTAAATTTTGATTTTGCTGTTGAATTTCCTGAAGAGTCTTAGAAATTTCAATTCTTCTCCTTTTTCCAACACTCTCAACCAAATCAAGAGAAGCTAAGAGCGTATCTTCATTAATTGCACGGTTAAAATTTTGCTGTGCAATAACAGGTAAGTTAGTAGAGATTAATTCAATTGTATCTCCAATAACATTTACCATCTGGGTATTACTACCTCTGATGTGAATTTGACGATACGTTCCTAAACTCTGTCTAAAACTGATTGTACTGATCAGTCTACCTTGAGTAAAAATACCCAATCCAAAACCAAGATTTAAAAGTAACGATCCGTCATACGAATTCATAATACTAATCAACGGACAAATATCGTGATCGTTTATTTCTTGTCTTCCATTTCTGAGAATCAATTCACTTGATAAAACTGTGAATTTTGAATTCAGCATAGAATTTTCAATAATTTCAGCATTCGGAGTTAAATTAACAACTGAATCTCTAACTGAAGAAACAACAGTATCATTTCCATAGAAATGATAAGCATGAGATACTAAACCTTCATAGTTAAAATTATCTACATCTGGTTTACTTGTATATAATGCTAAAACTGGAATCTCCTCATGAAGTCCTTTTGTTTCAACTTCTTTGTATTGAATTTTTGAAAATCTATCCTCATATGAAAAAACACCATTCTGTTCATCATATGCTAATCCGCACGCCTCAAGCCTTTCTCTAATAGCTTGTTCCATTGAAAACTCCTTTCTTTTTTTTAGATAAAGTCTATTGTTATTCCCTGAATAAAGGGTTTTAAATAAATATTATAATACTGTTCTTTATCAATTTCAGTTGGGTCCAACATTTTAGAAATTTGCTTTGATACTTTAATACTTCCATATGATTTAAATATAACTATATTAAAAAACTCATCATATGGAATACAAAAAACTTTACTATTTTCACACTCAAAAAATTGTTCCTTAATTCTTTTTAAATTATTAAAGACATCTGTTTTTGACAGAAAATTAATATTAAATAGTTTACAATAAAATTCTTCTATTGCATCATAATAATTGGCTACTCCTTTAACAACTGTCTTTTTTTGAGTAGTTGCAATATACTTATCTTTATTTGTTGATATAATCATTTTTGTAAAAACATCTTTTAATTCCAAAGGTAAATATTGATCGGTATCATACAATGTTTTTTTCGTTAGAAATCCATCATATTGTCTTATGATAACATCTTCTTCCTTTAAACTATTTCTATTAATATATTCAGAAATCAAACTTTCTGTTGTTGTTCGAAGCATAGCAGAAATCACAGGATTCTCACCCATCATTTTTCCAATTGCAATATTTCTTTTTTCTTTATCATTTCTATCTAATGATGAAGTATCAAATCCTAATGACTCTAAAATTTTATAATGACACGCTGAAATATCATAAGAATACACATCATTAAGAAAAAATTTTTTGGAATTTATTTTCATACATTTTCCTTAAGAATGAATGGGGAAATAAATTCCCCATTCATTCTTTTCAAAAATTATGTTTCTTGTAATTCAAAACTATTCTTATAATAATTTTCAACTCTTATTAGAAGATTTTTGATTTTTAATCTAACAATTCCAAATAATAATCTAAGTAAATTAGCCATAAATTTAACTATTATTTCATTTATTGCTTGATAAGCTGCTTTAACTAAAATACTAACGATTTTCGTTGCGACTCTTGAGAGTTCTAAACTTATTGACATTGTTAGACCTCCCTTTTAAAATGGCTTTCCATTACGTCGCAAACCGCCTCCATTAGGAGTAATAACATCAACTGAATCAACATTGAAGCAATTGCATTGAACATTACGTCCTCCGGAAAACTATTTTTAAGATATTTCAAGAATAGATAACAATACTTTATCAATAACGAGATGATGATTAATGTCGATTGACTCATCCTGCCTCTTATTGAGCCATTTGATAATGTCAATCTTGGTCGTGAGTTTGTCTTTGATTTTACCAAATTGCTTATACATTAATTCAATTCCTTCATAATCTGGGGTTTTCTCTAACACTTCAAATAAATTATCCATTACTGTTGGTTCACCTTGATATTTAATTGGAATAATAAATTCTTTTTTAGAACGCTTTACTGTAAGATGATCGTATGGAACAAGAGTATCGTTAATTGATAGACAGAACATATTGATGATTCCTGAACCTAGAATATAACTCTTCATGAAAAGATCTGGATGATTCGTGACTTGTAACTGTGAAAGAAATTTCATTGTATTATTTTTGAAAATAGTAAGATTAATAATAGGAATGTTTGGAACAATAATATCTTTACAATCTTTAATTAAAAATAATTCTTTCTTACTTGAATCACTTCCACTTTTTGGACCCTTAATAACAACAGTATCTTCATCAACCCCAGCAACCTGTAACTTAATTTTTGAATGACTCTCAAGACCAGGTAAATGTGTTTCTATCCAAGTAAATAAGTCGGTAAGTTGTACCGTAATATCCGATGATGTAGTACTCGGTGTTTCATCTTTTACTTCTACTTTTTCGTCTGTAGTTTCAGTCATTGTAGTTTCTCCATCTGGTGTTTCTATTACATCTGTTGTTTCTTTATCTTTCTTGTACTCTTCAATAGTTTTTGCTAAATCCATTTAAATATCCTCCTGAGTTTTAGTTTTTATCTATGAAGAAAAATAAAAAATTTGGTGTTTTTGAATATTACTTTTCGATAAATCCTCCTCACTTACTATTTGTTATTAATATATATAGATTGTATTAAATTAGAATTTGAAAGGGAGAGATGGACTCTCCCAGGAATGAATTACTTGTGAGAACGACTTAACACTATTCCAATAGCTACAAGAATTGAACCGATAATTGCAATTGCTAATACCTTTTTCATACCTTCTCCCTTCTATGCTTTTGTTTTTTCTTGGTCTATTTTCTCTTTGATGTCGAGGATAAGAAAAGCAATTAACCATTCAGTTCTTCTTTTAAATGTTGTATACACAATGGGGTTCATCTCAACATCCCTTGTCATTCCTTTTTTTCCCATTTCTACAAGAACAATTATTTCATCAACACATTTTTTAAGATATTCAAAAACTAAAATAGAAACATAAGTTAAACATTGTAATAAAATTGCGTATGCCCACATCCTTAAAACATTACGAAACTTAATCATATATTACCTCCAAAAATTTAATCGGTGACGGGGGTAGGAATTGAACCTACGAATGCCTTTTACTGATCCGCAGCCAGTTTGTCAATTTAGCGTCCAGCAGGGAGTTGACATAGTCCCAATTATTATTCGGGAATTAAGAAGTGCGTTCAGTGGTGTGATTGCCCCAGCCCTCCACTTGTCTGTCATAACTTGGCCAGTAAAAAGACAGATTTCGCTTTGGATACCAAAAGCACAGTTCACCCTGAGAACCTCTGAATCCTATAACCACAATTACCAATATGTAGTCTCTCACCCGTCAGTAATTAATATATATAGAGGTCTATCTGATTGCTTTTACATTAATTCTTTTTTGACCAAGATTAATATATACAACTTTGTAATATTTCTGATTCAAAATAATTTTTTGATTTACTACAAGTTCTATTTCTTTCTTATCAAGCATAGTCAAACTAAAAGTATCATTTTTACTATTATAAAAAGTTACTTCATATTCAACTCCATTACTCATTATTTTTTGACCAACTTGAATCAAAGATGCATCTGTTGAAATTGTAGTTGAGTTACGTATGGTTTCTTCTCGTTTCTTTAAAAACTCCATAGCTGCTTCTGGAGTTAAGATAGTTGTTTCCATATTTCCTCCTACAGGAATAATAAACCATCAAATCCGTTTTCAATTCCTTTCCAATTAATTGCAACAGCTTCTGAAGTATGAATACTTTCTTCATGTGTACATTTAACAATCCAATCATGAATTCTTTTTTCACCATCTAAAGCATTTGAAATTGTTCTTATTGCATCTTCAACAAACATTGGATTTTCATATGCAACTCTTGCAAATTCTTGTTCATCAACTCTTCTTAAAATGGGAACAGGTGCAGTTTTAACAGCTCCTTCTATAAGGTTGATGATTTCCTCAAGCCAAATTACATCATCATTAAAAACTTCTACTAAAACATTTGCAAAACTTCTTTGTGCATGAGGATATCCATTATTCCCATTTTGCTGTAAATGATTACATAATGAAGCTGAGCAAGGACAATAGCTTGCATATTGAACTTTTACTCTTTGGAAAAATCTAAAATGACCTTTGGTTAATCTTCCTTCAAAAGCACATTTATAATATTGTGGAAACCGGAATAAAGAGATCGGAGCTTGTCTTAACATTGGTAATTCAAACTCAAATCTTATAAAACTATCTTGTGATTCTGTTTCAACTGCTGTTTTAAATTCTTCAAGAATTTGCTGAATCAGTTTATGCTTCAAAGGAACTTCTAAATAATGAACTAAAGTCCTTAATAGCATAGACATAGAAATACCTTTTTTATCAGATCTCAAATCAGTTGACATTGATACGGTTGAAAGGAGGTGGTTCATACCACCCCCTTTTGATTCTAGAATAATATGACATTTAATATTATCAACTCCAACCTGTCTAATTGGAATTTCATAATTTGGTTTAATTTCATGTTGAACATCTGGTAATCCCGCATTAACATCTGTCATTACTTCTTTCTCCTTTTCTTAAAAATCTTTAAGTCGACCCAGAAAAATACTAAACCACCTATAAAATTTGCTATCACCGTTGTAACTATGTTATTAAAATATGGACTCAAAAATACTATACATCCTGCTAAAATTGGTGTTGATAACTGCCATCTCAATAAATACATTAAATACGTTTTTCCCACCTACAAGTCCTCTCATATTATTATTCAGTCTGGATGCCAATTGTTGTTAAATATGCCATTAATAATTTGACACTTTCAGGAGTTATACATTCATTTTTTATTTCTCTAATAAATTCTGATCCAATCATATCTCGAATATATTTATTTTTCAAGTCAATTGTATCAGATTTAGTAGTCAGCATTTCATTTAAATTAGTCAACCCACCATGAGAAATAAAGCAAAATGTCTCCATTTCTCCACATCTCTGTCCTCCCTTATTCTTTCTTCCTCCAGGAGGTTGCATGGTTTTTCTAACATATGATCCAATTCCTCTTGCTGCTAATCTGCTTTCAGCGATATGAACCATTCTAAAGAAATACATATAACCAACTGCAATTTTACTAACTAAATTTCTTTGCATATATGGTTCATATACTTCATATTCAATATCAGTTCCTGTATATTTGCATGCTTCATGGATCATACTATATTTAGATGATTCAAAAGGTGGTTGTATAATAGAAAGATTTTTAATAAATTCAATATCAATATCATTATTATTTAACTCATTTTCAAATTGTGTAGAATACCATTTATCAGTTGTATTATCTAAAATTTTAATATAGTCAAGTAAATATTTTTTAATCTTTTTCTGTGAATCCTTATTTTTTAACATCGAAACAAGTTGGAATTTCATATCGTTTACAGACATTCCCAAATGTAATTCAAATATCTGACCAACATTCATACGAGAAATTGTACTTAGAGGATTAATTATTACATCTGCATGTCTTCCATCTGGTAATTGAGGCATCATTTCATGCGGGAGAATTCTTGAAATTACTCCTTTATTACCATGTCTGTTCCCAATTTTATCACCAACTTGAATTTTTCTACTAAAGAATCCACCAATCTTAATATAAATACCATTAACTTTTTCACCTTTAATTTTAAACTTTCCACGATTATTAAATTTATCAAGACCATTATCTCTTATAAATTCTGTTGCTTGTTTCTTCGGAAGGAAATTATTAACTATTTCTTGCATTTTTCTATCTTCGTCTGCTTGCTGTGTAAATTTCTTTTCTACCCAATCCTTAAATTGAGGAATACTATCATTATAAGTATTAGGAAAAATAGTAACATCAGTAATTAAAACATCTTTCTTATAAACCATTGGGATCTTCTCTTCAAATACAGAGTAAAATTGTAATGGATCAGAAGGGATATCTTTAAGAATTGCATAAGGTTGACCAGCTAAAATTAATTCTCGTTTATGTTTTCTATAATAATCATCTGATTTACCTGGATCATTCAATTCAATATTTGGTTTAGGATCAGGAAGAGGTTTATATAACTCTTTTTCTAAACTTACTAAAACTTTATCTGGAGGTAACACAAATGATAAATCTATATAATGTATAGATGTGAAATTATTATTGTTGACCATTTTATCAGATATGACAATTGCATCCTCATAATTATATCCGTAATAAGGCATGATTGCTGTTAGAAGATTTTTACCGATGGAAATTTCTCCATTCTTACAGAAATTACTTTCTGCTAAAATATCTCCAGCTTTAAATTTATCTCCAATTTCAACAACAACATTTATAACATCCATATTCTCAACATATATTGATCTATTAGAAATATCAAAAATGTCATAATCCTCATCAACGTATCTTACAAATAAGAATTTTGAGTCTTTATAAACTACAATTCCGTCTTTTCTTGCTCGTTTTACAAAAGATGTATAGTCAGTATAAAGACCTTCACAACCACTTTTAACTAACGGTACATCAAAATCTGATAAATTGATAGCCTGTCTCATCTGTGATGCTGCCATCTGGAGTCGTGTTGGGTCATCATGCTCCAAAAATGGAACCATTGAAACAGCTATAGAAGTTGGTTGTCTGTTACTAAACTCATCTGTAAATTTTAAATTTTCATCCAATTTTGATGACGGTAATAGACATTGTAATACTCCACAATTACCTCTATCTGATGTATCAACTGGGCATAACCTACCAAACATTGATGGGGTCAAATCTCTAAGATAATGAGGAATATTATCTTTCTCAAATCCACCCGGACCAACTAAGGTTGTTCTTGTTAATTTAGTCAATTCATCTATTGGATTTATAGAAAAATCAAATTGGACTATATCTGATACATTGCATTTTGATAAAATCTGTTTTGAATTTATGTTAAATTTACTCTTAGATGTTTTACTTGAAACACAAAGATCATATACGACTTTCATTACTGATGCTAAAACAACATATTCAAAACATCTTACTCTTTTATTTAAATAATCTGTATCATCAATATATGCTCCATCTCTTAAAAGTTCAATTATTTCATCTACTAAATTATCATTTTTCATAAATTTCATTGTCATGATGTCAACTTTACTAATTAAATCTAAAGCGTATATTGCTATTTCAGCCTTCTTTTTAAAATCATATGTAGTATAATATTTTCCAAGTTTATCAATTAAGTTTTTATCTTTTGGATCTTCTACTGTTAAAAAGATGTCACGAACATCAGTTAAAAATTTATCATAATCAGATGTTGGATTTTCATAATTGTCAAAGTTTTCAATATTTAATCTTTCATATAAACTTTCAGGTCCGAAATAACAAAGAGCAATAAGTGCTAAAGGAACATCTTTTCCCATAAAACTAATATTTACATATGATTTATTTTCTGATTTTCCTTCTGGTTTTTTATCTAATACTGAAACCAGAAGAGTTGTAATGTTTGTCCTGATTTTAATATTTTTACCTCTTGTTACTATGGGAATATCATATAGCTGAAATAAAGGAATTTTCTTTTTACCAGCTATCATAATATAATTCTTATTAATAATTTTTGGAATTAATAATGAAAGATCAATGTCTTGAGTTCCTTTTTTGAGTTTAATTACCAACTGTTTCTTTAATGTTTTCTCCAACTCAATAGATGTTGCATCTTTCATTGCAAATTCAGAAATCTCAAAGCCGGCTTCTTCAACCGGCTTTAAGATCTCTCTTACTTGTTCAAATATTAATTCATATTCCCGTTCACGAATTGTAAAAATATTATTACTATCATCGCTGATTTTGTAGAACGGATTTTTTATCATCTAGTCTCCTTCATTTTCTATGGGATCAAATTCTTTACATTCATAGACTGGAGTGACTAAAGAGAACATTATACACATAGCATATAAATTATTTGCTATAATACAATTTTTATCTCTATCATCTGGATTGAACTTTGAGCATTTATAACATAAACAATGTTCTCTGTGTTTCCCTTGTAATTCTGGATTCACCCATACTAATTGACCATGATGTTCATATTGAATAAATTTGGACATATTACATCCTCACAAGAGTTAAATGGATAAAATCATCACCTATTAATGCCATTTCTCCAATCATCTCTTTATTTCTCAATTCAACAACTTTATAATTTCCTTCTTCCCAAAGAGTTTTAATTTCAAAACCATCAAGTTTTTTATCTAAATATGCTCTCAGTCTATGAGGAACGAAATCAAAAAGATCAACTTCTGGATCTTCAATAAAATCTGAACCCTCTTTGGATATAACATCTTCTTGAATAAATGCCCAAGCAGATTCTAAATCATATGCTTCTAAAGCTCTTATCTTTCTATTATCAATAAAAATAACACCAACTTGATTTTCTTTACGAGGGATCATTTTTAAAACATTTTCCATTTTCTTTTTCTTATCTTGTAATTGACTAACTAAGTCGTCTGAACCTTTTGAATGACTAACACCACCTGGTGTTCCTAAAGTTGAATAGTAACCAACTCGTACATCACCTGCTTGTTGTTGAGATGTAAATACAGCTTGTGAAAATAAATTCCTATCCTGTATTATTCCACCTGATGTAAATTCATTTCCTGCCATTGCTGGAGCTGGACCTGCTGAATTATCTGGTTTAATTTCATCTTGAGTATACCAAGTTGTTCCTGCCCAATAATCAGCTTGTGTAGTTGTTTCGCCTACTTTACCACAAGACATAATAGAAGCCCATGTCTTTCCCTGATTGCTAAAGTCTACATAATAAGGTGCTTTTCCAGCATATGTCATTGGAGCATTTGATGAAATTCCTCTGCTATGATGAACACAATTAACATGGATGTTACATCCCTTACCTGGTTCAATAATATAAGTATGAACTGCTGCTCTTTCCTGAGTTTTACCCTGGAAAATATCACCTTTTGTGATTAATAATGGTTTATCTTCATTATTTTTAACATAGACATTATCAATTTTTCCGGTATCTCTAATTTCAATATCCCTTGCTTCCGCTAAAAGATTATATTTTCTTTTCCCCTTTTTATCTCTAATAATGGGGATAACTACATCTAGATTCGCTTGCTTGACATTAATTGCTTCACCAAACCAAAAACCATCTTTTTCTTTAATAATGTTTGATAAAACTTTGTTTACATCTTTCATTTTTTGATCTCCTTATAATTTCTTTCCTATTAATATTCTGTCTAATATTCCTGTATAATTACCTTTATTAAGAACACCCTTTAAAATATTTTTCTTAGGATTAGAAAAAGCAAAACCTAAAATCCAATTCTCTTTACTAGGAACAATTTGAATACTTGAGAATTGATATGCTATTTTATTTCTATTTGGTAATAATCTCCATTTTCTAAATCCATGCCACATTAATTGAGATAATACACATTCAAAATGAACATGGTGAATCTCTTTAGAGTCGTTATATACTTTAAATAAATCTGAAACTAAATCTTCTACATTTCCATCTTTTCTGGAATGTAATAATCTAGAAGCATTTGAAAGATCGCTAATAATATCTTCCTGCTTCATATCAGTACTTTCACCACCTGTATTTTTTGTCTGTGCTACTCCAGATGTATGGAAGACTCGAAGAACTAACTGTGTAGCAACTTCTCCAAGACTCTGTGCTGCTATCATTCCAATAAAGTCGCTATGTAAAATTTTATATAAATCACCGTAACATTTTTTGCATACTTTTTCACTTGTGCAAAAAATTGGACTACGAAGTTTAATAATTTTACCAACAATATCTTTATAATTATTTTTAGTAATTAACTCTTCTTGTTTTGTTTCAGGATTTAACCAGTATCTATAAATTAATGTTTTTGCTTTCTTTTCACTATCAACATTTACAGCTAAATAATCTTTAGTTCCGCAATCATCTAAATCCATATCTAGTCTTAAATTAGAACAACTAAATGCTAATTTTCTTGATAGGTAACCTGAGTCACCAGTATTAATTGCAACGTCTAATAACCCTTTTCTACAACCATAAGTTGATGTAAAAAATTCCTGAGTTTCTAGACCGTCAATTAAATTACTCTTAATTGGTGTGCTTAAAATTTGACCAGAGAAATTAGAAACAAATCCTCTACTCAAAACAATCTGTCTAGCCTGATCCCAAGTTCCTCTTGCTCCAGAATCAATTAAATATGAGTATTTAAATTTTTCTTTGAGGACTTTTTCAATTTCATTACTTGAAATTAAATCTAATTGTTCTCTAAGATCTTCTTTAGAATAGATTAAACTTTTTACTTCTTCTGAATTATCAATTTCTAAACCATTTAGTGATAAAGTTGTTCCATAAATAGTTGAATATTTAAATCCTAATGTTTTGATCTTATCTAAAACTGTTGATGTAACAGAATATGGATATTTATCATTAATATCATTCAAAATAGATATTAGTTTCTTCTTGTCAACTTTTCCTTTAACTAAAGGATAATCCTGTGGTAAACAATCATTAAATATTTTAGTACATTCTGGAATTTCTTCACCTTTATAAGAAATAATATTTTGTAAATCTGGAATCATATTATTAGTTAAAATATAAGTGCCGAGAATAATATCTTGAGATGGCGTTGTTGCTAGAGATGCATTTGAAGGATTATATAAGTTTTTAGTAGCTAAAAACTTTTCTAATACTTCTTCTTTTGCTTGTCTAGAAATAGGTAAATAAATAGCCATCTGATCTCCATCAAAGTCAGCATTATATCCAGAGCAAACTAATGGATGAATTTTTATTACTTTATCCATATTCATTTTTAATTTAAATCCAATTAAACTCAATCTATGTAATGATGGCTGCCTATTTAATAAACATACTTCATCTTTAACTACTGATTCACAAATTTTAGATAGAATAGGATCATCCAATTCAATACATCTATCAATAAAATCAATTGCTTCATTCTGGAATCTAAATTTACTGCTTTCAATTAACTTTTTAGAGATTTGAAGTTTAAATAATTCCAATACAACTATATATGGAAGAGAACACTCATCCAATTTAATTGTAGGATCAGGAACAATAACAGCTCTTCCTGAAAAGTCAATTCTTTTTCCTAAAATATTACCTCTAATTAATCCTTCTTTCTTGGACATTTTTTCTATAATATAGTCATATAAATTAGAAACTAATTTTTGTACTTGTCTAAAATAAGTATAATATAAATCTTTCTTTCTAAGAATATCAATAAATGTTTCTTCCATCGTTTCTTTATTATTTAAAATATGCAAATAAAATCTATTTATTTCATCTGATCTCATTTGATCTTTACCTGATTTAATTTTTGATGTTGGTCTTAAATCAGGAGGGAGAACCAGAATTTCTTTCATTAAAAGTTTATCTAAGTTGTCATATACAAATTTCCATTCAGGAATATCTTTTAAATCATTTGCTAACCATCTTACTAATTCATAAATTGCTTCTGTTCTTTCCATTTTTCTAGGAAATTTTTCAGGTGCCCACATCTTTTCGTTTTCTTCTGCAACATAATGCCCATCTTTTGTATCAATAAATAAAGCTGAGTTTTCATTTCTCATTAGCATATCTAAAGGTTTCTTTATTTGACTTCCACCTAAAGTAACGACTAAATCATAAAAAATGGGATTTACTATTGGAGTTGGTAAAACTATTTTTGCAAATCTTGTTCTTCTCTCTCTACTCTGAACTATATCAACTCCACAAATTTTACAAGTAGTTCCTGCATTTGTTGTTCCATGATAAATACCACATTGACAAGTATAATTTTTTAATGGTCCAAAAATCTGTTCCGAAAATAAACCCTGTTCATGAAATTTTTTCTTATTAAGAATTCTTGGAGATGAAACTTCTTTTAGATTTTCAAAAAAATCTTTACTGAGGAATTTTGGCATACATCTCTCCTTTTGGTAGTTGTAAGAGTAGAGGGAGTCATTCTAGCTCCCTCTACTCACCAAATTTTTTCTACTCGCTTAACTTAGTAAATTGAATTTTAATTAACGAAAGAATTAAATCTTTGAACTTAGGATCGTCATAAATGCTATTTATCAACCGATTATATATGATATTAGAAATTTCGTCTAACGAATTATTAAATAATTGAAGAAACTCTTCATTTGATAGATCTGATTGTGTTTCTAAATCCTTGACTCTATTTTGCAAAGTATTTAAATTAGAAGCGAGTTTTGACAATAATTCAAAATAATTATGATTACTTTCTTGATCATTTTCATTTTTATCTGGTTGCTTATTTTCCTTTTCCTTCTTCGCCATGCTTAAATTCTCCTATTTCCACTACACATTTTTTACTCTTCTCTTCAATAACCTTATCTACCAGATCATAGGTATTTTGATTTATGTCTTTTATTGCTTTAAAAGAAGCTTGAATTACTACTAATTTGGTTTTTCTAAAGAAATCAAAGATTAATAATTTTGTTTCATCACTTAGTTTATCAGAAAGTGTTTGGAAAATTGATTTTGGATATTTGATCATATTTCAATCCTCCTTAAATAATTTAAATTTAAAACGATAAATTTAAAATGTAATTTCGGAGGTGGTTTTAATTGGATATATAATAATATTTTCATTCTCGACTTGCTCGCATTAGAGAAATTTTTTCCGTAAATAAATATAATAATTTTTTAATACTATCAACATTAGTCATATCTTGAACTTGTGATCTCTTTAGATTTGTATTTCTATCTTTCTGCTTTGTCCAAATTGAAATAATATATTTCTGTGACGCTTCTCTTTCAAGACATAAAAAACATATATCTTTTTCTGTAATTCCTGGAACTTGTAATGATAAAAAGATGTTTGGTCCTTTTGGTTTTAAATCTTTATCAATAATTTTTAAATCTTCTTCTTCTTGAATCTTATCACAAATAATCTTAACTTGATCGTCAAAGGGTAAATCCTTTACTTTTTCTAAAAGATTGTCAATTAAATTCATTCATTTATATCCTCCTTTCTATTTAAATTCTCCTCTAATTCCTTTTTCTAAACTCACCCTAAATACTTTATTATCCTTTGTCTTAATAAATTGAGTTGAAGTGACTGGTATTGATCTCCATTCTTGTTTTTCCATATCAAAAACACGTAAAATATTTTTCTTAATCATAGCAAGAGCATTTTCAAACTTAAAATCTTTTGGTCTCTTATCTTTTGGGATCAAATTAAAGTCAAGAGTACATTTCATAATTCTTTTTTCACCATTTTTTTTGATAAAAAATACGGTTGCTATACCACTTGATTTAATAAGTTTTAATAATTCAATTGCGCTATCAATCATTGTATCTTGAAGTTTTGCTTCCATGTTCTAATCTCCTATACTTTGGGGTGGTTTAAAGAGTTGACCCTCAAACTCTTCAAACCACCCACTTTAAGCATCCGAAAATTAATATATATAGTTATCTCTTGTTTGAGTGTAATAAATCATCAACTAAATCTTTATGTTCTGATGTTTCTTTAGAAAATAGTATACAAGGCCAGTTACAACCTTGACACATTTTATTTAAATCTTCTCTAACAAATTGAATAATTGCGGGACATAAATTACCATAATTATCAAAAATTGTTTCATCACTCAATAAAGTTGTTTTAATTCCTCTAATTCTTAAACATAATCTTATTGCTCCATCTGCATCAACAGTCATATTATGATAATACACATCTAATTCACAATCTAACTTTGATGGTAGGATGTCAAGAATTTTTGGTAAAACTGTATCTCTCATATGAACATCTAATTTTTCATCAATTATTCTTTGAATAATTCCTCTTACTTTTTCATCTGGATTTACTAAATAACTTTTATCTCGAATATTTGAAAAATCATAATATTGATTTTTAGCAACATCAATAAATGTAATATCCGAATTGATTCCTTCATTAGTTAGTTTTTTAACAAGATCATATAAAAAATCTATATTATATTTATCAACTGTTATTTCTGCAACTGGATCTTTAATTTTATCTTTATATTTCACTAAAAAATTGAAACCATCATTTGTTTTAATTTCTGAATCATCATCACATCCTTCCTTATTAAAAGGAAGTGGATCAATAGAAGCTGTAAGTCCTTGTAGATAACCTAATTTATCTATAAGATCTGTTAATTTTTCTATTGCAAATCCAGTACAATTAGAAATAATAGAATAATTAATTTCATTATCGTGACAATATTTAATAATTTCATATAAATCTTTTCTAAGGGTTGGTTCTCCGCCATACCATAAAACAAAGGCATTCGGATTATGAATTTTCAACCTTTTAAGAAAATCTAAAACTCTCTCTGTGCTAATTTCATTTCTTCTTAAATAATCAAGAGTTGGATATTCAAGATGGTCTTTTACAATTCCACAATATGAACATTGTAAATTACATCTCCTTGTTAAAAGAAAATTTACTATTTGGACTTTATCGTTAATATGATCATCAATCATTTGTCACCCCTTCCCAAAGAATCCAGCCTTAGGAACAACTAATCCTGTTGTTGCTTGAATATACATACTCGCAATTTCCTCAGGTGGATCATATGGATCACAAATAAGATGTCTTGAGTTAATTTTTAAAATCTTATTTGAACCAATAAGACTCATCGGAACTGGCATAATTGTAATGCCTTTTTCAGTAAGAATTTCCTCAAGAACTAATGGTTGTTTTAATTCAACATACTGATCTGTTACATCTACAATAAGTTCTCCAACAATAACTTTCCATGGTGAAATAACAACAGCTTTAATATCCATTCTATTCTCCTTTTATGTTGTTAGTGTACCTGTATTAAGATTTAACGTTCTATCTGGTTCTAATTGATTTACTTGTGTATGGGAAATGATATTAACACTTTTATTATTAGAAATACTTTTAAGAAGACCTGCTATTTTTTCTGTATTCTCCACATCTAATGAATCAAAGATTTCATCAAAAATCAAAATATTAAATTTAGTATCATACATCAATGTTTGTAAATCATTTAATGTTAGAATTGTTGCTACGTCAACTATTCTTTCTTGACCACCAGACATTGTTGCTGTGCAATTATTTTGAGTTATTGAATCTAGAAAATGAATAGAAATCTTGTCTCTCATTTCTCCACTTTTTGTTTCACCCAATGTATCAAAAGATACAGTATACCTACCACCAGAAATCTTTTCCATATATTCACATATATTATCATTCATAAATGGGATAGATTCATCAATAAGCATACTAGGAATTCCAGTTGGAGAAAATCCAGACTTCCAAAAACTAATAGCGTTAACTCTTTTTATTAAATCTTTTTTACTTTCTTTTAAAATGTCTATCTCAGCTTGTGATTCTTTTTGTTGATGCTTAGTTGATTCAATTTGAGATTCATCAAAAATTTGATCCTCTAACATAGAAATTCTTGTTTTCTTTTCATCCTTTAGCTTTGATAGCGTTTCAATTTCTTTGTTGATAGATTCAATTTCTGTAAATATTTCAAGTTTAGAAGAAAGTTCATTTTTCTCATCAATTAACAATTCTTTTTGCTTACTAAACTTTTGCTCAATTCCATCTAACATATTTTTACACATTTCATCTAATTTCAACTGTGCTTCTCTTAGTCTTTGATTAATAGAACTAAATAGATTTTCTCTTTCTCTTTCTAAAGATGTTGAAATATTTTCTATGTTCGTACTTGTTTCGGATAATAAATTTTTACTTAAATTTTGTTTTGATTGTAAATCTTTTTGTAATGCTAATGATGAATGAATAGTATTACTTAATGATTCAAGTGTTGATTTTAATTCAGTAAGACTATTTATCAATTTTTGTTTTACTTCTTCTTCTAATGGTTTTCCACAGGTTGGACATATTGGAGATTCAATATTGATAGCTTCATCTAATTTAGTTATTTCTTGAAGTGTTGATTGTTTTTCTTTGGTTAGACTTTTTAAATCTTGACTAATTTTATAAAGATCATTTTCTAAATCTGATATAGCTTTTGTCAAATCTTGTTGAGTTTTAACTAATTCTTTTGTTTCTTTATTTAATCTCTCAAGAATTTGAGTATTAGCTTTATCTGTTTCTTGCTTTGCTTGTAAAGCTAATTGCTGTAATTTTAAATCTTTCTTTTCATTTACTAAATTTATCTCATTAGCTTGTGAAGCTCCTAATGTGCTAAGTTCTTGATCTATTTGAAGTAATCTCTCTTTTATCCCTTTCTCATTAAGTTCAGAACAAACATCTTTTATTGATTGTTGTTTCTCTTTGATCATATAATTAATACTTTCTATTTCTAAATTAAGAGCAATAATTTTATGAGTTTTATCATCAATAAATTTTTTCTTATCTTCTAATAAGGTTTTAATTCTTTCTTTTCTTTCTTCAATAAGACTTTGGAGAATAATAATTTTTTGGTCTATAGAAGCTAAAGTTTCTTGCATGATCTCATCTTTTTTCTTTGCTGATTTTGCATATTCGATAAAATCATCCAATTGTAATACTTTTCTAAAAATGTCTTTCTTTTGACTATCAGGTAAAGCAGTGAAAAAATCTTTAACTTTTTGACCAAAGAATACAGTATTTAAAAATAATTTCTGAGGGAGAATTAAACTTTCTATTTTTGTCTTAACTTCTCTCGCTCCCTCTGCCTTCACAGGACCATCTAAAATCGCCGTGGTGCCGAACTTCTTATGATTCCGATATCTCGATAATGTGTAAGACTCAAGACGCCCCTGGTTAACTATATCAAAGAATACGGTGGTTCTACAGTTCTTCTTAACCTTCTTATTGATTACATCATCTCCTTCAATACCTTTTGATGTTGATCCATAAAAAGTATAAGGTAATGATTCCATAAGAGAAGTTTTTCCTTTTCCATTGATTCCACATATCAAACTTAATCCATTTCTAAACTCGTATTCAAATGGATCAGTATAACAAAGAAAATTCTCCAATTCTACTTTTCTAATTATAATTTCTTTAGGCATTCAATCCTCCTGAATCTTGGATGATTTCCAATGCAATAGATTTATAATATTCAAAATCCTCAGGTGGGATATTTTTGATTTCTAAATACTTTGTTACTTGTTCTTCTCTGCTCATTGTTGATGTTACACCTCTGTTTGTTATATCTCTTTCTGTTTTATCAACAATGATACTTCCACTTGGGGCTTCATATTTAAAGTCTTCTTGTTTATAAACCTTAACTTTATGACCATCTTTTAATAATTTTTCTATATCCTTATTAATTTTTTGCTGATTATCTTGTGTAACTTCTATTTTAAAATACTTTGTATAACCTTGGAATGGAACACTCTTGACTTTAAGAGATTTAGTATCAATTATAAGAAATCTTTTTTCTTCGTTTGCTTCACCCCAATCTAGTTGGATCGGTGAACCACAGTAAAAAATAGAAATATTATCATTAATTAATTCCTGTGCTTTATGGTAATGTCCAAGAATAACTAATTTATATTTTCCAATTAAATCTTTCATAGCAATATCAGCAACAACTGAAATACCGCTATTCAAAACTCCTTCATTTAATCCAAAATGAGAAATAAGAATGTCTTGTTTACAATTTTTAATTTCATTAATCATGTCAGGGTTATAAGGAACATAATAAGCATTTCCTAAAATTCCAGACTTCTTCATGTAACGGATATTTTCAACATGCTCAACTGATCTTATAGATGACTTACCATCTTCTGATTTTGAGGTTAAATCATGGTTACCTGAAATAATTGTAAAATAAAGATCTGGATAATCATTAACTATATCTAGAAAAACATTAAGGGAGTCAACATAGATGACTCCCTTATTGTGAAATAAATCTCCTGCTATAGTTACATCTTTAACTTCTTTTTGTCTACAGTAATCACACATATACCTGAGAGATTTATCTAATCCAGATAATCTCTCAGGTAATGATGATTCTTTATTTATTGGATCTTGTGAAAAATTTGTTAAATGTATATCTGCTGTTACAGCTATTTTCATGCTAACTCCTTATCAAATATATTTAAAAAATGCCCATACTCCAAATGCAATTGCCCAAGCAACTCCAATCCACATAGTCGCTTCTGGCCAAGTATTAACATGATGCATTGTTACCCCTGTAGTTGTTGCAACTGCTGCTAATGTATTCATATCTCCCCCTTATTAGTAATAATTTTAATTGCTTCATTTTTTGTAACTGGTCTAAGTTTATTCTGGTCAGAATATAAAAACTGAACATCCCATTCTTGGGAATTATAATAATCCAATCTTTTATATAAAGATCCAGAAATTTGATTAGTATCAATATCAACAATATCAATAACAATGGGTTGTGATTTTCCTTCTTTAATCCGTACAATTCTTCCGCACATTTGTTCAATGTTTGTAATTGGACTTGTTAAGATTAGGCAGTCTTTTTGGGGAATGTCAACACCATCTCGGATTTTATTAGGTGTTGCAAAACTTATTTGTTTTTCTAAGACATCACTTTTTTCACTACCGATAAATTTTGATTTATCAACGGATTCAATTAAGGAATATAGTTGTTCTATAAATTTTATTCTTTCGCTTACAAAAATTATCTGACGCCCTTCTTTCTCAAATCTAGTTACTAGACTTCTACATAATTCCATTAGAAGTGGAGATTTCTTAAGCATATTTAAATATCTACTTCTTTGAAAATAACCACCCCAGTTGATATATCTTTCTCTTCCTTTAATAACACCATAACTCATAAGAATAACTGTAACTCTTGCTCCCATAACAGATGCTTTTCCCTGTGGAACATATACCTCTCCTAAATGATAAGATATTACATCTGAATTTCCATCATATCTATAAGGAGTAGCACTTAATCCATAAACATATCTACTGGGAACATGAATTGAGCATTGAGAAAATGTTGGAGCACCTACGGTTGTGTGAACTTCATCACCTATAAATACTCCAACATTCGCCATTTTCATTACATCAACAACTCTAGCACTACCATATTTATTAACTATAGAAGAGAAAGTTTGATTTGTTGAAATAATTATTGGTTTATCAACATCCGAGTAAAACTTGGGAGTTGCTAACCTAACTATATCATCACTTTTTAAATTTGTATATTGTAAAAGTCTTTCTTTCCATTGATCTACTAATGAATCACGATGAACTAAAATAAATGTTTTCTTTTTCTTTTCAGAAATCATTTTAATTGAAACAACTGTTTTTCCACTTCCTGGTGCAGCTTGAATTATCCCTTTGTCATTCTTGGAAAACCAATCAACTACACTTTTCTGTAACTCATCGCGAAGAGTAATATTACAGGAGACATCAATATCTTCACCATTTCCATATGAATCTTTTATTATAAAATCTCTTGTATAATGATCAACTGGAAAAAATCTAGGAATAATTAGAAATGATGAATTCTCCAAATAAAATTTTAATTCAATTGTTGGCGAGTTTTGATATTGTCGTACTTCTCGTGTTAAATTCTTTTTAATATTTTTATAAAACTCTTCATCTTTATATTTTGATGGTATAAAGATTCCTGAGAGTCTATAAAACTCATTCATACTCAAACCTTTCATAATAAGAATCTGATGTTTCCCATAATTTTATTCTACAAATATCATAACCCGCACTTTTAATATAATCCCATATCCAATCACCCATATTCTCTGCTGTTGGTAATTTTTTAAAGAAATCATTAATATAAGAATGGTCAAATAATTCAATAATTTTTTCATTTACAAGTTTCTTAATATCACTAAAATTAACTATCATTCCTGTTTCAGGATTAATTTCTCCTTTAATTGAAATTTCAAGTTTGTAAGAATGGCCATGTGGGTGTTGGCATTTTCCAGCACTTTCTATTGGTAAATGATGTGCTGCTTCGAATTCAAAAAGTTTAGTTACCATTTTCATACTTCATTCTCCTTAATTATTCCTTCTTTAATGGGGTCTATCTCTGGCGGCCAATAAACATCAATTCGTTTTGGTATAGCACATCCGTGATTTCTATTATATTGCTCAACTAAAAATCTTTCTTCATATCTTGGATATATCATATTTAATCTACGAACAAGATCATGATATGGAATTTGAGTAGCTTCAGAAAATAAATGAATAATATCGTTTGCATTGGATTTTGTTATTTTTGTTTTTCCTGACATTCCCCAAAACCCACCCATAAACCTCACTAAATTTTTTGCATTTTTCATCATTTTCTCAAATTCACTAGTATATCTCACGATTCCTCCTATTTCTTTGGTCTATATTGGTTAACCACAAAATTATCTAAATCCTTTAAGTTACTTTGTAGATCAGATTTCTTTTGCTGTAAAGCAGAAATATCAGTATTAACAGTTAATAGCTTTGATATTCTATACTTATTTAATAAGTTTCTAATAATATCTTCTTCAACCTGTACTTCTTTAGAAATTGCAATTACTATTTCATCAGGATTTGTTATCTTTGTTTTTAAATATTTCTGTAATGATGGTTTGATCTTTTCTAATAATTGATTTTCACTAATTGAGTTTTCAACATCTTTTATTTGAACTTGTAACATTTTATTATTAACATTCTTAAACATTCTAAATGTTCCTAATAATAATTCATCTACAGATATAAGTTTAATTTTTTTATCTATATCTGTAACAATCATTTCAAATGACACAGACCCTTCTAACGCATCATCTAATTTTTTAGCAACTCTTTCAAGGATCTCAGCTTTACTTCTCTGCTTAATAACTTCAAATACGATATTTGTTTGATCTGTTGATAAATCAACAAAACCAATATCTTGATTATTTAATTCTGGTGATAATTTACCAAGAATAGTCTCAAACTTTTTACCATATGGCCAAGACTTAATATAAATTTTTGAATGTGCTCCATCGACTTTATACACACCTTTCATTCTAATGGATGCTTTTCCTGTAGTTAATAAATCTTTTAACTCGGCATTACTTGACAAAATTGTACAATCTGTTACTGGTTTAATTATTGGTTCCTTCTCTTCTTTTCCTAATAGGAACATTAATCTTTTATATAAATCTTCTAAAGTATAAGTTGGGATTAAACATTTATAACCAAATCCTATTCCAACAACATAATCAAAATTATTTCCAATTAAACATACTGGATACATAGTTGGAAGATATGGAGGTTCTTTATCTAATTCTGATTCAACACGTGGAACATATTCAATCAGTTTAAATATCATACTACTCATTTCTCTTCCCAATCTACATTCAGTATACCTCATTGCTGCAGCAGGAGAAGATTCGATACCAACATCTACTCCAAAATTTCCTTGTCCTTCTAGTAATCCACGATTAACTAATTGAACTATCGTAGAATAAGAACTTCCGTGAGGATGATAATGACCAATGCAATGGCCATCCACTTTAGCCGATTTAACGAATTTATCTCTAGCGATTTCATAGGCGGATAATAAAATCCTCCTTTCGACAGGTTTCAATCCATCAACATCTAAAGCAAATGCTCTGGATTGATTTACATATTCTCCATATTCTTTATAAAGTTCAGGAACTAGTTTATCCATTAATCCCCCTTTAATAAATCTCGTTTTGCATTTACATCTTGGAATAACTTCATTATTTGATTTAAGTCTTGACTATAATTAACCCTGGTTAATTTTCTTGAATTATGATCTAACAAGCAAATCTTTAACTGCCAAGGACTTAATTCTCCAAGACCTTTAAATCGACTTATAGTCTCATTTTTTTCTTTTGCTTTGGTTAAATCTTCTTGTGTCCATAATGGAATAAATGTTTTACCTTTATTAATTGCATACAATGGAGTTGTTGCTAAATATAAATGTCCATTCTTAACAATATCAGGAACAAGATTAGCCATAGCAATAGTTAATAGACAAAATATATGACCACCATCTGGGTCAGCATCAACAGCACAGATTATTTTATCATACTTTAAACCACTAATATCAAAATGTGGTCCAACTCCAGTTCCTAGAGCATGGATGAGTTCACTAATTTCTGTATTCTTTAAAATCTCTTTACTTGTATTTGCTATTGATGGAATTTTACCTTTTAATGGAAGGATTGCATGAACTCTTGGATCTCTACATTGAATAATTGATCCGCTTGCTGAGTCACCCTCACATATAAATAGTTCACCCTTACCTGATGTACAATCTCTTAACTTTGTTAACTTAGTTGATACTCTTTTATCTGAATTCAGATTAGTCTTTAATCTTTTAGAATCAACTTTCTTTCTATAGTCATCAAACGCTGACAATATATTATTTAATTGCTCAGGATTTTTTGTAAAGAAATCATTTAATTGTTTTGTAAATTCATCAAATAATTTTTTCAATGATTCTTTTCTATTAATTAGTTTATCTTTTGTCTGACCGGAGAATTCTGGTTTTATTAATTCAAGACTGATATATGATCTTAAACCCACAAGAGTATCATTTGGTTGGAATTTAAATCCATTCTTTTTCGCTTTACCAAAATAATCTTTAATAATATCAAAAAACATATTGACATGCGTTCCACCACTATCAACTGGTAATAAATTTACAGATGATAATATTCTTGGAGTAATAGCAGAATTAAAAGAATAGCAAAATGTTATTCGTAACTCTTCTACTTTATTCTTACAACTAAAATTAAATATAGGAGATAAATCTAATTCATTATCATTAAGACATTCCTTTTTGAAAAATGTTTCTTTTCCTGGATGGTTAATAACTTCTTTTTCTCCATCAATACTTATTACAAAATATGACTTTGGTAATTCTACAGATGCTACAATTAATCTTCTTCTTATACGATCCATATCAACTGTTGCTTTTTCAAAATATTTCTTATTTGGTTTAAACCTAATTGTTGTAGAATATGGTCTTTCACCTTTAAAAGAAGTTATACTCTTATTAGTTAGTTTAGCATCTCTAAAATTAAAGACAGCTTTTTTACCATCTCTAAAAATTTCAATATCATAAATATCACTTAAAGCATTAACTGCTGTCAACCCAACTCCATGAAGTCCAGCGCAAATATTATAAGATGATTTTGAATCTTGAAATTTTGCACCACTAAATAATTTCGTAGAAATTAAAACTGGGGTATCCTTTTCAAAAGGAATACCCCTTCCATTATCTATTACAGAGTACATATTTTCTTTTGTATCTACGGTTATTGCTATAATATTCGCATGACCAGCTAAACATTCATCTAAAGAATTATCAAGAGCTTCTTCTAAAAGGTGAGTACAAGTTGTTGTATCTCCAATATACATTCCTGGATTTAGTCGAATATGAGAAAGCTCATCTAATACTTTGATATTATCATGAGTATAATCTGTCATGTATTTCTCTCCTAATCATGATTTGCTAACACTATTGCATCCTTATCATCAGATTCTATTACCGGTTCAAACATAAAATCATTGAATAGATCAAAATCATCAGTGTAGTATCTTAACTCATAAACCTTTAATTGACCCGTTTCGATTAATTTTTTCTGTTCGCTTGTTAATTTTTCTGATTCATTAATCATGTCTTTAAAATATGAGTCATTAAGATCAGCAGGAGTAAGTTTTTTAGATATATCTACTTTAGCATACACACCTTTTTTCTGGAGGTCTTCTTTTGAAATTATAATATAACTTACGCTGCTACTATTTGTTACAAATGTTGTTTTAGTTTTCATATATTCTCCTAACCGTCATTTTTTAATAGATATTCATTACTAATAATTTTAAATGAATTTCTTTGTTTCGATGCTTCCATTGGTTTACAAACAATTCCTTCTCTTGTAGTGGCTGGATCTAATAATGTATTTCCATCTGCTGCTTCTAATGCTTCTTCCATAGTTGGGAAATAGTCAAAAAATGGACAAGGCATACAATATATAGGAACATGCTTAATAATTGTATTATAATTCTCAGCAATTTTGTTTATTTCTTTTAATAAAGATAATCTTTCTTCTGGAGCTAAGTAAATTTGATTATCAATATCATAAATATCAAAAAGAAAAAAAGTTATTTCTGACAACTTCGCACGATTCTTTTGGATTCCTGGTCCTACTATTTCTCCCTGTAAAGCTATATTCATATTTAATTCTGATAAAATATCACGTAATCTTAATTTATTTGCAACTTGCCAATAAAGATTTTCTTCTGTTTCAATTAAATCCATATTTCTTGAGCATACTCCAAACTCACCATCTTTAAAATAATTCGTACTGCTTGTTCCGTCTAATTTAACTGTTACTTCATATTGTTTATCTTTATATCTTTGGAAATACTCAGGAATATTTTGAATTCTTTCTTGATCTGTTTTTGGGATAAAACTTGGAAATGTCGACTTTACTTGTCCTCTTAAACTAATTGGAATTGGCGGTTCATATAATTCAACATTTAATATTGAAGTTAAATCATCTCCAACATTATAGTCATCGGGATTTAAATTTAACAAAGAAAATTCAACAGCTAATCCTTGAGATAATGTTCCTCTCAGTTTCATTGTTTTAAGTCTAAATCCTTCTTTATCTCCTTCCATTCTCTTATATGACGACTTTCTTAAAAATTCAAACTCTTCTCTTACAGGTAAAAATGAATCTATTTCGAAGTAGATAACTTTATCTCCTGGTTGCATTTCTCCTTTTTTAACTATACACTGCCACCCATCAATCATTACCGTTTCTATAAAGTCTGCTCCTTCAATTGGAGCTTTACTTGATACTATTCTAACTGTCGCTAGCTTCCTTTCTGACATATTCTTCTCCTCTTTTATTTTTTCTAGTAAAAAATCAATGAAAGATTTTCATTATTTCAATAATTAATATATATAGATCATCTTTTTTCAATTTTAACCAAAAAAATGTAAGAAAAAGTACCATCTTTTTCTTACATCTTTTCTTTGTAAATTAACTAATAGTCAGCTCTGACAACAAACCCGGTTCTGTCGATAGCTGAAATATCATTATTAGGTGGAACTACATATACTACTCTCTTAGGTAATAACCTTCTATCTATAGCATTAATATTATCACAAGCTGCATCTGTAAATACTAATGCTATATCTGTATTTAGTTCTTTTGCTCTTTGTAAAGCTGGAAATAAAGTTGTTCCTCCTCTACCTTTTGGTTGATAATTTATATCAGATAGTCTCCTCACTTCATATTCACCTTGAATCTTAGTGTCGATTTCAATAACAATTGTTTTACAATTTCTATCATTCTCTATTATATTCTTAATTCCAGATAAACCTTCTTTTAATTGGTCATCTGACATACTTCCCGATGTGTCAAGAATGATAACAATCTTAAATGTTTTATCTCTTTCTTTTCCTGGATAGGGAAGAAACAGCATTGGTTTGTAATAAAAAGCATAGCTTCTTTTCTTATTTACTTTTGAATATGCATTCTTTTCTTTTGCAAAAATACTTCCTTTTACCAATCTTCTAATTATTTGGTAATAAGGAATCTTTGGTTTTTCAAGTGCTCTATCAATTAAAGCTTTTAAATCACCTGGTAAAGTTCCACGATTAATTACATTCTTTAAAGCATTAAAAATTTCATCCTGGAAAATTTTATCTATTTTCTTTGGAGATTGATAACCGGATTCAATTTTCCATTGATCGTGATTTCCAACATTATGTTGATCTTTACCAGGTTGAGAACTTGGTTGACCTTGACCTTTTCCTCCTCCTTGATTTTGATTTCTCATTAGTTCCCAAAAATACCATTCAGAAGTCATATTGTCTGGAAGATCATACATTTTTGCTGAATGAGGAAAAACTGGCTGCCCGCCTATTATTATAGAGTCAGGCATTTTACAAAGATAATTACAAGAAATATCTGACGCAGTATTCCATAACTCAGCAACTTGGTCATGTTGATCTAAAGGGAATTCTAAAAACATTTCATTCAATCTTGGAAGGTGTTTATTTAAAATATGAAATCCCTCATGTTCTAAACCCAGCATTAAAACTTTGTCATCAGTAACATCTATTAATGCTGAATTATATAGTAGTTCTAAAAAACCATCTTCTGAAATTGTAACTCCAAGAATAGAAGGAATTGGTAAATCTCGTTTTCTACATTTTGAAAATAGATAACCCCAATAGTTATCTCTTAAAACTAGAGCCATTATTAAATCTTTTAACCTAGTTTCAACGTTCATAAGTCACCCCTAAAATTTTGAATAGGAGTTTTGAGTAACCTCGAACATTTTTGTATAGAACTTCTCTTTAAAGTCCGAATTACATGCAATAAACTCAACTTGTAATTTAAGTAAATAATCAAATGCTTTTTTATTACTATTTTTAACTTCATTTAACACTGAAAAATAGACAGCTGATACATCACTTGGAATATCAACTAAGAATGATGCAATATTCATGATTTCATTCTTTTGTAATTTTGGCATTTCCATTCTAAGATGCATTAAAAGTGATTCCATCAGGCGTCCAATCTTTGAATAATCACAATCTAAAACTTTTTGTTTATTATTTGGATAGTCATTAATTATATCATCAATTGTCAAATAATTATCCATATCTACAAGATATGATAAGAATAATCTTGACATTGAAGCATTTAATAATCCAGAAATTGCTAATTCAATTGTTTGCATGTTTGATGATATTCCATCATTTACTTCATAACCTTTAAGAATATTTGAAACTCTTTCCCAAGATGCAGGGTTAGCGTAAACCATTCCTATCTTTTGAGAATCAAAATCATAAAGATGACCAGGATTATTTGTAATATAACCAATAACACTATCATGGAACTTTTTACTCTTTGCATAGTTAAGAAATGCAGGAACAGAAAGATCACAATATAAATGACAACTTCTTCTTAATCCTGCTGCATCCTCAAAATAATTCATAGAATATTCCTGTTCATCAGGATTATCTAATGACACCACAAACCATTCCTGTGGCATTTCCCAGGTATGAATTCTATTTTCATTTTGAAGTTGCCAAAGAAGCTGCTGAAAATCATGATCTGCTCTTCCCATTTCATCAATAACAAATAATCCTCTTTTTTGATCTGGTCTTGGAGTGAAGTCACTAAATAGCATTTTAAATGAATTTTCTTCAGGAACAGGAAACGGACAAAGAACATCATCTCTTCTTAAAACTGGTCCTTTAATAAGAATAAGATTAAAAGGTTTCTTTAATTCTTTATCCAATTCTTCAACAATTTGAAAACATGATTCTGTTTTTCCAATTCCAGCAGGACCAATAACATGAAAAGTTTGTTTTGGTATTCGTATACCTTTTTCCCAACCAAGGATACAATTTTTAATTGAATCTTTAATTAATTTTTTTATTGATTCTATATCTGAGCTTAAGATGTTTAACCTATCAATATATGTTGCTTGTTTTCTAGCCGACTGTTGTGCTGGCATGTTACCTCCTAGAAATCGTTTTGGGAATCCTAAGACTCCAGGTATCATTTTATAAAATTCTTCAAAAGACCTGTGGCTCATTTCTTTCCAAAATCAATTTTACTCTTTCGTTGCAAACATCTGCTAACATCATTGCAGAAAATGCAACATCACAACATTCATCCATTATCATATAAAGATATGGAAGAAATTGTGGACCATAAATAATACTTTGAACTTGAGATTGACCTACTCTTAGTTCCAGTTCATTCATTTCACTTTCCATTGATTTAAAAAGATCACCAATGTGTTTAGATTCCCAATCTCCATGATGCAGACGTCTAGAGATTTTTTTTAAAATCTCATATTTAAACCAATCTATCTTTTGAACGCATTTTCTCATTAATTCTTCATCTATTGTAAATTCTTTTGGATCACCCATCTGATTCCTCCGGTTGTAATTCTCTAGTCAGTTCTGCTCCACAAAAAGGACAAAATCTAGCTTGAATAGTATCATTTGGAAATGCTACATGAGCATCTTTACCGGTTGTAAATGAATCTATACTTGAAACTATACGCATATTTCCATGTAAAATACATTTCATCAAATCTTGACAACAAAATTCAACTCTTGTCACATATTGTCTTGAATATGCTCTATTGGTAATTTTTTCGTTTCGATAAATTAATTTCATATTCTTCCCCTTTTAATAAAAATGGTTATGAACCAGAGAAGTAAAAAATGTAAAGTATTATCGACAACAACATATACTATAGAAGCGAAAGAAATATGTACTGGCTTGAGTCCATGCTTATCTTCTGCTTTCCATTCATCTACTAAATTTCTTCCTTTGATCATCTTAAGCCACTTTTCACCTAATGAATATCTATCAATAGGATAATGACTCAAAAAGACGGCTAACATGATTCTCAGTTTGAAATTCCACATGAAAAGGCATACACAAATTGTATATATTAGACAATGGACAAAACACCATTCATGAGAAACACCTTTCTTAATAGCCATTTCTTTTGGTTGGAGTAAATAATCACTAACTAGATGCCCAAGAACAGCTCTTGTGTATAAATCTTCCATAATCACTCCTCATATTTAGTAAGTAGTCTTTGGGCAACCTCATCACAAACATATTTTGCTAGTTCGATAAGATTTTTTTCTTTTGCAAATCTTCTTGCTGCTGTTGAAGATATTACTTCTCTTCCTTGACCACAGAAAATATAATGGAAATTTGAAATTTTATTATTTTCATAAGCATTATCCACTGTTGCTACTTCAGTTGGTAATTCATTTGCATATCTTAACCCTCGAATCATAATTAAACCTTTATTAACAACTGATGTAAAGTCAAAATTTTCAAAGGTTTGAATAACACAATTATCAGGTAGATCATAGAACTGCCATAACTCCTTACATTCATCTGGATTAAATAGAACATCTTTCTTATGAGGATTAGATGAACATATAGCATGTACCATAGGAAATATATCACATGCTTTTTTAAGAATTTCTACGTGACCATATGTTGGAGGACAAAATACTCCTGGATAAACATACACATAATTATCTGCTGACATAAGTTCTCTCCTTTGCGTACTATTGGTATTTTTAAACCGAAAAATTTTTTTATTTTTTTGATAAAAAGAAATGTGTGACTAGAAAAAAGTCTCTAGTCACACATTAAATACTTAGTTGGATGAATCTACGAGTTTATCTTTGAATTTATCAGAAATAAATCTTTCTTTTTCATTTAAGTTGGGTTTATATAATCCCTTGAAAGATAAATTTCTATCTTCATCACACAAGCAACAGTCAGTAACTACGAGAGCCTCAACTCTTTTAATTGGAAAAAGATTTCTTTCAGCAAATAAGCATGCATAAGCTCTCTTCTTTGCTCTTTCCCTTCCATTCTCTTTATGAGGGTTATCGCAAAATGAGCATATGGAAATACCCTTTGCGATTATTTCGTTTGTTTGTTCATCTTTTAATAAACAAATAGTTACTCTTGGTTTACCCTCATCGTCCCGCTTGTGATAATAAATTTCTTTCATAATTAATTCTCCATGTCTTTTGTTATGTCCTTTTTTTCACAAATTTTTGAGAAAAGTAATATTAATATTAAAATGACAGGGATGTAAAATAAAAAGTCAGATAATATATCCATCATGATTGATCGCCCTTAGAATTTAATATCATCAAAAGAGAATGAGTCAACACTGGGTTCTGGTCCTTTTTGTGGTTCAGGTGCTGGTGCCGGTTGTCCTTGAGGTTGACCAGTATCAAATGGAACAAAATCTCCACCACTACTTGAGGATGCTCCTTTTGTCTTCTTACTCCAATCGAATTTTTCATTAAACTTAGGGAGAACTTCCTTACTAATTCTCAAAATATTTTTAACTTGATCGTCTGGTAACTGTTTTCCGATAGAAAGATTAAATACATCTTTCATTCCAAATTGACTTGATGCCTGTCCTTTTTTAATACAAGTTACAAATCTCTTATGATTAATTACAGATTTTTCAAATCTCTTAGATGCTTCATCTGTTCCTGTCTTAATAAGAGGGGGTAATTCCATCTTATATAAAGACATTAAATACTCAGAAACAGGACCATATTTCATTCCTTTTGCTCTTATGAAACCAAATGCTGGTTTTCCATCTGATCCCATAATTGGACTTCCATCAGGATTGCATAAAAGTCCTGCAACAATCATCTGAGATTTACATTCTTTACAAAATTCTTTTGCTGCTCTTTCTACAGAGTTTCTTCCACATTCAATCCCTGAAGGTGATCCTTTCCATACTTCTCCTGCTTTATAGGAGAAACACTTAAGAACATCTTTTTGTCCATCTCTAATATTCTTTACTAATACTTCTTTAACGTGTGTGATAATCATACAGATTTCAGGCTTATTGTAGACAACACCTCTCACCTGGAATAGTCCCTGCTGTTCTGTCACATTGATGTGATTCGGTCTACTCTGGCCAGATATGTAGACCGAATGAAAGAACTCTTCTTCAGGTGTTTTAGTATCGACTCCGCTAAACCCAGTTTCATATAGATCATTATAATCTTCTGACATAAAAAATCTCCTTATTCTACTTTGTTTAGAATTAACGACCAAATTGCTTTTTTGTCCTCATAATCAATCAATAATGTAAAAGTATCATTAAACCAACAAGAATAATTATTAGCAAATAATTGAGCAGTTGTAATTTCAGCAGCCGGTTTGAATTCTGGTAGGTTTTCATTATCTTGAAGCTGTAAAGTAATTGGCATTACTTTTTTAACCTTATTTTCACTAATGCCATCTTTTATCAACTTCGTATGACTACAATAAACAATGATAATTTTATTACCTACCTTCTTAAAAATTTCATTCCGATAGAGATAACAATCCATGTCTTTAATGTAGAGAGGATTGCTGCAATTCAAAACTCTTTGAATTGATCTGTGCTGACGGCATAATCCTTGTGAAGATTTAGCACAGATATCACAATTAGAATTATCAATTGCAAATTTCATCTTATTCTCTCTAGTAAAGCAATTTTTCAACCAATCATAACATAGAATAAATTTAACCATAGTAATCGCATAAACATCAACACCAAAATTGTTTAAAAATTCTTCAGATGATACATAATTCTTCATTACTAAATTAAAATTTGATTCAGATTTAACCATACAGTAACCTCCCACTTATTTTTTTTAAGAATAAAAAATAGTTTTTGAATCGCCGACAAACTATCCGTTAAAATCCAAATCTACTTCTTTGTAATTAATATATATAGACAACTATTCTTTATACTTTTGCAGTAACTGGAACCTTATAATTCGCAATGTCGATCTCAAGATTTGCTACCGGGAAGTTATTGATGGATGAGACTATAAGATCCTTTGTTGTGTTAGGAAGACTTGAATCTGTATAAGTTAACATAAAACCGCCTTTAAAATTGAAAACAACTCCATCATAAGTTTGATTAGCATCAATTAAATTACTTCTATTCGTGTCAACTATAATTTCTTTTCCTCGTTTAATTACTAATTTTACCATTTTACATCCCCTTTCATGAAGAATCTTTCTCTTATTAAACTCTTGTTTTTCTCTGCATTTCTAACAATAAAGTCAATAATGTTTTCTTTATTATTTGTTCTAATAAATTCGGATTTGAATCCATTTGCAACAGAAATTGATAAAATCTTTTTTTCTATATTTTCCCATTCATCTTCTACAGTTGCTCTAATATCAATATTGTTAATGTCATTAGATATTATTCCATCAAAAATATCAAATATAAATTCATCATTGTCATACTCTAACCATTCTACAAATTCATAAATATCAGTTGGTTGTTCATAATCATAATCTATAGGTTGAAATTCAAAATCATAAACTTCTTGAATTCTATCTATTAATGCTCTACAAAAATCTATTTGATTTCTATGCGGTTCAAGAATAATTACATTTTTAAAACAAGTATATATTTCTCTAAATGTTTCATCACCTATAGCAGCTATTACATTCATAAAATCATATTGAGCTATTGCTTGGTCAGCCAAAAAATCATTATCCATATCATCTTCAACTTCTGGAGTTGGTGTAGAAAGAGCAAATAGAACTTTTAAACTTGACTCATAAGTATCCATTATGCTTTCCTCCTATCCAAAAGTAAAGAAATAAAATATGCTGTTAATTGATCTCTTGCTAATGATCGTTTTGTTTCTTTAAATGATGTTTGTCCACTCTGTATAATGTCAGAAATCATTTCATTCTGAGATCCTCTATCATCACTTAATGGTCCCATCATTTCAGATAAGAGATATCTACAGTCATATGAGATTGTAGCATATGTATCCGCTTCTCCAAATCTCTGACCACCTTCTAATCTCTTTCCTGCTGTTGGTTGTAAAGATCGTGTTAATTTTCCAGTTGATCTTGCATGTAATTTAAGATATCCAATATGCTCAAGTTTATTCATATATAAATATCCAACTGGAACTTTATATACAGTCTTAGTATTATATTCTGGTAAATAAAGATGATATCCAGAATCAAGATTCAGCGTCTTTAAAACTTTAATAATGTTATCTATACTTGGAGATTTAAATGGTGGTGCTAAAATAGGACAGAATCCTTTAGTTATTATACTATCTACAAATAGTTTAAACTGTCTATCACTTAATGCACGAATATTTGCTAAAAATGTTTTTGAATACTCTTTCTTTTCATCTATATCTAATTCAGGAATTACACTATTAAAGATATTAATTACTTGTTGTCTAGATTTTGCTGTTTTTACTCGAATAGCCATATCTTTAGCTATTAGTCCACAATATAATTCATAAAGCTGACCTATATTCATACGCCCAATAATTCCTACAGGATTTAAAATTATTTCTAAAGGTTCACCCCAAGGAGTTCTTGGCATATTTTCAGATTTTTCTATTAAGGAAATAATTCCTTTATTACCATGTCTACCTGTTAATTTATCACCAAGGTCAACATTTAATTCTTGCTGTATTTTAAACTTAACTAATACTCCTTTAATTCTTCTTCCGCCAACTGTAAATTTATCTTTCGGTGCAACTCCAACAGTTTTCCTAGTTCTATCACATAAATCTTTTAGTAATTTATACTTTGTTAAATCTGTATTACAATATACTTCTATATCAACAATAACTCCACCGGGACTTCTCTTAATCATTTCTTGACCAAGAACAGCTATACTTTCATCTTCCTGATAACCTAATAATTCTTCTAATTCTCCAATAGTTTTTCTTAATAATGGTTGACCTTTTTCTGTTCTTTGTCCTATACTTGTAATAAATAATACTCTGTCTTTTTCAGAGATTAAAATCTCTTCTTCTAAAGCATGAAGAGATGTTAGTTTTTGTTGTTCAGCAACTGTTTCACTAATAACAATACCATCTTCAAAGTTATATCCTTTATATGGCATATAGCCAACTAAGAATGTTCTACCTGTACTGATACATCCTTCTTTTACACAACTACCTTCTGCTAGAATTTGTCCTTGTTGAACAATTTGACCAACTCTAACAACTGGCTCAAATACACTTAATGTGTCTCTTCCAAATCCAGATTTTAAGTGAACAGCAATAATACTTATTTTTTCTTTCTTTCCTGCTTGAGATATTATTTCTATATAATCTGGAGTTATAGAAACAATTTTACATTTGTATGGAGCTTTCTTTACAAAGTTGGATGATAAATAATCAGTCAAAACAGATTCATATCCAGACATAACTATAGGAGGATCAGGATTTTTTAATGGTAACGCTTGCTTCATCTGAGCACAAGCCATCATTACTCTATTTCCATCATTATTTGAAATGAATGGAACTAAGACAGATGAAGTTGAAAGTATTCCTGCTCCTTCTTTATCATTAATTTCTTTAACTTGGAATACCCCTCTTGCTGAGGTCATTAAAGAATTAATAGAAAGCTGTTGGATAATTCCTGTATTATCACTTTCTGGTGTATCATTAGGGTCAATGTTTCCAAAATAAGATGGATGAACATTTCTCATTTTTGTTTCAACTGATTCTTTACCAGGAATTCCACCTATCCCTTTTCCAATCGGAGATATCTTTGTTAACGATGCCATTTCCTCAATAGGATTAGCAAATTCCATCGTAGTAACAATTTCAGAGTTAACGAACTTACTAAATGTTTTAGTTTCATTAATTGAAAATACAGCTTTTTTATTTCCAGCTAATACCTGCTGTTTATATTGAGTATAGGCTGAGTTAATTTGTTTTTGCATTAAATGGACTATAACTTCAGATCCTCTAATTCTCTGATTAGTTAAGTCATTTCTATCTTCTACATATCCTTCAATTATTTTTGTAGCCATATATTTCATAATAAGATCAAGACTTGTTGGTAAATTTTTATTTATTAAAATCTGTCTAGCAACAGGATCAATCATATTTTCAAGATTTGTAAGAATAAGATATGTTGAACTTGTCAATCCTGTTAGTTTAATGATTAAATCATTAAAATATTCATTTGTCCCAAATTCTTTAGTTATTCCATATTTAGAAAAATCCATTCCGTATACAGAATTAACAACTTGTTCTTTTAGTGGTGTATCAACATTTTCAAAATATAAATATGAATCTTCTGTTATCTTACAGAATAGTTTACTCTTACTTGTTGGTCTAACATCACTAATAGTATATCCAATTTCAAATAAATCTAATGCTCCCTTTAATCCATAACTTAATCCTAAGAGTATTAAGAAAGGAAGCCACTGGTTTCCAATAAAGATTTTTAGATATTTTACTTTTCTTGTTTCTTTAGTTTCTATATGAAATGTTGAATATGAACTTGTAAATTTAGCTGATCCTCTCTTAGGAAAACTAATAGGACATAAAACAATTTGGTTTGTCAAACATTTTGTTTGACCATTAATTTTAAATGTTCCTGTAGTAGGATTAATTTTTGGAATTTGAATGGTAACTTCATGTTCATTTCCAAACTTATCTATAAGTTTTACTTTTACTAAACTAATATCTGATTTATTAATTTCACCAGTTTTTTCTTCTTTATCAATTATTTGAACAGATTTAATTGTTAAAGGTAATTCTTTTGTTTGTAATGTTTTAAATGAATTAACAATATCTACTTTAAGATTTTTATCAAAATCTATTGCTCTCTTTTTAAATAAATGTGACGGATTTTTATTACCAACTACTTTTTGAATTTCTAATAGTCTGATAAAATAATCTTCACTTAATGATTTTGTTTTATCCTGAACTAATAACTGATCTACATATTCTTTATCTAATCTTTTAAGTGCGACAGCAGCTTTTTCTTTTGGAACATTCTGTGTAATTCTTTCTGCTTTTCTTATATTATTAGTTCCTTTGTATAAAACAGAGGTAAGAGCAGTCTTAACAAGACTTTCTGGTTCTTCTTCTGTTTGAATCTTTTCAATTTCTTTAGGTCTACTTTGTAAATATGTTTTAACTAATGTTTTAACTTTTTCGTGATTTTCTGGTGACACAACTGGTATAATAGCACTTGAAACTTTCTCAGTTGCTTGATTTAATTCTTCATCCTCAGAATCTACAATTTCTTCTCCTTCTTCTGTTGTCTTTAATCTTTTAATAAAAAGGAAAATTCTATTGTAGTCATATTTTTTATCCTTAACTAATAATCTATATCTAGAACCAGATTCATTAATTGTATTTAAAACTAAATGATCGTAGTCTATATTTCCTTCTTTTAAGTCAATAAGAAACGGATAGAATTTTCTATTGATCCAATTTGGATCAAAATCTTTTGTAAGATCAATACTATAGATTAAAACTTTTTCATAATTAGGATAAGTTAAAAATGAATTTTCTATTCCGTATTTAACAAGAACACCTGATCTGGTTCGATAATTTTTTGGTCTAAATTTTCTATCAATTAAAGTTGTATAATTTGTTGTATCATAAATAAAATTTTGATTTGATGGTGGTTTTCTTCCAACTGGAAATGCCATCAATTTTAATTTTTTATACTCATTAAGAAAATGCTGATCTAAATATGAGACAGGAATTTTTGTTCTTGGAATTGCAACATATCTGGCATCAATTCTTCTCATATTTAATTTAGGATAAGATTCCAAAAATGTAGAATTCTCAGAAAAGAATGTTAATAAAAAAGGATGTTTAAGATCGGGAGGTACCCATCTTATTCCATCAACATTTTGGATATATTGTTTTAGAGTTTTAAATTGAATCATTTTTCCTTCTCTGCTATAGTTCCGGTTAGGATTTTCTCAATGATTGATGGTTCTAAATCATTTTCCAGTGTCAAACCTGCTATAATTGCTTCTCCAATATTTTCAAATGAAAGACCTTGTAGGAAACTAGTTGAGAAAATATCTTTCTTAATATTAAACAAAACAGGATCTAAAGGATTTTTACCTAATCTTGCTGCAATAGTTGTATTATCCTTATCTCTTAAACATTGAGATAACAATAATTCCAAATGAACTAAATCCATTTCTTTTGATAAAGGTTGATATACTTTATATAATTTCATAAACAAGTGATTAATATCGACAAAGGTTTCTTTTCCTGAAAGTAATCTTCCTGTATAGAGAACACTTTCTTTAATCTCTTGTTTCTCTAATGGTACTTCAAGGAATAAGTCATTTTCATCATAATTTATTGTTATAAATTCTTTATCCTTTACATAAGAATTAAAATAAATTTTTACTTGGTAATCTAATACTATCGGAATAGTATTATCCTCGCAAATAAACTGTCCAATAAATCCTTTAATTGTGATTACTTTATTATCTTCATCAATAAAAAGATTATAGTTCATTGTATAATCACTTAAAGTTAGTTTTAAAACTGATGGTTTTAAACATAACAATTTATTTGTATCTTCCGAAACTTTAAAAATCTTTGGTAAAATTTTCATAATATCTTGTACTGTATTATCTTGAATATCTTTAAATAGATTTCTTTTAATTAATGTAACTGCACCACCTGTATGGAATGTTCTCATTGTTAACTGTGTTCCAACTTCTCCAACAACTTGACCGGCATATACTCCAATAAATTGTGTTTTATGTCTTTCAAATAAATTTCCATAACAGGTATGACATATTTTTGGACTTCTGCAAAAAACTGGACTTCTTAAACTTATCATTTTTCCAGCTTTAAATTCTTTTGGATCAAATTCTACAATCTTATCTCCATGTAATACATATCTTCCATTTAATCTTGATGCAATATCATCTGTTAATTTTAATTCTAAAAAGTGTTTTGTTTTACAATCTACAAGTCTTGGATCTAATTCTATTGAGTTTAATAAAAATACCAACTGTCTAGTTATATAGCCAGTATCAGCAGTATTAATAACTTTATCAACTATACCTTTTCTTGCAGCATATGATGCCTTAAAATATTCACTAGGTTTAAGACCTTCAGTAAATGAAGACTTAATAGGTTGTAAAATATTTCCTTCTGTGTCTCCAATTATTCCTTTTGCTATAAGAATCTGAGTTGGTTGACTCCAACCTTTTGTTGATCCCGATTCAACTAAATCATATAAACCAGTTCCCTTTAAATTTTCAATAGTTTCAGTTTGCATATTTTGAATAGTTTGAGATGCCTTTTCTGGTTCCATTTGATCTAGTTTTTCTTTTTGTTTTTTAATTGAATTTGGTAATTGTAAAGCATCAATAGTTAAACTTGGTGAGAATATAGTAGCAAATTTATAACCGTATTTTTGGAGTTTCATTGCTGCCATCTTTACTACTTCTTCATCATATTTATTTGTAAGCTCTAAAAATATTTTAGATACAATATCTTTAGTTACAGGAATATCTATAAATCTAAAATCTCTAGGTAAACAACTATTAAGAATAGCCTTTCCCATTGTAGTAACATGACTTTTATATTTAACAGCAATTGTTGGATCAATTGCATTTTCTAAATCTTGAGGTGAAACTTCTATTGGAGATTTTTTACTTACATATGGTTTTGTTAAAACATAAAGTCCAACACACGCTTCTTTACTTAATCCAAATGTTAATGATCTTGAGGAATTTGCTGATACTAATCTCGTCATTTTTGCTGCATCAGCTTGAGATTCATTTGATAATGGATGGAATACAGCCATCTGATCTCCATCAAAATCAGCGTTAAATCCACCCACATCTAGATTTGATAATTGAATTGTATTACCTCTAGTAAGAACAGGTTTAAATGCTCTTACAGATTCTGCGTGCAATACTGGATCTCGTTTTGCTAAAACAAGACGATTTTGCATAGCCATTTTTGTAACTTCAAAAAAGATTTCATATAACTTTTGTGGAATTACATCTCCAGAATGAATAGAATGAATAACTTTTTTAATTGAATCTACAGACATATCAACATTTGTAAATTTTTTTATTTCTTCTTTTACTTCATCATTATCAAATCCTGGATAATAAAGTAAGATATGTAAAATAAATGGTTCAAATAATAAAACAGCAATTCTTAATGGAATTCCTATTTCATCCTGTTGTAATTCAGGACCGCATGTAATAACAGCACGTCCTGAAAAATCTACTCTTTTACCTAATAATTGAGATCTAATTAATCCATATTTCTTAGATACTTTTTGTCTAACATAGTTATCTAGGTTGATTACAGATTGTTGAATATTGTAATTTAATATATGAAAAAATGGACCAGTAGCAGTAACAGATTGTATTGATATTGATCTTCTTAAAAGATCTAAATAGTGATCATTAATTTGGTCTTTAATCCAATTACCATCGTTATCCTGATAGACAGGTCTAAACTCTGGTGGAATTATTGGAATTTTATTAATAAATAATTTCTTTCCTCTATAAGCTTCATTAATAACATGAATGAGTTTTTCTCTCATTGGTGTTTCAGTTCTGAATTTAATTTTTGGAAAGATCTTAACAAATTCAGAAATTCCTGTAGCACCATCTTCTGATTCTTCTAGATTTCCATCTACAAGTATATATGATTTTTCAGAGGAAATAAATTTTTGAATCTTTGAATCGAGACGAGTAAGTATTTTAAGACCAGTTGGATGAATCGCTGTGCAATGCAAATTAATAAATGAATATGTAATTCTTCTACTTTCTGTTTCTTTTGGTCCAAAAATTAATTCAGAGAATAAACCATGTTCATGAAACTCACCACTTTTATCAACCCAGATCGTACTCGTAACCGGTTTAAGGTTTTTACAAAAATCATCTATATCCAGAAATTGGATTAGCATATTTTAGGCCTGTTCTATTCCTTGCTGTAATTTTGTTAGTTTAGCGATAATTGCATGAACACTGTCTTCATCCACACTTGGATTTCCCTCAAACCCTTTAGCTGTTTTAATAGCTAGATCTATAAAATTAGGATCATTAAGAGCAGTTCTATTACATATAGGAAAGAATGGAATCTCTTGACCCATATGTTTTAGCGTTAAAACACAATCTGGATTTTTCTCAAATGTTTGAGTCCTAAAATCTTTATCCATCAACCATCTAGCTCTAAAATCAAACAATTGATTATTAACAATATTTTCTGCTTGTTCTAGTAACTGTTCTAGTTTTTTATATACACTGATTTTAGCCATATCAAAACGATCTCCATAATTAGGTAATTTTAAATTTGTTCAATAAAGAACATATTTAAAACTCCAATTCTATATTTTTCTTGATTTTCTCGAAATAAGGATCTAATTTTCCTGCAAAGAATAATACAAAGAATTCAATTAGATCTGTTTCTAATTTACTTAATGGTAACCCACCTAATTCTTTACCATCAAAAATATTTACAAAATCAAGTCTTGAAACTTTACCAATGAAATTTCCTAGAACATCAGATAATAAAAGTTTAGAATTAAAACCCAAGAAATTATTAACTGAATTTGTTAAATTAATGAATAAAGAAATATTCTTTAATTTATATGTTGTTATGATTGATGGTTGAGATTTTGGATAATATGTCAACATAGAGAATAATACTCTAAACTGTTGATCGAAAATTTTAATAAGTTGTCTTTGTAAAAATACAGATAATAAAATAGAATGCTCTGGCGATAATGTTTTCAAATGATTATATGGAATATTTGTAATTTTAGAAATAGCTGGAAAAACCAAAAAATCACAAAATGGAGATATATATTTTACGTTCTCTAATCGTCTCTGGAAGTCTAAAATATTCTTTTCCATCTCATTATCGCTATCATTAAAAGAAAGACAAACTGGCTCAATATAGGTTTGAATTTGGTTAAATGCAATACCTTTCAATCTTCCAAGAGTATCATTATAACAATACGTTTTTAGGTTATCTACATTTGTGCTTTGAATATCTTCAGTTGATACTGAATCATCATAAACAATTGAACTTTTATAAACTGATCTTAAAAACCATCTAACTGATTCATCAATAACTGTAACAAAATAAGTTATTGGATTTTTATCTTCTTCACAAAGAATGATAATGTTATTCATAATAAAGTTAAAGATATGAATAACATGCTGATCAATACTTTTACACTGAACCATTTTAATATAATCCCACATATATTTATCTGTGAGGTTATACTTATATGTTTTTGTCTTAACAACATTAAAAATCTTAGAAATTAATTCACTTCCAACATTAGAAGCTAATAAATTATAAATTTTCTTATAAAGTCTTTGATCTAATTTTAAATTTTCACTGTTAGATATTACAGAAAATACTTTTAAATAACATGAGAATTTAATAACTGCTTCCACGTCACTTTTTGTAAAGAAAATACTATTCTTTTTAGCTTTTGATTCATCAACAAATCTTGAAATATCAAAACCTTTAAATTCTAAATATTTATCAGAGTATTCTTTAATTTTATCAACATTTGATTCTAAAAATTCTAATTTATCATCTGCTGGTTCAAATCCAGTAATAAATGATTCAAACCATTCATCAAATCCTGGAACTTCTTTTGAAATATTTTCAATATAGTTTGTAATAATATAATATTTATTTGTAACTGTTGATGGAACCATTTCTAAAGTAATTATATGTCTATCATCATTATAAACATCTACCTTCTTCTTAGACTCAATTTCAAATTTAATCATCGCTCTCTCCTTTACTTAATTATATATTTCTTTTAAAGACATATATATAAAGGATAGAGCGATATAATGGAATTTTTCTAATTGAATTAAACTAGGTCACCTACAGCTTTAAATAATTCTACCGAGTCATTAATTTTTGTATCAATATCGTTATAAATTCCTTGAGTCGTATCAGTTGTTTTTTTAAAATTAGCTTGTTTGGTAGGATCAGTAATACCGGACCATTCCAATAAATCATCTTGTGTTACCTCACCATTACCATTTAGTTTACAATCATCTAAATAATTTTGCAATCTTTGATATTGACTAGATGTATCACTTCCACATACTGAATCTAAACATCCTAAAGCCTTTTTAAGGTTATCAACTATTACTGAAATTCCACCAGACTTAAGATGATTTAAAAGTTCATCATATACATTAGCAGCATCCATTTCCGGTAAAGAACCAGTAATGGAGTTCATTAGATCTTTTGCTTTATCTTTACAGGAGCCAGCTATAGATTGAACTAATGCTGATGGTGATCCTAAAATGTTATCACTAAAAAAGTTACAAGCATTAATCATATCTGTAACTTCATCAGCATCAGATAAATCAGGAACCATTTTATCATATTGGTTCATAATATCGCCCATAGCTTGATCGACTTGAGAAGCAGGAGACCAAGATATTTCTTTTAATTTATCTCTCATGCTTCCCATTTTATCACGGACTCCTTGCTTACCTTGGTCAAGCTGATTTAGACTCTTGTCTACATCATCAGACATTTTTTTACAAATAGAGCCTTTGTAAACCCCCTCTCCCATGGTTATTCTCCTTTCTTTTTAGCTCTCCGCTGTCCATTTTTGTAAAGAACTTTATAAACTTCTTCATCTTCATAAATTAGATCGCTAACAATTGCTAATATTTCTCTTACGTTTCCAATCTGATCCTGTAATTTCTTTCCTTCGGTTAAAGCCACTTTACTTGCTAAGTCTTTAATTGTCATTTTTATTCTCCTTAAAAATAAGACAGATAGGCACTTGTCTTATAATCTTTCTATTGTTTTTCCTTCATCGTTTAAAACATAAACCGGTGATAATGCTAAAACTTGTTTATGAGGTGTTTCACCTCTATTTAACCATAATTCTATCATTTGTATATCATTCTTTTCTACTGCTGCTTCTGAATATAATCCATTTCCAGGATTTGAAAAATCATCAACATTATCTTGAACACCTATAACTTGACTCTTGTTAAAGTAACTATAAGCTAACTCTTTTACACCATCGTATAACTTCCAACTACCTGTAGGATTTGTACGTACTTTTACTATCATCTTTCTGTCTCCTTCTTTCTGTATGCCTATCTGTCTTATGTGGTACTTCTATTGTATCTTAATAGTTATTACTATTGGTAAGTTTGGATCAGTTATATCTGGAACAGCTATATTTACTTCATTTGATTTTATTGATTCGTTTCCAGATGTATCATATGCAGTAAGTGCTATATAATAAGTTCTATTATCTGGTATATTTGTTATATCATAAATAGTAACATTCTTAACATCTATAGTTGTAGAATAAACTCCACTCGATGTACCATAATAAATTTTATATCCAGCTAAATCACTATCAGTATTTGCGTTCCAAGTAACTTCTAATATCCATCCAAAAGCAAAACAAGGAATTAGAAGAAATAGAGTTATTAGAAATATAAGTTTTTTCATAATTCAGTCTCCTTAAAATTGTTCTAAATAGTCTTTCAAATGCCCACGGTGCTAATGGCATTGTCTCGCTTATTTTCACACATTGCTCAAAAAATGATTTCCCCATCTTATATACTGTTTGTTTTGAAATTCCAAATAATGATCCAGATGCAAAATAATAAGTTTCAGGAATAGGTTTATCAGGAAATAATTGATGGAAAATATCACCAACCGGACAGGTATCAGTTGGACCACCATTTATATCAGAAGTCATAACTGTTCCAAACTCAATAAAATCAATTGGTTCAGAAATATTATTAACTTGCTGTATAATATCTTTACAATGATGAAATGGTGTATTATGTAAAAATATATTCATATCAGCAATATTATCGTAATGTTTTACTATATAACCAAAAAATGTAGAAGTTTCATGCCCAACATTGGTAACAAAATTTGAATCTTCTTCTTCTGGTAATGGTTTCATTATTTCTAAAAAGTTTGGATAAGTAAATAGTCTTTTATAATAATCGTAAATATTTTCATGTGGAGTTTTCCAGTATGTTTCTTCTATTCTTGGATTATATTTATTATAAACAATACATTCACAATTAAAATTATTAGACCATGGAACAGGTCCTTTATAATTATTAACTATTACTACTTTTCGCATCCTATCGTTCCTTTCACAGCTTCTTCTAAAACGTCATGAATTTCTCTTACTTTAAAACCTGTATTTTCTAGCTTTCTAGTTGAAAGAATCATGTTAGTTCTTACAAGATTCAACTGGTCATAAGTTATAATTTCAAATTGAAAATCAGGAACGTATTTTTTATATATGTTTAATAGATCAGGATATCTTAAACCACCCTTATTAACTATGTTATAAATTCCATGTGCATCTATTTCTATTAAATGTTTTACTGCTTTTATAAAATCTGGAATATAAGTTATAGAATTAGGAATATCTATAACCTTTTTATAGGTGATAAGTTTATTAAGAAGATTCTTTGGCGTACTTATATTATCTAATGGAATACGAAATCTTAAAACTAAAAACGGATATTCTTTTAACATTGGAAGTAATGCCATATCAGAATATATTTTAGACCTGCAATAATATAAATCTAAGAAATCAGGAGTATCAGATTCTGTTAAAGGAATATCTTCTAAGTAATCATAATGATAAATACATCCACTAGAAATATGAACTAATTTGATATTATTTCTTAAACATACTTCTGATAACATAATAGGAATAAAAGTATTACATAATAAAGTTTTATCTGGATCATATTCACATTCTTCTACATTACTTCCAGTAAAACCAATACAATTAATAATAATATCAGGTTTATGAATTCTTATTTCCTCTTCAATAGCACCCATTGTAAAAAATTTTTTAGTTGAATAAATCGCTTCTATTTCCTGTTTGAGTCTGGATGCAATATAACCTTTTCCACCTAATACAAGTATTTTTTTAGTCATCTCGCCCACCTTTTGGATTCGCTGCTGTTGCACTTCCTGCACTTGCTGCGGGTTTAGACGCTCCACCCATATCTATAACTCCAGAACCATCAGATGTAACAGGTCCACCAGCTAAATTACTTTGCTGCCCTCCAGCTTGGATATTAAAATCTGCACCTGCTTTTTGATCCATTTTATTTCCAGTTTGTAATGCCATATCACCACTAGACTTAACATTAATTTTTCCAGTAGCTTGAATATTAATATCTCCGCTAGCTTTAAGATTCATATCGGTCTTTGAAGTAATATTAATTTTTGCGTTTCCTTTAATTTCGATGTCTTTTTCAATTTGGATCATTAGTTTTCTTTCTTCAATATCAAAATTAATAAAATCGCCTTTATACGTTCTTATTAGTAATTTTTCTTTACCTGACCTCTCATCCAATAAAATTGTCGTTTGGTTCCCATCAATCGTATAGACAGAACCAGTATCACCTGTGGGTGGTGACGATATTTGTCTTTTCTTTCCTGTTATTTCAACACGACAATCATCCGGATCATCAGATATAACTATACATCTTCCTTCATGTGATTTAAGAAGAACCCACTTATCTTCGTACTTTCCGCCAACCTGGCATTCAGGAACTACAGGAGTATTTTGAAGATCTAGACCTGTGAAATAAAATGGTTTATTGATATTACCGTTCTCAAAAAATACCCAAACATAAGAACCTTTTCTTGGGATATAACAAGTAGAACAGTAATAATGGGATTCTTCATTTGTTTCTGGGTTTAATCCACCTATTGGATTATTAGCTGGCATAGCCCATATGCCTTTTTTAATATCTACTTTAGGCATGAGGTCTGGAATCCAGACCATAATTCTTCCGTACTTTTTTTGATCTCGATTATCTACGACTTTAGCTCTGAAAAATCCATATTGAGGTTTTGTTTTGTCTTCAAACATTTTAACCTACCATTGCTAATTTCGCTATGCTAATAATTCTAAAAAATTCCTCTTCGTTATATTTCTTTAGAAATGTAGGTGCAATTGTTGATCCTTGAATATTTGAAGTTAAAAAGATCGAAATACATCTTGAAAAATCTTCAAATAATAAAACAGCATTTTGATTTGATCCTAAGTATTTATACGTAACATCTAAAAAAGTAAAATCAGTTATTCCCGGCATTGCTCCTAATTTTGACAATGAACTTATAAATGATGAAATGTTATCAAAAGTAAAATTATCTAATTGATCTTCATATTCATCATAATTAAAAGCTGAAATTGTTCTTGACAACTTTTTAGCTGATTCTTTATCAAGTCCAGCAAATGAAGTATAGATATACATACCTATTAAAAATTTTAATTTAGGAATTTCATTTGAATATTTTTCAGTAATTCCATATCGCCTTCCAAACATTTGAATTAACATACTTGAAAAGAAACTAATAATTGGTTCCATATAATGAGTTCTAATATTAACTTTATCATTTACTAAATTTGCTAAACATAAAGCACCAGCCAAACAAGAAAACATATTCATTGGATTTGGTCGTGTAGGTGTTATTGATTCAATACCGAAAGGAAAAATATTAACGATTAATTGCTTTGTTGGTTTATTATATGAATAATAAAAAGGATATGTAGGTAAATGTAAAATTTCAAAACTATCTTTCTTTTTGAAAAGAGAAAATACAGCAGCTTTTGACATATGATTGATACTATGTTCCATCATCATAATAGTATTACGTACTATCTCTTTTCCATTTTTAACTTGGTATTTGATAATATCGCTCTTTTTTAAATTAAGTAGATTCTGCTCATCTTTTACAAGAATAAATTTTTCTTTTACTATCATTACCAGGCTACTCTCTCTAATTGAGAATCTTCTATTAAAGGAAATTTATCTTGACACATCGTAACTATTGAACTCATGGAGGGTACAATTACTTCCATAAGATCAAAATCTTCAACACAAGCAATGTGATTAATATACATCAAAAGATAATCTAAATTGACTACACCATATTCATCATATGATAAATATGATGGTCTATATTTATATTTCTGGTCAAAAGATTTAACTATAGAATTTCTTAGCAAAAAGAAATAATTCTTTTCTAGAACCCACATTGCAGGAGATGTAAAACCAAAAAGCTCGTTTGTAGTTTTATAACGATTAGACATCACATCCAATTCAAATGGATATCTAATTGCTAATCTGGATTCATTATCAATAGTTATCATTACGATCCAACTCCGGCAGCAACTTGATAATCATCTCTTGACCAAGTATATGATGGAACATCCTGAATATGAACTGCTGTTCTATCCATTAGTTTTGAAATATCATCATCGTCTAAGTAACTCATTAAGTTATCTATAAAGTATTGGTAATCACCTCTAATGTATTCAATGGGAATTCTTAAATAACCATTATGAAATTTTTCATGTAATGACTCAATTAGTGGAGTATAACCAACATGATTATTAAAATGTAATTCTATTGCTTCTAAACATATATCAAATGTAGAAAAAGGAGTTTCTGATGCTAATTTTCTATTAATTAATGCTTTAACTAATGTGAATAAATCGGGAATGTGATGATGTATAGAAATAGATACTTCTCCCATTATTTCATTAGTTATTGAGCAGGTTGTAACATGAAGAACATCTCTAATATAATCTCTCCATAATTTAAATTCAGATGAGCCTCTTATTAACTTTTCACAATTTTTAATAAAAGCTACGTATGTTTTTTCATTCTCAAAAGATGTAATTCTTAATGGTAAAGAAAAAGGATACTGATCGGAATATAACTCCATGTTGTTACTTCTAATCTCTGGAATATTAACTTGACCTGTTGCATTTTCTGGAGTCTCAGACATTATTTACAATCTCCTTTTAAACAAGGTAAATTTAGACCCACGTATTTCTCTAAATGTTCAGCAGCAAGTGATTCACCAAAAAACTTAGACGCATCGGCTTTTTGTTGATAGAATGGACTCATACTCTTTTTAGCAGATTCAAGATCTTGATATGCTCTCATCGCTTCTGAACCTATTGCTTGATAAATAAATGAATATGGTACAAATGAGCAATGTCCATAAAATTCTTTCATACAGAAAATAACTTTTTTGGCTACTTCATCAGCAACCATAATTGAACTCCAACCTAATGCAAAAAGTTTATCTAATCCACCAGAATCCATAAAAATTTCATCATTCTTAATATTAGCATAATTTAGTAGGAGCATAGTATTTTGACCAAATTTTGACTTACCAAGAATAATATCATCAAAAGGATCACCTTTAATTTCAGGGAATGTTACACCAATTGCTCTTAAAGGTCTTCTAAGCATTCCTCTCATAAGACTTCTAAAACTTCTAACTAATGTATTTCCCATAGATAATACTATTCTATCAAACGTTTTTAATCCTTTATCATCCATAAGTTGATTAATAAATGCTTGAGGATTAGTTATAGGAACTGGAATAACTTTAACTCCAATAAGCTGCATTCCATAAGGTCCTTCATATTTAAACCAGGTTGGTTCTAATGATAAATTACTTCTAATTTCAGTTGTACTAATATCCATTTTTGGAGGTTTATTTTTTTCACTTTTCCATTTTTCTTCTTCTCGCTCTGCTTTTTGCTGATCTCTTTTATTTCTTGCTTCATCATATTTTTCTTGTTTTTCTGCAGAACTTAATTTTTTAAACTCATCAGAATCAAAATAATCTTTAGTATCATCTTTTTCATTAAGTAATTGATCAGACTCCATAAAGCCTCCGGGAAGAACTTTCTTTAAACTTCCCGCTACATATACTTTACCTTTTGAAGCTATCATTTGTGATGGAGAACCCATACTAATCAAATCATCCATTTTATAAATAATAAGGTATCTTTCAAGAACTTTACATATTCCAGGAATAATATTTTGAGATATTGTAGCATCTGTTATCAAAGGGAAAATTCTAATCATTTGTTTTATCTCCACTAGAAAAGAAATATTGCTTCTTTTCTTTTCTTTTGTTCATCTTGTTTATTATCATACATAATTTGAGCATCTTTATATGTTTCTTCAACTTTATCGTTTTCACAATAAGTTATATAAGGACAATATGAACATAAACCTTTATCGTCAGTTTTAATAGATGGAACAGTATTATCCTGTAAGCATTTATGTAAAGTTTTTGCTATAGTTAATAAAAATTCAGCTCTTGCAGCATTATAAGCAAAATCAAATGCTATAGGATTCTTCCTAAAATTATCACGTATGTAATAAATTAAAGTAATTGTATCAATGTAATATCTATAATCTCTATTTAAAATATAAGCTCCCATGACTGCTTGGTCATAATGAACTTTTTTATAAGCCTCTTTAATCTTATCTTGATCTACAGGCTTAATTTCGTATATATGATTACCTTGCACAGCATCGACTCTACCTTTAACTTTATACGATTCACTTATTATGGTTTTTTCCTTTTCTTGAAACCCATAAGTTTCTTGTATAAAGTTATGGTAAGCATTTCCAATATTAGCAGCTAATTTTAAATAAACAAAGTTGAACATTTTATCAAAGTCAACTTGATATTTCTTTCTAGAATAATAAACTTGTCTAGGACAAGATACTAATTCAGTTATCGAAATATATGGTCTCTCATACTGTTGAGCGTTTTTAAATTCTTCAATGAGTTTCTCTTTCGCTTTTTGTCTAAAAAGAGAGACGTCAAATCCTTTAGTAGATTGTAAAGAATCAGTAAAAGCATCAGGTGTACTAGCCGTATAGTTTTTAAGCGGCTTAATTTCATCAATTGTAATCTCAGGACTACTAACATTCCCAGACTGCTTTTGAAGATAATGAAGCAGTTTCTCAAATTCATTTGGTTCGCTCAGATTAAGCCTCCAGTACTGTCATTACTGATTCAACTAGAGAATCACGAATCTTTGTATAAGCTTCTTCTAAAACTTTTCCTTTCCATGAAGAAAGAGCTTTGAAGTCTTTTGACTCTTTTACAACCTTACCAAGTAAAAGATTGTCAATAGCTAAAGAAAAAGCTTTCTTTCTGATCTCTGTCTGAACCAGTTTATTGAGGTCTTGCTTTGCATCATTTTTTAACGATTCTGTAATAATTTTCTTAATTGAATTTCTTCCGGCTTTAGATGCAACTAAAACTTTACTATTTTCTCTAGCAACTTTAGCACTATTAATAGCCATTTCATTCAATTTCTTCTGATTAATTTTTTCCTTAATTGAAGGAGAATGACCAATAATTTCATACATCTCAATAACAACAGAGAGTAATGCACCTTTAGTCGTAAGATATTCTTCCTTTAGAAATGGGCAACATACTTTAACTTCACTTAATGGTTTCCCAAAAAGAGTATAGTCCAGAGCCTGGAAGTTTTCAAGAACCCTAATTTTAGAATTTTTTGGTAGCATCTTTATTATCTCCAATTACCTTTTGTGGTTTTTTTAATATCTACATTCTCTTCTTCAGAAATCTCTATTGAAACGCTTTTTGAATCTTCAGGAAACTTTGTGTTCTTGGCAGCTAAAGCAAGAATTTTAATTGCATCTATGGTTCTTCCTTTTCTGCCTATAACCTTACCGCAATCATCTTTAGCTGTTTTAATCTGTACAACAATAGCTTTAGTTGAAACAAAAGCATCTACAGTTACCTCATTTTGTTTATCTACGAGATTTTTAACTATAGATTCTACAAATTCTTTCATGCATTCCTGGATTCCCATGATAAAGCTCCTTTAAATGGTAATATCATTTGAATTTTGTTCAAAGTTTTAATGTAAGTCATAAGTTTCAAACTTTAATTAATCTCTATCTCTTTCCATTTATATTCTTCAACTTCATGATCAAATGTTTCTTTGAATTCAGGATTTGTTTGATATAATTCTTTTGCGTCTTTAGTTCTGAATTTTACATTTGGAAGAGATGGGAGATAATTCCATGCACCAGTTGTAAGTCTTCCTTTATCAACTAGATAAGAATAACTCGTCCAGAAATTATCAAATCCGGTAACAAAATTCCCTATCAATGTGAGCTTCATATTCGGAGTTGCAAGTTTATTTTTAATAGCTTTAACTTCTGCTTCAAATCCATCAAATCCATACTTAGCTGGATCTAGGACTCCTTTTACTCTTATATCGAGAATATGAAATGCATTAAATTTTAAAGCATTCCCTCCTGGGAATGTTTTACCCTGAGCCATAAAAGCAAGTTCTTTAGGTTGGGCCATTGGGCCAATTTGAATTTTATCTCTTAACTGATTAACTGTTAAAAGACAGATATTATAGTTCGATAATTTACTGACATATTTTGGAATAAGTAAAGATAATAATCTTCCTTTATAACCAATAACTGAATTAATATCTTCTGCTTCCATTTCTTTTTGACTTAAAGTATTAGCAATAGAATCCCATAAAACAACAGATGGATCACTTAAAATACCTTTAGCTTCTTTAAATAAACATAGTCCTTCTAAAAATTTAAAAACTTTTTCAACTGTCATATCGCCATATGGTTTTAACTTAGGATATCTAATTCCTAAGTTTGACATTCTTAAAGTTGTTACAGCTTCTTCTGAATCTAAAACAGCAGATAATAATCTATTTTTAAACTTTAACTGAGCTGCTGCTATAGTTTGTAATAATAAAGTTGTCTTTCCACAACCTGGTGCTCCTATCGCCATTCCCATTGTCCCAAGAGCAAAACCCCCACCAAGAATAGCATCCAAAGTAGTAATTCCAGTAGGGATTGTTTCCTTAATGCCAATATCTTCAACAATGTTAGTTTTTGATTTAATAAATGATGAAAGTTCCCCATATAAATCTGAGATCTGGCTATCAATGTCTGCATTTTCTAATTCCTCTTCATTCATTCCGTCTAGTTCACTTACAGTAGGAACATCCTTTTTTGGTTTCGGACCTTTCTTTGCAGGTGTTTTCTTTAGTTGCTTTTTGTCTTCTTCAGTTAGTTCAATACTAGTAATATCTTGAATTGTACTATTTAATTCTTCAACTAACTGATCTGAAATTGGACTTTCGTCTATTACATCTTCGCCTAAATATTCATCATGTTCACTCATGCAGCAATCCCCTCTTCATTTGATTTATCTGGTTTACCTAATTTCTCTATTTCTTTTGCTAACGAACGAATATTATTTATTCCTGCTTCATCATCACCTGCTTCTGATTCTAATTTTCTTATTAATTCAAATTCGTCTTTAATATTTTTACTTATTTCTTTCCTAATTTCTAAAATTGCTTTATACAACTCAGTAACAGCTTTAACCTTCTCTTGGAAGAATGCTATATATCGTTTATCAATAGTTTCAGGAAAGAGACGATCCAAATGTGTCCTAAATTTTTCTAGATCTACAATTATACTTTTTAATGATTCACGTTGACTTTTATATTCTTCAACAAGAGCTAATAATCTTTCTTGAATCTCAAAATCATTTAGCATGATTTCTACTCCATTATGATTTTCATTTTACCTGTTTCATCGTGAGAGCTTCTGAATCCTTCAACTACATTTTTGAATACTCCATGCTCGTTTACTAAATCACACACAAATTCAGTATTTCTATCAGGTGATGCTCCACGACATTGATTTTGTGCATGTGCAGAATTAAAAGGACAATTGTCTGAAAATCTACATATTTCAAATTTGCTCAATTTTATACCCATAATTTTACTCCTTATCTTGGACCTGTGCATCCACCAGTTCTATATGTTGATGATGAACACCATGATGAAGATAAACCTGTTACACCAGATGATCCAACATAACCACTACATCCAGTAACTCCAGAATATCCTGAGCATCCTGTATATCCTGATACTCCAGACATACTAGGCATTCCAGAAGTACCGATTTCTGGTGAAATAATTTTATCACTTGCTCCTAAAACATCTTCAGGATCTATTTTTTTCTTTTCTATTTTTTCTCTTTTTAAGTATTTCTTTAATGCATCTAATAAAGCATCATCATCATAATAATGATATGTTCTATTTCCAATTGTCATTGTATATGAACCATTTGTTTCCTGATGAATATTCACGTCGTAAATCGCAAATTCACTATTCATATAATTCTCCTTATTTCGCTGGCATTTCACATATTTCTTTTTCTGTTCCGTCTTCCTCTTTTACTTTCTGACAATTACATTCAATATCTTCTAATGATAGAGATGATGATACTGAGTCATCTGATAGATAATCAAGAGCTTGCTCATATGTCATTGGTGTTTGAACTTGACCTTCTCTACTTCCATCAACATAAACAGTCATTCCTTTAAGATCATGAATGTACTCTAATAATAATCTGCTTAACTGATCTGAAGTTGTTCCTTTTGGCATATTGATTGTTTTAGAAACAGCACCATCTGTATATTTTTGAATTAATGCTTGAGTTTCAAGATGATCTTTTGGACTTAAATCGGATGTATCAACAAGATAGTCAGGAATTGGATTTCCTGTGAGAAGGAGTTGTCTATATTTTGGATGAATCATTTTTCTTTCACTTACTCTATCTTTTCTTATATATGCTTTACTATATAGTGGTTCAATACCACTTCCTACATCAGCTAATAGAGATATTGTTCCGTTCGGAGCCATTGACATTAAAGTAACATTTCTGATTCCTTTTTCTTTAATATCAAGTCTCAACGAAGCAGGTAATTTTCTAACAAAAGATGAATTTCCATAATAAACTGGGTCAAACTTAGGGAATGATCCTTTTTCCATTGCTAATTCAATTGATGCCTGATAAGCTGTATCTCTAACAAATCTCATTAATTTTTCTACTTCTGCTAATGCCTCTTTTGAGCCATAACGAACTTCTTTAGCAAATAAATACTCAGCAAGTCCCATCATACCTAAACCAATCCTGCGCGAATTATGCGCCTTAATGTCTATCTCTGTAAGAGCATACTTATTAATATCAATAACGTCATCTAAAAATCTAATAGCTAATTTAATGACTCTTTCTAATTTCTGCCAATTTGTATTTGTAGTTCCTGTAATAAAATTTGGAAGAACTAATGATCCAAGATCACAGCTTCCATAGTTTTCTAATACCGCCTCACCACAAGGATTTGTTGAAACAACTGGGTCATAATAATATGAATTATTTTTATAAAGATTAGTTCCGTTAAGAAGTCCTGGTTCTCCCTTCTTAACCATATTTGAAATAATCAAATCCCATATTTCCCTTGCTGACATTTTACCATATTCTTTATTCTTAAACTTAAATGTCCAATCACTATCTGTTTCAACTGCTCTTATGAATTCCTCATTAACAACAACACTAATATTAAAATGTGACAATCTTCCATCTTTCATTTTTGCGTTGATGAAATCTACAACTTCAGGATGAGAAATATCGACACATCCTAAACAAGCTGCCCTTCTCTGACCACCACTTTCAATAGTTTTTGAAATTGCATCTGCTGCTTCTATGAAACTAACCAACCCTGATGATTTTCCACCCTTACCTAAAATATCTGTTCCGACTGGTCGTAGAGGACTAAAATTGCAACCAACTCCACCACCTTCTGACCAAAGAGTAAGAGCATCTTTCATGAATTGTCCTATCTCTTCAATCGAGTCACCAATCGGACAGACATAACAATTTAACATACTCCCTTTAGGTCGACCGGCATTTCGCAATATTCTTCCTGCTGGAATAAAGTCCATATTAGCAACCATTTCATAAAACTTATCTTTATAGGACTTATCACTTTCAACAGATGCTACTGCAAATGCAACCCTTTGAGCGCAACCTTCCCAATCCTCACCATTATCATAATACCTTTTGTGTGCTACTTCCAATGCATTGTCAGACAACTTAATTTTCTTATTCATCTCAGCACTCCATTCTCCTTGTTATCAAATTTTGGATTATTTTGTTATGTTAAATGTAAAAAAAATCTTTAAAGGCGAGATAGAACATCTTTGTCTATAAATTGAGATCCGGTTCCTTTTAAAGCTAGGCTAACGTATAGATTTTTAACTTTATCAATTAACATATCTAATTTTTCTTTGTTATTTGTTTCAAGAGTTTTGGATACAACAGACATTGCTTTTTTAGCAGCTTTAGAACTAACAACTTTAAGTCTATCTTTAATGTTCGGATGTTCATCCCATCTATGAAGATCATTCATTAATTTTTCACATTCTTTCATTGATAAACCAGGGCATATTTCAGCATATAAAAACTTTTTAAGTTTCTTTAAAGCACTAATATACTGTTCTTTATATCCATATTTTGCAGGGTATTCATCAGCCTTAACTTCTTGATATCTCATTGATCTACTTAAAACTTTAGAAATAGCTTCATTTTTTTCCTGCAAATATAATATTAATGTTATTCGTAAAGAAGGAGCAATTCTCAAAAGATTAATTAATGCTGTTGCAAGTGTAGTTCCACCAATAATAATAGCTTGAGCTTGGAGCATATGATTTTCTTTATAATGACCATACTCATGCAGTAAAACAGAAATTAATTCATCTTCTGTCAATTTTAACCTTGTTACAAAACCAGTAAAATAATATAACTCCGGAGTTCCTTTTGTAAAAGCATTTACTCGTCTTTCATATAAAACTTCATATATTGTTATCTCTTCATCACCAGTAATTTTTCTAAGTTTGTTGGTAAGTTTATCATTCTTTTTCTTAGGTAACATATCCAGAGCTTTTGATCCTAAAAATATTACACCAAAGCAATATAAAAACCAAAAAAATGGAATCAAAAATAATCTGATATATGTTCTTACATTTGAAAAATTAGATTTAAAAGACTTTGAAAAATCATAAGATGGACGACCTAGTAGTAGATTTTTTAAAATCGTAGAAGCATTTACATCTGGTGATTGCTGCTGTTCTGAAATATTTTGTTTTGCTTTAAAGAATATATAAACCTTTTTAGAATAATTTCTTGATCTATCAAATACTCCAACATTAATAAAATGATAAGTTCCTTGTAAAACTGTTCCTTCAAAATTTACAGTCATTTGTGCATTTGTGAATTTAATTATTTTACAATCTCCACCATCAATCTTTGTTAATTTACCAGCTCCATATTCACCTTCTGGAATTTTACCAACGAATAATGCTTCTTTTTCACTATGGTCATTGGTTCTAACAATAGACATTCTTTTCCCTGGTTCAGTTGGCGGAGATGCATTTAAAGCAAAACTTACCCAATTTTTAGAATTAGGCATTCTGAATCTTAAATCAAAATGTGTTCCTCTTTTTAAAGCTTCATGCTTAACAAGTATAAATTTAGAACTAACCATCAATCAAATCTCCTATAATAACAACACAGCTTTTTTTCTAATATAATCTTTACTTTTATGTTTAATAAAATCAATTAGTTTTTCAATATATTGTCTAACTTCTTTCTTACAACTTTTATCCATACATGATTTAATTCCTTCTCTAGATAAACTTAAACCATTTCGCATGGATTGTAATTGAGCTCTCATTAGACATAACTGATAGTTAGCATATTCTCTTGGACTTTTATGGACCATATATCTTTGGTAACATTCTGTTTTCAACTCAATTTCTCTATCTATGACTTCTTTATTTACTCTATTAATTACTCTTTGAGCTGCTGTTTCTTGTAAATATTCTTCATACAATTTCATTTTTATTTATTACTCCTATTTAGTTCAGCACCATATCTTGCTAAACCGTAGGCATCACATAAATTATGATCTGAAAATTCAACTCCAAATTTTTTATATGTTTTAAGTAACATTAAATCCTTCTGACATTTACCGGTTCCTGCAACAAATTTTTTTAGAACAGTAGGAGGAACCTCTTTATACATAAAATTGTTATCTAATAACCAATGCCTGATATAATAAGCTAACCCAAATAATTGAGCAGCAGATTGACCTTTAGAATTAAAAGAAAGTCCTTCTATACAAACAAACTCAACTCTATAACTAGAAGGAAGTAATAATATTTTAGTTAATTCAGCTGTAATATCTTTCATTCTATATTCAGTACTGTAATCACAATTATTATATGGTTTTGTAGAAATTAATCGTTGTTCAAGAATATTACAAGCTACATCTAATACTACTACTCCAGTTCCAGTTAACGAGGGGTCTATTCCACAATACATACCTTTTCCTTTCTAACCGAAAACTACAATTACATTAGGTATAGCTCCGGCCGTTAATTTATCAATTAGATCTCTTTTCTTTTCCTTACCTTCATCAAAAATATTAGTGGAAAGAGTAATATCTCCAAATGGTGATCTTAAAGCTCCACCCTCTGCATATTTTGCTCTTATTCTTCCAAGAACAATCATAATATCTGCTAAAGCAAAATCACAGAATAGAACCTGAAATTCGTTAGGTATCTTACTAAAATCTGTTGGATGGATTCTTTCGTATTCTAATGCAACCCATTGCTGAGTAGTTGGATTTGGAGAAATTCTGACAATATTTGGATGTTTAAATTCAAATGTGTAATCCCAGCTTGAATATTGCTTGACCCACATAGATGTTTCAACATTTAATGCCCATTGAGGTAACTCACTCATAGTCATTGGACCAAGCGGTGGATGACCAAATATTAATAAACTTCCCATATCAAAATAAATATTTTTGACATTAAGGATTTCTAGATTCATAGCGTCTGAAAAATAAAACTCATTAGATTTTCCAGGAACTCTATTACTAGCTAATTGTAGATTTAAACCAATGGTTTCAACGTCAGGTATATAATAACTAAATTCTTTCAACGAGAATTTAGTTACATAATCCATAATCATCTCATCGGTATATTCTAATTTCTGGAAAGGAAATGATAAGTTTTGTTTGATATACTGAAGAACTCTACTGGAGTTAAGCATGAAAAATCTCCTAACTAACTTTTACTTGTAATTAAAGTAAATTGTTTCAAGACTTTCTTGAAGATCAACTCCTAGTTTTTCTAAAGATGGTTTCATAACTTCAATCGGAACAATAGAAGCTAAATTTGGATCAACAGAAGATTTAATAATTGTCTGTCTTTCATGCATTTCTGTTGAACTAGGATTATCTAAAGTCATAGATAATATCTCAAAATCAACCAACTTTAGATTGTTTGAAACAATTTTACTTTTTTCTTCAAATTCTATTACTTTATTTAAGTATTTGTTCAAATTACTTGGAGGGTTGTTAAAAATCGACTTCCCTTCAAAAACATTTTGTCGGAGATTTTTCACACCACCTGTAATGCTAATAAAATCTTCTATAAACGCCTCGATCCTCTTCGGACCAACATTATCTATACCATCAACATTATCTCCTGAGTCACCCATCATAGCCATTATTGGTGTTAAATATTCATCAGGAAGATTCTTTGTAAACTTTAAATATGACTTTAAAACCTCTCCTTTCCTAATAATTTTTTTTGTTTTATATGCTTTTGAGAAAACAAAGATATTACTAGGTAATTCTAAACATTGTAATAAATCATGATCGTTTGAATAGATTATATGAACTGGATTAGTTGATGTATTTGTCAATCCATTCCTTATTAAATAATAAGGAATGAAATCTGTTTCTAAATGCTCTAGCCTAACAACTTTAGTATTCGGCATCCTACTACATGCTTTTTGAGTTAGCATGAGATTTTTTTGAACTACATCAAAAAATAAATCTCTTTTCTCTCTTTCTAATCCATAAAGATCATCTATTCTTCTATTAATCTTATATTTTTTAGAAATATTTAAATGATAAGTTGAACCACCATTATCAAAGAAAAGATAAAAGTTAAAGTTTCTAATTCCTCTTTTCACAAAATACATTTTATGAAAAGATAAAAAAAATAAGATGGATGAAAATATTGATGTATCAACCATCTTACTTTTATTTGACGCTTCTACAATAGAAATAATTGCGTGTTCCATATAAAGACTTTGCAGATTATTTTTAAGATCCATGTATATATTTACGGAGTCGTAACTACCGCTTGATAAAATTTCATCTAATATTGAATAAGTAGGATAATAGCTAAGAATGGATTCGTTCATTAAGTACTCTTTTCGTTTGTTATTCCTGCTTTTGTTAAATCTCCTTTTGATAATGTCCAAGCCATTTCAGCATAATGACAAATCTTGTGGAGATCATTAATCTTACCTTTACCTTTCCATAACCTAAGAGCATACTTTAAAATATTCCATACACACACTCTAGGCTCAGTAATAGTCATTAAATCGAAATTATCATCATCTTCTCCAGCTCCATATTTAGCAACTGTGAAAGTTTCAATATAATCATGCATAATAGAAGCCCATCTGTCCCAATTACCAACGCGATCAACTCTATCAGATTTTATTTCTATTTTAAACTCATTAATTGGTTCAATATGCTCAACTGTATATTGAGCACCAAATTCATCTAGAATCTTTTTAACATACTCTACTTTTTCTTCACTTTCTGTAAAAATTGCTTTACCCATAATTATACCCTTCCTATATTCGACCTACAGAAAATTGTAATATTTACATCTGAAATGGTTGTCTGAAAAACATTCATAACTCGGTCGTTAGTATTCTCATACATCTTGAAAATAATTTCTCCATCATGATCCATAACAAACGGAACGGTTGATAAGTTAGAATACATATTTTCTGATCTTTCTGGAGTTATACCTGAAATGAACTTTGCTGACTGGTCTTTAGATGTTGTTGCTCCCATAATAGTAACAACATCATCTTCATATAATACTTGAATAGTATTAGTATTAAAGACCTGACAAATGATTTTAATTCTATCTGAGATAACTTTATCAATAGATGTACTCAATAATAAATCTTCATCATTTGTACTAACCTGACCATTAAAGTCATTCTGGTTAATAAATTTATTATCCATAAAATCAGGATCTGGATTCTTGAAACTTACACTTGAATACTGATCCCTAAAGATAAATTCCTGACCATTATTCTCAATAGTTACTTCTTGACCCTGAAAACATTTAAATACTTCTAATTTCTGTTTAATATCTGAAATTGGTAAACATAATCCATTAATTATGGATGAACAATCAATTTCAAATACTGAAATATTATCGTTTGTTTTCTGTCTTATTACTCCTTCTCGAATATCTACATCGTTACAAAGATCCCTAAATAAAGACAAAATTCTAATCAAATCGGAAAAACGTGCTGAATCAAGCGTGGTCATATACTTACCTCTCCTTCTATTTTTTTACCGCTTTTTTATAATAACGTTCAAATAATAAAACTTATCTTCTTTAACTTCTTGTAGAGTCATATAATCAATTGTTACAAATGCCTTTTCTAAAATTTCAACAAGTTCCATTATTCTTTCAGTTATATGTTTCTTATCTTTTTCATCTTTATTTGATTGAATAGGAATTGAGAAGACCATTAAGACAGAATCATTACCTTCATATAAATATCTAAACATTGATAAATTAGCATTAAAGAATTTATAAAATTTATTTAGACTTATTGATTTACAAAGTAAGTTATAGTAATTTATATCCTCTAAATTTTCTCTCATTATATTTTCTTCTTTAATAGCCTCATCATAATACATTCTCAGTCGAGACTCTTGATCAATTCCTTTTTTACTCATGAAATTAAACTCCTAACTATATAATAAATTTTTCTACTTTTGAGGGAACATCTCCAAAATCTTTTTTATCACCATAATAAACAGTCATTTTATCAATTATATGACTATTCTCTCTTTTAATTTTTTCATAAAACTTTAATGACATTCCACGATCTGATAATAGATTAACATCCAGTTTAAATATCTGTTCGTTGTAAACTATACTTTTTAATAAGCTATCATAATTCGTGGATAGACATGCAGCGTATAGACGACTATAATTCTTTAATTCTGTAATATCGAATATTTGTTCCGCCATTATATCTAGAATTCCCTCACCGATAATTACTTTATTACTATCAGGTAAATTACCTGGAATTTTATAATAATCCATAAATACTGTGGGTTTAATTTCAATTTTGTAAAATCTAAAATCTGATTTTCTATCAATGTTTCTAAAAACTATTAATCCACTATGTTCTGTTACAAATCCAATAAAATTAGATTGTAAATAAGTTAATAATCTTTTTTGTTGTTCATCTAGTTTTAAATTATTAATATCTACAAAGTTATTAATATCTAAAACTAGATTATTAACATCTTTTATATGAATATTTGCAAATTTTAATCTTTCTCTTAAATATGCTACTTTTTGCGGGAATTGTCTTTCATTTATTTCTGGATACTTTATATCAATCTCTCTAACTCTTTCTGAAAAAGGTATCTCAACAATTTTACTTTTATCAACATACTGCTCAGATGTATCTTGACCTATTAACTTATTAAATAATTTTTCAATTGTTCCGCTTTGTTTACACTCTGAATAAAAGCAATGAAAAATTGGTGCTTGAGTTGATATATAAAAATGATAATGCTTTCTATTTACGTTTGTCTCACACCAAGGACATCTGCAAACAATATTTTTATGTGTTACCTTAATCGGGTCTCCTAATCGTTCTTTTAGGAGACTTATGAATGAGTCTTGATATATTCCTACCATAATTTACTCACATTCAATTTTAAATCCATTTACATTATGTTTAGAATTATAAATGAGTTTATAAATTTCAGTTATTTCAACCTTAACCAATTTAAATTCATTATCAATATAATGATCCAATCCTTTACTAACTTGTTCCCAACATTCTTTTAATAACCTTTTGTTTATGTCACTCTTTTTACCATCATAATAATAAGGAAAATGAGTGGCACTAGTAACAGTTTTAAATCCCCTGTCCTCATCCCACTCATTTTTTGCTTTAAATGTTAGCTTAAATTCTACTCTATACCAATTATGAACAGTATCACTCATATTACACCTTCCTTGCTGCAGTCATTGCTCTATATTCTCTTAATATTTTTACTATCTCAAATACCATAGCCATAAAATGCATCTGCGGAATTAAACAATCACCATGAGTGTTTGAATATCTGTTAATAATTACTTTACAAGTTGCTGGAACTTCTTTTCTGAAAAATAGATTTGAATATATACCTCTATATTCAATATCATATTCTCCTAAAACTTTAATTAGGTTACCAATACAGGTTCCAACTTTTGCATCTTGATTATCATTTGTAAATGCAATTATTTCTAATATTTGAGAAATAACTAATTTCTCATTAGTCATAACTGTATCTTTATTTACTTTTAACTCACCTGTTAATGAATTTCTCTGCAAGCAATTAACAATTCTTCTAACATCTGGATATAGATTTGAGCAAACAAATTTAACACTATCACTTACATATGTTATCTTTTCAGAATCTAAAATTTTATTACAATATTGTTCAACAAATTCTAATGGTAATTGTTTAAACTCGTATGCTTGAACTCTACTCATTAGTGCTTCTGTTACTTTAGAAACTATATTACAAGTAAATAAAAATCTTCCATATTTAGAATATTTTTCAATAATTGCTCTCAATGAACTCATAGCAGCATCTGTTAAATAATCACACTCATCAATAAAAATAATCTTATACTTATCGTTTCCAGATGGTGGAACTTTTAAATATGGTTCGATTGTACTATCAACAAATCCTATTCCTCTAGTTTCTTTTGCTGATCCGTTGATCTCCATAACATTATCAGATGGATTTTGAATAACACCTTCTTTAGATGTTAAAATCCTAGCCATTGTACTTTTACCACCACCAGGAGGACCATAAAATAAAAGATTTGGAATTTCATTTCTTTTAATACAAATTTCAAAATTCTGTCTGTACTCATCAGGTAAGACCAAGTCTCCAATACTTTTTGGTCTGTACCTTTCAACCCACAAATCGTTTGTGATATTCATCATCTCCTCCAAGTCTATTATCTTTTAATTCTGTAAATACTATATCTTTTTTACATAAACTTATAACAATGTTCTCTTTATCATTAGTAAATGGTTCTTCAAACAAAGAACACCAATCACCACAAAATCTATTTGTATCTGCATGACATCTACCGGGTTTAACTCTTCCTTTTCTCACAAAATATAGATTACCATCTCGATCAATCATGCCTTCCATTAATTTTCCTTTCTTAATTTATTCCATTAATCAAATTTCAATTCTAACTGGATTGGTCTCTTTGTAGTCTGTTTAAAAATTTGTTTATATTCATCTCTTATTCTCATTAAAATCTTACCTAAATTATTTTCGCCTTCTTCATCACAAACACCCCAAAACTTATCACCCCATGTATTTCCTTCAATGAGATCAAAACCATCAGTATCCATTAACATCATTCTTAGTTCATAATTTTGGTCAAATTTTGCTCTAACTCCTTGATACATAATATCCAATTTAACTCTATCCCAGTCTTTTCTGATATTAATTTCTTTACCAAATTTTTTTGCTGAAAATGGAGTTTTTAGATTTCTTATGGTTTCTTGGATTTGAGGATTTTGTGTTTTATGTGCTTGATACCAATGTTCAACTGTTAACCAAACCTTATTTTCTAAAGTAAATTTGGAAGGATAAAAATTACTTAAAAATCTATATTGTGCATCAAACTTGTTTATTTCCATCCTCCTTCTCCTTTTCATTTAAATTCGCTGAAAATGCTAGAGTGTAGCTAGTTATTCCTTGTAAATATTCCTTGGATCTTTTATATTTTAAAAATCTATTGATATCTTTTTTATCTATTACATCAAATCTTTCTAAATCCATATTATGCTCAAGATCAGCAATTTTAACTCTAGTGGCGATTATATTTTTACTAACTCTTACAATAAAATCACTATATTCTTCACCATCTTTTCTTGTTAGAGCTTTAATAGCTTCTGCAATTTCTTGATCTTCAAAACTTTTATAAAATTTTTCAACTGACTCCTCACCAACTCTTGCATAATGATCTTCTACTACATCATGAAGAACTGCAACTATTTTTTCTTTTTCAGTTCTGACTTTACACATTACATGGAGAGGGTGAAGAATATATGGTTTACCAGATTTATCTTTTTGATCTTTGTGACAATAAATTGCTAACTCTATCGCTTCTTCTATATTTTTTACCATTCTCATCTCCTTTCATTATGTCACTATTCCAAATCTATCATCTGCCATCATTCTATCTCTGACTTTTTCTCTTTCTATAAATTCTGCCACTCTTTTAGTAATTTCTGTTTGAAGATCTTTTTGATATTCATTATGTGCTGGATTTCCTAAAAATTTAATACCTTCAGCATTTACATAATAACTATCAGTTATTCTTAAATTAAAAAATTTTCTTTGACTTAATACTAAAGTAACAAATGCTGACATTTCAGGTTTACATGCTACATGAAATGATAATATTAGGCCGTGTTCATCATTAATAACTATGAATTCTCTAGCTCTAATACTAATAGGAGTAACTTTTTGAAATTTAACTTCATACTCCTGTAGTAATAAAACGGCCTCAGAAATTAAACCCATACTTATTATTCCTTATAATTTTCTATTATTTTATTTAACTCCAAGATTATTGTATTTGTGAATTCCTTCACGTTTTCAATCTTTTTCATTTTAATATTGGCTACAATTATACTTTTCATATTAGCAAAAAAATTGCTTAAATCAATTTCTTTACCACTTTCAGTCTTATGTTTAGCCATTGGACAAATTGTTCCTTGTGGAATAGGCGGATGTGAATAACCACATTGTGAGCATACTCCAGCCGATGGACTCATAAAATCCATATTCACTTTCTCCTTTTTAATTTTTTGTTAATTCAAAAGAAAAAAATTACTAACAGAGAAAACGAGTATTATTCATCGTTTTCTCTGTCATAATTTTTCTTATACTTTTTATTTCTCACTTCATCCTTCTTATTTTCTTGGGTATGACTTTTTCTGAAATGTGCATTAACAGCTAACCAATTACGAGGTTTTATTCTTTTTACTCTTTTCATTTTAGACACCAAATATTAAAAGCTTATCGCTACTCCTTGTAATGGCTGTATATAGCCATCTTTGATAATCGAGTTTTGAATGAAATTTCTGCTCGATATCAAAAACTATTACCTTATCCCACTGACTACCTTGAGCCTTATGAACAGTAATGACATACCCATAATCAAAATATGTAAGTCTTTTACCTTTTGATTCTTTACTATCTTGTGGACCAGATTGTCCAAAAGCTCTCATGTTAACTAGTAAATCTGTTACACGGTCATCAAAATCAATAACACAATTTAAAACACCATCTGATTCATACATGGAATATAATACTTTACCTATTTCACCATTATAAATTCCAAGTGTTCGATCATTCCTTAGGCATATAACCTTTTCACTTGGGTATGGTTCAGATCTTAAAAATTTGTTATGTTTTCTTATCCGATTATTGAAGTCTCGTCTTGTATTATTTGTAAAGGTTAAACACACAAGACTTGGATCCATAAAATCAAATCTATTTAGAATTTTATCAAAATCACCATCATAACGAAACTTATAAACTGAGTCTGAATATTTTCCAACTTTAATTGTTTCAAATTCTCTAGTTCTGAGGTACATAGACATTTTGATAATTGGATTATCTTTAGCTTGTCTATGAACCTCAGTTAGAGATAATACAGGAATTCTATCTCTTTGAGCATCTGTCAATATCTTACAAAATTGTTGATTAATAGGTGGTAATTGAAATGGATCAAGAGCATATAGGACAGGAGTATATTTGAAGTTATCACGAATATCAGATAATATTTCAGTACTAAGCATAGATGCCTCATCTATGATGATTAAATCTGCTTCTAACTCAAATTCCTCTTTTATTTTCCATCCTATTATCTCGTCTATTCTCAAATTAATATTATACCTCATTATAGGTTCATAAATGAATGAGTGTAATGTTCCAATAAAGTCACCCTCAAGTAATTCACGACCACAAATTTCATAAAGTTTTTTTCTTAGTACAACGGATGCCTTACCTGTATATGTTAAGAATGCCATTTTTTTCATTGGAAATTGTTTTTTAATTTCTGCTAAAAGAGTTGTCTTACCGGTTCCTGCATAACCGGTAAGAATTATTTCTTTACAGAATTGTTTTGTTTCTTCACCTATCCATCGAAAAATTCTTTCTAAACTCTTTTCTTGTGTTTCTGTAAATTCCATTGTTCCCCCTAACTTCACTTATCTACTGATTCGGTTTGGGTTTTTGTAATTGTTGTAGTGTTGATTCTGGAATTACTTCTGTTACCTCATATTTCTCAATCTTATACATTACTTTCTTATCAGAAAATTTTCCATTTTTTAATTCATCAAATACAAATGCTTCAGCAGTAATAGCATCTTTTATCTGTTTTTGAGTATACTTAACTGATATAAATACACCACCTACTATTCCTGCCTGAAATATTATTACTAAAACCAATATGTAGATAAAGATTACTGGAATCTTATGTTTGATCTTCAAATTGGTTTCATGTATCTCTTGTGCTAATTCACTCATCGTGAATCCTCCTTTTAACCCTGATAGCTATTTTTTAACTTTATATAGAGAGCCATTGTTTTTCTGGCTTCTTTCCATGCAGCAGGATTATCCCCGCCTTTATATAAAGCTAATGCTCTCAGAGTATCACCATTTGCATTCCGCAATTTTTCTTGGAAAATCATCGCTCCATAAAGGATGTCCACTTCCTCATAATAAGTGGCAACTGGAGTTTGCATCAGTCCCTTGTATCCTTTAGGTGATTTCGCAGTTTTCACAAATTCACTTTCTGTTGCTAGAATAGCAGCGGTCATTTTTGGCTTGGTTCCTGTAACCTGTTCTGCTAATCTAATACCGCTTGAGATCTTGTGAACATTTTCTTTTGATGCTCCTAAATCCAGTAACATAGATACAAGTTTATCTTCTTTTTCCTTTTCTTTTTGAACGTAAAGTTTGTAATTAACTGGTGTGATAATCTGCCTAGTTTGTAGGGAGTTGATCTCGAATCCCATTAAGGCTATCACTAAAAATAGTATCATGATAGTCGTCAGGTTCTTCATTGATTTTTACCCTCCACGTAAAAATTTAGCGAAAGCAATCAATAGTATTTTCTTGCTTCCGCTTTATTATTTGTTTCCAAAAATTTTTAAATTATCAAGGTTCTTTTTCATGTTTGTGGGAAGAATAATTCTAAAAGAATAATTCTTCCCTTCCGAGTTACCTTGAGTTAGGTTCCTATTTCTTCCTTAGTTCGCTTACTTATTATAAGCTTTCTATAATAAATTTATCCTCCTTTAGGGTATTTTTAATACAAACAAATCTCCTTCGAATACTGGCGCAGTATTCGGTAAAGCATTTTATTATCAAAAATTAATATATATAGAGAAAATGGTTTAAAAAGAGATTTTTAGAGAGAGAAAAAAATGGAGGGAATCTTAGGCGAAAAACGAGCGGGAAAAGTAGAAAACTACCGGCTCCTTTATATTATTTTATATCTTATTTACTATTTTTTATTATTTTTTTTTGTTGAAAGAATTATCAGAGAGTACTGATAGAATTTGAATTAAATCTAAGAAGGTTGAAGTTGATACTCAAGGTTGGTTGAATAGAAAACTTAAGAATGCTTTTTTTAAGGATTTTTGGTTTTTAGGAGTTTTTTCCACTCGCATCCCTAATCTCGGATTATATCTTTTTCTACATTCTTCTTAATCGGAGGGTCGCCTCGGCGCCCCGACCCAGGGCTACTAACTGCCAACTGCTATGACTATATCTAATAAAACTCGACAATTCATCTCGGACTAAAAAGAAGCTATTGTTAAAACAGTTAACAAAATTCAAATTAAGTTGATTCTTCATATTCTTCTTCTTTCTTATAGTATTATTCAAAATCTTATTATGTGATTTTGTTCTGACAAAACTAAAAAACATCTCAAATTCCATAAATAAACTATATTAAACAATTTTGTATATTCACTTGTTTTACTTATTTATCGCTTAAAGATTCTTTTTTTTTAACAAAGAAAAAATATATAGAATAGAGAAAATAAAGAAAGGATGTCAAAAAATGAGTCAAGATGAAAGAGTTTGGTTAAGTCAGCAAGTAATATTTCATAGAGATTCAGAGTATGGTACTCAAACTAATTTAGAAATAGCATATTCATCTCAAACTTCAGATTTTCAATCATACGGAGCACCTTTTTTAAATATTATACTTTCATCAACTAACCCTGTGTACATCAGAAAATCAATTTCATTAAGTTATCAAAATGCTAGTGATTTATTATTAGCTTTAAAGTATTTATTTGATAGTTTTCAAAAGGGTTATCCGATGCAAAGGGGAGCATTTGAATTAGTAAGAAAATATCATAAAGATAGAGTAATTAAATTTGATTTCTTTTTATATGCTAATAGTGATAAAGTATGTTCAATCTCAATTCATAACACAGCAACTGATTTTTTAAGTGTTGTTGTATCATTTGATCTATTCAGATGTGTTTGTAATATTGTAAAAGATTTTGTATCTAATTATTTCAGTCTAGTTAACAATATTTTAACACTCAGTAATAATCATTTATTATTTAAGATTTTACAAGCTGATAATAATTCAAATAATATTCTTAAAAGTTTAAATGTCGGTAATAGTTTTGAGGTTAAAAATGAAAAAGAAGAGATAACTACAGATGTGTTAGAAGCAACTGAAAAAATAAATGAGTTAGATCAATTTTTAGGTCAAGATATGCAAAATATAGTTGTTCCTGAAATAACTCAAACTCCAACAACTATAGAAAAACAAAAAACCGACCATAGTAATAGTTTGGTAAATGCAGTTTTTAAAAATAATTTAAAAATATTAGAAGATTTAGTAACAAGTAGTTTTACATCTCTTGATCCTATAGCAGCTATATTTGAGAGATTAATAAAAGAATTAGATTACCCTGATAATTTTTCATTTACTCCAGGAATGAGTGATGATGAATCAAAATCATATCATTTTCTATCAAAGTTATTATATTTACACAAATTACATCAATTTTCATTAGGAAAACAAGGAGTTCCTGAACTAAAATTATTAGTGTATAAACCTACAAATCCTGATTCTAGAAACTTCTTAGTAGCTTATGATTTATTTGTAATTTTTATTTATTTAAGAATCTTTATAGCAAAATTAAGCAGAAGAGAGCCTAATGTTTATAAAAATAAAATAGTATTCTATACAGGATTTAGATATATTTTTGATATGCTTTCTATTAGTTTTATACATTCAGCTGATATTAATAAAGTTAAGAGTTGTATCATAGAAAGATTTGATTCATATAATACATCTGGATTCTTTAATGAATATACTGGAATATTAGCATCTTTTTCAATTCCAGCAATTACAATGAAAGAGTTTTCAGATTTATCAGATCAAATATTAGTAAAGCTATCAGAGAACCCATTAAAACTAATTAATGATTTACATAATGAATTGTATGAAAAAGGTAAAGAAATAGAGGGTGTTGATCTGAGAATTCCTTTCAGCAATACCTTAAATTTAGAACAAATATTAAAAGTGCTACAAATTCAGTTAACTTATTCCTTGGGACAATTTAATGATGTTAAAGATGATAAAGTATTATTAGCTGAGAAAATAAATTCTGTAGCAGGAATAGATGATCCAAATCTATTACAAGAAATTGTTTCATTATTTTATGATAAAAAGGTAGATGTGGAAAAGAAAGCTAAAGAAAAAGAAACTAATTTATTGCGAGCATGCAAATTTCATATTTCAGATGTACCTGTTAATTTACAAAATGATTTCTTACAATATGTATCCAGTATTACGATAGAAAAATACGATTGGGACAAATTCTCATTAGAAGAATTTAAAGATAATATTATTAAAGTTCTTTATATTTGGAATGAAAATGATTCCAAGATATTATATTCAGATTTTATGAGTAAAGTTGAAAATTGTATGATGACAAAGGATTTAATACTTGTTAAAAATAAAATGTTAGATTCTAATGATCAAGTAGAAGATACAAATTTTGATCTTTCTTCTTATTCTTACTAGTGAAAGGAGAATAGTGATGTCTTTAGTATTAGGTAAGTCATTTAATAGAAGCTATTCAACAAGATTGCAATTTTTGGATGGCTTTTTCAATATAGGAATATTTTTTAATAATAGATCACCATTTTTATTGTTTAATGTTGAATCTGATTTTCCATTAAGTAAAGATGTAAAAAATTATAAGATAAATATGTTTAAAAATATTGAATCATCTGTTTTTGTTGAAACATTTTTAAACTTACATAACTATAAAAATAGTTCTCTAGATATTATTAATCAATTTAAAGAGATAAAAAATGAATTTGTCAATGATGTTGCATTTATTTTGAACGAAAACATTGTTTTATCTAAATATACAATTCAAGATAGGGATGTGTACGATCAAATTATAATTTATGGATTGACATTAACCTCATATACAAATGAATTTATCTATATTTTAGCTGAAAGACAGAATATAATTTCAAAATTGAAAAAGAAACTTGTAAGAACGAGTGCAGTACAAATAGCAACGAGTAATTCAATAGCTATGATTGATGAATATAAACATTATTACAAACAAAGTAAAGATATATATTCAGTAGTAAATAAAAGCGACAAAGTTATAAAAATAGAGGATTCTAAAAATGGGTGATGCTGATAAAATAGGAACAAGATACAATTATGTGTTTATACATAACGTATTTGGTAATTTTTACAAAGATTTATTAGACTATTTGTCAGATTATCTATATCCGAGATTCCAATGGAAAGTAGTTGGTACATATTTTAAAGCAGTTGAATATCTTTCTAAACTTAATCAATATGGTGCTGAATCAGATCAACCAAATGAACCAGCTTTAATTTTAAATCCATCTGGTGATTTTCTTTTAGATGAAACTTATGGAAAAATGTTATGGAGATTTCCAAATCTTTATCCGGGTTTCATAAAAAGAATATTTGATCCTATATATCAAGATGCAAATGTAGTTATTACTGTTGGATTTAGTCGTATTAAAGGAGATTGTGAAGTAATAGCTTTACTACCTTCTTATTATGAATATCTTGATGTTAAAATGTATTTTAACTTAATCTTTGGTGGAATGGAAAGATATATTTATCCAATGTACTTTAATAGTTTTATAATTATTCCTCCTGAGGTTTATAATTTTGAATATGATAATCCAGAAACAGGAGTACATTATAAAATTGACATTCCTGATTTAGGTGATAGATTAGTTAAAACTACAAATAAAACAGAAAAAGTAATACCTTGTAAAATTAAACCAATTATAAGAATGATGAGTATGGCTGACACATCAACTAGATTAGGTGGAGTTGATAGACTTCCAGATTGGAGATTAAGTGTTACATTAGAATATGAAGTTGAAATACCATCATTTATGGTAATAGAAACAGATTATTTAGTTGATAAAATTAGGTACTCATTATCATATGGATCATGCTATTCTGCAAATAAAGATTATAATGCTCAAGGATTAACTGGAGCAGAAGCTGAAAAATATAATATTCCTCAAACTGAAAATTATGAAGAAGCATATTTAGAATCAGGTTTAGTAGATGGAACATCAGGTATATATATTGAACCAGATGCACCAGAAGGATGTGGTACATCTAGAAAAGAAAAACAATTTGTAAATAGATATTTTCATATTGTTACTCAAGTAGAAGCTGATTCCACATCTACTGTTGAAATTGACTTAGATGAAACAATAACAGATTCAGAAATGATAACTGTCTCATCAAAATATGGTAAAATGACATACGGAGATCATTATAAACTTTCAGATGATGGAAAGAAAATCATAATTAATAAACAGTATGTATCCCTTTCAAAAGATGATTTGGTTGAAATATATACTTATAAGTTAGTCTGGCAGGGGTCATAATGACTGAGGATGAAGCTAAACAAAAGATGTGTCCTGTATTGGGTATAAATTGCTTAGGTTCTGGATGTATGGCATGGGTATGGAAAAGAAAAATTTTACCATATCATACATCACTTACTAACGAAATACAAAAAAGATATAAAAATATACAAGTCATTCCATATGATGGAATGCAAATAATAACCGTACTGGGGGGTGATTGTGTCTACTTAGACAAAGCCCGAAAGTGAGGGAGGGTTACACCAATGACACTTCAATTATATTTATTACTTATTGGTTTTTTCTTTTTAGGTATGTTTACTCTAACAATATTTATAAGAATTTCTAATCATTTTAAAGTTAAGAGATGTAAAAATTGTGAATTAACCTTCCCTAAAATAAAAGAAAAATGGACAAGTGAGTGGGTTCATATACATGAACCTTTATGTAGAGATTGTTATAAAGAAGTATTATGGTTAATTAAAGAAATAGAAAGATATCAAAAAATAATGGATAGAATTTATAGTAATGGAATAACTCTAGTATATAAAAAGGATATTAAAAAATGATTCATATTCCAGTAGCAGCAGCAATGATATTTAAGAAGTTTGAAGATGGTGAGAAGTTGCTTCTGATACGAAGATCTAAAACTGATTCTTGGGGAATGACTTGGGAATTTCCAAGAGGAAAATGTGATAAAGGTGATAAAACATTACGAGATTGTTTAGCTAGAGAAGTAAAGGAAGAGACAGGATTAGACATTATTGTTATAAGATATATTGATAAATTTAAGTATGTTGCTGATAAAGGTAAAAGAGTTAGCACACAATATAATTTTTTATGTAAAGTAAAAGATGAAAATCAAAAAGTAAAGCTATCTTTTGAACATGATGGTTATAAATGGATAACTAGTGTTGGAGAAATTGAATTATTAGTTCCACCTGAAATGAAAAGAATGATATCTCAAGTTTTTGATAATATGACAAATTATGAATTTAATGGAATTCAAAAGGTAGAAGAATAAGAGGAAACCATATGATTCTTCTGATAATAAATAAACCAGGATTAATTATTGAAATACCTGGATTACATATAACTAGAACTCCTGCTGAATTTGATATTACAAAACTTAATCCAAACATGGTTTTAACATATTTAAAGAAAATGGGAATTCAAGATTATCAAATAATTTCTTCTGATAAAGAAACTAAAACTTATCCAAAATATGTATGGAAAGATTTACTAAAAAAAGAACAAAATAATGAAACTCTAGAAAATAGAGTTATACAAATATTGAATAATTTTACTAAAAAATCTAATACACAACAATCTGAGGTTGAAGTTAATACTAAAGGATTAGAAGAAAAATTATCACAATTTGCAACTGTTATAGAAAAACTAATTAAACAAGTACCTTCAACAATTACAATAAGTGGTTCTGGTTCTCAAATAGTTGAAAAAGAAAAAGAAGTTCCAGATGAAGAGAAATTTATTCCAGATATTAAAAATGGAGAAATGTCTCTAAGAGGAAGTATATCAACTGTAATAAGTGAAGAAAATCAAAATGATGTTTTAGAAGTTGCTGATATGCTTCGTGGAGTTTAAAAATATAAAGGAGTTTTGAAATGGACGAAACAATGATTGAACAGATTCAAGAGAATACAGTTGAAACTCAAGAAAAGAAAGAAAGACCAGTATTATGTTTAGGATTAGATATTGGAACAATGAATATTGTTTTATCAAGAAATGATTCATCTAATTTTCAAATTACAAGAAATGTTTTTTTACCTGTTAAAGAAGATGAAATTTCTATTTCTGATTTGTCAGATATTAATTATGTTAAATCTGATAATGGAAATATTTATATTATTGGAGAAGATGCTTTTAGATTTGCTAACATCTTTTCTAAAGAAGTTTCTAGACCAATGGAAAAAGGTCTTATTTCAGCTAAAGAAGTAAATGCTATTGATGTATTAAGTATGATAGTTAGAAATATGATTAATAAATCAAAAAAGGTAGATGTTTATTGCAGCTATAGTGTTCCTGCACAAGCTATTGATGAAGGAAGATCAATAGTATATCACGAAAGAGTTTTTGGTAAAATATTGAATAATCTAGGAGTTAATCATACACCTGTTAATGAAGCAGCAGCAATTGTATATTCTGAATGCCCAAAAGAAAAGTTTAGCGGAATTGGTATTTCATTTGGCGCTGGAATGTGCAATGTAGTTTTAATGTATAAAGGTGTAGAAGCTGCAAAATTCTCAACTGCAAGAAGTGGAGATTATGTTGATAGATCGGTTGCAGAATCGTTAAATATTATTTTTAATAGAGTAACTTCTGTAAAAGAAAGATTTTTAGATTTAACGGTTGATCCATATCAAGATAAAAAGAATGGAAGAATTATTGAAGCATTACAATTCTATTATGATTCAATGATTAATTATACTATTAAGAAGATGGTTGAAGAGTTTAACAAAAATATAGATATTGATATTGATGACTCAATTCCAATTGTTGTTAGTGGTGGAACCTCATTACCAAATGGATTTTTAGAGTTATTCAAAACAGTATTTAGTAAATATGAGTTTCCAATTAAGATTTCAGAGATAAGAAGAGCTGGAAATCCAATGACAGCAGTATCAAGAGGATTACTTATTAAAACAATAAGCGATACAAAGAAATAAAATTATTGTAGGAGATTTAAATGTGACTAAAAAATTACAAAAAATTATATTAGAAGCTCATTCTTTAGTTGATAAATATATTAATGAAGGTATAGGTTCAGCTGCTGTAAAAGGTCTAGAAAATTTATCTGTTCTTTTAAGACAAAAAGAAGCTACGTTAATTAAAGATTTAATACAAGCTAAAAAACTGGGCGATGTTAAAAAGAAAATTGGAGCTATGAATAGACTTAAAATGTTTAATATGTTTAGAAATAGCGCAGATCCATCAAAAGCTCTACACGTCTAATTAGAATTACTTATCAATTAAGAAAGGAGAATGTTTTGATTCCTGTGAATGATAGAACTAAAAAAGTTAGTAATTATCAAATTGGTCAATTAGGAATAAAACCAGCAGTTGGACAAGTAGAAACAATTGAAGATTTAAGAAATAACCCACCTAACATTGTTATTGCTGAAGCGTTGATAGATCTTGAATATTCACAAAATCATTACAGCAGAAAGCAATCGTTTATTAAAAAACAAAACTATGTAATGAGTTTAGGTGTATATAATCAAATTTGGATTAACAAAAGATCAAATGAAAAAATCCTTAAACCTAGTACTTTCAAATTTTCTAAACTTTTTAGACCATATAAAGGTGAGTCTTTAGATAATAAGACTTTATTGGTTTGGAGACAGGGTGGAATTGGAGATTTGTTATTTATATCTCCAAATCTTAGGTATCTAAAAAATAAATATCCTTCAAGTAAAATTATAGTAGCATGTGGTCCGCAGTATCAATCAATGGTAAAAACTTGGGATTTTATAGATAAAGTAATTGATCTTCCTTTTAATGTTAGTTATTTATATACTTCAAATAGCGATTATCATTGTATGTTTGAAGGTGTTATAGAAAGAACAAAACAAGCTGAAAAAGAAAATTCATACGTTCTTTTTACTAAATGGATGGGATTGGATTTACCAGAAAATGAATTAACTCCACAACAGCAAATTCCAGAAGAAGAATTAGAAACTGCTAAAGCACATATCAGTAACTGGGGTTTAAAAGAAAAGGATTTTATAGTACTACAGTTTAGAGCATCATCTCCAATAAGAACACCAAGACCTGAATTTTGGAAAAAAATAATTGATGATTTAACATCTAAAGGTCATAAAATTGTTATTGTCGATTCTGTTAATAATTTGATTATGACAAGACAATTTATTGAGTTTATGAAAGATAAACATATGATTTTTAACTTTAGCGAATTTTCAGATGAAGTATTAAAAACTATGGCTATTACTAGTTTAGCAAAAATGGCTATTGCAACAGATAGTGCATTACTTCATATTGCTGAATCTTTAAAAGTTAAAAATTTTGGAATTTTTGGACCATTTCCGGGATCAGTAAGATTATCAACATATAGATATTCTGATTGGGTTGATGCACAAAAAGATTGTTCTCCATGCTTTCAACATTCGCAATATCCTTGTAAAAGATCAATAGCAGGTTATTCATCATGTTATGATAATTTGGATACTAACGAGGTTATAGAGAGAATTCAAAAACATCTAGATAAGGAAATCTAATGTATAAAGTTTTTATAACTGTTAGAAATAGATTAGCATTAACATGCAAATGTTTAACAGCATTAAAAAAACATTCAAAAATGGAACATCAAGTATATGTTTATGAAAATTTAACATCAACAAAAATTCAAGAACATTTTATGTATTGGTCAATCTTGTATGAAAAAGGATTAATAGATCAAGTTACATTTACTAGTAAAGAATCTACATTTAATTCATTTTCAAAGGCTGTTGCTTGTAATATGTTCGGACAACAGCATCAAATGGATCCAAACAAAAATAAATATGATTTTCTAGTATTTCTAGATAATGATATTATAGTTACACCAGGATGGGATGAAATAATACATCAAGCATGGCATGACATTAGAAGATCTGGATTACAAAATGTTAGAGTTGTTGGACAATGTCCTGGAGGAATAAAGTACAAAGAAGAATTTAAAGGTAATATTGCAAACAGAAAATCAGTTATAGGAAAATTAGGTGGAAGTGCATTTTGGTGTGTTCTACCTAATTTTTTTGAAACTGTTGGATTTTTAGATGTAAAATTTTTAGTTGGACAAAATAAAAAACACGATCAACATTACTGGAGTCTATTAGAGAAATCATCAGGTGGAAAACCATATATTTTAGGACTTCGTGAAAAATTAGCAATTCATGTAGGTGGAAAATTTGCACCATCTATATGTAATATTTTAACAAAATCAAATCCAGCTGATGTAGATAAATTAGAGTTAGATCAAAGTGAAGAAATGATTAATAATATGAGTTTTGATGAATTTTATTCTATGGTTTTAAATGACAAGGATCTATCAAATAATTGGTGATGAGATGAAAGAAAAAGCTATTTTAGTGGGTCCATGTTTAGGAGAGTTTTATTGGGAAGCTGCTAGATTTGCATCTCATATTATATGGAAAAGAAAAGTTCAATATCCTGACAAAGATATTAAATTTATAGTTTTAACTAGAAATGATAGGTATGATTTATATGGTTTACACGTTGATAAAATTTTTGAGTTTACTTTAACTGATGAAGATTCATATATACAAAATGGTTATAGATTAGATGGTTTTCCTCCTCAACAATATGATCTAGTCACTGGTCATTTTAAATCAATTTGTAGAGAATATGATATTATAGAACATATTTATCCAGATATTTCAAAATCTCAATTTTGTAATAAAGATCAATTTAGTAAAAAGCAAATGTCATATGATTTTTATCCTAGATTTGAAAATGGTAAAAGAGTTGCTGAATACTTAGGAGAAAGAAATCAATTAGTTGTGTTAGCTCCAAGATTTAGAAAAAAGATGGAAAGAAATTGGCCATATTGGCAACAACTATATGATTTAATTCGTAAATCTGATATATGGACAGAATATACATTCATAATATGTGGTAATAAAAATAGTTATGTTCCTGATTATAAAGATAGATTTTTAGATATTAATAAAATACCTATTGATAACAAAGTTTCTCTATCTGGTTTTTTAATTGAGATATTAAAAAACTCTATTCTTACTGTAGGATCTCAATCAGCAATTCCGAATCTATCTTTATTATTAGGAACTGAAGTTTTAGAATGGGGTCATCAGGAACAATTTCATACTGTTGATTATAACCCATTTAATACTCCAATAACATTTTTACCTGACTTTAAATATGATGTAAAACCAGAAACCGTTTTTGAACAAATGAAAAATATTTTAGAAAAACGGTATAGAACAAGTTATTAGAGTAGAGGAGATACAAAATGACTATAGCTGCCGATGTTCTAAGAGATATGATAATTCAAACAGAACAGCAGGAAGAAGAGATGAATAAAAGTATTTCTAATATTGATGACCAAATTGCTGATTTACAGAAAAAACAAAATGGTATGAGAGATGGATATTGTACTCCAATTATGCGAGAGCTAAATGCATATCTTGAAAGTTTATATCCTCCTCCCAATTATTTAGCATGCGGAACTATTTTATATAATGATTCAACTAACCAATATGGAACTGGAAATTTAACGGATTTTTATGTGTTACAAAAAAAGATTAGCAACTCAGAATGGACGATGTTATCCAGTTCAAGAATTAGATTAACTGGAGATAGAAGATCAACTTTTTCAGGTTACTCTTTATGTGCTTTTGGAACAGTTAGTGGTTCAACATTAAGTAATCAATCAATGGGATCTTCATTTTCAGTATCATATGATGCAAGTTCAAACTATACATATGTGCAATGTTCATATGGAATAATTCAAAGTTCTCATAACTGGATGTATTTTGGAATTGTAAGGTCATATAATAATCCATCTGATTCAAATGTTAATGGATATGTTGATAGATGGGAGTATGGTCATGATTACATTTGTAAAGAAATTAGTACTACCGGAACGTATGGAACTAAAGATATGATGGCTAAACTTAATACATCTAAAAGTCTTTTGAATAGTAATAAAACAAAAATTGTAAATAGTAGAACAAAATTCGAACCATATGCTACGCCAGAATAGGAGAATTAAAAATGATTAAGACATGGTATGATAATAACAAAAAATCTGTTGAACAATTGCTTTATAACATTAGACAAACAAGAATGAGTAATCAATTAGAAGGAATTTTTGATCTTAAACCTACTGAACAATGTATTACAATGATGATAGGTGATAGTGTTAGATTAAAGGGAGAAATTGAAAAATTAGAGAAAGAAATAGAAACATTAAAAAAAGTTAGAGAAATGGGATACTAAAAAATGTCAAAACCTACTGCATTCCTAACATCTGTTGGAGTTGGAATTTGTGTATGTCATACTATTCCAATTCCTATGATAGGAGTTGTTGCAGTAACTTCTGGAGATAAATCAGCAGAGAATATGGGTGCAGCTAGAGTTGGTGATATAGTTATTGGAGCTTGTGGTCATATTGGAGTTTTGGTTGCAGGAAGTTCAAATGTTACATCTGATAATCGTTCACAGACAACAATATCGTCACCATTTGTAGGATGTTTTAACGGAATAATAGTTAGTGGTGCTGGGTCTCATTTCACCGGAGGATAAATGAAAATAATTTTTAATCTTTTTGATACAGGATTAGGTAATAATGGAGGTAGTCATACATTAGTTAGATCAGCAAATACATTAGTGAGTTTAGGTCATGATGTAACTATAGTTGATTCTGTTCCTAATTGTTATTCTTGGAGTCCTTTCAAATTTAAACATCTCGTTGTTAAAAATGTAAATGAATTTCCTAATGGAGATGTTGTTATTGCAACTGGAATAGGATCATTAAAGACAACTAACGAATGTAAAATTGATAAAAAATTTATGTGGATTCGTGGTTGGGAAACATGGAAAATTCCAGAAGATCAATTAGTAAAGACATTAAAACAAAGTCCTACCGTCAAATTAGTTAATGGATTATGTTTACAAAACAAACTAAAAAAATTCGATATTGAATCTACTATTGTCAGACCAGGTTATGACTTTGATGAAATAAATCCATTAAATTTTAGACAACATAATGAAAAAATAGTAATAGGTGGATTATTCAATAAAGGAAAGAAAAGAGAAAATAAAAGAACAGAATGGATTATTAATGTTTTTGATAAACTAGAAAAAGATGTTACATGCAAAGATTTTGAATTATGGATGATGTCGTCTGAAGGACAATGTCCAGAAGCTACAGTTTTTATGTATAATCCAACATCAAGAGATAAAAATTTCTTTTATAATAAAGTTGATATTTGGTTAGCAACTTCAGAATTAGAGGGATTACATTTAGCTCCAGCAGAAGCTATGATGACTGAGTGTTGTGTTGTTGGAACTAATGCTGAAATGGCAGGAACACAAGATTATTTAATTGATAAAGAGACGGGTTTAGTATCCAATAATGATTTTATATCATTTTATAAATGTGTAGAAGATGCTGTTTTTGATCCTACTTTAAGAAGATTAGTTGGTAAGATGGGAAAAGATAAAATATCAGAAATTGGTGATAGAAATCAAAATATGAGAAAGATGATGGAAATATTACAAAAATAAAATGAAAATATATACAACGAAAGAGATTTTAATTGATCTTCAAAATCATATTCATACCAAGTCACCATTTGCATTAATGAGATTTGGAGATGGTGGATTAAAATATATTCATGCTGTATTATTTAATGACATAGATCAAATAATACAGATTTCACAAAAAGAAGGAATTCCTATAAGTAAAGTAGATTATATTTTAGATTTATGGAAATGTTCTGCAAATTTGTGTAATTATATTGACACAACCCATGTTTATTTTACTAACTATTTTTGGCCAAGAGTAAGAAAAGGTAAACAATTAATGCATAAAGATACAATTTCTAAAATGAAAGGATGGTTGCAATTATATAGAATAGCTGGATTTACCAACCAAGATTTTTGCAATCCAGAAATAAATTTTTTATCATGTGTTGATGTTTGTGATTTAACTTTATTAGATATAATTAAAGATTTAAAAATTTGTTGTATAACATCATGTCCGCAAGAATTAGTTAAACAGGTTTTGAATGGTTATAATGTAGATGTAATAAATGTAGCAGATCAAACAGGAAATCAATTCGTTAAATCTTTCAATTCAGTAATTTCAACTATTGATAAAAGTGCAAAAGATTATGATATTTGGCTTGTTGCAGCAGGAGAATTAGGAAGGATATATACAGGATTAATTAAATTTTATGGTGGAATAGCTTTTGATATTGGATCATTAATTGATTTTTGGTGTAATCGTATAATACCTATAAGAATCAAATGGTTTTTACAACCATCTAGTGAATCACATTTAAAACTAACAATAACAGATGAAGGAAGAGAATTCATTGAATACCTCCGGAGCTAAAATATGAAAAAGATTGATATTACTGTATCTGCAACAATAAGGCCAAAGTTATTCCAAAAAACTTTACTATCATTTACAAATAATATGCTCAAAAATCAACTTGATTATAGAATAATTCTTAATATTGATCCGATTGGAGAAAAGAAAGATCCAATGGATATGGTTGAAGTTGCAAGAGGATTTTTTAAGGATGTAGTTTATAGGATTCCAAATGAACCAAGTTTTCCGGAAGCTGTTATATGGTGTTGGAAACAAGTGGAAGGTGATTATGTTCTTCATCTAGAAGATGATTGGAAATTATTAATGCCTATCAATATTGATAATATGATAGAGATTTTAAATAATGATCCTAGATTAATTTCATTAAGATTAAGTAAGATTGGAAAACCAGAAACAGTTTCATCACCTGATAGAGGTGGTTATATTTATTATCCAAAATTGTCTTTAAATCCTACTTTACTAAAAGGATCATTTATTAAGAAAATAGTCAATTTAATGGATCCAACTTTAAATCCAGAAAAGCAATTAAGATGTGGAAAAGCAACTGAAAGAAATAGATATTTATGTAGTTTTTTACATGGAGTTTATACTAAAGAAAGTTTAGATCAAATAGTTAAGGATACAGGAAGAAGCTGGATGGAAGCTACTGAGTATGAAAAAGATATTGGATTTATAAATTGGAGAATTAAAGGGGGAATTTAATGAGGATTTTAGTTCTAAGTCCAAATCAAATAGAGAAATATAATTGGACTCATCAACTATTTAGAAATGAAATTTCAAAACATTATGATGTTGTATATTATGGAGAAGGATTTCCAAATTATATCCCAGAAAAACCTATCCCAGAACTACTAAAAGAGTTAGATAATATTGACCTTATAATGACCTATGGTATGCGATACACTCTTCCCTTCATTGGATTAGGAGAAATTAGTCATATCCCTAAAGCTCATATTGCTGTTGACTATTTTCCAAATGCTACAGGTGGAACATATGAAGCAAATCATAAACTATTTGAAAGAGATAAATATAATATTTATTTTGGAGTTGTTAGCGATATAGTCAAAAATTTGGAAAAAAATAATGTATGTAAAAAAGCATTTTTATTACCTTTTAGTATTGACACAAACATTTATAAGAAATTAGATATTCCAAAAAAATATGATATTTTTGCTTCATTCACAGTCAGAGATGATACATATCCTAATAGATCAAAAGTTCAAAACTTAGTTAGATATTTAAGTGATGAATATAGAGCTTATATGAAAAGAGTTGTTCATGAAGACTATATTCAAAAAATAAACGAGTCAAGATTAGCAATAACAAGTAACAATAAATTCAAATCATTAAGTATTAAATATTATGAAACTATGGCATGTGGAACATTATTATTAGCAGATGAACCAGAAGATTTTAGTGAACTTGGATTTGTTGATCGAGTTCATTGTGTATTATATAAAGATTTGGATGACTTATTTGAGTTAATAAAATTTTACCTTAACCATGAAAACTTAAGAGAAACAATAGCTCTAAATGGATATGAATTTATAAGAAATAATCACAACAACGAGATTAGAGTTAAACAAATGATAAAAATAATTCAAGATGAGTTAGGGGTAAAATGAAGAATGATCTCAAGTACTACTCTAATTGTATTATAAAACATTATGTTCCGGAAGCTGAATATAATAATATGTCAAACCTAGAAAATGAACTGTTTTGTCTTGAGAAATTTTCGTCTGAAGGAAAAAATCCATATTGTCCAAAACTTTTTAGAATGGATGATTTAACATATTCTATAGAAAAATATTCATTTGATTTAGGTGAACCTATATCTATTAAACAAGATAAAATTAAAAGAATGTTTTTCTCTATTTCATATGAGGAATTTGAAAAACAAATAAATGAAATTCTATTATGGTTAAAAAATACAGGATTAAATCATAGAGATTTTAATCCTTCAAATTTAATATTTTATGAGAAAGAAAAAAGAATTAAATTAATTGATTTTTATTGGTGTTTAACAAATGGAATAACTGTTGGAACACCAGGTCAATTAAATTGGTTTTATGGTAAAGATGATGAGATAGCAGCAAATAAAATAAAAGATCAGATTAAAGTTGTATGGCAGGAAATAAAGAAACGAATAGATGAAGAAGTTTATCCTATTATTAATAAAATAGGATCTGACCAATACTATGATGGATCATCAACTCAACCAGGATTGACATATCATCCTATTACTATTCCTGGAATTAATACTAAATTTCATGTGGATTCATCTAATTTAGTTAAAACAATTATTAATAATATTAGTATATATCCAGAATCAGTTATGGATATTGGATCATCTGTTGGTAATTTTACATTTGAACTTATGAGAAATTTTAATTTGAAAAAAATTTATACCTATGAAGCAGATCCTCATGTAAATGAATTCCTCAAAAAAATAAAATCTATTTATCCTTTAAATGAACTAGAAATAAAAGATAAAGTTGATTCTACTACTGATTTCCCGGAAGTGGATATTTCTTTATTACTAAATGTTCATATGTGGTTACATAAGCAATTAGGAAGAGAAGAATGTGATAAAGTTACATCAAATCTAATTAAAAAGAGTAAAATTCTTTTTTTCCAAACTTCTGGAATTGAAAGTAGAGGAATGTATATAATTCAAGACAAAGAATTCTCATCAAAGGAAGAAATAGAAAAATACTTATATTCATTAGGTGCAAAAAAAGTTTTCTATCTTGGAGCAGATGCAATTCACGGATCATTTAGACATCTATTTAAAGTAGATGGAGGATTAAAATGATTTGTATTATTATCCCTGTTTTAAATAATATTGAGTGGACAGATGATTGTTTAAAAAGTTTAAAGGAAGGAACGGTTTTACCATCAGAAATAATTTTAATAGATAATAACAGTAAAGACCCATACAGAACATTAATTGAAAAATATCGTTCTTTAAATATTTTGTATATTAGAAATGAAGAAAATATTGGAGTTAATGCTGCTTGGAATTTAGGTTTGAGTATTACTAAACGAAAATACATTTTATTTTTAAATAATGATACTTACGCTAATAAGTTTTTTATTGAAAAGATAATTAAAGTAATGGAAAATCCAGAAATTGGTATTTGTAGTCCAGAAAAAGAAAGAACACCTTCACGCATTGATAAAAATAATCAATCAGAAGAAAATCCAGAAATTCGAGATTGTAGATATGTTGAAGGTTGGGCATTTACTATAAGAAGATCTATATTTGAACAATGTGGTTTTATCCCACCACAATTTAAAATATTTATGGGTGATACTTATTTTTTTGAATGGTCACATATTCTTGGATATAGAAATGTTATAATGTCTAATAATCTAGTTTATCATTATGGAAGTAAAACATTAAAAGATAACTATGAAAATATTGCAATTAAAGAAATGCATAAATCTGAAAATAGAGAATGGCGAGAATACCTCAAAAATTTTGACATTAAAAGAAAATATTAAAAAACAAAAAAATGGCAGGGGTGAGAGGGTTCGAACCTCTATCCTACGGAGTCAAAGTCCGCCGTTCCACCATTTGAACTACACCCCTGCACGTGTTTAGTCAATAAAAGCGTTAGTAGAAACTCCACTTTCGTTCGATAAATGAATCTCATGCCATCCTCTTAATTCGATTGTATGATGGTCACGATGTTTCACTTTACCCCTTCCTAACACTCTTGCTCCCCTAACTCTCTGGTTGAATCCAACCCTTTGACGATCAGAAAGTCTTTTGTATTGAGATTCTGTGATTACCTGATCACCTCTTACATAGACAACTTTTCCGCCGATTCTAATAACCTCGTCTACATAATGAGGTGTTCCGCCTGTTCTAGAGATGGGTTCATTTTTATGGATAATTGTTGAACCATCCTCTTGAAAATGAACAGGAACGAAAAACCACTCCCCCTGTCGAGTAAAACCTTTATTTTTTCTTTTGTTTTGATTTTTGAGTTTTACTCCTGCTCTCTGCATAGCAACAGTAACAGCAGAAGGACGCAGTCTTTCAAATGCCTGTTTGAGGTTTGTAGATTCAGTTACTCCTGCCACAAACCAGTGCATTTCATCATGACCACACATTAATCTTTCTCTGATTCGAGCTTTAGGATAATCAATAAAAAGTAACATATGACGAAGTTTTTTATTGATATCTAAAAGACGAATCTCAATATCTTTTTCATCGCAAGCAGGGTCAATAGTCAATGTGAAATGCTCACCATGTCTATCTGTCGCAACATTGAGTCGCAGAGGACTCGTTCTAGAAGCAAGTCCTCTGCGAATTGTGAGGCGACTCCCTATTTTCTCGAATTGCTCTTGGAGCCATTTACGATCCATTAATCCTCCTGGATTATTTGGGGTCTTTGATATACCCCGGGTTTTTCATCGGCCCGCCTGGTTTCTTTACTTCTTTTACTTTCTTTACCTTAATTATTTTTGCTGCTTTGACCAGTTTCAACTGTCCCTGTGGAGTGAAGATCTCATCAACTGGAGTTCCCTCATGTAAAGATTTTGCTTGAACTCCAATTCTGATACATCCTGTAGTCCAGAATGCGATAGCTGTTACTGTTCCTTTAAAATCTGTGAGTGTATCCTTGATCTCATCCCCGAAATTAAAAAGGGGTTCATCACAAGGAACAACATCCATGAAATTTTCTTGAATAACTTCAAGCTGAACTTCGTCAAAGAATACAGCTTCAACTGGTTTTCCCTCATGTAACTCTCTGCTTCTTAATCCCCATCTGTCAGAGTTGTGCATGTAAGTAATGTGAGCAATACACACACCTTCATAACCACTTATCTTGTCCTTCATCAAATCCCCAAGTTTCATTAGTTCCCCCTTCGATTTATATTATTCTAATCATAGTATTTGTATCATTAATTTGTGTAAAACCAAATTTTTCATAAAAGTTAATAAGATCATTCATTCCCATTTCACCATAAGGATTAATTTCGAGGTAGATGTTATATTTATTCTCATCTGCCCACTGAATCACTTCTTCCATTAATTTTGTTCCAAGTCCTTGTTTTCTTATACGATGATTAACAAAAAGTCTATTAAAATAAAACCATTGTTTTAATCTATCAGTAATGGGAATAACTGATTCTAATGTAGATAAATCTATTTCTGATAATTCGGCACAACCACTAAAATTATCTTTTTTGATATAAAATGATTTTGATATTGGTTCTTGAAAATCTAACATTTTACTCACCTCAATTAAAAACTAGTGTGAAATATCTTGTTACTTTTTTATTGTTATCCTCATCTTGATTAAATTCAAAAAATGATGTTGATTCTATGACCTTTCCGGTTTCATCTTCTTCTTCAACCAAAATAAGGACACGATCTGAACCTTTAACTTCTATGATGAGTCGATTCCTTTTACCATGTCTATTAATACGTATTCTTTCATTTGTAATTTCAAGTTTTGCATAAAATAATTCTGCTGCTTTTCCTTCAACTGGAGGTTTAAATCCTTTTGGTGTTCCAATCCTAAATTTTTTTTTGACTGGAAGATTTTTTTTCTCAGTTTCATTTTTTGGTTGTTCCTGATCATCACTTTCGTTAACTTCAGAAGAAGTAAATTCTCCTTCAATTACTTCAGATCTTACATGAGATTCTTCTCTATTACTTACAAATTTAGGATCAATAACAATACCTTTATCTTCAGCACTTATTCTACTTGGTTTACTTCTTACAACTTGAACATAGTTATATTTTGTTAATCTTGCAATCGCATTTCTTGCAACAGCAATAGTTATATTAAATGTATTGCATAATTCGTCGTAAGTAGTAAAATCTTTATCTTGAACGAATTGTAAAACTTTAACATCTATTTTCTGAAATTCAGCCATTGCACCCTCCCAATTTTAAGTAAAAAATTTATACTAATAATTCCTTTCTCGAATATTAATATATATAGTTTGAACAAATTTTAAATCCTTTGTAGAGAGATTTAATAATGAGCGAACCTAAAAATCCAGAAACCATAATTGTTCAAAACAATTTTTATCCAAATGGTCTGAAAGAAATAGATATTTGGAATTATTATAAGAAAAATAAAATATTATTGCTAAATGAAACCAGAGGTAGAGAATTAATATTCTTTTTAGGTATTGATAAAAATAAAACTATTGTCAAGAGAAATACAAAAGATGGAAGTCTTATATTCTTAAATGACTCAAATTTTGACCAATATATAACTGGTAGAACTTTAAGTATTCATTCATGTATGAGAAAAGCAGAAGAATTCGGAATTATTGATATTGATACTGATAACTTTTTTAAAGCAAAAGAAGCTGCTTATGATGTTATAAATACAATGGATAGAGCACCATTTGTTAGAGATGTTAAGGTTAGATTTACAGGAAAAGAATCTTTTCATATTGTTTGTTATTTTAAAAGAAAATTATATATGGATCATGCAAGAATTTTATTGAGAAACTTTTTGAAAGAAAGTTATTTATCAAAAATTTATGACATTGAATATATGCAAAAAGGTGAGAGAGTTAATTTAGACTTAGCCCCTAATAAATATAGAGGTGGATATATTACATTAGGATCATTATCAACTTTAGGTCTTAGATGTATGGAAGTGAATTTGAGATTTATAAAATCATTCAATAAACAAATGGCTGTAATTCCAACCAAAAAGTAGGAAGATTATGATAAACTACGCAAAAGAATGGAAAAACATAGTCAACTTTAAAGAGATGACATATGATGAATTTGTTACAATATTTCAAAACAAAAAAGGATACTTCTCAAGAAAAGTTGACGGAATGTTAGCACCTTTTATTTATAATGACGATATTAAAGCATTTCAAACAACAACTGGTCAATTAATAGAAAATGTTCCTGTTATTGGAGAATATACATCAATTCTTAAAAAATCAGGTCAAAATATTAATAATTCTATTTTTATTGGGGAATTAGTTTGTCAAGTCTATAATAATATAATGCCATTTAATAGAACTGTTTCTGTTGTTAAAACTCCAAATATTGATGACCATGCTACATTAATACATCATTATATTTATGATGTTTTATATTTTAACGGAAGGAAAATAACATCATATAAAGAAGCATTAAGATTAATACAGCAAACTTTTAATTTTAAATCAACTCAACGAATTCATTTTCCAACAACGATGGAAGGTGATCTAAATGATTTTCGTGAAATGTTTTTGAAAACGAAATTAATGCAAGGATATGATGGAGTTGTAGTTAGACAAGATTTAGGAAGAAATTATAAGGTAAAACCAGTATTAACATTTGATATGGTTATAATTGGAGCAGGAAATACAGAAATGCCAGCATGGCCTCATCAACAAATATCTTATCTAATTGCAGCATTTATAGATAAAGATGGTAATTATAGAATGAGTTCAAAAGTAGGAACTGGTTTTAAAGTTCCAGAAAGAGAGCACTTTTTTAGGTTTGCAAATGCAAATAAAGTTTCTGATATAGTTAAGGGTGAATTTATGATTAAACCCACAAAAGTTATTGAAGTTGCATTTTTGAGTTATGAAGTTAAACCAATGTTAGCATTTGAATTTGAAAATGGAAAATATAAACCTATTGGTTATAAGAACTCTGTTACTCTTAGACATCCCAGAATGGTAAGAATTCGTGAGGATAAATTTCCAAACTATCAAGATGTAGGTATTAAACAGATTGCGGAGATTAAAATATGAGTATGAGACTTCCTCATGAACTTAAAGGTGAAGAATGGCAGAAAGTAAGAAGATCTTTACTAGGTCAATGGAAGACAAGACCTACATGGTGTTGTTCTCAGCTTAGAAAATATTTAGGTTCTATATCAACTACACCAAATAGTAAACTTAAAATAGTAATGAATTATTTAACTGGTTCTGGATTTAGAATGGGTAAAATAAAGCATGAATGTATTACGAAGTTAAGAGCACAAATATCAATGGAGATTAAAAAGAGAAAAGCGAAAAAAGAATGGGACTAGAAAGGAGTTTTGAATGAATTTTTGGATGTTTAGATCGAATATAAGAGATCTAGAATATTATCATGAATATAGTGATTTAGAAACATTTGAAAAAAATTGTCATGATTTTTATTTAATGATGCCTTTGCATTTTCTTAAAGCTGATAATTATAACTGTGATGAAGTTACTATATGGAGATTGAATGATTATCCCATTGATGAGATAACATTTATCGTTAATGGAAAGAAATTTAACCAAAGATTTGTTAAATCATTTAATGAGATATTTAAATATAGGTCACCAGATATCTCTTTTTTTAGAGGTGGATTTAAAGAATATGATGACATTACACGAATGAGTCCTCAATTCTTTGGAAAAAAATTATATCTTGGTGCATCTAAAAGAATAACACCTCAATACGGTGGAATATATGATAAGATATTAGTTGAATCTGATAGACATTTGGGAATTAAAAATGCTATTCCATTCTATAAAGGTACAAATCCTAATATTTTCAAACCTCTCTATTATATTAATCATAAAGAATATGATTTATGTTGGATTTGTAATTTCACACAACTAAAACAAAAAGGACAAGAATTTTTTATTAAAGAAGTATCAAAATCTAGATATCTACAATCTCTTAATATAATTCATATTGGAAATAGAGAAGATATTGGATTAGATATGTGTAAGAAATATAAAGTTACTAATATTAGATTTCTCGGACATTTATCAAGAACAGAAGTCAATATGGCATTAAATATGAGTAAGTTTGGAATTGTAACAAGTAATCAAGAAGACGGATGCCCTAGAGTATCAACCGAAATCCTATCAACAGGAATACCTTTATTAATAAGAGACCAAACAAATCTATTAAACTACTATAAAGAAAATTATGCAGTTATTACATTTAATGATGAGAATATAGAAGCTATTATTTATAATAGCATAAATATATATAAAGAAATCTTTAAAAACAAAAAAATAAATTTAGACTTTGAACTTATGTGTTTAAAAAATTTTTCGTTGTGGTCATTATGGTAGTAATAAAGGAAGGGACATTAAAAATCATCCCTTCCTATTCCTCCAGGTAAATGATAAGCAAGGTTTCTCCCGTAACCTTGATTGTTGTCGTATTATTTTTTAACTTGGTCGTATAAGATTGCAAAATGCACATAAAATCAGTTCTCGTGCTATGTCTTCTAAAAGTTTTCTTAAATCACTCTTGGTTTTTTTCTCCGAAGGTTCCTCATTAGATGATTTCATAAAAAGTTACCCCATGACCATTACAAACACTTAAACCTCTCAATGTCATGCAACCCCTCCCTTTTATGGTTCATGAAAGTCAGAGATTTCAAAAATTGGGGAATAACAAAACATTAAATTAAATATCACACCATCACGTCCGAGCATACTCTCTTTTTCACCCCCCTTCTTTTAAAATTTTAGTTAATACATACTTACCCATTTCCGTAAATTAATATATATAGAAACTAATTTATTTGAATAGAAAAAATATAAAACATCGAATAGGAGAATAGTATGGAATCAATGAACTGGAACGAGTATTTTATGTCAATGTGTTATTTAGTAGCGATGAGAAGTAAAGATGAAAATACAAACGTTGGAGCAGTAATAGTTGGACCAAACAACGAGATTAGATCAACAGGTTATAATTCTTTTCCTAGGAATTGTGATGATGCTAATACTGATAGACAAGTAAGACCAGAAAAATACTATTGGTTTGAACATGCAGAACGAAATGCAATTTACAATGCAGCTAGAGTTGGAACACCATTAGAAGGTTGTATAATGTATGTTCCTGGTATTCCTTGTATGGATTGTGCTAGAGCAATAGTTCAAAGTGGAATTACAGCAGTTGTTACTCATTTTGTTTGGATGGGAGCAGATACAGCAAGAAAGAACTGGGATGAACATCACAAAAGAACTATTCAATTATTTAGTGAGTGTAATGTAAAACTATTTACTTATTACGGACCTGTTGTAGTTAACGTAAAAGGAAAATTAGATAGAAGGGAGATAGACTTGACTTATACAAATGAAAACAAAAATAAGGAAGCAACAAAGAAGGATTTAGAAGTAATTGATTTCTTATATGAAAAAAGAATAATTATTTCAAAACCAATTCAGGAATATTCTTGTTATGATTGTCCACAAATGAAAGAATGTGAATTTTCATATGATGAGTATAATACAAACGGTGATTGTTTAATGGAGAAGTAATATGAAAAAAATAGGATATTTAGCAGGACATATTAAAGAACTAGAATATAGAAGAATTGTTATAGAAAAATATGGAGACAGATTTATTTTTCATGATCCTTGTAATTTTGATGTAGAAAAGAAAGCAAAGGAACTTCAAATAGATGCAACAAATATTGCTGAAGTTGCTGAAGCTATAGTAAGAACCGATAAGAATATGATTTTAGGTTCTGACTTTGTTATTGCTTATATTAATAAACCAACTTTTGGAACTATAATGGAAGTAATGTTTGCTTATGATCATAATATTCCTGTTTATGTTATTAATGAAAATGGACAATTTATTAATGATTTTTGGTTATTCTATCATTCAAAAGAAATATTTACATCAATTGATTCCTGTTTTGAGTATCTAATCCTTAACGGAATTTAGAACAAAATAAAAAATAATTCCGTTCGGAGGAATAATAAACCATGACTATATTACAAGAAATGGAATATAACATAAGAAAACTTGAGAAGAGTAGTGTATCCAAATATCTGCCTGAATATTTAAATAGTGTAAAAAGCTTAACAGAAGCTCAATATACAGAAATTTTATCAGTTTTATTAACTGAAGCAGATAATGAATTGACAGCAGCAAAAAAAGCTATGGATTTCTTCAAAGGCCAAGTTGATAAATTTAAAAAGGTATTGAAAAAGAATCCCAAAGATGCAGCTGCTCTTGCAAATCTAAATAGAGTAAGCAAGGGATTTACAAAATCTCAATTAGCATACATGAAAATTGCCCAAAAATTCAAAAATTTACAAGCTTTGGCTAAAGGTGCATATGGTAAAACAAAAGAATCTGTAGGAAAGAAGGCAGCTGAAAATCCAATTGTTAAGAAAGCTTTAGCTAATAAAAAAATGACAGCTGGAGTTGGAGCAGGTGCTGTTGCAGCAGGTGGTCTTATGAAATATGCTGCGTCTAGAAAGAGAAAACAAGCTGCTGCTAAAAAGTTAGGAATTAAATAATTAACTTTATGAATACAGGGATAGTGCTTTCTCAGACTATCCCTTCATTTATTTTAAGTTTTTCAAACTATTGCTTGTTTTCCGTTTGAGAAATTCAAATAAAGGATCTTAAAAAAAGGATTTCAAAGGAAAAGAATGTCTAAATTAGACGATCTGTTTAGCCAACTTAAAACAGTAATTGTAGGCACTAAAACGGCCTCTATTGATTCAAAACTAGATACTGCTGCTAAGGATATTATTGCATATAGAAGTCAAACCGGAAGAAATAACTATATTGAATTAATTAAAAACTTAGTTACTAAAAATGGATTTGATGGTTCTAATTTTGCTTTACCACAAGGAACTGCTCAAGGACAATTAAATCCAGCTCTATTTGGTCAAGCAGCTAGAATTCAAAGATATAAAATGTACGAGGCTATTACCGCTAACATTAATTATTGTTTTAGAGCATTACAAGTTTTGGTTGATAATATATTATCACCTGATGATATTACAAAAACATCATTAGAAATTAAATCAACATCAAATCTTAATAAAGATGACACATCATCTGAATACACTAAAACTATTAGAGAATTTTTAGACACTATTAAATTAGAAAATAATTTGGATATTATTGTTAAAAATACTTTACATATGGGTGATTTTTTCTGTGAAGTTGCAGATGATAAAACAGCTTTAATTAGTAAATCAGCATTTTTAACAGAAGCAGCATCTCAACAGAAATTAATGGAAAATTATGATGTCGTAACTACACCTTTAATAACTGAAAAAGATGAAAAGAAAGGTGATTTTAAAGTTATTCTTGATTATTCATCTTTTACTGATGATGCATCAGATACTAAAAAATTAAATGCAAACAAGATTAAATTATTATATTATGAACCAAAACGTGTAGTTAAATTACAAAGCACAATCTTTCCTATTTGTTTTGGATATTTAATATTTCCATTAGCTGTATTCTCTCCTCAATTATTAATCCAGGATCAAACAATTAATACAATTTGTCAGGGAATATTAAAGAGTTTAGAAAATAAGATTCCTAACCTAAAGAGTGATACAATAGATCAAAAAGATTTAGTTGACACAATTAGATTAATGGTTAGAGAATCAGATCCATCGAAAGCATTAAATATAAGGTATATTCCACCTGATAAAATGCAACACTTTATGGTCCCTAGTACAAAGTATTATCCATACGGAGAATCAATATTTGACTCTTGTCAATTTACAGCAAAGACTTTAATAGCTTTAGAAACTGCTGTTACAATACATAGAATCAATAGATCTATTCAAAAAAGAAAAATAGCTGTTGAAATTGGTTTACCAAGAGATGCTAAGAAAGCTATTGAGAAATTAAAAGAAGAATTCAGAAAGAGAAAAATTTCTATTGATAGTTTTGGAAGTGTTGATACTATTCCTTCTATGGTCACATCATTTGAGGATATTTATATTCCTCAAAAAGATGGAAAACCATTTGTTGATATTAGTCCATTTGATGATGCAGGAAGCGATACAGGAAGAGGTCGAGTTGAAGAATTAAAATTCATGAGAGATTCTATTATTGCTAGTTTAATGGTTCCGCCTAGTTTCTTAGCAATAGAAGAAAATCTTTCAAATAAAGCAGCTCTTGCAGAAGAAAATATTATATTTGCAAGAACAATAGTTAATTATCAAAAGTTTTTTACACACCAAATTGAAGAATTAATTAGTAAAATTTATAGATTAGTTAATCCAGAAAAATATGAAATGATTATGGATAATGTACTTATTACATTACCAACTCCAAAATCATTACAATTTGAAAGAGAAGCAAAATATACATCAGACTTAGCAACACTTATTCAGACTCTTGAAACTATTGGTGTTCCAAGAGAATGGGCTAAGAGAAAATACTTAACCAGTATTGATTGGGAAGAAGTTGAGAAATTTAAAATTGAATCACAGATTGATGATAAATTAAAAACTGGAGATGAGGAAGTTGCTGAACCCGGAATGGGAACCGGACTCGGTGGAATTGGAACCGGAGGTCTTGGCGGAATGGGTGGCGGAACTTTCTAAACTTATGAGGGTCTAGCCTTGAAAAAGAAATTTAAACTATTTGAAGATCTTGGATTTGATAGTGATAGTGATGAAGTTGTGATGATTCCTAATGTTCCAACTGAGAAACCATATGTAACTAACATTTCTATTGCTGACGAAGATCAAATATTAGCTACTCCTAAAAAAGGAAAAACAAAAGGAGTAATTAAACCAGGAAAAGTGACTACTAAATTTGATATTCCGAAAAGAGATAAAAAGAAGAAATTTATTCAGGATCAGGATCTAACTCCTGACGAAAGTCAGCAAGGACAACCTATTCCTAACCAAATGGCTGGAGATCAAGCTCTTGGCGGAATGGGAATACCAGGAATGGATATGGGAATGGGCAGTGAATATGATGTTAATATGCCCAAGACTGATGAACAAATAGGAAGAATTTTTGAACTCAAAAAGATTTATCAAAGATTATTGTCACTTGATACATACTTATCATTTAGTTCAGATCCTGTTTTAATTAAACTTAGAATATTTACAAGTGATGCTGTAGAATTATTTGAAGTATTAATATCAAACATCATGAAATTCCAAGATAAAATAGATGATATTATTGTTATCTATTACAAGTTCCTTAATCTAATATACAATGTTATTAAAGCTTATTATAAAAGTAAAGATGAACGAGAAAAAAATGATGAGTTAAATACTTTGGAGAAAGGAGAGTAAAAAAATGAAAAAAATTGGGTTATTGTTAGTAGCAATTTTGTTTGCATTATCACCGCTGGCTTTTGGAGCTACAACCAAAACAGTATCTGCAACCGTTACTTGGGACGGAAAAGATTCAACTGGCGTAACTGAACCATCAGTTCCAGTTACAATTAAATTATATCAAGATGGAACTACTCCAACTGTAGTTTCAAGTTTGGCTCTTAGTGCTGCCGCTACAAATGCAACTATGCCGTCATTTACAATTTCAGTTGCGGATAATGGAACCTCAACATTTACTTTTTATGCCACAGCAACAGATAGTGCAGGAAATGTATCGGGAAAATCAACTTCAGTTACTTTAACTATTAGTGGTGCTGATACAATTCCACCAGGAACACCTGTTATTAAATTACAACTTAATTAATAGCTGATCTACCACGGGTAGAAACAGTTACGGGATCGTCCTTACAATAGGGTAGGGGCGATCCCAGCCTTATAAGGATGAAAAACTATGAAAATAAAAACCATAGTAATTTTTTTACTAATGTTTTTCTTTTCACTACAATGCTTTGCTTATAACGCAGTTATAACATGGAAAAGAGTATCTGGATCAGATCTAGCTGGTTATATTTTATATGAAAGTTATGATGGTGTTAATTTTAAAAAGAAATTAACATTACAGGCATCTACAACATCTATAGTAATGCATAATTTATCTAAATACGTTACAGTATATTGGTGTTTAGCCTCATTTGATACAAGTGGTAATATTTCACCATCATCAAATATAGTTCTTTATAAACGGTAGAAATAAAAAATGGCATATAGAACAAGTACAATTAAAAGAGGAAGAGCACAAAAACTTGGATCTTCCCGAGGTACTATCGCTATATCATTAGCTAGACAAAAGAATGATCCTGAATATAAAAGAATGATGAAATTTAAATCATTATATAAGCAAAGTAAGGCTAGAGTAGAAAGAAAATATTCTTCTAAATCTAGAGCACTTGCAATGCAAAAAGCAAGTTCATATAGATATGAAGGAAAACTATATAAACTATTTTTACGAGAACAAGAAGAAGAACTTATTAAAACTTTAGTATTACATGGTTTAGAAATTGTAAAATCAATGGCAGACAAAAGAAGACAAAAAATTGATGCAACTTGTAATGCTAGATTTTTAAATGCATCTTCTCCTAAAGCAAAATTAGCAAAATCTTTATGTCATACACAAGCAAAAATAATGTATACTAAAATCATCCTTAATGGAGCTAGAGAAAAACTAGAAGAATGTAAGGATGTAAGATGTAAAGGAACACTAGAAAGTTTGGTTACAAAATCTGAAACTACATTAAAAAATCTTGTAATCAAAGCTAAACAATTACAACGAGAGATTCAAAATCTCAATGGGGAGTAAACACAATGCCTAAATTTATTGCTGAAGGTGTTATATTTCAGGAAGCTGAGATACTTAAAAGCGATCCTAAAAAAGCTATATTTAGAATGGTTATGCAGACTGTAGATGAACCAAATCAAAATAAAAGGATCTATCCAAGAAGTGTTTTGACAGAAGGTATGGAAAAAACAAGGGATAGAGTTCAAAGAAGAGCTTTTCTAGGTGAATTAGATCATCCCATTCCATCTGGTCAAGCAATGCAAGATGGAATAAGACAGACTACTGTTATGTTAAAAGAAGTATCACATCTTATAAGAGATTTTGAATTCCGAGGAAATAAATTAGTTGGTGAATTAGAAACAACTGATACTCCAAATGGAAAAATATTACTTGGTCTTTTAAAAGACAAGTCAGGAATAGGTTTAAGTATGAGAGGAATGGGAGAATTAAGAAGAGTTGGTGATTTTAACCAAGTTCAAGCTCCTTTATATATTATTACATTTGATTCTGTATCTCTACCTTCACATAAATCTGCAGTTGTAGATTTTAATGAAATGAGATTTGAATCATTAAATGTTCTAACTGAATCCACATGCTCAGGAATTATTTGCACACCTGACGGTAAGTGTTATTTACCAGATTATTTTGATAAGCTAGTTGAAACAAAAGTAATCCAATTTAATAAGAGATGGATTTAATTATGAAAATAGAAAAACTAAACGTAATATTGGAAGTAACACCTAGTCTTACTGAAAGACAATATATTAATGTTTTGACTATTATTAAAGAAGGTTATAAAGAAGAATTAAAAACATTAAA
>ENA-UPTA01000016-UPTA01000016.1-activated-sludge-metagenome-genome-assembly--contig:-NODE-16-length-163802-cov-46.402426_pt1 | contig 163802 bp, 151 predicted proteins | sample MGYA00238184_ERZ773361 | MGnify/ENA primary metagenome ERZ773361 (study PRJEB29100, sample SAMN05720205) | activated sludge metagenome | isolation source: anaerobic digester from wastewater...
TCTTCTCTCCCTCATACTCATGGCCATATCCACCCATGAAAAAGAACATACCAGGGCGCAGAGAAAAAAAGTGAAAAGGGTTTTACAAGGATGGACAGGATGAACAGGATATGATGAAAAACATAGGCGAAGGACTGTCACCAGTCCGGAAGGCTGACATCAGAGCTGAAGGCTGAAGTTCAACATGGAATGTTGGTTTTCCGTAGGGGCGATTCACGAATCCCCCGAATTAACCCCCTCCAAGAAAATTGTCTTTGCGAGAAAACCTTCGAGGGATGCCAAACGCGGCAATCTACCTTATCCCCCAAATGCATAATGCATGGCCTGACCCCGAACCCCTTGACCCCGAACCCCACTTATCCCTGTGGAGACATCAATCTGCCACACTGTAGTTACGCCGCTGTATCCCTCCACATAAAGAATCTTGCCGCCGGTCGTCACTCTTGATATGTAGGGGACGGCCGAATCGGCATAGTACTTCGTCGTCGAGTATGCAAAATTGGAGATAATGCATAGATAAGCCACTATTTTTTCGGAGGCTCCTTCATCTCTTGTTTCTTTGGTTCGGACTGCTCTTCCGTCGAGAGTCTCCCCTTATGCTTCGGTGAAACAAGCAGTTCCATATAGCGCTTTGCTTTTTGGCGATCAGCCTCATTCACCGCATCGCATACTATTTCCTCGAACAGCTTGACGGCTTTCTTTTCTTCGTACAAAGCAATATACGCCTGCGCCATCCTGAACCGAAGCTCGTCCCGATATACAAAGTCAGGATGATGCTTGAAAATAAGATCTCCTTTTTCGATGATTCCTCTTTGAATGTCCTCTGCGGTCAGCCAGATGTTTTCCCCCTTCTCGTTTTTTAAAATGTTCCGGTTATCGTCGGTTTTAAACGCCCCGTTCAAGAATTTCGGCTTATGTACTTTTTCAAGAAAATCCTCCGGTGTCATTGCGACACGGGGAGAACCGGGGTTGCCGAACATGGCATAGGCCGCATAAGTCGATGTGGGAAATTTTTGGAGGAGAATATGGTTCACCGGGATTCTAAAAGAAGACAGAAGCTCTCCCCATGTCAATGGTTTAACCTGCGCCGTATATCCATTTATTTCTTTTGGATCTGCTTTGCTCAGCCAATCCTTCACAGCCTTGATATAAGCAAGGTCCTCTCCTTCAGGTTTTTGGAATTCGACCTCAATTTCACCAACTGCCTGTGCATATCGGATATCCCTTACAATAGGGCCTTCAATAACCCTAATTGTCAGCATATATTTTACTTTTTTTACTTCTGTTAAGTCCTTCTCCAGAGGACAATATCCTTCACCAAATGATCCTGAGGATATTTTCCAGCTTTCTCCTTTTCCGAACAAAACCTTATGGCCAATTGGCGTATCAGGTCTCGCCATTACAATTGACTGACTGCTGGGGGGAATGCAGCTAAAATCCTCTCCTTTTTCGTTTGTTAAAGAAGGCAACCCAATAGAAATGCCATCCTTTAGGGATCTACCTGCTATCCAAATGTCCTTGCCACTGACATTTGTTATTACTATTTCTGCGTTGTTGGGAACACCTGGAGGGCATTTGATGGATTGAGGAGATACCTTCACGGAAAATTCCTGGCTATGAATACTGAGCCCACAAAGGACGAACAAAACAAAAATAACGCTTTCAAGCTTTGCGTTCATCTTTCACTCCTTATCAATAAGGGATAGGATCTTCTAAAGTTCTGATACTTGAATCCCCTAAAAGCAAATCCATCTTACAAAAGCGATTAATTTCATTTGGCGCTGAATAAATTCCCCCTTTGGGATCCATCAAGCAAGGATTTGGATTTGGGCATCCTTCCGTCTCATAAGCCCACCACGGTCTTACGTCATGCATCCCAGCGTCTTCGGAGTATTCTGGGGAACACACCAAGTGTATCCCCCAATTAGTACGCAATTGATGTCCATACTCATGCTTTGTGCATGTTTGTGTGTGCAGATTAATTTGATCGAAAGTATAAGAAAGACAAGTACCATATTGTCCTAGAGTTTCCCTGAAAATATAAGATAACTTGTTGTTTGACTCTGTAGTACCTACAGCCGCCTTAATATCTGCACAGTCCACATCTCCCCCTCGACATCCAAGGAGGTAAAGATAGTTGCCAGTATCTAAAGAAGAGTTTTGATGCTTGCACCAAATAAGCCTAAAATACATCCTAGCATTCATATCAGCTGTCGATGAGCCATAAAATTGCACTTGTTTCCCAACATACGGCACCGCTCCCATTCCGTCCCTCGGGGCGTAGAATTCAACGTAAGTGTCATTGTAGGTCTTTTCGATATCCCGCATGTCGGCTTCGTAATAGCAGGAGTTTGTAGCGTTGATCTGGTTCGAGGCGGAATCGCATCCTGAAAGCACTCCAACCCCTGCCGAATTTCCATACGTAAAATCCAAAGCTCCCGTTTCCGGGTGAATACTGGCTATGTAATCCTTCGCTAGATTTGAGCTTAAAGTTACGGTAACCTTTCCATCAGAAGGAGAAGAAACATCTGTCACCGTCCTGATCTCTCCTCCCGATTCCGCCGTGTTTTGAGAATCAAAGATAACTATCGAGTCATTGTCCGCGATATTTGTCCAGTCGAAAAGCTCTATCTCGTTGCAGGGCGAACAGCTAGAATGATCGAAGTCAGCGGCAAGCATCCCCCCCTTTCTGAACATCTTGTCTCTTTCAACGAAGACTCTTTTCCAGGATGTATATACAGCCGACAAGTTCGCAACGCGGGTCTGGGGCAAAGCCCCTCCCGAGAAGTTGGTTTTCTGCACCTCCACCTGGAAATTGTCACCAGAATACCGAGCAGGAACTTTCAGGTAGAAGATCACATACCCGCTGCTGTTGCAAGTTAGTGTTTTGGTGACAGCCGCAACATCGCTGCAATTGCCGTACTGGCATATCCCATAATCAGTCGAGCCGATGTTGTCGTTCGCCTCATAAGGAAGATACGGGCTGCACCCGGTTTGCAGGCACCCGTTGTCCGGAGCGTACGGGCTCAGGTCAGGCGGATCGATGACCCTCAGCTTAAGGGGACGGTTTGGCCAGCCCCAGGCAAGCAGTTCGATTATCCTGTCCGCAGACTGGTACGATGATGGGTATCCTATGCTCTGCCCCGAATTGTTCAGTATCACTCTCTGCGGAAAATGTCTCGACACGTAGAAACACCAATCAGGCTCGACGGAGAGGTAGCCGTCATTCGTGCCGAATATGGCTGATCCGTGGTAGCTCGCCTGACCGGTCGAGCCGACTTCGTTCAGGTTGAAAGCCTCGCACATCCCAAGATTGTTGCTCCAGTTGTAATAAACATAGGAGGAAGTAGAGTAATCCCTGTCGATCTCAAGAGCATAGACGCTGCTTCCGGGGTTGGAGTCCGTAGCGCTCCCCGTCTGGCTATAGATCTGGTAGATCCATCCGTTTGTTGACGAAACATACACCTGATGCCCCACGCTTACATCCATGCCGCAGGGATCGGTGAAAGCGATCGTCCTGTTGCCCCAGTTGTCCTTTATCGTCGTACCGGACCCGGCGCCCGCTGGTATCTTCACCACCTTACTGTTGTTTCCGTCCGCTATGTAACAAGCTGAACCGTCGGGATCGACAGCAATCCCACGGGGCAATATAGACCGAGTAAAACCCGCATCCTTCGTGCCGGCATAGCTGGTACTTATCCCTGTGGAGACATCAATCTGCCACACTGTAGTTACGCCGCTGTATCCCTCCACATAAAGAATCTTGCCGCCGGTCGTCACTCTTGAAATATACGGGCTCACGATACCGGTATAAGCGACGCCGAGCTGGGGATCGTGAAGGAACACATCAACTTCCTGTACGGAGCTGCTGTCCGCCACCCATATCTTCCCTGTTTGCGGAGCAAAGGATACCCCGTTGATGTCCGCAAACGCGGTAATCCCACGCGGATACAGGTTGATAAAGGGATAACTTCCGTCCGGGTCGGAGCTTCTCCCGTTCGCCTCGACGACAGGATAAAAGCCTCTCGCGTCATCCGGAATAAGGAATTTGGCGGCAGTCGCATAAGATGAACCGGCGGTCACTTCAAATGCCCTTGCCGGAACATCGAACATGAAAGCAGCATTCCCTTTCGGTATCAGATCGAGGTAATTGCCTGTCAATGTTATCGGGGAGTTGTCCGATTCGTCACTCCACTAAAAGGATTCCCCGTCTGCGGAGGGCACATCCGGCGACGGTTCCGGTTCATAACCCATCCCCTGGACGGGGAGGCTTACGACAGAGGCTCCGGCGGTTTCAAAGCATTCGAGAGTCTTTGCCGAATTGGCTGCAAGTTCATACGATGTCGCGCTGCTGTCCTTTTCAAGGGTGATCACTCCGTTCTGAAACGACGGCTCGTAGCATTTGAAAACGTTGAACAGCGGATCGTCTCCGTTCCAACTCAAATAAAGGGTCGTGCCGTCTTCGCTTTTTGCCACATACAGCGTCGTGGGATCGAACATTTCAGGTTGCGGTAAAGAAAAACACGGCGCAGATGAACCAGATGCGGATTGACTCGTCCCGCTTTGATAATATTGAAGAGAAAGAATTTCGGGCGTGTTTGCCTTTTGGTTTCCCCTTATTACTTTACCTCCCGTATTCATCCCGGAAGACTGACTCACCGCCTCGCCACCGGTTTGACAATGAATTGATGCAGGAAAAAGGATAACGGAAAGAAAAAACGCAATTAATATGTTGAGTTTCTTCATATTGTTCACCCCCTTATTTGCTTAGACTTAATTGTGACCATATTTAATCCTCTTGTCAAGCAAAAAAAGAACCCCCGCCCTTGGGCTTTCGCTTCGGGGCGGGGGTATCTTCAGCCTTCAGCTCTGTCGCAAGCCAATCAGCCCGAAGGGCGTAAAATGTCGTGCCCAGAGACGACTTCACGTCGCGGCAGGGCACATTCTCTGCCGGGGAGGAGTTCAGCGTCGCGAGTCCGCGAGCAGAGCGCCTAAGAGGAGAGAGGATCGCCCTCCTCTTCGGGAAGCGAAGCGTCTCACGCCTTCGGCGTCTTCTTGGCCGCTCTTGTCGCGGCGGCCTTGCTGGGGGCTTGTCTCTGTGCGGCGGTCTTGCCGCCGCGCTTGAGGATTCCGAGCTTTTCAAGGAGCTGGGGCTGTTCTCTCAGCGCCACTTTTGCCACTTTGATAAAACCACCCGTCCAGTAGTCGAGCGCTTCCATCGCCCTGTTCTGCTCGAATGTGGCCTGCTGGGCGGCGCCCTTCGCCGATTCCTGCGCCTGGTTGGCCGCAGAAAGCTCCACTATCTTGCCGCGCTCCTTCGACAGCTTCTCGGCGCTGTAGCCGTAACTTTTCAAGACTTCGGCGATCTCCGCCGTGTGACTGGCGTTGTCGAAAAGCGCCGTCGCCATGGTGAGGAACAAAGGCAGCGCCTTCGGCATGGCCGCGTTGAGGCCGAGGACCGCCAGCTTCGCCTTGTCCCTCGCGAAAGCCGCCCTCGCCACCTGTGCGAGGTTCTGGTAAGCCGTCCTCGCCGTCTTCTCGGCGGAGAGGAACCGCGCCGTGGAGTCCTTCTGGTCCCCGTGCGCCGCAACCTGCTTCTTGACGGAGAGGTCCGCCGTTTCCAGGAGCGTCTTCCCCTCGGAAAGTTTGGCCGTCTGGTAGCCGTACTCCCCGAGCAGAGCCCCGATCTGCGCGTCGGAAAGCGCGTTGGAGATCGCGACATTTGCTGATGTCATCCTTTCAGTGATACCGGTCATGGGTCTTGTCTTGGTCATCGTTTCCTCCTTTCAAAAGGAAAAACGGGCTTACCCGTGAATTTTTCATCCCTCCCTGCCTTATCGAATGAACATCCGGAAGCCGCTTGAAGCCTCCCGATGTTTGCTTAAGCCCTTCCTGAGGTTGCTTGAATCTGCCGGATGACTGCTTGAAGTCTCCCGAAGCCTGCTTTAACCCTCCCGTTAATTGCTTGAAACATTTATGACATTGCTTGACCCTTCCCGAAGACTGCTTTAAAGCAAGCAGAGGCCTGGAGCCCCAAAGCAGAGACGGGGAAGCATAAAGCAGAGACAAATACGCCCCAAACAAAGGCGGGCACGGCCAAAGCAAAGAAAAAGAAGGCGAAAGCAACCGCTGAGACGCCTCCGTCGGGCGGAAAAATATTGCAAGCGAAGATACGGATCATCAAAGCAATCCTCTGAAGCGGAATAATTGCCTCTATAACCCAAAAGTTGACGGTTCTAAGTCGGAAGAAAGGATTCTAGCAGAGACAGAAAAAGAAGGGAAGGGGGGCAAATTCGTTCTTATTTTTTATAAGTCAAGCAGGTTATGCTTTTTCATTGACAGGTTCGCAGAGCACTAATATAATGAAAATGTAGGGAATTAATTTATTGGCTAAGACAGTGAGAGGGAGGTCCTTATGGCCGCAAGCATCAAAAAGCTGATCGTTGGGCGGGTTTTTATTGTTTTGGCAGCAACGCTCCTTTCCTTTCAGATCTTTTCCTGCGACCTCATGGTTGTTCTTAAAGAAACCACACTTTATAAAGATGCCGTGGACAAACCTTCTGGAAAAGAGATTGTGAAGACTATGCTTCAACCAGGAACAGTACTTTTGCCAAGCAAGGCTCATAGTACTGGACATGTCGCTGTTATTTTTGATAATTGCCTTTTTGTTCAACATTGGGCTGCTTGCGAGTTCCAAGATTCAGTGACTAAAAATGGACGCACGGAAGTCATTTGCCTTGTCGAAGACAACAAATGGAAACTTGGATGGGTTGAACTAAATGACAATGTGTTAAAAGGAACATATCAGGATCGTGCGCAGTGGAAATCATGTGCAGGAGGACCTCCAAAACAAGTCATGGACCCGTCATGCTATTTGACTGCTGCTAAAACTCTATTCGATTCAGGCACATTAGCTCTTCAGAAAAAGCAGGAATTGGCAGAGCTGGAAAGGACAACAAAAAGCAACATTGATGCGCAAGAATTATCAAGCCCGTCAGAAAAAATACTCGCAGATGCTACAGCAACAATCACCGTAATAAAGATCGGTGATACCATTGGTTTTCCGATCATCGAATTGCCTAATAAAACGAAATCAGATGGAGTTAATGCCTATATAGTCAATTCGGTATTGGGAGGTGAATATACTTTAAGCAATCTAAAAGCCAAACTTGAACAGGAAAATAAGAACCCACAAGGTATTTCAGATATATTTTACACAGTAACCCTCAATACTCCGACCGTGCTGTCCATCAATATCGAAATTTGTTGGAAGGGTGCAAATAGTAGCACTTGCCCAGACGATAAGTTTAATTTTGACCTTACAACTGGATACAATATTACTCTCGACCAAATATTTATGCCATCAAAAATGTACGAAATACAAAAGTTAGTATGCAATGATTACAGGAAGCGACTTGTTCAGGCAAAAAATGAAGTGACAAGTAATAAGTATGCCGAGTGTAAAGAGCTCAAAGACGATTGGTACAAAAAAGATGAATTAGCAGGTGGAAGCTATGAAGTTCAATGGCAAAAGCAAATGAATTTGGGTTGTGGAGAAGTACAGATTTCAAAAGCTTTTTCAATATCCAAGGATGGGATTAACTTTTACTATTATGCTGCTGGAATTGGATTTCCTGAGTATTTGAAGCCTTTTGAACCAGGCAGTGAATATTTTTATCCGTGGGCAGTATTAAAGCCCTTTTTAATGCCAACGAACCCTATTTCAACTTTAATAAAGTAACTTGCAATGTTGGAGACAGGCAGAATCTAATTCAGGAGATATAACCCCCATTTCCTGTGCACCCTAAAACCCCTTGAGCACTTCTTGTTTCGCTTTCTTACCTTCTTTCTTGGCCTTTTTGAAGTTATGGCTTCCTGATGAGATATCGTAGTATTCGGGGCGCTCCTGGGAATTGAGAAGTTTTTCTATGGAGAGGATTTGGATTTTTGGCACTTGTCCTTTTGGCGATTCGTAGAAACCTGCGGTTACGGCTTCTTTTACCATCGGTTCAGTCGGCTCGTTGAGGGTGACGAATATTCCGATTGCCGCTTTCTCCCGTTCTATTGTTCCTTTTAAGTCTCTTATTTGGCTGACGTTGACATGTTCGCCGCCTTTGACGGAGACGATGATCTTCTTCGCCCCCTGTTCGTCGTCCTGGAAAAAGATAATGCCGTCCGTGCCGCCGTCAGCGCCCTTCTTCTTGCCTTGATAGGGCTGTGCGCCGACAAGCGAACAGGCCCACCACTGGAACTGGTACTTGTCGCGCTCGGCGAGGTTCTGCGCCCCCTCCAAGTCTTTCGGCGTTCCGTGAACCGGGAACTCAAGGCCCGGAAAAGCGTCTTTCATTCTCTTTTCAATGAGGCTTATCGAAAGATGGGTGATGTCTATGCCGATCCAATCGCGCCCCAGCTTCTGCGCCGCGTGCACCGCCGTCCCGCACCCGCAGAACGGGTCAAGGACGATGTCCCCCTTGTTCGAACTGGCTTCAATGATCCGCTCAAGCAGAGCTAGAGGTTTTTGAGTCGGGTAGCCGAGACGTTCGGCATCACTTGCCTGCAAAGCAGAGATATCATCCCAAAGAGTTTGAATGGAAACCCCTTTACCTTCATCCAAGTATTGCTTACGTCTTGGCACAGCTCCAGGATTCGTTTGTATAACTAATCCTTTGTCTATAAGCTCTTCCATTTTTTTCTTCGAATATCGCCAATATCTTGAAACACCCATAACTTCGTAATAAGGATTTCCTTTAGCGGCGCCCCCTGGACCTGTCATGCTAATTAATTGGTATTTTCGGCCGGTTCCAGGTTCTATAAATTTGTAAAAAGCGTCAATATACTCTTTGGAGTATGCTTTGAATTGCGGGTTGAACGTGTTGTTTTCAGATTTGCGATAGAAAAATATTGTATCGGTGTTTTTATCAAATAATTTTGTTCCTTGTCCAAAATTACCTTTTACAGTGTCAGCTCTTTTCCATATGATTTCGTTCGCATAGTTTTCTGCCCCGAATATCGCATCCATAACAATTTTCAAATAATGGCTCGCGGTCGGGTCGCAGTGGAGGTAGAGGCTTCCGGTGGGCTTGAGGACGCGGTGAAGCTCAAGGAGGCGGTTGGCCATCATGACGAGGTAGGCCATCATGTCGCTTTCCTTGAGGAACCTTCTGAGGGACTGGATCATTTCGGCAACGTCGGTGTTTTGCTGTCTAAGAAGTTCGCTGAACTCCCTTTCCGCCTGCTCTCCCCAGTGCCAGGAATCCTCGAAGGCGGTTATCTGCGCGTCGGATTCGTGGCCTTTCGGCGTCTTTAAAAATACGTTGTAATCCCTCTTGCTGTTGAACGGCGGGTCGAGATAGATAAGGTCAATGGTCTCGTCCTTTATCTCTTCCCTGAGAACATGCAGATTGTCACCAAAGTATAGCGCGCCCATTTTTCACCTCAAGAATATTATACTCCCTCCCCCCTGTCATTTGGAGCGACAGGGGCAAAGCCGGGAATAAAGCAAGGGATAAGGTAGATTGCCGCGTTTGGCTCTCCCTCGAAGGCGGACTCGCAAAGACCGCCCACTTAAGCTCTCTCCTTGCAAAGCTGGAGTACAATGACGAACCCTCCATGCTGGTGATACAATTTTCACTCGGGAGGTTTAATGATGGAGACGACGCCGATCGGAAATGAAGACCTCAAGCGTCTGAAGGCTTTGCGGGAACTCGGCAGGGACCGGGAAAAGGGTTTCAGGAAGACCAGGAGGAACAGGTGGATCTTCTTTTCCGCGGGGTTTTTTCTCCTGCTGCTGACGACCATGTTCTTTGAAGGCATCCATGACCTTTTGAAGATATTCCTTCTGCCTATCGCCGGGGCTTTCATCGGCCTTTCGGCGGTGCAGCGGATGGCGCTCAGGAACCTGCCGGTGGTCCTATCGGTCGTGGACTGGGAAAAGGTGGACAAGATGATCGGAGAGAGCCCTGCTGAAACCGATCGATAGGAATCTCGCGCTGAACCTTGTCTGCTTTATCGTCTCGGCGTTCCTCGCCGTGCGGCAGGAGTGGAGCGTCAGGGAATTCTGCTGGAGCGTCTGGATCGCCGGCCTCGTCTTTTCCCTGCTGTGCGTCGCCTGGGGTTACATCCACCTGGTAATCCGCGTGGAGAGGGAGGGGAGGAAGCTGGCGAACATGGCGGGATTCGCTTTTCTGTCGAGCCCCCTGAACGCCTCGCTGATCGTTTTCGCGGCGGGGTCGGCCGCCGCCGCGGCAGCGGCTTTCATCTATCTCAAGGTCTTCTCTTTCTACGGATTGTTCCTCTCCGTCTTCGCCGAAATGAGGCCTTTCGAGCTTTTCGGAAGGAACGGGTTCATCAATTCAGATTTTTTCACACCCGCCGCATATCTCGTAAGGAAGTTCTGGCCGGTGATCCTCCTCGCGTGCGTCTCCGGCCTGGGGGCGCTCCTTGGACCCGATCCGTGGGTCAAGATCGTAATGCCTGTAAAGGCGAAGGAGATCCTCAGGATCCACCTGATGACTCTCGCCCTGCCGTTCCTCAGCCTTCTTTTCTGGATGATCCTCGGGGAAAGGTACGACACTCCCGCAGTGGTATCTCTGCTGGCCATTTTTTTCCTCGTCTCCCTGTCGTCCCGCCGCCCGGCGCGGGCCGACGGCGAGGCCCAGAAGGCAGCCCGTCCCGAAATATAGTAAAATAGGTGTCATGGAGAACGGCCTGGAGATACATCTCGGCTACAAATCGATTTTTCTCGGTCTGTGCGTTCTCTTGAACGGATTCTTCTCGATGGCGGAGATGGCGCTGATCAAGGCGAAGAAGGGGCGGCTCCAGAAGCTGGCGGAGGACGGGAACAAAGGCGCTGCGAGGGCGGTGCGTCTCATCGACAGCCCTGGAAAACTTCTGGCCACGGTGCAGGTCGGGGTGACCGTCTTCAGCACCCTCGCCGGAGCGATAGGAGCCGCCGAGTTCGCGAAGCCCCTTGCCGGCTTGCTGGCGAGTTGGGGACTGAACAATCAATACGCGCTCCCCGTCTCATTCACCTCGCTCGTGCTGTTCATCTCCTACCTGTCGCTGGTTTTCGGCGAGCTGATCCCCAAGAGGGCGGCTCTCATCAACCCGGAAAAGATAGCGGTCTTCGTCTCCCTCTGGATGGAACTGATGTCCAAGGTCTCGACGCCTCTCGTGTGGCTCCTCAACCGCTCGACCGATTTCTTCCTCCGCTTCCTGCCGTTCGGGAAATCGAAGCGTCCCGACATAACCGAGGACGAGATACACCACGCGCTTGAAACCGGGATGGAGGCGGGGCTCATCGAAAAGTTCGAGCACAGGCTGGTGAGCCAGGTGTTCCGCATGGGCGACCAGCCCGTGACGTCGCTCATGACCCCGAGGCTCAAGATCGAAGGAATCTCCGTAGCTACCCCGGCCGCCAATCTCAGGAAGTTCTTCACCATAGCGAGGCACGTCTCCTACCCTGTCTTCGACGGGTCTTTGGACAACATCGTCGGGATCATCCACACGCAGGAGGCGCTCAAGTTCTTTCTCCGCGAGGGCGACGTGAGCATCCGGCACTGGCTGAAGGAGCCCCTCTTCATCCCCGAGGGCGAGACGGCACTCAACGCCCTCAGGCTTTTCCAGCGGAAGAAGATGCACATGGGCATCGTCGTCGACGAGTACGGAGGAGTGAAGGGGATCATAACGCTGAGGGATTTCGTCAGGGCGATACTGGGCGAAGTGAAGGTGACCTCCACCCATGAGACGCCCTTTAGGAGAAGGAGCGACGGGAGCTGGGTGGTGAGCGGCACCGTCCCGATTGAGACGATCGGCGAGAAGATCGGCCTCGACATCCCCGACGATAAGAAGAGCTATTTCAAGACGCTGGCGGGCTTCGTCCTGCACATTCTCGGCAAGATACCGAAGGAAGGCGATTCTTTTTTATACAAGGACGCCAGATTCGAAGTCATCGACATGGACGGAAGGAGGATCGACAAGATCCTCATCGTCCCGCACAGGAAGAAGGCCAAGGCCGCTCCGAAGGAGTGAACGCGGCGCGGCTTCCGACAACGAAGGATCGGTCAAGTTTTTCAGATAGATGACAGGAGGCTGAGATGATGGATTTTCTGGCTTTCAGGAAGATGATCACCCCTATCGTTATCCAGATACTTTTCTGGCTGGGCGTTCTCGGATGCATTATCGGCGGGATCGTTTCGATCCTTGGCGGCGGCTTCACCCTGATCAAGGGCGGCGGTTTCGCCTCCGCGGTTCCCGTCATCGTGGGCCTCGTCTGGATCTTCATAGGCCCGATAATGGTCAGGATCTACTGCGAAGTCCTCATAATCCTCTTCAGGATAAACGACAATCTGAATGTGATAAAACACAACACCGAGCACAAGCCGGCGTAACCGATATTCTTTGTTTTCATGAGGTTGGAAGGGGCCGTTTTGGCCCCAGAGCGCCGTTTTCAACCTTGAAATTTTTTCCCCGATAGTTTAAGATATTCTTCCTGTTCGCGCGGAGGGAGGTCAAGGAAGCATGCCGCTTCCACCGCTCCCCGGTTGAATCCCGACATGAGGGCGCGCCTGTCTCCGCCAAGCGATCTTTTTCCTAGTTGAAGGGGGTATCAAAAATGAACGTGTTCGTCCTTAACTGCGGCAGCTCCTCCGTGAAGTTCCAGATCATCAACACAGACCTCGACCTCTTCGAGACCGACGCCGACCACATGGTCGCGAAGGGCCTCATCGAGAAGGTGGGCAGCAAGGAGGCCATCTTCACTTTCGAATCGGTGGGCCAGCCGCCGGTCAAGGGCGTCGAGCCGATAGCCGACCACCGGGAGGCGATCCTGAAGATCAAGAAATGGATGGAGACCAAAGGGACGAAGATCGAGGGGATCAACAGCTTCGACGACATCCACGCCATCGGACACAGGGTGGTCCACGGAGCGGAGAAGTTCGCGAAGTCGGTCCTCATCGGCGACGAGGTGATCAAGCAGCTCGAGGAGTGCTCCGACCTGGCGCCCCTTCACAACCCGGCGAACCTCAAGGGCATCCACGCCATCACCGAGATCTTCGGCGACAAGATCCCGCAGGTGGGCGTCTTCGACACGGCTTTCCATTCGACCATGCCCGAGGAAGCCTACATGTACGCCATCCCCTATGACTTCTACCAGAAATACAGGATCAGGGCGTACGGTTTCCACGGCACTTCGCACCGCTACGTGGCTTACCGCTACCGCAAGATCAACAAGCTTCCCAAGGAGAAGGTAAACGTCGTCATCCTCCACCTCGGCAACGGCTGTTCGATAACGTCCGTGAAGAACGGCGAGTCGGTCTTCAACAGCATGGGGATGACGCCTATCGAAGGGCTGATCATGGGGACGCGCTGCGGCGACATCGACACGGGCATCGTCGAATACCTTCTCAAAAAGGAGATCGGGACTTTCCCCGAGATAATGAGCATCCTCCAGAAGAAGAGCGGAATGCTTGGAGTTTCGGGCGTAAGCAACGACATGCGCGACATCGAGAAGGCGGCCGACGAGGGTAACCACCGCGCCCTGCTGGCCCTCAAGATGTTCGCCTACCGCGCCAAGAGGTACATCGGCTCGTCCCTCGCCGAGATGAACGGAGCCGACGCGATAATCTTCACGGCCGGCATCGGCGAGAACGACACCATAATAAGGAAGATGATCTGCGAGAACATGGAAGCGCTCGGGATAGAGTTCGACGAAAAGCTTAACGACCAGTGCTTCAAAGGCAAGTGCATGAAGATATCGAAGGAAGGAAGCAGGATCGCGGTCTGGGTCATCCCGACCAACGAGGAGCTGCTTCTGGCACGCGACACCGTCAGGATAGTCAAGGGAGCCACGAAAGAATTGTAATCCCCCGGAGGACAGGGAAGGTTGAAGGATATTATCGAGAGGTGGAGGGAAAAATGAGCGACAACGATTTCGTGAAGTCGATGCGGCTGAAGGCCGCGAAAAAATGCCTGAGGATCGCGTTCCCGGACGCCGAGGACGCGAGGACGCTCAACTGCGCCAGGACGATCATCGCCGAGAAGATCGGCGTGCCGGTCCTCGTGGGCAAGGCCGAGGCGATCAAGAAGGTGGCGGCCGAGAACAACATCGGCATCGACGGCATCGAAATCGTCGAGCCCGCGACCTCGCCGCTGAAGGATGAACTGTCGAGCCTGCTCTTCGAGAAGAGGAAGGCGAAGGGCATGACGATGGAACAGGCGAAGGAGACGGCTGTCAATTCACTCTATTTCGCCGGGCTTCTTCTGGCGTCCGACAAGGTTCAGGTGGTCGTCGGCGGCAACGTCTCGGCGACCGGCGACATCATCAGGGCCGCGATCCACACCGTCGGCATCGCCCCCGGCATCCAGACCGTGTCGAGCTATTTCATCATGGTTCTCGGCGAGAGGATGCTCTGCTACGCCGACTGCGCCGTCGTTCCCGACCCGACCGACATCCAGCTCGCCGACATCGCCATCACCTCCGCGAAGAACTTCCAGGCGGTGACCGGCCTCGAACCGAAAGTCGCGATGCTTTCATTCTCGACCAAGGGTTCCGCGAGCCATCCTCATGCCGACAAGGTAATAAGCGCGACCAAGATAGTGAAAGAGAAAGCCCCCCAGCTTGCCGTCGACGGCGAGATGCAGGCCGATGCCGCGCTCGTCGCCTCGATCGGCGAGAGGAAGTGCAAGGGAAGCCCGGTCGCCGGAAAAGCAAATGTCCTTGTTTTCCCCGACCTCGACGCGGGCAACATCGGCTACAAGCTGACAGAAAGGCTCGCGGGAGCGATGGCCGTCGGGCCGTTCGTCCAGGGGCTTCAGAAGCCCTACTGCGATTTGAGTCGCGGATGCTCCGTAGATGACATGGTCAACGTCGCCGCGATCTGCAGTTTGATGGCGTGACGCGACAACCAATAAATATGGACCAGGGAAAAATGAAGAGGGGCCGTCTGGCCCCCCTTTTTTTAGTGAACTCCTGAAATCAGAAGCAGGGGCGGATTCTTGAACCCGTCCCTGTCCCTCATTCCGGCTTTTCCTGATGGCATCGGAAGGCGGCAAAATCCACTTTGTGATCACACCGGTTTTCGAGGATAATGATGCAGGAAGGAGTCGCGATATGAAAAAAATATTAATTGCCTCGTCAGCCATGCTGTTCTGCCTTTTTCTGCTCAACGTTCCCGCGGCCGAGAAGGACGCCCCCGGCTGCAAGGACAGCCCGATCGCTCCGAGGCTTGCCGGATATTACATCATGGGATGCAGCAGCGACGATGCCGTGGCGGATTTCGATCTGCTTTCAACAGGGGCGATCCATGTGGAGGGGAAATCCGTCGCGATCCTGTATGCCCTCAGGACCGACCTGAAGAACAAGAAGCCGACGGAATCTTCTCTCAAGGCGGATTTCGAGAACATGATGAAGAAACAGGGCGGTGCCCTCGTGGCGACCAGCCCGGGTCAGAAATGGCCGGTCTACAAGCTTTCAAGGGAAGGTAAAGAATACTGGATCGTCCTTATGGTCGATCCGGGGGATTATTTCACCGGATCTTACGGCGTGAGGGTCATCGAGAAGAAATAGCTCCATCGACCGTTGCCCAGAAAGCGATCAGATTGTTAGTTTTCCGGCTTGTGAAACGCCCGCTATTTCCTGGTCAGTTTGCCGAGGATCACGTTCAGCGGGTTGCTGCGCCCGAGGAACCCGAGCGGGGGCTTTTTCCTGACCCCCAGGAAGCGGTAATAGTTCACCAGGTCGTTCCTGTAAGGCGAACTCTTGAATCGCAGCCCCTTCTGGACAGTCTTCACGGCGTGGAACCTGTCGTCGATGAGGACATAAACCTTCGCAAGGTTGAGGTAAAGCAGGGGTTCCTCCTCGTTCATCTTAACCGCTTCCTTGCAGATCTCGAGGCCGTCGTGAGGGCGCTTTTGGTGCACCGCCGTCAGGTACCCGACAAAAGATTTCGCGATGGCGTTGTTTGGCTCGTTATTCATCATCGTTTCGAAATACTCGAATGCCTGGTCGAAGGATTCCCTCGCGACCATCTCAGCGCCCATCTTTATCTTCGGGGACATCAAGGTAAGAGTTATATCACCCATCGATTTTCGCCTCTCCTGTCATGGGACGATTCTATTCCTCGTCGTCAGCATTGTCAAGAAAGGCGGAAAGAAAATAACCGTCGATAGAGCGTTCGGAAAAGGTCAGTCCCGACCCGCGGAGTCCTCTTTCTTCAGGATGTGGACAGCTTCACCGAGCGCGGCTTCCGCCGATTCCAGAAGAGCTTCGCTCATGCTCGGGTGGGGATGGATGGTTTTGGACAGATCATCGAGAAACGCTCCCATCTCTATGGCAAGAGCCGCTTCGGAGATCAGCTCCGAGGCGTCCATCCCGACGATCTCGACCCCAAGGATCCTCTTGGAATCCCTCTCGGCTATCGTTTTCACGAATCCCTCGGGGGCGTCCAGGGTAAGCGCCCTGCCCGAAGCATGGAATGGGAACATGCCCGTGACCACCTCATGGCCCGCCGCGACCGCTTCGGTTTCAGAAAGGCCGGCCCACGCGATCTCGGGATCGGTGTAGATAACCGCGGGGATCACCACGTTGTCGAACGCTGAAGGGATCCCCGCGACCGCTTCGGCCGCAACCTTCGCTTCGCGGTACGCCTTGTGCGCCAGAAGCGGCCCTCCGATCACGTCCCCGATCGCGTATATGTTCTCCGCGCCTGTCTGCATCTTTTCGTTGACCTTGATGAAGCCACGGGCATCCAACTCCACTCCTGTTTTTTCGATGGAGATCTTTCCCGAGTTGGGAAACCTCCCGAGCGCGACAAGCACCTTGTCTCCTTCGAGGAACGAAGTGTTTCCCCCGGCATCCCTGATCTCGACGCCTGTTTTTCCGCTCTTTATGACCTTCTCCGCGGTCGAAGAAAGGAAAAATTCTATTTTCAGCGTCGCGAACCTTTTGAGAAGAGCTTCTCTTATCTCGGAATCGTGGTTCCTGAGAACCGTGTCATTCTTTTCTATGACCGAGACCTTCGATCCGAACTTCGCGAAAAGCGCGGCCATCTCGAGGCCGATGTACCCTCCTCCGATGACGACCAGCCTTTCGGGCACAGCCTCCAGGGAAAGGATCTCCCTCGGCCCCAGGACGATCCGGCCGTCCGGCTCGAAGCCCTTAGGAAAGAATGGCGAAGATCCGGTCGCTATGATGCACTTCTCGAACTCGATGGTCTGGCTGCCGTGTTCGGTAGAAACGTTCAGGGACCTTTCTGAAGCGAAAGACGCGTAACCTCTTATGATGGTGACGCCGTTCTTTTCGGAGAGGTACCTGACGCCTCCCGTGAGCCTTTTGACGACGCTCTCCTTCCACCCGATCAGCCTGGGAAAATCAAGCTGCGGGGCGCCGACTGTGATCCCGAATTTCGTCGCCTTCGGCGCGCTGTAATAAAAATCGGAGGCGTGTATCAGCGCCTTCGACGGGATGCATCCTTCGTTGAGGCAGATCCCTCCCAGCGATTCCGAAGCTTCGATCAGGGTCACGTCCTTGCCGAGCTGTGCCAGCCTTATAGCAGTCAGGTAACCGCCCGGACCCGAACCGATGACCGCTACTTCCGTTCCCTGTGAAAGCGCTCCTACGACCATCTCACCCTCCCAGACACCTTTTCCAAGCGCCTCATCCTTTCGCCATGATCAGTGACGGCTTTTCCAGAAGACGCACGAGGAAGCTCATGAACCTCGCCGCATCCGCGCCGTCTATGTACCTGTGGTCGAACGATACCGAAAGATACATTATTCTTCTTATCTTGATCTCGCCGTTCACGACCCACGGCCTCTCTTTTATCGTATGGAATCCCACGATCGCCAGTTCAGGCTGGTGGATTATCGGAGTCGCGAAAACCCCGCCCAGCGGCCCGATGTTCGTCACGGTGCAGGTCGCCCCCCTGATCTCGTCGAGAGAGAGCTCCCTTGTCTTCGCCTTGTCGGCGAGAAGTCGCGCCTCGTCGGAGATCTCGAGAAGGCTTTTCCTGTCGGCGTCCTTTATGACCGGGACTATCAGCCCTTCCCCTGTGTCGGCGGCGAAGCCGATGTTGTAATAACGCTTGAAGACGAAATGCCCCTTCTCCTCGTCCACGGAAGCGTTGAACTTCGGGAACTCTTTGAGCGCGAGCACGAGAGCCTTGACGAAAAATGGAAGATAGGTGATCTTCCTGTCCTCTTTGCGCAGTTCTTCCTTCATCTCCTCGTAGATGGCCGAGAGGCTCGTGACATCCGCTTCATCGATATGGGTTACGTGCGCCGAGGTCCTCCTGCTTTCGATCATCGCCGAGGCAATGACCTTCCGGAGGTGGCTGAGCTCGACCCGTTCCTCTCTCGCCGCCGAGTCGCCTTCGGGAATTCCCGGGAATATCGTCGGGGAAGCCGCCGGCCGTTCGGAAGCCTTTTTGAGGTCTTCGTCGGTCACCCTTCCCCCCTTTCCGGTCGGCGTGACCCGGGAGATGTCTATCCCCAGCTTCCTCGCAAGCGCCCTGGTGTGAGGCGTCGCCTGCACTCTCGAGACAGCAGGAGGCACGGGGACTTGGGGCGCCTTCGTTTCGGTCTTTTCTCGGGGCGCCTCTTTCGAAGCTGGCCCGGGAACGACGGCCTTCTCTCCTTTTTCTCCGAAGACAGCCATGACGTCGCCCACCTTGATGACCGCGCCCTTCGGAAACATCAGCCGCAGGACGTGCCCCTTTTTCGGAGCGGGGAGGTCCACCATCGCCTTGTCGGTCTCGACCTTGACGAACGGCTGGTCGGTCTCGACGGGGTCGCCCTCCTTCACGAGCCATTCAACTATCTTTCCTTCGTGTATCCCTTCTCCGACATCCGGGAACCTGAATTCGAACGCCACTTTAGCCTCCTAGTAATTGACCGCCGCGATGGCGGCTTCGACGATCCTCGACTTGCCCGGAAGGTAATGGTTCTCGAGAAGCGGGAGCGGGAACGGGACATCAAGCCCGGCCACCCTTCCTACCGGAGCAAGCAGGTCGAGGAGCGCTTTTTCCTGGATGATCGCCGCCAATTCCGCGCCGATCCCGAGGAGCTTCGGGGCTTCGTGAACGACGACCGCCCTGCCCGTCTTGCGGACTGAAGAGAGCACCGTATCGACATCGAGGGGGTTCAGGCTCCTGAGGTCTATCACCTCGGCGCCCGTTCCTTTCTTTTCGAGTTCTTCCGCGGCATCCAGCGATATCCTGACGGCCGCCCCGAAGGTTATGATCGACACGTCCGCCCCTTCCCTCGCCACCTTGGCCTTTCCGATCGGCACGGTGTAGCGCTCCTCGGGAACATCCTCCTTGAAAGCCCTGTAGATCCTCTTCGGTTCCATGAATATCACGGGATCTTCGCTTTCCAGAGCGGCAAGGATCAATCCCTTCGCGTCGTAAGGGTTCGACGGAGCGACGACCTTCAGCCCCGCGGTGTGGAGAAGAGGCGCCTCGAGGCTTTCGCTGTGATGTTCGGGTGGGTGTATCCCTCCGCCGAAAGGCATCCTTACCACCACCGGAAGCGTGTACCTGCCTCTGGAACGGTTCCTGTACCTCGCGAGATGGGCCAGGATCTGGTTCAGCGCGGGATACATGAAGTCCATGAACTGTATCTCGACGACGGGCCTGAACCCGCCGATCGCCATGCCGATTGCGCTTCCGACGATCCCGCTCTCCGCGAGCGGAGTGTCGATGACCCTCTCTTCGCCGAACCGGTCCATGAGCCCTTCGGTGACCCTGAAGACGCCGCCGTCCCTGCCCACGTCCTCTCCCATTATTACGATATCCTTGTCCTTTTCCATCGCCTGTTTCAGGCCAGCGGTAATCGCCTGGGCGATAGTCAGCTTTTCAGTTCTCGCCGCCATGTCAGTTCCCCTCTTTCAGGAGCATTTCCCGTTCTTCCTTGAGGTGCCAGGGAAGGTCCGAGTAAACGAAATCGACCACATCCGTGACGCCCGCGGGCTCCATCGATTCGAGCGCTTCCACTTCCGATTCGATCCATTCGGCGACAGCCCCCGCGAACTCCTTTTCCTTCTCTTCGTTCCAGAGCCCCCTCGAAACAAGGTATTTTCTCATCCTGTCGACGGGGTCCCTTTTCGCCCAGAGCTCGACCTCTTCCCTGTCCCTGTATTTGGTGTGATCGTCCGCGGTCGTGTGGTTCTCCATCCGGTAAGTCAGGCATTCCAGGAGGAACGGGCCTTTGCCGGAGCGGACATGGTCAACAGCTTCCTTCGAAGCCTTGTACACCGCGAGCACGTCGTTCCCGTCAACCTGCATCGAAGGCACTCCGTAGGCCAGTCCTTTCTGGGCGACCGAGCCCGCCTTCGTCTGCTTGTGGAACGGGACCGATATCGCCCATCCGTTGTTCTGGATGAAGAAGAGGGTCCTCGATCCGAACACTCCCGCGAAGTTCAGCGCCTCGTGGAAATCTCCCTGCGAGGAAGCCCCGTCGCCCGCGAAACCCACGGCGATCTCCTTCATGTTCTTCATCTTGAATGCCATCCCGAGGCCGTTGGCGTGAAGAAGCTGGCTTCCGACAGGGATCGCGGGAGGAAGGCAGTTTACCCCCTCAGGATGGATGTTGCCCCTTTCGTCGCCCTTCCATAAAGCGTAAACGGAGCGCAGCGGGACACCCATCGCCACCATGATCGCGTGCTCCCTGAATGAAGGTACCAGCCAGTCCGACCTGTCGAGAGCCGCCGCGAGACCGGCCTGGCAGGCTTCCTGCCCCCTCACCGAGCCGTATGTGTTGAGCCTCCCCTGTCTCTGGAGATTGAGCGCCTTCTGGTCCGAAAGCCTCATTTTCAGCATAGATTCCATCAGGGCCACAAGTTCCGCGTCCTTCAGGGGCGGCATCTCCTTCTCGTCGACCTTTCCATCCTGGTCCAGAATCTCGAGTCTTTCAACAAAGCCTTCAAATATTTTCTTTCTTGCCATTTTCTATCCCCTTCTCAATAACAACATCGATTATCCATGGCAATTCCAATGCCATGACGAAACCAGTCTTTTTGTTTCATTTTTCCCCCATATGAAACGAAAGGTTTCTTTCCGGTGGGGTCAGGTCTTGAATTAAGAATTATCAAAAGGGTGAAAGGATCCTCTTGCCCCCGGCTCTCGACGGCGAAAGAACCCCTTCAAGTGCCGCGGGAATTCAGATCCCGCCCACCCGGCCGTCAAAACGGCCAACGAGAAAATGACGGCAACCGCCTGAACAACCGCTCTTGAAACGGTCTGCTCGGCTTTCCCTGAATTGTTTGCATAAATCCCTTGCTTTACTTTTGTTTGCAAGGTCTTCAGAATCTCGTTTCAGCACAAATGGCACGGCACGATCTTAAAATCCCGGATAGCCGCCGCATCGAAATGGAGGGCATCTGTTTCCGCCATCAAGGTCATCTTCAGTGAACCTCCCCACCGGAAGCAGCGGGGAATATCACCATGAGAGATTTAACCGAAGTGTCTTTCTACTCTCCCAGCACTCCGCACGCATTTTTCCCCCTTACCCTGTAAAAGACGCACTGGGCAACTGGAGGCGAGTTGTGAGTGTACGCCTGGACGGTGGTGTCTGCAATGCCATAATTCGGGTTGTCGGCCCAATCTTCGGGCGTAACATCATCGAATCCCGTTACCCATTCAACCGAATATCCGATTTCGCCCGTGCCGTTCCAGTCGATCTGAAGGCTCCCGGCGGGTTCTTCCGGCAGCGAGAGGATAAGGTTGCCGACAGGAAGGGGAGTCCTGTCGTTCATGAAAGGTCCGTAACCTATAAAGTCACTCCAGTTCCCCGCTGCGTCTCTCGCCATGATGTTGAAGAACTGCTGCTGCGTCGAGTTTGGCACGGACACCTCAACGAAAGTCGTACCTGCGGGCAGATGGTCTTCCTCGGGCGGCCTCTGCCAGTCCCCGGTCGAAATCGTGTAGGCATAGGCAGTTATCCCCGAGTTTCCGTCATAGGAGGAAGTCCAGTTGGCGATCATCGTGGAATTGCCCGTAACGCAGTTTCCGGTCGGATGTGTCGCGCTCGAAACATCTCCGGGCGTGGTCGGGTTTACGGTGTCTATGAGTATCGGCCCGGTAGTCGGCCAGGAATTGCCCCAGTTCCCGGCGTTGTCGATGGCCCTCAGGCTTACAAAATACCCCACATCGCCGTGAGCCAGGTTTATAGTCGTCGAAGAGACATTCCCCATCGTCATCGCTTCCGCCGGCGTGCACGCCAGAGTGTCCGCGCAGATGCTGTATCCCTGAATGCCCGAGTGGGAATCCGGCGCCTGAAGCCACGCGAAATCGACGGTCGTGTCGTTGGACCAAGTTCCGGGCGTGTGGCTTGTGGAGGAGAAATCCTCAGCCATTCCGGGGGGATCGACATCTATCAAGTAGGGACCGAGGTAGGCGGCCGTATTAGACCAGTTGCCGGCGTTGTCCTTCGATCTCAGGGCGAAATACTGTGTTGCGGAGCCAGATGAGAGAGTCGTATTGACCACTGTTGCGTTTTCTTCGATGTCCTTGATCGAGTCGGGAAGTTCTGTCGTGGCGGCAACAATCGCCCAGGAATAGCCGTCCAGGCCCGAACGATCGTCCGTGGCAGGAGTCCACTGAGGGGAAAGGTACGGCCAGTTCGACCATGAGTTCAGCTCCGGCGGGGCCGTTTCGATGAGGTTGGTCGCAAGCCCGGGGTTGACCGTGTCTATGTTTATGAACTGGCCGGTGAATCCGCTGTTCCAGTTCAGAGCTCTATCCTGGGTGCGAATGCTGAAGTAGTATGGGCCGTCGGCGGGAGTCGCCGCGGGGGAATAATTGTTGACCGCGTCAATATCCCTCGTATCGTCGGGCAGGACGCCGACCGTCCCGGGAGTGATCAGAACGGAATATCCCAGGATTCCCGAGAGATCGTCGAACGGTTCAAGCCATGACCATGAAGCCTCGTTCACCCATCCTTCGGGTGAAGCCGACGAGAAGATGGGGCTTGGGTTCGAAGGCGCCGTCGTGTCATAGTTGACGGCACTGCACCAGAACCCATCCCAGGTGGACCGGTCATTCGGGCAGTTGGAAACGATGTCGTTAAAATAATCCTCGACATAGTCGGCATCACCCGAATCCAGGGCCGAGCCGGAACAGGCGAAAAAGCTATCGGGAGCGCCCGAGTTCTGGGCGGATCTCCACAACGCCCTGCCGACGGCCCACTCGTGCCTGTCATCGGGAACGCTTTCGCAATAGTCACCACAAATATCCATACTTGTCGTGCTGGTTGCCGTCCAGTCATAGCTGTTGCCTGTACGGAAGACTGCCGTTGGAATATAACGCGCGTATCCTTCCCCCAGGCTATCGGCCGAATGGGGATTGCTGCATCCGCCGTGGTTAGTGCTACCTCCTGAGGTGAAGGGGGGAAAACTTCCTCCGCGCATCTTCCAGTGAAGCGAATGTGTGTATTCGTGCCGAATGGAGTCGGTATACGCGTACGAAAGATAGTCGTTGTTCCACCCGGTAAGGTTGACGGTCACCCCGCCGCAATGCGGTGAGCTCGTGTCAGCGAGGTCTATGATGAAGCTCGTGACCGTGGGGCTTTCCCACGGGATACCCTCGGCGAAGAAGTGGTACATCCTCGCCGCATCAAGCTGGACGTGCATCGCCTCGTCGGCCAGAGAGCCGTTCGTCGCCGAGAGAACGAACGCAGGGGTTCTCAGCCATACCTGGTTCTCCTGTCCCGACGCGAAGGTAACCGCCCAGTCGAGAGTCACCTGGTTGAATGTCGAATCCTCCGATTTGAACCGTTGGGTCCCGTTCAGCGAAGTGCCGTCCGAACCGGAGTAAAACTGGAATATCTCCCTCAGGATCAGTGTCTTGCCAGAGGCTCCCACGTAAACTTCGCCGAAATCGAACTGGCCCGAAGTCGTGGCGTGATGGTAAGAATCGTCGCTCTCATCGACATAATCGCTGAATTCAGTTTCCCACCTTCCTTCCCCCAACTGGTCGGAAGTGTTGAGAGTGCCCAGGACCGTTTCTCCATCCCTCAGTTCCATCCTCAAGCCGCGGAGCATGTACCTTCGGTTGTCAGGGTATGCGTAAGTGAGGGCAAGACCGTGAACATGCGCATACTCGGCAGGCGCGAACTCCTTTCTCGAAAGGGAGTTCCCGGGGTTGGCATCGATGCCGGCCGGGGAAGGCACAAGCGGAATAGGCGGAGGCGGGGGCATCATGCAGTCTTGAACGGAAGCCAGATCGCCGTGAACTGTTATTCGCACGGCGTAGGACAACTTGAATCCCCGTTCTGCGGATTCTATTTTTATCTCGATATCGTGATCTCCTAGTTCCGAAGGCTCCAGCTTGTATGAGTAAATCTCCCCCGGGGAGACGCTCTCGATGGCTTTCGGCTGAAGGGCATCCGGAACGGACAGATCGCGCCGAGCCCCGTTGAACAGTTCCATGTCGCCAGGTTCCACGATAAAACGAATAACAACGGGGTCGCCTTTCAACGCGTGATAGGTCAGCGGGGACGAAGGCACCTGCATTGCCCTCGCTCCTTCCACGACCCAATTCCCTTCCACGGGCAGCCGTTCGTAAGACGCAGCCGCCAGAGAAAAAACGAGCACCACCGTTAAGACAACCGGGAACAGTTTTGAAAAAAAACCCTTGCCCATGACTCCCTCCTCAAGAATTGCCGCAGTTTAAAAGGAGATTCTATTGGCGAACGGACAACAAGTCAATATAGCTCTTTTTTACGGTTGTTTCTCCAGGATCTCCCTTATCTTCGGCATCGCCTCCCGCGCGGCCTTCTCGCCCGCCAGGATCATCTCCCGCCTTCTGGAAATATCGTCGAACCTCGTTATTCCGCATTCGGGCCTGATGATGACATCCGCTTCTTTCACCATGTGCTCGGTCATCTTGGAAAAGAGCACGGTGAGGCTGTACTTGATCGATTTGAGTGCCGACTTCGGAAGCTCTTCGGGGAGGTCGTCCGGGATGACTACCGCTATCACTGCATCGGCGCCCATCTCCCGCGCGAGAGCGACCGGTACGGGATCCGACATCCCTCCGTCTATGTACACCTTTTCCCCTATCCTGACCGGCTGGAAAAGGCCGGGTATCGCGCAAGACGCTCTAACCGCGGCCTCTATGCTCCCGCTGCGAAAGACAGCCCTGTCACCGCTACTCATCTCGGTGGCGACGACGCCCAAAGGTATGGGAAGGTCCTCGATGTTCTTATGCCTGAGGTTCCTCCTTAGGAACCGCTCCAGCCTTTCCCCCTTGATGAGCCACCTGCCCCTTATCAGCCTAAATATGTTGTAGTCGATGAGCTCGCTCACCTTCACTTCTGAAGTGATCCTCTCGATATCGTCGAGCCCGCCCGCGTCGCAGTAAAGCGCGCCGATGAGCGCCCCGGAGGACGATCCCGCCACGCAGTAAATAGGGATCCCTTCCTCCTCCAGCACCTTGATCACCCCGATCTGCGAGAAGCCGCGGGAGCTTCCCCCGCCCAGGGCGAGGCCCACTTTTTTACCCGTAACGGGCGTCAGCTTGACGGGCGCGAAGATCGTCTCCGGCGGTTTCTTCGCCTGGCAGGAGATCAGGACCAGAAGGACGAGCAGGATCTGCCATTTTTTCATTTCGAAACCCTCGTAAATGAAATTCTAATGGAATTCTCCCGCAGTTACAATCAATCGTGTTTAAATCCATGGAACCCCAGGAAAAAAGTGAAAGGGAAAGAATCGGAAGGCTTCTTCAGCAATTGCCGCGGACTTGCAAGACAAAGCGCATGTTTTATAGAATTTTCATGTGTTTTTTCAGGGAGGCGCAATGAACTTTAAACGAAGTAAAGTTTCCTTCTTTTCAGCGTTTTTTTTCGGGATCTCCCTGTTTTCCGCCGATGCAAGGGGCGGCAAGGGATTCTTCTGCAACAACATGCTTCACGAATGGCTTTATACCCACGACGCGATACAAGTTCTCAAAGGCTATAACGACTCCGCCGCCGGGACTGGCGACATCGTCGCAAAAGGCGACTTCCCCCATGGCGGGCTTTCCGGGGACCTCTCGATTGTGCTCAACGGAAAGCGGATCGACCTGCCCCTGCTCAGCCTGGAGGAGTTCACCAGGAAACTGGAGAACGGGGGCATTCTCGATTACGCTTCGGACGGAGTGGCTGCGGAAGTGGATTTCGGAAAGGGAAAATGGAAGGCCTCCATCGAAGGAAATTCCTACGACGAGCGCTTCACTCCGGAAAGAGGGATCATTGATGCTTCGCTCATCGCGGGCGGAGTGGAAGTTTACAGCGAACGGATCTTTATCGGGAACCATTCCTCCTCCCTTACCATCAGAAAGTGAGGCGTAGAAATGAAAAACCGTATTCCTCTCGTTTTGTTCGTCATCCTCATCGGCTCTTTTCCTCTCCTGCCTGCCTGCGGCGAACCTGCCGAATTGAAGACCGGCTGGATAATCGGCCGCGACTCATCGTTTTCGTGCGTCATCCTTCACACGAAGGACGGAGGAAAACATTGGACGGTGCAGGGAGAGGATGCCGGCCTGTTGGGGTTCGACGGGATGGACGTCAGCGCGGTTGACGAAAAGACCGCCTGGATAGCACTGGGCTCCGATAACGCTGGAAGGATCATCCACACCTCGGACGGAGGGAAGAGCTGGACCGACCAGCAAGTTCCCGAAGGCGTCGGTCCCGTAAAGCAGATAAGGGGGCTGAGCAGGAAGAAGGCGTGGGCGGTCGGGCTCAGGGGAGAAGTGCTGAGGACCGTTGACGGAGGCCTGAACTGGGTGCTCGTGCCCCATCCTGACATCACCATCAACCAGGTCAACAGGATAGCCGTCAGGGGAAAAAAGAGAACGGAGATGTACATAGCCGACGACGAGGGCGGAAAGCAAGGCATGATCCACATGTTCGACAACGGCGCCAGCTGGCGGAGGGAGTTCGTCGATTACGATTACGACAACAACGGCGTCCACATGGTCGGAGCCTTTTCCAAGAAGGTGGCGTTCTGCTTCCCCTGGTGGCGTGGGACGCTCTTCATGACAACCGACGGAGGCGAGAGCTGGGAAAACCTGGGAGACATTTCCGGGCCGAACGACATTGACGACATCTGCTCGCCAACGGAGAACAGCTTCTGGGCGGTCCAAAACCTGGGCGGAGAATCGGGAGGCCTGATATTTTTTGTCAGGATCGTTGACGGCACGCCCGAAGCGAAGCGGTTCAACCCCGCACCAACCTACAAATACGAGGGCATAACCTGCGTAAACAGGAAGAACGCGATAGCCGTCGGCGGGAACACTGCCTCGACCGACCCGTCCCAACCGGCAGGAGTGATAGTGGTCACGAAAGACGGCGGCGAAAGCTGGGAAAGGCAGGAAGTCCCGGTCGAAGGAGTTTCGCTGTGGAAAGTGTCGTTCGTCGGGGATCGATTTTAAGAATCAGCGCACCTTATGAAACTTGAAAACCGACGGCTTCACCCGCACGGACAGGATTGCCAGCGATTCGCGATAATGTGACGGAGGTCACGGAAATTCTTTCCATTCTGCAGCATCTTTGATATTGGCTCGCCTGTCCCTCCAATCACCGACACACGGACAGAAAGGCTATGGGGCAAGACCGCTGGAAGATGGGCTTGCCCCGATTTTATACCTCAGGGTATTGAAAGAAATTTCCTCTTCGCCCTTATCTTGTGGCTTTCTTCTTGCGGGACGATCACTTCGAGGACCTTGTTGAGGCCTCCGTTGAGAAGCTCGAGTTCGATGACGCATCCGTTGATCTTCGCACCGAGCAACTTCTTCCTGATATCGGTCTCTTTCTTTTCGCCCTTTTTTATTGCCGTGACCACGAGCGAATCGGAGGCGATGAATTCTTCGGTTCTCCCGGTTATGTCCTTGAGCTCGTCATCAGTGAAGGCTCTCATGTCCAGCTCGTAGTGGTGGACAGTGAAGTCGCAGAGATGCCTCTCGTCGGGCATCCTCTCGATAACGCTCAGGAACCTGACGCCTTCGGGAAGAACATCGTTGAGAGCGGAAGCGGGGGCGGACGTCTCAAAGGGGAACGCTTTGAAGTCCATCAGCTCTTCTTCGCCTTCGACTCCTAGCGGCAGAGGCGAGACGATCTCCATCTTGGGGAAGGGGTGGAACCCTTCGGTGTATTCGAGCTTTATCCCCGCCCGCCTGAAGCCTTTCGAAACGTTCTTGACGAAATCGAGATGGCCGACAAGGTGTAGCGGCGAGCTTTTCCTGAATTTCGCCCTGTACCACTTCGCTTCGCCGGGAAGCGCCCTGAGCGCTGTTCGCCGTTCGGTTTTTTCTTCCGGCACTGCTTCTTCAAGATTCCGGCACAGGCCGCGAAAATCCCCGCAGGAGAAGCAGTGCGAGCCGGAGCATGTGTCGGTGAGCTTCTCGTCGAAGGCGTTCTTTCTCTCCCTCTTGAAAAACTCCTTTTTCACTCCGAGGTCGATGACGTCCCAGGGGAGCGGGGAGTCCTCCTCGAACTTCGCGTGGACGAGCGAGTCAAAGTCGAGCCCGCAGGCGCTGAACGCCTGCCGCCACTCTTCGAACTTGAAATGCTCCGTCCAGCCGTCGAGCCTGCACCCCAGTTCGAACGCCTTCTCGAGGACATCGCAGAGCCTCGAATCCCCCCTCGAAAAGACAGCTTCGAGCATCGAAGCGTCTATCTTGTGCCACTTGTACGAGACGGGCGATTTGAGGTTGTTCTTGAGCCAGTCCTGCTTCCGCCTGAGATCTTCCTTCGCAGGGACATGCTCCCACTGGAATGGCGTGAACGGCTTCGGGATGAAGGACGAGGTGGAGACGCTGACGCTGAGCTTCTTCACTCCCTTCTGCTTGCCGATGGAGGCGATCATCTTCGCCACCGCCGCTATCGCCCGGACATCTTCTTCCGTCTCGGTCGGAAGGCCGAGCATGAAGTAGAGCTTGAGGGAAGACCAGCCGTAGGAGAAGAGCGTCTCCGCAGCCTCGCGGATCTCGTCCTCCGATATCTTCTTGTTGATGACGTTCCTGAGCCGCTGGCTACCCGCCTCGGGTGCGATGGTGAAAGCCATCTTCTTTTTCCTGCTGAATGAATCCAGTATCTCGGGCTTCAGAGAAGTTACCCTGAGGCTGGGAAGAGTCAGGGTGTAGTCCTCCGTCCCGAAGGTCTCTTTTATTTCCATGAGGAGCGAATCCACCTCCGGGTAATCGCCGGTGCTGAGGCTTAAAAGGCTCGCGCCGTCGTAGCCCGTGGTCCTTTCCACTTCGACGAGGTCGTTCATGACCGTGGATCTGCCCCTGTTCCTGACCGGCCTGTAGTAGAACCCCGCCTCGCAGAACCTGCATCCGACGTTGCAGCCGCGCGCGATCTCGTAGCTGAAGCGGTCGTGGACTATCTCGTGGTTGGGGATGACAGGCTTCAGCGGAAAGGCGAACTTCCCGAGGTCGGCGATGATCCTTCTCTTGACGGGGAAGGGATGCTCGGGGACTCTCGGTTTCCCGACGAAGACCCTGCCGCTTTTCGGGTCGATCTCTTTTTCGTAAAGCGATGGGACATAGATTCCTTCTATCTTCGAAAGAGCAACCAGCCTTTCGCTTCTCGGCTTTCCTTTCGAAGCCTTGAGCGACCTGCAAATCTCGACGAAACCCTCCTCGCCGTCGCCGATGAAGAACGCGTCGATGAAGGCGCTCATCGGCTCCGGGTTGATCGCCGAGGGTCCGCCAGCTATGACGACCGGGTCGCCGTCGTTTCTCCGCTCCGAGCGAAGGGGGATCTTCCCCAGGGAAAGCATCGCGAGGACATTGGTGTAGGTCAGCTCGTATTGGAGAGAGAAGCCGACGACGTCGAAACCGTTCAGCGCCCTTCCCGATTCGAGGCCGTAGAGGGGGATCTCCCTTTTCCTGAGCTCCTCCTCCATGTCGGGAAGCGGCATGAAGACCCTCTCTGCCCAGATGTCGGGCTGGTTGTTGAGGATGTTGTAGAGGATCTGCAGGCCGACGTTGCTCATCCCGATGTCATAGACTTCCGGGAAGGCGATCGCGGCGCGGACCAGCGTCCCGCAGTCGTCCTTGACCGTTTCGTAAAGCTCGCCGCCGGTGTACCTGGAGGGCTTCTCGACATTCCTGAGAAAACCGTATTCCTCTATCTTTATCATCGTCCCTCTTCCCCGCGCTTGCGACCGAAACTGTCGGAAAGAATAAAGGATATTACCTCATTGGAGAGGCAGAATCCATCGAAGGTCAGTTTCAGCCTTCCCCCATCCTCCCGCGCGTAGCCTTGGGCCAGAAGCGGTGCGAGGGCCTTTTCGGTTTCCCTGCCGGCCGCCCCGAGGTATCGGTCAAGCGAACCCCGATCGACGCCTTCGCCGAGCCTGAGGCCGAAGATGATCTCGTTCTCCAGCTTCTCTTCCGGCGTCTCCTCGAACGACTCCTCGTAGGGGAATTCTCCCCTTTCGAGCTTCTCCGACCACTCATCGAGAGAAGCCGGGTTCTTCGTCCTCGTTCCCCTGAAGTAGCCGTGCGCCGAAGGGCCGAGGGCGACCGTCCACTCCCTTTTCCAGTACTTGAGGTTGTGGCGCGACTCCTTTCCCTTTTTCGCGAAGTTGGATATCTCGTAATGTATGAATCCCGCCTGCTTCAGGAATTCCGCGGCCCCGCGGTAGCTTTCCATCACCTCTTCCTCCCCAGGAAGGGAGAGGCCGCCTTTGACCTGCTCGTAGAGCCTGGTCCCCCTGTGCAGGTCCAGCATGTAGAGAGAAACATGGTCGAAGGGAAACCGAAGAAGTGTTCCGAGGTCTTCTTGCACATCGCGTGAAGAAGAACCGGGAGCGCCCAGGATCAGGTCGCAGGAGAGGCTGTCGAACCCGATCCCGGAAATGATCTCGAGTTTTCCGAGGACCCCTTCGGATCCGACATTTCTCGAAAGCGCCGCAAGTACTTCGTCCCTGAGGCTCTGCACGCCGAGCGAGAGGCGATTGATACCGAGAGCGCGGTAGCCCTCGAGCTTCTCTTTTGTCAGGGTTTCGGGGTTGGCCTCGATGGTGATCTCTGATCCTTCTCCGATTTCGAACACCTCGCCGAGACCCTCGGACAACCTGCCGAGCTGAGGGGGTTCGAGGAGCGAAGGCGTTCCTCCGCCGAAGTAAAGGGTGTCGAGAGGGATCTTTTCCTCTTCTTTGTATAATGAAGCCTCTTTTAAAACGAGCCCGACATAGCCGTCCTCGACCCGCTCCGCCTTCTTCTTGTAGAAATCGCAATAGCTGCACTGGCTGAAGCAGAACGGGACATGGATGTAGAGGCCGCTCTTTTCCGTCAACTCTCCTCCTCCAGGACGAGGAACCAGAGGTCCCTGAGGTTGTTCCCGGTCGAAGCTCTCGGAACGAGTCCGCCGTGTCGCTCGAAGAGCGCCGCGGTGTCGCTCCTTTTGATGGCGTCATCAATCTCCCCTGTCGAAGGAAGACTCTCGTCGCAAACGAACGCTCCCGCGCCACCCCCGCCGTCCTCGCCGTCGGTCGCAACTGCAGCGAAGGACCATCTCTTTTTATCGCGAAGCTCCTTCGCCACGAGGGCTGCAAGATGTGAACATCTTCCTCCCCTGCCCTTCCCCCTGACCGCGACGGGGTACTCGCCGCCTCCGACGAGGACACTTGGCCTGTCGGCCTTCCCCGCCGCAGAGGATATCAGCTTCGCCGCTTTCTCGGCTACCGTTCCTTCCGGGATGTCCACCTTTCTTGCCGAGATCCCTTTTTCGCCAAGCCGCCTTACAAAATCCTCGGTCATCGTTTCTCCGTCGGCGAGCCTGAAGACCCCCGAACCGGGAACTTCTCTGAAACTGTTTCTCTCGGGAACAGGCTTCGGAGGAACGATGCCGTATTCCTTCAGTATTTTTGCGGGCGCGTCTTTCGAGCGGAATGGATTGCTCCAGAAGGGCGCGCTCCCGGTGACCCTGGACTCTTCCTTCGGAACGTCGCACCAGAGGAACGACCTGACGAAGAACGGCTTCACGAGTTCCGCCATCCCTCCCGCTTTCAGAGTGGAGAGAGACATCCTCACGGCGTTGATCTTCCCGATCGGAACCCCCGAGGCGAGAAGCGCCCCCTCCACTTCCGCAACTTCTTTCAAAGTCCAGCCGGGCGGAGGCGAAGAGAGAAGAGCGCTGGTTCCTCCTGAAACGAATGCCACAAGGTTCCCGCTAGTTCCCTTGAGCCACTCCTTCGCCGCCGAAGAGTTCTTCATGTTGGCGCGCGACTGCGCGGGATGCGTGCCGTAAAGGATCCTGGCGTTCCTGATTTTCTTGGTGTCGCGTTCGGGAAGCGTGGAATAGACCAACTTGGGCGTTTCGGGGAACATGCTCGAAAAGCCCGCCGCCATTGGGATCGCGCATTTTCCCAAAAAGACCGCCCTTTCGGCTTTTAAGGCGTTTTTTCCGATCGCCCGTAACACCCATCCCACGACGATTTCAGGGTGCCAAGCCTCCTGAAGTTCCCTGAACACGGGCATCACGAGAGACGCCTGCCCGTAAGTCCTTTTGAATGAAATAGTTATATAAATCATCGCTAAAGTCCTTCTCCCACAGGCGTTACGGGCGGCATGCCTGCCCGAAACCCTTGACAAACGGGAAATTGGAGTATATATTATACGAGGAATCTTTGAAAGGAGGAGTAAGTCGATGAACAAGACCGAATTGATCGCACAGGTAGCAAATCAGGCAGGTTTGAGCAAAGCGAGCGCCGGCAACGCGGTTGACGCCTTCACCGGTGTCATCCAGAAGGCTCTCAAGAAGGGCGACAAGATCACGCTCGTCGGATTCGGAACCTTCTCGGTTGTCGAGAAGAAGGCCCGCACAGGCCGCAACCCCAAGACCGGCAAGCCGATCAAGATCGCGGCGAAGAAGGTCGCGAAGTTCAAACCGGGCAAGAGCCTGGCCGACACGGTTAAGAGCGGAAAGAAATAACTGCTTTCGACCCAGTCTTTGAAAGGGGGACCAACGTCCCCCTTTTTTATTTTCTCCTTTCCTGATAAGCTTTTCATCTTGGAAAATTAATCATGAATATTTTGGACGCCATCAGAGAAAAAGCGAGAAGGAACCCCGCGCGCATAGCGCTCCCCGAGGCCGAGGACCCGAGGACGATCGAGGCCGCGGCCGCCATCGCTTCCTCCCGGACCGCGATTCCCGTTCTTGTCGGCAGCGCCAAGAAAATAGAAGACGCCGCGATACGGTCGGGATTCTCCATCGCGGGTATCGAGGTCTTCGACCCCGAAAGCGAAAAGTTCCTCCGCGACGCATCGGCTCTTTTCCTCGAAAGGACGAGGAGCAGGGGGATGACCGAAACGGAGGCTTGGGAAACGGTCAGGAAGCCGCTCTACGCCGGCTGCATGATGGTCGGCCTCGGTATGGCCGACGGGATCGTTTCGGGCGCCACGCATACGACATCTGAAAGCGTGAGGGCGTACCTGCGCTCCTTCGGCCCGGAGCGAGGGATAAAAACGGTCTCGTCGTTCTTCCTGATGGTGCTTCCCGACGGGGAGTTCGGAGACGAGGGAGTGATGCTCTACTCCGACTGCGGAGTGGTCCCTAACCCGAACGCCGAACAGCTTGCAGAGATAGCGATATCGGCCCAGAGGTCATACAGGTCTCTTACGGGCAACGAACCCAGGGTCGCGCTGCTTTCCTTCTCTACGAAAGGTTCGGCAAAGGACCCGTCGCTGGAGAAGATCCTGAAGGCTCTCGACATCGTCAGGACGAGAAGGCCCGACATCCTCGTGGACGGGGAGCTCCAGGCCGACGCCGCGCTCGTTCCGAAGATCGGCGCGTCGAAGGCTCCGGGCTCGAAGATCGCGGGGAGGGCGAACGTTCTCATATTCCCCGATTTGAATTCGGGGAACATCGCGTATAAACTAACGGAGAGGGTAGGCAAGGCTACCGCCCTCGGCCCTCTTCTCCAGGGTATCGCCAGGGCGGCGAACGACCTCAGCCGCGGGTGCACCCCGTCCGACATAGCGGACGTGGCGGCGATAACGGGGGTACAGGCCCTGGACATCAGGGAGAACCGCTGAAGGTGACTGAAAGGACAGGAAGATGACGAGCCTAAAAGTGGATATCAGGAAAAAGGGCGACATCGGGATCATAACTCTCGACGGCCTTCTCGACGCCCACAACGCCATCCTTTTCTCGGAGGCGCTGGGCGGGCTGATCTCCGAGGAACACACCAAGATCGTCGTCGATTTCGAAAAACTGAACTACCTCGGCTCTTCAGGCCTCGAAGTGATCCTTTCGAAGATCCAGGGTTTGAGGAACAGGGGCGGAGACATCGTCCTGGCTCGGACGGCGCCCAAGATCTACAAGGTCTTCGACCTTCTAGGGCTCACCGATTTCCTTAAGTTCTTTGGCTCTCTTGATGAAGCCGTCTCCTCTTTCTGAGCGGAAAGAAACCTATTTCGTTCCTGTCGAAATCGGCGAGGGGAATCTCAGGGAGAAGGCCTCGCGCTTCCTCTCCTTCCTTTATCCCTGCCCCTCGGCGGAGGAAGCCGGTTCAAGGCGCAGGGAGCTTCAGAAGAAGTTTCACGACTCGTCGCACCAGCCCTACGCCCTGAGGCTCGGGACTGGCGCGGAGATCACGGAGAAAGCGAGCGACGACGGCGAGCCCCCGCACAGCGCGGGCGATCCGATCCTCAACGCCCTCAGGCACGCCAGGCTGACCAATTCGCTGCTCGTCGTCGTGAGGTATTTCGGCGGGACGAAGCTCGGAACGGGGGGGCTTGCAAAGGCTTTCGGCGAATCGGCGTCGATGGCCATCGGGAACGCGAAGCTGAAGGAATTCGTGCCCATGAAGACCATCGAGGTTTCGATGCCGTTCGCCCTCGAAGGGCATTTCAGGCACATTTTGTCGAAAACGGGCGGCGCGCCCCTGGATGAAACGCGCGAGGAGAACTGCCGCGCCGTCTGCGAAGTGCCGGTGGACATGGCCGGAAAACTCGAGGATGCGCTGGCGGAATTGAGGGAAAGATGGACAAGCACGCTCAGATGGAAGTGGAAGTAAAGGTACCGGTCAGGGACCCGAAGGCGATGAGGGAACGGATCGTCGCCGAGGGAGCCGCGCCTGTCAAGGAAAGGCATTTCGAGTCGAACACCCTTTACGATTACGCCGACAGGTCGCTGTCGGCCGCGGGATGCCTTTTGAGGATAAGAGAGCTCCCGGAGGGCGCACTGCTCACTTTCAAAGGGAAAGTCGTCCCGCACGAGAAGTTCAAGACAAGGCCTGAATCCGAGACGCTCTGCCTGGACATCCAGGCCGTCAAAAGCATCCTTCACAGCCTCGGCCTCAGGGGGTTCTTCAAGTACCAGAAATACCGCGAGGAGTTCTCGTTTCTCGGCGCGCTCGTCTGCATGGACGAACTGCCCTTCGGCTTCTTCCTCGAGGTCGAGGGCGATGAGGAATCGATCCTCGCCGTTACCGAGAAGCTGGGCCTCGACCCAGACACCTTCAGCAAGAGGTCCTACGCCGCGATATACTCAGAGATTTGCAGAGAGAAGGGAGTACCTTTCGGAGACATACTTTTCAAGACCGATAATGGCCGCTGAAAAAAATTCTCCGCGGATCACCGACGCCGTCCTGCTCGCCGCGGGATACGGCGAGAGGCTGAGGCCGATAACGCTCGACGTTCCCAAGCCGGCCCTGCATTTCCTCAACCGCCCGCTTATCTGCCGTCTTCTCGACAGCCTCGCGGATTACGGCGTGAAACGGGTCTTCATCAACACGCATCATCTTCCCGAACAGATTGTCGAGGCGGCATCGTCATTTCGTGGCAAGATGGAACTGGCCTTTTCTCACGAGCCGGAGATCCTGGGGACGGCGGGCCTCTTCTTCGACCTGAAGGAAAGGCTCCACGGCCCCTTTTTCGTCCTGAACGGAGACATGTTCCTGGAGCCGCAGCTGGGGATGCTCGAAGAGCGGCTGCTGAGAGGAAGTGAGGAAGCGGTCCTTCTCCTCAAGAAAAGGAGACCGGGCGACAGCTATACTCCGGTCTCCCTGGATCCGGAAGGAATGGTCTCCTCGATAGGAGAGGGAGAACACTTCTTTTGCGGAGTGTACGCTGCCAGAAGACTTTTCATCGATCGGGTGACAGAAAGGAAAAAAGAGGATCTCGTGCCCCTGATTCTGAAGCCTTCCATCATGGCGGGAAAAGTCGGAGGAACGGTTTTGGAGGGGGCCTGGCACGACCTCGGATCAGCGAAAAGCTTTCTCGAGGCGACCCGCGACTGCCTGGACAAGATGAGGAACGGGATAATGCGCCCGCCGCCGGGAAGCAGGTTCGAGGCTTCGTTATCGTGCTCCTCCCTGATAGAAGATTCGGCAGTTCTCGGAGAGGCGGTGAAGCTGAAAGGTTTCGCTGCCATAGGGCAAGGATGCATCATCGGAAAAGGGGCTTTCATCGAAAATTCCGTCATCCTGCCGGGAACGGCCGTGGCCGAGGGAACGAAGGTGACCGGCTCGATCGTCCTTGGCGGGAGAACGGCGAAGGGTTGAAACCGGAGCCGTTCCGATTCTCGACAAAAAGTCCGATGCGGTTTAATATTAGTTGTCTGGAGGATGAATGAAGGTAAGAAGAGAAGCGATCCCATACGCGCTGTCGGGAGGCCTCCTGGCAGCTTTTTTCGCGGCCGCCGGCCTGTATTACGCCGCCGCGCCTCCTTTCCTGTTCTTCCTCTTTTCGCTTTTCTTCTTCCGAGATCCCAGGAGGGTCTTCGAAGGCGGGCCTGAAATACTGGTCTCTCCGGCGGACGGAAAGATAATAAAGGTAACCGATGACGGAGAGAAGATCTTCCTATCCGTCTTCATGTCGGTCATGAACGTACACATCAACAGGTCTCCGGCGGAAGGCGTGATCCTCAGTAAAGAATATTCCCAGGGTACATACCTCGCGGCATACCACGAAAAGGCTTCGCTGGAGAACGAACGGCTCCGGTGGGTCATTGAAACCAGGTTCGGCGACATAGAGTGCACGCAGATAGCGGGGCTGATCGCGCGGAGGATCCATCCGCTCAAGCAGGCGGGAGAGAACCTCAGGCGGGGTCAGGAGATAGGCCTAATAGCGTTCGGGTCGAGGGTCGACGTGGTGCTGCCCAAAAGCACCTGCGAACTTCTCGTGAAACCTGGAGACCGTGTCAGGGGGGGCATAAGCCCGATGGCGAAAGGAAAAATCCGATGAGCCACCGTTTCAGCCTCAAACGGAAACAGATACAGCTCAGAAGGGGTGTCAGCATCCTTCCTTCGCTCTTCACTCTCGGCAACATGTTCCTCGGCTACTACGGGATCATGTTCGCGATAAAGGGCAATTTCGAGGCCGCGGTGGACATGTGCCTGCTCGCGGGGATACTCGACATGGTCGACGGGCGCATAGCCAGGATGACCGGCACGACAAGCGATTTCGGGAAAGAGCTCGACTCGCTCGCCGATTTCCTGTCCTTCGGCATCGCCCCCGCTCTCATCCTCTATTTCTGGGGATTTTCCGAGCTCGGGAAGTTCGGCTGGCTCTTCGCATTCCTCCTTCCCCTCGGAGGAGCGATAAGGCTCGCCAGGTTCAACATTCAGGGACAGGTCATGGACAAGAGGTACTTCGTGGGCCTCCCGATCCCGGCTGCCGCGGCGGCGGCGCTTTTCCCTCTCTACTACCTCGACGCGGCGTTCCTCGAGAAGATCCGCGCCAATTCTCACGTGCTCCTGATATCCCTGAAGACCATCACCCTGGCATACGTGGTGCTCGTCGCTTTCCTGATGGTGAGCAAGATAAAATACCGGTCGTTCAAAGAACTGGACATGCGGAAAAGGATGCCCGCTCCTTTCCTGTTCTTCCTGGCGGTCTTCGTGATCCTCGTCATACTGAGATATCAGCTCATTTTCCTGATAATCGCCCTTGTCTTCATGGCTTCGGGACCGATATCCTACCTGCTTGAAAAGTTGAGACATCCCTCCCAGGCGCCGGATGCCGCGACAGAGTAAGGCCGGGATGCCGCTCCTTGACAGTTCTTTTCGCTGCGCGCTTGTCGGGAAGGACCCTCTTCTCGAGAACGAACTTTTCAACCTTCTCAGGAAGGAGGGAGCGGACGAATGCTCCATCGTCTCCTTCGACGAGAGTCCCGAAGATTTTTCCATCAATCTTGACGATAGCGACGAGTGCAGGCTCTACCTTCCGCTTTCCGAAGAATACCTAAAGGATTTCAACGTCATCTTCCTGATCGGCGGGTCCCCTCGCGCCAGGGGATTTGCCGAAGCGCAGAGGGCCGGTCACGGCACGATACTGATCGACCTTTCCGGCGAAAAGGACTCCCGGGACGCCTGCGGTGAATTCGTGCCTCCGGCCGAGACCCACCTGATCTCGTCGCTTCTCAGGGCTGCGGGCAGGGAGCGCCTGAAAAGCTTTTCATGGTGTATATTCCTTTCCGCTTCGGCCTTTGGGGAAGCCGGGATCAAGGAGCTTTTCAACCAGACCTCTTCCATCCTCAATTTCAAGAAACCTGAATCGTCCGTCTTCAAGGAACAGCTGGCATTCAACATCCTCGCGAGAAAACCAGTGGATGGAGGAGGCACGGAAGAGGCCGCCCGCATGCTCAGCGGATTCGACGGCCCCCTTTCGAGGACCGTAGTTCAGGTCCCCGTTTTCCACGGCTCGTCGGTGTCTTTCATGATGGAAATAAGCGGCGACTGCGAAAAGACCGTGAAAGACATCGTCAGCTCGCTAGGCAATGACCCCGCCTTCACCCGCCTCAAAGACCTATCGGACTTTTACGCTCCGGAGCAACGCTCTGACATCCAGTTCTACCTCGAATGCGTGGGGAGCGAAAGGATCTGGGGATGGGCCAGGTTCGACCCGTTCAGGTCACAAGCGGAAATGGCCCTAAAAAAGATGACATCCTGCCTGAAGAACATGGAACGCGCCGGGAAGGGATGATACTATCGGTCATGCCCGGCTGTCTTCCAGGATGTCTACTTCGTCAATGTTCTCGGACAGATAAACCTCCGGGAACTGCTGGAAGATCCTCAGGCAGGTGAGGCTGCAGAAACGGAGTTTCTTCTCGCCCTGCGAAAAATCTATAGCGCCGGGGGCCTCTCTCGAGTTTTCGCCGCATACCGGGCATTTGTCCGCCATACTATCCTCTCGTTGGAAACATTGCAAAATCCGTGCCTGTTCCCTTTCGCAATGTTTATCAGGAGTTATCCCGATGCGAAGCGTCAGCCGTTCCCGTTAACCTTCGAATGTCCGTAACTTTTAGTAACACTGCTGATATCCACGGGATCCCCCTGCAACAAGAAAAAGAGAGCGGCGCCGGTCTCCCTCGCGGCCGCAATCATCTTGATAGGGGGAAAAGCCGTGGTAGGTTTCTAAACATGCAGCCTCGGGTATCATTTCGGAACCGGGACATCCGGCGCTGGACCTTCCGGCAACGATTCAAACCCTGTTCGCGGTAAAGGAGGCTGCCAAGCCACTCGAACCGGAACACCCCAACGGGCACTAAAAGATCGAAAACTAGTCACGCTCTTCAAAACGCTCTTCCTGGTCTTCACCTGCATCTGGATAATCAAGGAAGCGATCAAGAGGCCCGGCAGATTCGCCGCCAATTATTGTCAATTTCTGGTCATATTTTGTCGTGGTCCGGCGATTGTCATCAACTTCTAGCGGCCCAGATTTCTGAAGCCCCGCTGGAGAGAAACGTCCGCCACTCAGGCTGCAATGTTTTACCTCCTCTCAGACAATGAAGCTCCGCCGTGGTAATTTCCGGTCCGGGTTGCAGTCCTTTTGGATTCTACGGAGCAGACTGCTTCGCCTCGCTTGAGGACCTTCTCTCGTCCCATAGGATTCCGGGAAGCTCGGGGCCATATCCTCGGAAAGTGCCGTGCAGTTTCTCGAAGGAATCTTCCGCGCACACGGCATCAAGGTTCGGGAGGCCAGAAACGAGCAACGTGTGAAGACGAAGGAACGGTTTGTCCCGCCAGGCAAGGCTCGGCTCGTCGATCGACGAATTTTTCCTTCCCGGAACGCTTTTCGCTTGAGGATCCGATGGTCCGCACTCCTTTCCGGAACGCCGCCCTGTCGCTTCGCCCTGCCAAAAGCCGAGCGATCGCCCGTGCGGTGCCGCTTGACCATTTTGAAAAATAAAGGTAATTTATTATGGTTGCGGGGCGATGCCCCAATTTGGTGAGTATAGCTCAGCTGGTAGAGCTCCGGACTGTGGATCCGGCCGTCGCGGGTTCGATCCCCGTTACTCACCCCACCCTCTCTTGCGCCCGTAGCTCAGCTGGATAGAGCGTCGGCCTCCGGAGCCGAAGGTCGTGAGTTCGACTCTCGCCGGGCGCACCACCTGCCCCTCCCAACGGTATTGGTTCCCGCCGCCGGATGTGCTAAATTATAGTGCTTGACAAAGGAGGGGAAAGTGAACAACAGGAAGGAAAATTTCTATAAAGCGTACCGGGAGATCCACAACCTCATGGAAGCCCAGCAGGTCCTCGAATGGGACCAGCAGGTGATGATGCCCGTCAAGGGCAACGACCAGAGGGCCGGCTCCCTGTCCGTCCTCGCCAAGATCGCCCACGAAAAAATGACCTCGCCTTCAATGGAAGAAGTGATCCGTGAGTTCGAATCCGGGGCGGATGACGATTGGGACAGGGCCAACCTCCGCGAAGCGAAAAGGTTCTTCGACCGCCAGAGAAAAATACCGTCGGCGCTCATCGCCGAAAAGAGCAGGGCCTGCGCGATGGCGCAGTCAGCCTGGGAAAAAGCGAAGCCGGCCTCGGATTTCCAGGCATTTCTCCCAAGCCTGGATAGGGTGATATCGATAACCAGGGAGATCGCGGCCCTTGGGAATCCCGAGGAGCCGTACGATTTTCTTCTCGACGATTACGAGCTGGGAATGACCGTCAGGGAACTCGACCCCCTGTTCGAGAGCCTCAAGCAAAGAATCAGGGAAATGGTGAAAAAATACTCCCGCACCGGCTCGGACGCGGACAAGGTGCTCGGGGGGACCGTCCCCCGCGACATCCAGGAAAAGATCGGGCGGTTCTTCCTGGCCGAGATGGGTTTGGACATGGAAGCGGGGAGGCTTGACGTCTCCGCGCATCCTTTCACTTCGGGAACGATGAACGACGTGAGACTGACCACCAGATACAGGGAAGACTTTCTTCCGACTTCGCTCTTCGGGGTCCTTCACGAAGGCGGCCACGCGCTTTACGAGCAGGGCCTCGATCCGGAGCATTTCAGGGACCCTGCCGGACAGGCGTGCTCGCTCGGGATCCACGAATCACAATCCCGTTTTTGGGAGAACCTGATCGGAAGGTCGAGGGCGTTCTGGGGGAAATACCACCCAATGATCCTTTCCGAGACGGGAGGAGCATTCGCGGGGACTACGGCGGAGGACTTCTACCGGGCGGTCAATTCGGTGAGAGCTTCATTCATAAGGGTCGAAGCCGACGAGGTGACTTACAACCTCCACATCATACTTCGTTACGAGATCGAAAAGGGTCTCATCCGCGGAGAGATCAGGACGGCGGACCTGCCCGAGATATGGAACGCGAAGTTCTCGGACCTTTTCGGGATCGAGCCTCCTTCCCACAATCTTGGAGTTATGCAGGACGTCCACTGGTCTGTCGGTCTGATAGGCTACTTCCCGACATATTCGCTGGGCAACCTTTATTCGGCGCAGATCGCAAGAGCCATGCAAAAGGAGCTTGGCGGCCTGGACGAGCTGATCTCGGCCGGCAGGCTGACGGAAGTGAAGAACTACATGAGGGAAAAGGTCCACCGTCACGGAAAACTGTTCCCTCCGAGGGACCTCATCAGGATGATAACCGGCAGCCCGCCATCCGCGGAGCCGTTCCTCGAATACCTCTCGTGCAAGTACGACCCCCTGTTCGCATAGGAAGGAGAGCGCCTTGACAGAAAAAACCGTCATTATCGGATCGGGCCCCGCCGGGCTGACTTCGGCGATCTACCTGTCGCGGGCCTCCCTGGCACCTGTATGTTTCGAAGGATTCATAGACGGGGGAGTCGCCGGGGGACAGCTCATGACCACTACGGAGATCGAGAATTTCCCCGGTTTCCCGGAGGGGATTGACGGGCCCGAGCTGATGTCGCGGATGAGGAAACAGGCGGAGAAGTTCGGCACGAGGCTGATCTCGGAGGACATCACCGGGATAGACCTTTCAGTCCGCCCCTTCGTGATCCGGGGAAGCGCTACCAGCGTTGAAGCTCACAGCGTCGTTATCGCCACGGGCGCAACGGCCAAAAAACTCGGCCTCCCGTCAGAACCGAAGCTCTGGAACAGGGGGATATCCGCTTGCGCGGTCTGCGACGGAGGCCTGCCCGTCTTCAGGAACCAGAAGCTGGTGGTCGTGGGGGGAGGCGACACGGCCATGGAAGAGGCGATGTATCTCACCCATTTCGCCTCGGAGGTTTTCCTCGTGCACAGAAGAGACGCCTTCAGGGCGTCGAAAGCCATGCAGGAGAGAGTGCTTCAAAGTCCCAAGATAAGGGTCGTCTGGAACAGCGTCCTCGAAGACGCGGAGGGCGACAGTTCGCTTCAGGGCGTCATCGTCAGGAACGTCGCTACCGGAGAAAGGACCAGGCTCGAAGCAAGGGGGCTTTTCTACGCTATAGGGCATCAGCCGAATACTGGGTTCCTGAAAGGCCTGGTGGAAATGGATGACGAAGGTTACGTCGTGACCGCGCCCGGTTCCACGAGAACGAGCGTGGACGGGCTCTTCGCGGCGGGCGACGTCCAGGACAGGCATTTCAGGCAGGCCGTCACGGCGGCGGGCTCGGGATGCATGGCAGCCCTTGAATGCGAAAGATGGCTTTGCGAAAAAGGCTTATAATGGCCGCGGGAGGATAAAATGAAAAACTCCGCTTTTTGCCTCGTCTGCATTTTTCTCTTTGTCCCTCTGTTCGCCGGAATAGGGGGTGACCCCGCCATGCAGGGCAGGATAACTTCCATTGAAAAAAAGGACCAGATCACCACAGCCACCGTCAGGATGGAGTCATCATCCATCACGAAAGATCCTTCCAGCAAGGTGAAACCGGGAATGTCGGTGAGGCTGATCTATTCGGTCGGGACTGCGCAGTTCCGCCCCGGGATAGGAAGGGTCCTCACGATACAAGAGAACGGCAACGTGTTGGTGGCGATCGACAACAGCCTTCTTGAGAAGAAGATCCCGGTCCCAAACTCGAACGAGCCCGTCACCGTGAGCGAACTGTTCCATGTGGGAGCCGAGGTCTCAATCTCGAACGAAGCTCTTTGATCCAGATTCCTGAGGGAACGTGTTTTCAGGTCATTCGTCAGGCAATTTCTCAGGATAGGTGAAGCTTGTCGGCAGGTCTATCACCCCGTCCCTCTTTTTGGTCCCGAAAGGCGTGTCGAAACTGATAGTCCTTCTGCCGTCTTTCTCCTTCGCGCGCGCCCGCACCCGGGGGCATCCGAGCAGGCCTTCTTCAGGGAAACTTTTTCCCGACATTACCCATCTGGTGAATTCAAAGGAGAACGCAAGTTTTTGAAGCCTGTATCTCATATCCTCTATCCGGAATTCCCCGCCGTTGGTCATCCAGACGCTCTTTCTCATATTCCCCGTCCTGACCGGTGATATCTTCTCGCACGAGAGGAAATCCAGCGAATCAAGATAGTCCCTGTGCCTGGCCTTTATCTCCCTCATGAGGGAATACCTGTACCACAGTCTTCCGTAAGTCCTCCAGACGATCAATTCCCTGCGATGGATCCTGTAATGATGGATCTTCTCCATCTTTCTGGTTCCCCGGATAAGCCGTTCCATGCGCGTCAATATGGTCCCCCGGAGGGATTCCTCGTACGGCGATATTTCGGGAGGCATGATCCCCGGATGTTTTCCGCCTATCTTCCTGGCCACGCCTGCGTAGGTTTGTCCCAGGGAAACCGCCGTCAGCCAGCAGTTCTGCGTCCTTTCTCCGAGGAGGCTGAGGCTCAGCCTGTTCAGCGCCTCGGCGAAAAGTGCCGAATCCTGGATCCTTCCCTCTCCGGCGGCCCTCAACGATTCCGCCGCCAGCCATTCCCCTATCCTGCTTACTTTGAGCTGGTCGATCTCGCCCGTGTCGTCCCCTGTCCACACCGGATCGGTGCCCGCAAGCAATGCTCCCCTTATGGCAAGGGCGTTGTCCTCCATGAGCCGCATATACTCCATCAGCCTCTCCTCGGGCGGCTCGACCCTGTCGTCCGGAGTCTCAAGGATCGATTCCAGGAACTGGTGGGTCAGGCTCGAAAAGCTGTCCAGCCCCCCTCCCTTTTCAACAGGTTCCATGCTCCTGAGAGTGAATCCTGATCTCCTGACGGCGTGCTCCAGCGCCATGGTCGAACTAATGTCCGAACGCCTTGCGCTTCCGCCGGATGCCGCATTAAAACCTGCCAGGTCACCCTCGTACTGCCTTTCCATCAAAGAAAGTGCGGCCGCGAGCCCGAGATCCAACAGAAAATAGACCAGGACATAGAATATCGCCGCCGAGGCGCAGATCTTTATAAACAAAAACAGCCGCCAGAACTTTTGCTTCCCCATCAGCCGCAGTTTCCGATTTCGTGAGTCCGGCAACTTCCAGGATCATGGGATAAAAAAATCTCGCCGAAGACCCGCGAACATAAAAACTGCGCCTCGGCGAGGCGCTCTTCTTTCAGGGTCATCCGGTCCTCCAGAAAAATATCAAGCGGAGGTTCTTTCAAGTATCTTTTCTATTTTCTCTGTAAGCCTGTTGTACTGGAAGGGTTTTGAAATATAATCGATCGCGCCTTTCTGAAACCCCATCATCTTATCCCTCAGGTCGGTCCTGACGGAAAAGATCGCGACGGGGACAGTTCTAGTCTCGTCCTGCCCCTTCAGCAGCGAGAGCACTTCCCAGCCGTCCATTCTCGGCATGTTGATGTCGAGAAGTATGAGGTCCGGATGAAGGCCCTTGGCGACCTGGATTCCATTCTCTCCGGACTGGGCTTTGGCGACAATGTAGCCGGAGTTCGACAGGATGGCATCCACAATGTCCAGTAGGTCTGGGTTATCATCAATAACCAGGACTACCTTTTTCCTGAACATTTCACACCTCTCTCTCGATAATTAAAATATGCTCTGATGGACTATTTGTCAAGTCAAAGAATGTGCACACCTGGCGAAGAGCGTCTTCGGATTAATTCATGCGGGTCGCGGTTTCTCATCCTCGTTTTGGTGGGATAAAAAATGGAGCGGGAAACGGGATTCGAACCCCCTCCGTCGCGGCTCGCCACTCCTGCAAGGGCAACCTTCCGGTTTCCCTTGCAAGATCCCTTCCCGACTTCGAAGATGCACTTACCACGGGGGAAGCTTCTTCCCCCGTTAACCCCCTTCGGTCGCGGTTTCTCATCCTCGTTTTGGTGGGATAAAAAATGGAGCGGGAAACGGGATTCGAACCCCCTCCGTCGCGGCTCGCCACTCCTGCAAGGGCAACCTTCCGGTTTCCCTTGCAAGATCCCTTCCCGACTTCGAAGATGCACTTACCACGGGGGAAGCTTCTTCCCCCGTTAACCCCCTTCGGTCGCGGTTTCTCATCCTCGTTTTGGTGGGATAAAAAATGGAGCGGGAAACGGGATTCGAACCCGCGACCCCAACCTTGGCAAGGTTGTGCTCTACCAGCTGAGCTATTCCCGCTCAAAAATGGGTATATTAGCAGATGAGACCGAAAAGGTCAAGGATATAACCCGCGTCCTGGATCAACATGCCGTTGGTGCATTTTGCCGCCGACTTCTGTAAAATGGATTCATGGGCGCAGTTCCTTTTCTTGAAGTCAGGGAAGTCAGCAGGTCCTACGGACGTGCGTCAGCACTTGAGAAAGTGAGCTTTTTCGCGGAAAAAGGGCGGAACACGCTCGTTCTGGGACCCAACGGCGCGGGCAAATCAACTCTCTTGAGGATACTCGCTCTTCTTACAAGGCCATCATCGGGCATTATCCTTTGGGAGGGGGAACCGGTTTGCGCCAAAAAAAGGGGAGAGTTTCGGACTCGCCTCGGATACCTTTCCCATCAGCTTTTTTTATACAACCATCTGTCCGCGGAGGAGAACCTCGAGTTTTTCGCGGCTCTTTACGACATACCGGCGCGGGAGCAAAAGATCGTCGGGCTCATGGAGCAGTTCGGCCTTGCTTCCCACCGTTCAAAACTGGCCGGGGAATTGTCCAGGGGAATGCAGCAGAGGCTTTCCCTCGCCAGGCTGTTCCTTTCCGACCCCGAACTACTGATACTCGATGAACCTTTCACAGGCCTTGACGAGGAAAGTTCGGAAGCGCTCCGCTCTTTCCTGCTCTCTCTCAGGCGGTTCAACAAGGCAGTTCTCCTTGTAACCCACGAGGTCCGGGAAGCGCGCGAGATTGCAGACGATCTCCTCATCCTGGACAGGGGCAGGACCCGCTATTTCGGTGAAGCCCCGCCCTCCGGCAAGATCATGGATCTCTATCATGAAAAAACAGAAGGCTCCCCGCCGTGAGGCTTCTCCGGTCCGCCTTGATTGTCTTCGGGAAGGAAATCCGCGAGGAGGCGCGCCGTAAGGAGAGCTTTCTCGCGTCTTTCTTTTTCTCGTTCATTTCCATCGTTCTCTTCCATTTTTCTCTCGACCTCACCGGCGCGGACCTCTCGAGGGAAGGGTCCGGGCTTCTCTGGCTGATAATCCTTTTTGCCGGAAGCCTTTTCACCGGGAACAGCTTCAGGAAGGAGGAGGAGAACGGAACGTTCCAAGCTCTTCTCCTGGCGGTTTCGGACTCCGGTGCCATCTTCCTGGGAAAATACCTTGCCAACCTTGCTTTCATGACCTCGCTGGGCTTTTTCCTGCTGTTTCTTTCCGGAGCGCTGCTCAACATGCCAGTATGGAACGCGCTCCTGCCTCTCGCCTTCGTTTTCACGCTCGTTAACGCGGGTTATTCTTCGCTGGCCACGATGATCTCTGCGCTCCTATCGAAGGAAAAGGGCTCCGCTCTTCTTTACCCGTTGGTCCTTTATCCTCTGCTCGTCCCTCTTTTCATGGCCGCGGCTGCGCTGACCGGCACTGCCATGGCTTCAGGGCCTCTTCTGGGAAGCCCCTGGTTGCGGCTTCTTGTTCTCTTTGATATTCTTTTTTTTGTCGCATGCATGCTGTTGTTCGAATATGCCGCGGAGGAATAGGTTTGGCTGAAAAGATAAGGAAGTGCGCGGTTGCCGCCACTTTATCCGCAGCGCTCCTTAACGCGGCGGCGCTCGCGGCGGTTTTTTTCTACGCCCCGGTTGAAGCAAGCATGGGTGAAGCCCAGAAGATATTCTACTATCACGTTCCGTGCGCGATCGCCGCTTACGGGCTCCTTCTTCTTTCTTTCGTTATGAGCATCGCCTTCCTTTCGACGGGACAGAAGGAATACGACGAGTGGGCTTTTTCCGGAGTTGAGACCGGCATGGTCATGATCGCCTGCGTCCTGGTTTCAGGCGCAACCTGGGGGCGTTCCGCCTGGGGCAAGTGGTGGGTTTGGGAGCCCAGGCTGACCTCTTTCCTGATCCTCTTCATGACATACCTCTCATACCTCCTGATCAGGGCTCTGGGAACCGGGGATCCGAGGACGCCGAAGATCTCGGCGGTCGTGTCCATAGTGGCTTTTCTGAACGTGCCGCTGGTGAACCGCGCGATCGCATGGTGGGGATCGGCGGTCCACCCCGCGCGGATCGGGCTGGAACCCCCGATGAAACACACCCTGCTGCTCTCGTCGTTCGCTGTGGCGCTCATGGCCGCATCCCTTTTGCTCTGGAGGGTCTTCTCGGCACGGAAAGCCGAAGGGACTGAGGAAGGAAATCCATGATATCCCTCTTGCTCGACGCCGCGAGGGACAGCTCTTTTTACTTTCATTCGGCGTATTCCTCGATCGGGATTATAATAACGGTTTACTCCTTCATTCTTTACTTGAAGGCTCGAAAAATAAGGGGAGGTAAGAATGGCTAGCAAGATGATCGTGCTGCTCAGCGACTTCGGTTACAGGGACCCGTGGGTCGGTTCTTTGAAATCGGCCCTCCTGAGCCAGAATCCGGAAGCCCCGATAATAGACATGTGCCACGGACTGCCGCCCCACGACATAATGACCGCCGGGTTCACGCTCATGAGAGGTTACAGGGACTTTCCCGTCTACACGGTCTTCATGGCGCTCGTGGATCCCAGCGTGGGAGGTCCCAGAAGGCCGATACTCGTTGTGACGGAAGACTATTATTTCATAGGCCCCGACAATGGAATCTTCTCGTTCATCTATTCTGCCGAGAATGTGAGGCAGGTCTACCATATAACCTCAAGCCATTACTTCCGCCAGCCTGTGAGCCAGACCTTTCACGGCAGGGACGTTTTCGCCCCCGTTGCCGCGTGGCTCGCTTCGGGAATCGAACCCTACAAGTTCGGAGATCCCATCGAGGATTACACCAAGATACCCATCCCCGCCGAGGAGATCGAGGGGGAAACCATAAAAGGCGCGGCGATAGGAGCGGACAACTTCGGCAACATCCTTACCAACATCAAGCTGGGGACGATCCAGGATTTCGCGGCGAGACTGAAGGTCAACAGGTTCGCGGTTTCGATCCTGGGACGCGAGGTTCCGCTGGTCGGCGGCGGATACGCGCAGAAGCTCCCTCTTTTCGCGCTCCTCAACTCCGCGAACCTCATAGAGATAGCATCCGCATCCAATCCAGCCGTGGAAGCCCTTGGGATAAAGTCCTTTCCACTGGAGTTGAACATCCTGCCACTCAGATAGAAACGCGGAGCCGTGGATCCGCAGGCCCTTTATCCGGCCTTGGCTGTCCGTGGCCGTTCCTCCCCCTTATTTTCGTCAACTGTTCAGCCGAAATATGATAAAATCACTTTTTACCCTGAAAGGAGGCGCTGCCTTGAGGAAAATACCGCCCGGCCGCATTGTCATCATGATCCTCCTGGCGGCTGCCTTGGCATCGCTTTTCTTCTTGCTCGGCCTAAACTGCGAAAAGGCGTACCTGATCCCCCTGCTTGTTTTCGCCTACTTCCTGGCGACCTATTTCGACGTTTCCCTTCCCGGCCTCGGACATGTCAGCAGCGATCACATAGTCGCCTTCCCGGCCGTCCTCTTCATCGGGAACCCCTTTCTCGCGGGCCTGCTGAACGGCTTCGGATACCTCCTTGAAAGAGCTTTCAGGTTCGGGTTCAGGGGATTGGAGGCGAAGCACTGGCTCTCTTTCCTGGCGATTTCCGTAAACACTGCTGTCACGACCCTTCTCTTCCAGGCCACAGGAGCCTTTACCGCCGGATCCTCCCTGACCAAGAGCTGCCTGGTCCTGCTTATATCGCTTTTCGTTTTCGCCCTCCTCGGATTCCTCATCCTTCTTTTGGACAGGATCGTCACCGGAACCGATTTTTCCATCAGGCAGTGGATGAGCTACCTGTTCAAGTACCTTCTATTCCTGTTCATTTCCTCGCCGTTCCTTGCGATCTTTCTCCTCGCGATATCCGAAAACCACATTCCGTTCCTGATACTGAGCTTCTTTCCTCTCATATCGACGATCTGGAGCCTGAGGGTCAACTTCAAGCTTGTCGAGAAGAACAGTTCCCTCATAAGATCCACGCAGAAGCAGGAGTTCCTGCAGCAGATAATGACCGTCGAGGCCGGATCGCTCGAGGACCGGAACTTTCTCAAGAACTTCCTGACCGGTCTCAAGGATTTCGTCAAATGGGACAGGGATATCCTGTATCTTGCGTCTTTGGAGATGGAAAGGGAGCCGATAATCTTTTCCACCGGGGAATTCCCTCCGGACCCTCACGGCGTCATAGGAACGCTCGAGGAGATCCTTCAGGCCAACCCTCCTCTCAAGGAGCCCGTATGCAGGTCCGGCGAAACTCTCGCTCCAATGCTCGACGCCCGCTCGAAATCCCAGATCATAATGCCCCTGTCGACCGATGAGATCTCGTTCGGGATTCTCGTGCTCGAGAGGGTGTCCGACCAGCCTTTCGATTCCGCGGAAGTGCAGTTCTGCCAGTCGGCGCTTTCCCAGGTCGCGCGGCACATCCAGGACAAGATATTGAAGGGCCAGCTCATGACCACCAACCAGACCCTTCTGAAACAGACGCATTACCTTTCGGAGATACTCAAGATATCGAACCTGCTCAAGATTCACCTGAGCTCCCAGGAGATCCTGGAAGAGGTCGCCGACGGTATCTCCCAGAGCCTCGGGTTCAGAACGGTGCTCATCAGCCTTTACAAGCAGGACGAGAAATGCTTCGAAAGGATCGCCCAGGCGGGCCTGGACGACAGGTGGAATGAGATCTCGGAAAAGAAGCCTCCCGAACAGAACATCCTCCGGCACTTCAGGGAGGAGTTTCGGATCGGAAACTGCTATCTGGTGAGGAACGTCACTCCTACGACAACGACCATCATGCCGAAAATGGATGATCCTTCCGGCGCGTCTCCCGACGACTGGGCTCCCGATGACGCCCTCTTCGTCCCGCTCCTGACAAGCAACAACAACCTACTCGGCGTCATCTCCGTTGATGAGCCGCGGGACGGAAAGATACCTTCTCTGGAAACGCTGAACGCTCTCGAGATCCTCGCCAACCAGGCGGTCCACGCCTTCGAAAGCGCTGCGATCCACGCGGTCGCCAGGCACGACGCCGTGATGGACGGTCTCACCAATCTGTACAACCACAGGCATTTCCAGGAATCGCTCTCCAGGGTGCTCAGGCAGGCTTCCGTTTCCAACCAGACATTCTCGATCCTCATGATGGACCTGGACAATTTCAAGGAGACGAACGACACTTTCGGCCACCTCGCGGGAGACGCGGTTCTGAGGTCCATCGGGCAAACCCTGCTGGAGGTGACCAGGAAGGACGACGTGGCGGCAAGGTACGGGGGTGAGGAATTCGCGGTCCTCCTGAACGGGCTCGACTCGCATCAGGCCAGGATGGTGGCGGAAAGAATAAGGTCCCTTGTCGAGAAGAAGCCGGTGTACGACGAAAGCATCACGCAGCCGGTGAAGATCACCGTATCGATCGGCATCGCGACATTCCCCAAGCACTCGAGGAACCACAAGGAACTCCTGAACATCGCCGACCTCGCGCTTTACCGTGCCAAGCAGGCGGGCAAGAACCGCATCGCGGAAGGACCGTGATGGCCATCCCGGAGACCGCCGGCAGGTACAGAATAATCAGGCTGATCGGAAAGGGCGCCATGGGAAGGGTATACCTCGCCAGGGATCCCAGGATAGACAGGCATGTCGCGCTCAAGACCATCTGCGACGACGCGGGGTTGAGCCCGGAAGAACACCAGTCGCACATATCGAGGATAATCTCGGAAGCAAAAGCCGCGGGGAAGCTTCTTCATCCCAACATCGTTACGGTGTTCGACGTTTTCGAGGACGAAGGTTCGACGTACATCGCGATGGAATACCTCGAGGGCACCACCCTGGACAAGTTCTGTTCTCCCGGCAGCAAGCTCCCCACCGAGAAGCTGCTGGACATAATTTCCCAGGCTCTGTCAGCCCTCGATTACGCCCACAAGCAGGGCGTAGTGCACCGCGACATCAAGCCCTCCAACATAATGATCCTGGAAGACGGAACGGCGAAGATCACCGACTTCGGTCTTGCCAGAAGCCTCGACGCGCCGCTTTCCCGGGACGGCTTCCTGGTGGGGACCCCTCACTACATGTCCCCCGAACAGGTGGACGGAAAGCCGGCGGACGGGAGGTCGGACCTGTTCTCCCTGGGAGTCGTGTTATATGAGCTTGCAGCGGGGATAAGGCCCTTTGAAGGAGATACGATATCGACCATACTCAAGAAGATCCTCTTCGAAGACCCTCCCTTTCCCGTGGAACCCACGCCGTCGATCCCGCCACGCCTTTTCGCGATAATCATGAAGGCTCTCGCGAAAAAACCCGAGGATAGGTTCCAGACCGCCGCGGAGTTTCAGAGAGCCGTAATGGACCAGGAAGCTTTCAGGACGGCGGTGCGCCTGAAGCGGCCGCAGGACCTGCTCCCACCTCCGCCGAAACCCGTCGAGAAGCGGGAAAAATATTCCGTGGACTGGAAGGTTGTCGCCATAGCCGGCGCCTCGGGAGGGATATTCACGCTGATGCTTCTTTTCGGGATACAGTATTTCCTGTCTGCCGACAACGCCCCGTTCGCCCTCGGCAAACCTCGCGGCGAGGAGGTCCTTCCGAAGCCCCTGGAAGTCAGGACCGAACCGCCGGGGGCCGCCCTGTTCCTCGACGGGAAACGGGTCCAGATCCCCATACTTTCCGAGAACGACAGGAGAAAACACAAATTGGTGGCGAGGAAGGGGTGCCTGAGCGGGGAGACCGAAATATCTTCCCGAACTCCCGAGCCGGTCGTCCTCAAGCTCGCGCCGGGTCCTTTCCAGTTCAGGATCGATTCCGAGCCCCGGGGCGCCATGGTCTTCGTGGACGGAGAGGAGACGGGATTCCTGACCCCCGCCCTTCTTCCGAGGGCCGACTGTTCGGCATTCGTCGTAATGCTGAAGATGGAAGGGTTCTCGGATCTTTCCAGGGAGATCGATCCTTACTCCGTCGAAAGCCTCCAGGCCCCCATGTCCCAGAAAGCCCTGGAAGGGAAGATCAAGCTGCATTCCCCCGACTCCTCACTCAAGTTCTTCGAGGAGGGAAAGCTCATAGGAAGGCCGGGCGATCTTGCGACTCTTCCGGAAGGACGGCATACGATAAGTATAGTTAACGAACATGTCCTCGGGAAGAGAGAGGTTTCGGTGAACATAACGCCCGGAGAAACCACCGAACTTTCGGCGGAACCTTTCAGGACGGGGAGCGTATTCCTCGTCGGAAGGCCCGAGGAGGACGGCACCGTGACAATCGACGGGAGGCCGTTCGGCGACCTTCCCCTGACCGGAGAAAAAAAACTGGCCGTGGGAAAACACGAAGTCGTGGTCACAAGCTCGAAAGGAAGGAGAGTCCGTTTTGACTGGAAGGTTCGTGAAGGAGAACAGAAAAAAGTTGTCGATTTCGCCAGGAAAAAAGTTTCGGACATTTAGCTTTCTGCTCGTTCTTATGGCTTCTCTCGGACTGGCCGCCCAGCTAACATTTCCTCCGTCTCCCGGAGAAAAGCCGGACGACGCCCGGCTTCTGGCCACTGCCCGGAGATCACTTTTCGGCGGCGACCCAGGAGCAGCGTACAAACACCTTCTCCTCTCCGAATCCGGCATGGCCGGCGATGAGGAATGGAGGGAGCTTCTCTTCCTGACGCTGATCGGCCTGGGAAAGCCGCTGGACGCCTCGGCTTTCGTGCTGGGACAGAAGAACGCCTCCGGAAGGGACAGGATGCGGTCGGAACTTCTTCTGAAGAGGGAAGGGCCCGCCAGAGAACCTGCCCGTTTCCTCCCGGAAACGCAGGTTTTCCGTGTCCCGAAGGAAGTTGCAAGAAAGGCAGTGTCCATGGCCGCCGCTGGCGGCTCCGTGTTCGTTCTCACCCCGGAAGCCTTTTACACCTATCCCCTTGACGGTTCCCCCCAGGCTTTCCGGACGATCGCCGGAGGAAAGGAGATCCTTGACGGGAAGGGGGAGCCGCTGGTCCTCACATCCAGTTCCATCGTATCTGTTTCGGGGACGACCCAGCTGCCTCTGAGGATCAACGACGCGGCGAGTTTTGCACGGGCCCCGGGCGGGGGCCTTTACATCCTGGATTCCGCCGGGAAAGTGTTCCTTCTGGACGACGGGGGCAAGATCATCGAGGAAAGACAGATTCTCATCAGGAAACCGTCGAAGATAAGGACCGACGAGCTTGGGAGGGTTTTCATACTCTCCGATTCCGGGGACGACATCTCCATATACAGTTCGGGGTTCGACCCCCTGTTCGTCCTGGATCCCGCAGCCTCCGGCGCCCCTGTAGGCCGCGTGTCGGACTTCCGGCCCGATTTCGCCGGCAACATCATCATCCTTGAAAAAGGCTCGAAAGAACTATCCTTTTTCAATTTCTCCAAGCGATTCCTCGGTTCCAGCAGCGACAAGGCTTTTCAGGCCGACCTGTTCTCGTGGGACGGCGGAGGTTCGCTGACGGTCCTGGACAGGAAGAAAAGCTCCGTGATGAAGGTGTCGCTATGAAAAAGATCCTCGCGCTGCTCCTCTTGACAGCCCTGCCAGCACCGGCCCAGGTCATAATGGAGGAGGTCGGCACTCTCTCAGAGCAGTTGGATAAGGCAGGCGACCAGTTCCGCAGTTACAAGTTCGAAAAGAGCGTTCAGACTCTCAGCACTCTCATATCTACTCTCGACGATTGGGAAAAGAACGGAAGCCTCCAGGAGAGCGACGAAGCGGTGTATAAAAAGGCGCTGGAGATCAGGGCGGTGTCGTACTTCCACCTCGGAAGGGAGCAGAACGCCAGAGAGGATTTCAGCCGGCTGGTAAAGCTCGACCCCGACGTCAGCCCCGAGATCACGTCGTCCAGCAAGATCCTCCGGTTCTTCAACACTGTGCGCGACTCGATGGCGGGAAGCCTCGTACTTACAGTCACCCCGCATGACGCCGAGATCACCATAGACGGAAAAGCTTTCGCGGGCAGCAGGACAATAAGGCTTCTGGAAGGCCTTCACATCCTGAAAGCTTCCGCCATGGGCCACAACTCCTTCACAAGGGAGATCCTCGTCGCCGCAGGCAAGTCGGTTGAGGAATCGATTTCCCTTAAACCCAACGCGAGGAAGGTTTTCTTCTTCATCCGCCCCCAGGGCGCCAAGCTTTTCGTCGACGGGCGCCTCGCTGGAAGCGCCGACGTCGCTGCTTCTGAAAAGCCAGAATGGTCTCAGTACATATCGGGTACCGGGAACGACCCTGGCGAGTTCTTCGCGATAGAGGCTCTCTACCTTCCTCCGGGCGACCACAGGATAGAAATCTCCGCGCCGTGCCACGCCACGCGCAAGTTCACCATTCCAGTCTCTCTGGATGCGGTCGAGAACAAACCGGGGTACATCAAGCCGCTGGAGCTTCAAATGGAAACACTGACGCTCATGGTAGATTCCCATCCCCGCAGTGCTGTGGTCGAAATAGACGGAACCAAGTACGGCAGCACTCCGGTCGAGATCAGGGACTTCTGCTCGGGAAGCCACACGGTGCGGGTCTTCAAGGAAGGCCAGGGAGAATACAGCCAGAAACTCGAACTGCGGGGAGTGCGGTCATACCGCCTCAACGCGAAGCTACGCCCGACACTGTTGTGGCTCGGTTCGTCTATGGACCAGGAGGTCTCCCGGGAAGCGGGATCTCTGTTCCAGGAATCCATGAGTTCGGCTCTTTCGAACATAGAGTCTTTCAATCTGGTCCTTTCGAAAGAAGAGAACCCTTTTCTCTCCGACACTTTTTTCACCAGGGGTGTATCCGCCGCTGAGCAGGAATCCGCCGTGAAGCAGCTCTGTTCAAAATACCGCTGCGAGGGGCTGCTCGTCTCCAAGCTTTCGTCGGAAGGGGAGAACGTGGTGGCCTCGCTGCGCCTTTACGTCCCCGGCATTTCCGGTTTCGACGAAACAACGGCGCTCCTTCTCGACGCGAGAGAACCGTCTTTTCTCGTGAAAAAATTCGACCCCGCGAAAGACGTCGCTCTCTCCGGGCCTCTTTTTTTCTCCGACGGGGGTGAAGGAGTCGTCGTCCTCAGGGCGGGAGGTTGCTGGAACGGGATCGCTCCGGGAGACAGGATAACCTCGATCGAAGGAGAAGCACAAAAGACCCCAGTGGAAGCCGCCAAATGGTTTACCGGTTCCGGAAAGAAGCTTGCCGTCGTTTATTCGAGGGGCCCCGAAGTCAGGTCCGCAGAGATCCTCGACGCGCAGCCTGTTTTCTTTTGCGACGGCGACGGGGCGGGAAGCAGGAAGCAGTGGCTCCGGTTCAACCAGGAGGTCATCTCGTCGGAGGAAGAGTTTCCCCTGGCCGCCGCGAAGCTGAGCCTGGCTTCGGTGGAGATAGGTCTCGGAAGACCGCTGGTAGCACTCGACATCCTCGACGGCCTGCAGTTGGCCGAGCAAAGCGCGTGTCTCGTCCCCACTCGAAAATACCTGAGGGCGGTAGCCCTCTTCCACCTCGGCAGGCTCGACGAGGCGAAGGAAGAACTCGCCGCGCTGAAGGCCTTGCCGGAAGGAACTCGGCTGGGCTCTGACGGGAAGGTCCTCCTCCTACCCCTCGTCGAAGACCTTCTGAAGATGACCGGCGACGGAGAAAGGAGGTGACCGCATGAGCGAAAAGCCAGCTATCCCAAGGCTTACATCACTCAGCCACGGAGCCGGCTGAGCCTGCAAGATCGGTCCTAAGGACCTCGCGGAGGTTCTCCGCGGCTTGCCGACATTCTCCGACCCAAGGCTGATTAGCCCCACCGCTTCACCGGAAGACGCTGCCGTATATCTCCTCGATGAAAGGAGGGCGCTTATCTTCACGACGGATTTTTTTACTCCGGTGGTGGACGATCCCTTTCTCTTCGGGAGGATCGCCGCGGTCAACGCTTTGTCCGATGTTTACGCCATGGGAGGAACGCCCTCGCTCGCCCTTAACGTGACCGCCTTCCCTGTGAGGAAATACCGGCTCCTGGAGCTTGGCGAGATACTCAAGGGAGCGGCCGCGGCCGCCACCGAAGCGGGGTGCCTGATAGCCGGCGGGCATACGATAGACGACAACGAACCCAAGTCCGGACTGTGCGTGATAGGGTTCGCGGACAGGGACGCCCTCCTGACGAAGGACGGATCGCGGCCGGGCGACGGGATCTTTCTTACAAAACCGATCGGTACGGGCATCGCGGCGACCGCGATAAAGAACGATATTATCGCCCCGTCCCTCGCGGAAGAAGTTGTGGCGTCCATGTCATCTCTGAACCGCGCGGCTTCGTCCGTTGCCGTGTCTTCGGGCCTGAAGGGAGCGACTGACATCACCGGTTACGGACTTCTCGGCCACCTGATGGAGATGTGTTCCGCTTCAGGAACGGGGGCGGAGATCAGTTTCGATGCCATTCCGTTCTTCCCGGGAACAAGGGAACTCGCCGAAAAGGGGGTCGTCCCCGGAGGCACCAAAGCCAACCTTTCTTTCGTGCTCCCCGGTCTCGACATGCGCGGGGATCTGTCGGAGCCGGAACTCCTCATGGCGGCTGACGCGCAGACGTCCGGAGGGCTGCTTCTCGCGGTTCCGCGGGACAAGATCCCCGGCCTTGAATCGGCCATGAGATCAGCAGGCCAGTTCTGCAGGGAGATCGGCAGGTTCAACGACCGCTCCGGTAAAATATCCCTGGCAAGGTGAAACACCCGGTTCAACGGCCGGACAATTGAGAACGGAAGCCTGCATGGTCGCTTTTCAGAACAGTGAACCGGTGTCCGTGTCGTGGTTTAATGGCCCGAATCCCTTGCCCAGCGCAGGCGCCGTCTCTATGGCTTTCTCAATGAACTTTTTAGCCCCTGCCGCCGCATCCTTGGCCGAAAGCCCTCTCGCCATCAGCGCCGCCAGCGCGGATGAGAATGTGCATCCGGTCCCGTGCGTGCTTGTCGTCCTGATCCTCTTTCCTGGGATCGGAACGACAGCCTCCCCGTCGTAGAAATAATCGACCGCGTCCTCTCCGTAGTGTCCTCCCTTTATGATGACAGATCCGGGCCCTTTCGACCTGATCGTCCTCAGGGCCTCCTCGAGGTCCGTGTCCGTTTCTATCCGGCCTCCCGACAGCGCCTCGGCCTCGTTCAGGTTCGGAGTGACAACGTCCGCCAGGGGGAATATCTGTTCCACGAGCGCGTCCCTCGCCTCCGGTTTGAGAAGAGGGTCCCCGTTCTTGGCCATCATGACCGGATCGACCACGATGTTGGAAGGCCTGTATTTTCTCAGCTCTCCAGCCACCGCTCCGATGATCCCCTCATCGAAAAGCATCCCGAGCTTGACCGCGTCGGCTCCTATGTCGTCAAGGACGCTCCGGATCTGGAGGCTGACGAATTCCGGCGGTATGGGGAATATTCCCTGGACGCCGGTAGTGTTTTCCGCCACCACCGCGGTGATGACAGCCGCGCCGTAAACTCCGAACGCTTGGAACGTCTTGATATCGGCTTCTATCCCGGCGCCTCCCGAAGCGTCAGATCCTGCTATCGTCAGAGCTTTTCTCACCACTGGCACCTCCATCGCCGATTATAACTCTTCTTCCGCCGTCCCGCGTCTCATGCCCGCCACGGGCGAAAGCAAGCTGTCCGCAATTGGATCCTGTCAGGATCTCTTCCATGCTGCCGATCGAGACGATCACCTCGAATCCCGCCCTCTCGAGGCGCCCGATCTCTCCGAGCACCCTTTCGGAGACCGATCCGTCGAACCCGATGTCGCTTTCCATCCCGGAGGCCGAGGCCGCCCGCGTGGGGTTCATCGGGGTCAGCTTGACCAGGAAAGATGAAGGGCTGAAGGACCCCGCGATCCTCCCGGCATCGAACGGAGCGTCCGCGTGCAGAGCGAAATTAAGAGTGACCTTCCTGTCTCGGTTCACAACCCACCGGTCCCCTAGCAGGCTTATCTCGCGGAAAGTCATCTTCTTCGCGGGCATCATCTTGTTCCTGTATCTTTCGTCCGTCGTGTTCAGGGAGAACTGGAGCTGGAAGAAACCTTCTCCGAAATATTCGTCCTTCAGCCTTTTCAGCCTTTCGAACCACTCTTCTCTTCCGGCGGGCCCGATCGTCGCGATGGCGGGAACGAACCGCACTCCGGGATAGCGGCTCTTGACCTCCTCCAGGAAGCCGGGGACGTTGTCGTTGAAGGAAGGCTCCCCCATCCTGGCGAGATGAAGCTTGATCTTTTCAGAATCGAGACGCCCGTCTCCGCCATGCCTGTCGACGATCACGCGGAGCTGGTCCAGAAGCTCTGCTTCAGACAGATTTCCCCGGTAATAGAACGAAGCGTCGCAGAAGGAGCACCCGGCGGGGCAACCCTTCTGGCTGGACAGCGTTATCACCCATTTTTCCTCCGGAGGGACCGGAGGGTCGAGCGATTCGACGCACTCGATGAAGACCCCGTCGTCCATTCTTGACCTTAGCAGGTAGACGACGGCTATATCCTCGCTTCCCCTTTTCTCAACGATCTCCCATGAACCCATTCCTTACTCCTTTCAGATAAGCCAGGGCCCCGTTCGCCGACATGATGCCGTCGGAGACCGCAGCCGCAACGTTCCTCGCCCTTCCCCTTCTGACATCACCCGCGGCAAAGACCCCCCTGACAGCAAGCTCTCCGCTCTCCCGCACACCCTCTTTCAGAAGGTCAGGCAGAAACCGCCCGCAGATCTTTAAGTCCGGGGCCGTTTTTCCAAGAGCCGCCAGCAGGCACGAGCAGCTGACAACTGTTCTGTTCCCATCGGGGCCCCTGAAAGACGCTTCTGTAGCGGCCCCGCTCTTCGCCGCGCTTTCCAGGACGAACCCCTCGTTGACGGGTATTCCCCTGAGCCTTGCTTCCCGAAGGAGAGCAGCTTTCGCCTTCGGGACACTCCTGCAGAAGATCCTCACTCCGCATTTTTTGTCGCTGAACAGCAGCGCCTGGTCGAACGCCGCGTCGCCCCCGCCGTAAACAACTACCTCATTCCCGCCGGAAGGATACATCCCCCCGGGAGATCCGATGTGACCGCCGAAAGGGACAAGTTCTTCGGGAAGCCTGTTAACCTGCCCGATCGCGAGAAGGACCGCTCGCGCTTCAAGTTTTTGACCGGCGCCCGTCATAAGGTCGAATCCGCATTCGATGCCGGCGGCTATTTCCTTGACTTCTCCTGGGATCGGTTCTATCCCTGCCCTATCGAACCTTTTTTGAAACATCGTTCCGAGAGCTTTTCCCGATATCGAAGACAAAGGAGGAAAATTGTCGATCCGGCGCGCGCACCAGACCGTGCCCCCGACCCTGTTCTTTTCGATGACCGCCGTGCTGATGCCGAGACGGGCAGCCTCTATCGCGGCCGATATTCCGGCGGGCCCGGCACCGATGATGAAAAGCTCCGCGGTCACAGGCATCTCTCCAATTCCGTGGAAAGGACGAGCTCCGCGCAGCTCTTCCCCATGATCGACAGCGCCGAGGACAGGAGGCTTTCATCTCTCGCCGCGACGCAGTCTTCCGGCACGAACACCTCGAACCCCTTGTCGAAAGCTGCGAAGGCGTTGGCAAGGACGCATTTGTCGGCTAGCAATCCGCACAGACAGAACCCGCTGATATCTTTTTTCCCGATATCCGACATGAATTCCCGGTTCTCGAAAAGCGAGTAGCTGCTTTTTGGATACACCGCCAGCCCGGCGATGCCGGCGACAGGTTCACCCAGTTGGCATAGATGGTCGCTTCTGCCGATGGTCCTTCCGGAGAACCTGAAGAAAGGGTCCCTTGCGTCGTTCTCCCCGTGATGCACCGACGCAATTACCGGGAGGCCTTTATCGAGAAAGAAACGGGCCGCGTATCCGATCCGCGGGGCGGCTTCCGGGCTCCCCCTTACGAACGCCTTAGAGGAAGGGTCCACGAAAAGCTTCTGCCAGTCGAGGATCAGCAAGGCCGTTCTTTTTGTTCGTGGAACTCTCCCGGTCACTGGCAATACTCCTCGCCGGCCGGGATGGTCGCGACGGACCTGACATAGCCGTTGCTATTGTACCATAAAGATCGGGAGCCATCATCCCTGGAATCATTGTCTTTTTGAGTTTGTTTGTGGTAATCTTTGCCATTAACAAAATCGATTTTAAGGAGGAATCATAATGCCTTACATTGCACAGAGCCGTGACGTCAAGTTCAATATTTTCGAGTGGCTGGAACTCGACCGCCTCCTGAAGAACGAACGGTTCTCGGACTTCGGCCGGGAAGACCTCGAGATGATTGTTGACGAGGCGCTGAAGCTCGCGAAGAACACTATTGGGCCGACCAACGAGGAAGGCGACCGCGTCGGAGCGAAGTACGCGGACGGGAAGGTGACGGTCCCGGATTCCTTTCACAAGGTCTTCCACGAAGTGGCTTCCGCCGGCTATATAGGCTCATCCTCGTCTCCCGAATACGGCGGCATGGGGCTTCCCGAGTGCATCAGCACGGCCCTCAACGAGTTCATCATCGGCGCGAACTGCGGGCTCTCCCTTTCCCTCGTGCTTACCAGGGGGTCGGCGCACCTCATCGAATCCTTCGGCAACGACGAGCTCAAGAAGACATACTGCGAGAAGATGTACACCGGAGTCTGGGCCGGGACGATGTGCCTGACCGAACCGCAGGCCGGCTCCGATCTCGGGGATATTCAGACTAAAGCCGTAAAGCAGCCCGACGGCAGCTATCACATCGAGGGGCAGAAAATATTCATCAGCTGGGGGGACCATGATATCACCCCGAACATAATCCACGCCGTTCTGGCGAGAACTCCCGAAGCTCCCGTGGGGGCCAAGGGGCTCTCGCTCTTCGTCGTTCCGAAAATGCTGGTCAACCCCGACGGCTCCGTCGGCGCGGACAACAACATGACGACCGCGGGAATCGAGCACAAGATGGGAATTCACGGCTCTCCCACGTGCACTCTTCTCTTCGGGGAAAAGGGCCCCACGAAAGGCTGGATACTCGGCAGGGAGAGGATGGGCCTTCTATACATGTTCCAGATGATGAACGCGGCCAGGTACGAGGTCGGCCTGCAGGGACTGGCGATCGCGTCGACATCGCACGAGAACGCCCTCCTCTACACGAAGGAGAGGAAACAGGGACGCCCTTACGACAACAGGGACCCGCACCACCCGCAGATCTTCCTGGTGAACCACCCGGAGATAAAGAGGACCCTTGCGGAACAGAAATCCACGCTCGAAGCCATGAGGGCGCTTCAGTTCTACACTGCCTGGTGCATCGACATGGCGGCCGTTTCGCAGGGCGACGAAAAGAATTTCTTCCAGGGCATGGTCGAACTGTTCACTCCCATATGCAAGGCGTGGTGCACGGACAGAGGTTTCGAGATCACCAGTCTCGCGCTCCAGTGCTACGGAGGATACGGGTTCACCATGGAGATGCCGGCCGAGCAGTACATGAGGGACGCCAGGATCGCCCCCGTGTACGAGGGCACCAACTACATCCAGGCGCAGGACCTGGTGACCAGCAAGTTCAAGATGCAGAAAGGCGAGCCCGTAAGGAGGCTTCTCGGGACGATGAAGGAGAAGGCCGAAACCCTCGCCGGCGACCCCGTTCTCGGAAGGGCCGCCAAGAACCTCCTCGAAGCGTTGGATCTCACTTCGAAGGCCTGCGGGAAGATGATGGCGCAGGACAAGGACCTTCTCTTCGTCGGCATGAACGCTTGGCCGGTCATGCAGATGATGGGAGAATCGCTGGGCGGTTACTTCCTGTTGAGCCAGGCCGAGGTCGCCGGAAGGAAACTGGACGCGATCGTCAAGGGAAGCGGCAAGGAAATGAGCACCCTCCTCGAAGAAGACGAGAACGCCCGCTATTACAACAACAAGGTGCAGTCGGCAATCTTCTTCGGCTCGAGGATCCTCCCCTTTGTCAAGGCGAGGGCAGAGTCGATGGAAGACGAGAAGAGCGCCATGGATTTCGTTTTCTGAACGGTTCTTGACATGCAGGCATGAAAAGCCGCCGGGTCAGCCCGGCGGCTTTTTCTTTTTTCCCGGAAAAAAAAGAAGCGGTTCGCTTTCGCAAACCGCTTCGGAGAGAGGAGGGGGCTCCTCGATGCTTTTAATATAATACCTTTGTTTTAAAAAATCAAGTGCCTTGAAACATAATGCAGTTCTTCCCCTCCAAGAACTTCTTCAGCTCTTTTTTCCCAGGAAACCGGTTATCATCTCCCTGAGGAACACGTTCTCCTCCTTCTTGAGGTGTTCCGAAAGGACTATTTTCACCCTGTCCCCTCCTATCTGGACAAGGCTCCTGATCACGCTTTTCCTCACGAGGTAGGATTCCTCGTCCACCTTGACGATGAGGGGCTGGACGGCCTCCTTCACCTTCAGCATTCCCAAGGCTTTCGCCGAGGACTTGCGGACTATCTTGCTTTCATCGTCGAGCAGGGACACGAGATCGAAAACAGCCTCCGTCGCCCCTATCTGTCCCAGTGCGAACGCTGCGTTGTCCCTCACGACCACATCTGCATCTTTGATCGCCTTCCTCAGGAACGGAACGGCCCTTCTGTCCTTGAGCTGGCCAAGTTCGGCCGCCGCCTCCATCTTCTCCTTGCTCGTCCCTTCCCTGAGCTTCCTTACAAGTTCGTCGAACTTTTCCAACTTCCCCTCCTAAGCGAACGCGAGGTCCAGCATCATCATGAAAGCGAACCCGAACATCGTCGCGAGAGTCGCCAGGTCGGTGTTCTTCTCGAGCTGCGATTCCGGGATCAGCTCCTCCACCACGACGAATATCATGGCTCCCGCCGCGAACGAAAGCGCGTAGGGAAGAACAGGCTTCGCCACCACGACCAGAAGCGCACCGCATACGGCCGCCACAGGTTCCACTATACCGCTTAACTGCCCCCAAAAAAAGCTTCTGGTCCTGCTCATCCCCTCCCTCACGAGAGGAAAGGACACCGCGGCCCCCTCGGGAAAGTTCTGCAATCCTATCCCGACGGCGAGCGAAACTGCCCCCGCGAATGTTGCGGAGGGAATGTCCGCGGCGAGGGCTCCGAAAGCGACACCGACTGCGAGGCCTTCGGGTATGTTGTGTATGGTTATGGCCAGCATCAGCAGGACGCTCCTCTGCCAGTTGGTCCTGATCCCCTCCGTTTCTTCCTGCGGGAACCCGATATGCAGATGCGGCAGCACCTTGTCGATGAGGAAAAGCACTAAACCGCCGGCGGTGAAGCCAACGACTGCGGGCAGCCACGGTATGCCGCCCTCGGCCTCGGTCATCTCTATGGCCGGTTTGAGGAGGGAGAAGTAGCTGGCCGCGATCATGACACCCGCCGCGAAGCCCAGCATCATGTCGAGGAATTTCCGGTTGACCCCGGAAGTGAGAAAAACGAGGCCGGCCCCCAAAGCAGTGAGGCCCCAAGTGAAAAGGGTCGCTATGAAAGCCTGAAGGACATGATCCAGTGAAGCGAAATATTCCATCACCCCGCGTCGCCTCCTTGAACTTGACGGCAATATTATATAGTCTTTAATGGGGTTTTCAAAACCCCGAGCGGGAGTTCGGCTTGGACGAGAAAAAATTTTTTCCTTGCAGAAGCTGTGGAGGCGAGCTGGAGTTCGACCCCGAGACCGCGAGGTTGAAGTGCTCCTACTGCGATTCTCTATACGACATCCCCTCCGGACCCTCCTTCGTTCCCGAAGAACAGGAGCGGGATCTGATGGAGTTCCTCTCCGGGGATCGTCTCGTGAAGGGGTACGGCGTGACCCTCTTCGAAGTCCAATGCAAGAACTGCGGAGCCAGGGTATCCTCCGCCGAAAAGAGAAGGGATGTCACCTGCCCCTTCTGCGGAAGCCGGTTCATCGGGGAGACCGCCGAAAGGGACGACATGATAAAGCCCGCCGGCGTTATCCCCTTTTCCGTCGGCAGGCAGGAAGCGTTGAATAAATTCCAGGCGTGGATCAAGGAAGGATGGTTCCACCCAGGAGCTCTGAAAAAACTTTACAGGCTCGAGAAGATCCAGGGCGTCTACCTTCCCTTCTTCACCGTTGACGCGAGGGCGGACTGCACGTGGACCGCCCAGGCTGGCCACTATTACTACGTCAACGAGAGCGTTCCCGTCACGCGGGCCGGAAAGACATCCTACGAGACGAGGAAGGTGCGGAAGATACGCTGGGAGCCCGCTTCCGGTTCGCGCTCGGACTTCTTCGACGACGTCCTCGTTCCGGCGATAACCACCGAAAGGCTCATCTCCCTTTACAACATCTTCCCGTTCGACGTGAAAAAGGGTCTCAGGCAGTACGATCCAGGATACCTTTCCGGGTTCGGAGTGTTCAACAGCGAGATGCCGCTCAAGGAGGTTTACGCCATCGCGAAGTCCCAGATACTGATGACCGAGAACGATCTCTGCGGGAAGGACGTCCCCGGCGACACCTACCAGGACCTCAAAGTGGACTGCGCTCTCAGCGCCCAGACCTTCAAGCATGTCCTGAGCCCGATATGGTCGGGCACTTTCAGGTACAACGGCAGGAACTTCCCGTTCCTGGTCAACGGGCAAACGGGGGCGATCTACGGAAAGAAACCTTACAGCTTCTGGAAGATATTCTTCGCCCTGGCGGCCGTCGGGCTGGCCCTCCTGATCTTCCTCATCCTCGCGAGCAGGAATTGAAAGAGGCTCAGATCCCCCGCGGCGGCTCCGTCCTCCTTCGCCTTCCCAACTGGGCGGGGGACGTCGTCATGGCGACGGCGTGCGTGGAAGCGATAAAAAAAGAAAGGCCCGACATCAGGATCGCCGTCGCGGTCAGAAGGCATCTCGTTCCTCTGCTCAACGATTATCCGGGGATAAACGAAGTGATCACGATAGAAGGAAAAGGCCTTCGGGCGAACTTTTACCTTCTGGCGAAGATGAGGGGCGTTAAATACGATGCTTCGATCGTATTCGCCAAAGGCTTCCGGGACGGGCTCATAGCGAGGCTTTCCGGGATACCCGCGAGGATAGGCTATTCGGTCAACTCCCGAAAGCCGTTTTTCACTCATCCGGTAGATATGACGGAAGAGCTCTGGAACAGCCACCACGCGCTTCAGTTCCTCGAACTTATCAAGCCCCTCGGGATATCTTCTACTGATCCCCGCCCGTTCCTCCCGGTCACAGAAGCCGGCCTCCGACGTGCGAAAGGAATAGTTTCAGGCTTGGGGATCGAGGAGAGGGGATTCCTGGTCTTCCACATAGGGGCGAGCAAGTTCCCGCGGGCGTACCACGCCGAGAGGTTCGCCGAAGCCGCCGCGGATGTCGGCGGAAGGTCGGGCATGAAAATCGTCCTCGTCGGGACCGGAGAGGACAGGCCCTACGTCGATTCTTTCAGAAAGGTTTTCCCCGGATGCGTGGACGCCTCGGGAAAGATCCCACTGGGAGATCTTCCATCCTTCCTGTCCCTCGCGAGGCTTTTCGTGGGGAACGATTCGGGCCCGATGCACGTAGCCTCCGCCGTAGGCACTCCGGTCGTCGCGGTGTTCGGCCCGGGAAGTCCCGAGAAGACGGCTCCCCTGCTTCCCGAGAACAGGCTGCGGATAGTTTATTCCGGCTTGAAATGTTCCCCCTGCAGGCAGAGTTTTTTCAGGGACTGCGATCCCTCCGCGAACGGAAAACCGCCCTGCCTGGAACTCGTATCTTCAGGAGTCCTGACAGGGCGGATACTTGAACTTCTCGATAAAAGCTAGGTTTTAACCTTTGATCTTTTTTGCCAGACGGGACTTGCACCTTGCGGCCGTCTTCGCGTGGATGACGCCTTTTTTCTCGGTCCTGTCTATTACCGAATATACTTCGGGAAGGATCTTCCTGGCTTCTTCGACCTTGTTCTCTTCGAGAAGGGAACGGAACTTCTTCGTTACGCCCTTCATCTGACCTTTCGCGAGGCGGTTGCGGGCGTTCCTCTTTTCGCTCTGCCTCGCGCGCTTTTCTGCCGACTTGTGATTTGCCACTTCAACCTCCAGCTTTCAATATTCAAAAGGGGTATTAGACAATATAAATCTTTTTTTGTCAAGGCTTTGAAACGGAGCCCGCCGTTCGGACGGGCGAAAAAAAAGCCGCACGGAAGTGCGGCCTGAGTAGCAATACTGCAATGGTAGATTTACTTCGCCTTTTTCACCGCTGCTTTTTTGGCTACCGGCTTCTTCGCTGTCGTCTTCTTGGCGGCGACAGTCTTCTTCGCGCAAGCTTTCTTTGCTACCGGCTTCTTTGCTACGGCTTTCTTCACTGCGGGTTTCTTTGCTGCTTTCTTGGTCACTGGCATCGTATCCTCCTTTGTCCAAAGTTCGGTTGCCCAGTTGCTCAGCACAAGATGTTGGACAACTGAATTGTAAGACAAAAAAAATGGCTTGTCAAGGGGTGGTGTTGAAAAATTAAGCGGCACAATAATTTGGAATTTGAAGTTGGATTTGGAGTTGAATTTTAAAAATGGTATCCTTTACCCTTGATTTGGTGTGGGTTTCAGGAAAGGCAGGATGACGATGAGCGAAGAACAGAAAAAGAGATCTCAGCTTGATCTTCCGGAGAACGCTTACCGCGAACTCAGGGAAGGAGAGAAGTACGTTCCGATAATCCCCGATGAAACGGGGGTTCCCGAAGTTACCGCGAGGTCGATCACTTTCGGGCTCCTGATGATCATCATCTTCTCCGCGGCGGCTTCGTTCATCGCGCTGAAGCTCGGCCAGGGGATCGAAACCGCAATACCCATAGGCATCCTGGCGGTAGGGTTCGGGACCCTCGTCAAGAGAAAGAGCATACTCATCGAGAACGTCAACATCCTGGCGATAGGGGCGACCTCGGGCATCGTCGTCGGAGGATCGGTCTTCGTCATGCCGGCGATCTTCATGCTGGGGCTCGACAAGGAACAGGGAACCCTCGGAACTTTCCTTCAGATCTTCATCGTTCCGTTCCTCGGCGCGGTCCTCGGAGTCCTCTTCCTCATCCCCTTCAGAAAATATTTCACGCACGAGATGCACGGGAAGCTCCCCTTCCCGGAGGGCACGGCCACTACTGAGATCCTCGTCGCGGGCGAGAAGGGCGGCAAGCAGGCGAAGGTCCTGGTATATTCGCTGGGCATCGGCATACTCCTCGACTACCTCGCCCTCGCCTTCAAGTTCTGGAGCGACACTTTTACGACATCTCTGATAGGCGCTTGGAGCGGCTTCACCCAGAAGTACAAGGCGGTCTTCGCGATGAACACCTCCGCGGCGGTACTCGGGCTCGGCATCATCATCGGGCTCAAGTACGCCACGATAATCATGGCGGGGTCGATGCTCTCCTATTTCGTCCTCATCCCCCTGTTCGGATACCTCAACCCGATCTGCGCCGGCAGTTCCTTCGACGCGATCTTCAGGGGCGTGACGGACCCGAACACCGGAGACATAATCTTCCAGGGCGTCAGGAACATCGGCGTCGGAGGCATCTTCGCCGCCGGAGTCATCTCGATAATCAAGATGCTCCCCGTCATCAAGCAGGCTCTTCAGCAGGTCGTCTCCCAGGTATTCAAGAAACACGAAGGGGAATCCGGCTCCTCGACCCGCCTCGACAGGGACATCCCGATGACGACGGTCGTCGCGATGGGCCTCGCCCTCGCGGTGGCGATCTTCCTTTACTTCCTTTTCGTCGTGGTCAAGAACGAACCCAACGCGTTCATGATCTCGATACTTTCGCTCATACTCACCTTCGTGATCGTCTTCCTCTTCTCCGCAGTTTCCGCCTGGGCGGTCGCGATGATATCAGTCACGCCCATTTCCGGGATGACGCTTACCACGCTGATAATCGCGGCGGTCGCGCTTTCCTCGTTCGGCCTCAAGGGCGATTCGGGCAAGCTGGCCATACTGCTGATCGGAGGGATCGTCTGCACCGCTCTCTCCATGTCGGGATCCCTCGTCACCCAGTTCAAGGTCGGCCACTGGCTGGGTTCCACGCCGAAGGCGATCCAGTGGAGCAACATACTCGGCTCCGCCCTCGCCAGCATGACGGTCACCTCGGTCATCATGCTCTTCGCCAAGGTCTACGGTTACGGGACTCCGCAGATGCCGGCCCCGCAGGCCAGCGCGATGGCGGCCGTCGCCAACGCCTTCATGGGAGGCAAGGATGTTCCGTGGATACTTTACGGGCTTGGTGCGATAATCGCGGTGATAGTTTCCATGCTGGGGATATCCGCCCTCGCGTTCGCCCTCGGGATGTACCTGCCGATCGAGCTCAACAGCCCGATCTTCCTCGGCGCGATCGTAGGATATCTGATCCAGAAGTCGACGAAGGACGGCGCTCTTTCCAAGGCCAGGAACGACAAGGCTATCCTGATAGCTTCGGGCTTCATAGCAGGCGGAGCCCTCGCGGGCGTGGGTGACGGCGTCACGAGAGCAATCGCCGGAATGAAAGGGATCGAGGAGCTTCCCACCCTGTGGGGAGAGAACGCGGGCCTTCCGAACTGGCTCGGCCTGTTCGTGTTCATCGCCCTGGCCGCCTTCCTTTATTGGGACGCGACAAAAGCGAAGGTCGAAGAATAGAGGTTCGTGACGATGAAGAGCCGCACGGAATATCTGGAGTTCAATACCGGCAAGCGGGTGGACTTCATCAACATAACCGACGATGTCGAGGAGGCGGTGAGAAAGAGCGGGGTCCGGGAAGGGTTCTGCCTGGTCAACGCGATGCACATCACCGCCTCCGTCTTCATAAACGACGCGGAAGAGGGGCTCCTTCAGGATTTCGCGAAATGGCTCGAAGCCCTCGCCCCCCACGAACCGACGACCAGGTACGAACACAACCTCACCGGTGAAGTGAACGGAGACGCCCACATCAAGAGGACGGTCATGGGCAGGGAGGTTGTCGTCGCGATCACGCGCGGCGAGCTGGATTTCGGCCCGTGGGAGCAGATCTACTACGGCGAGTTCGACGGCCGGCGCCCCAAACGGGTCCTAGTGAAGATCATCGGCGAATAGATGGCCAGGAGAAAAACAAAAACCAAAACGGGCGTGAAAAGCCTCAAGCTTCCCGCCATCCTCGCTTATCTTGTCGCGGGATGCGGAGTGATTGTAATAGTGGTTTTCATCGGATATCTCCTCGTGGGAAGCTTTGCCGGAAGAGCCAGTGAGGAAAAGAAGAACTCGCCCGAAACAGCGGTCTGGAACCAGAGGGTCGGCGAGTGGAAAACCTCCGGGACGCTCATCGAATTTTCCAAGGACGAGAATGAGGACGGAGTTGCTGTCGTCAGCAGGGAGAAGTGGGACAAGCTCCCGTTCGACTCGAAGGAGGCCCTCGCGATAGCCGTCTCGAGAGCGAACGACATAAAGACACTCCAGGTGAAGGACGAGACGGGAGCGCCGCTCGGCATCTGCAGGTACGGGGTGAGGCTCAGGGAGAACAAATAAGCGCCTTCGGCCTATTGAAGAATTATTATTGAAAATTGAAAATTGAAAGATGGTGGAAATATTATTCCATCAATTTTACTTTTTCAATTTATTTTTTTCAATTTTCAATTCCGGCGTAGCGGGTATCAGTCTCTATGGAACCCCAGGTCGGCGGGGTTGACGGAGCCCTTGATGTGGCGGATCTCGCCGCCCTCCTTCTCGAACTGGATCCTCAAGGGGACGATCTCGTGGACCAGCTTCAGAAGCTCCCTGTCCTCTTTCTTCTTTTTCGAGACATGCCCCCTGCTCCAGAAATCTATCACCAGCCGGCTGTCGCCGCAGACAACCTTCTTCTTCAGCTTCCTCGCCGCCACTATGGCCGAGTAGAGCGCCGCGAGCTCGCCGAAGTTGTTAGTCTTTCCCTTGTCGAGGATAACCGTTCCCCGCTCCGTCAGCCTGCCTTCCGGAACAACTTTGAAAAGAAGCGGGGTTCCGTCCTTCAGGGTAACGGATATCTCGACGCCCTCTCCCCTGCCCGTTCCCGAATCGAAGTAGATCCAGTCTTCGTCAAGCTCTTCCCTGAGCGCTTCCTTCTTCGCCGCCTTCTTCTCGTAGTGCGCGCCGGCCTTCAGCCACTCCTCGGCTTCCTTCCTTGTTTTGAACCCCTTGTACTTCGCGCCCCGGTTCTGGTGCACCTTCTCCTTGCACACATCCCACGACTCGGTTATCCCCTCATCGCCTCCCACCTCGTACGCGTAATATTTTTTCTTTTCCTTCATCAAAGCTCCAAACAAAAGGATACAGAAAGAATGGAGAAAAGACAAAGAAGGCTGAAGATAAAGACAAAGACAATTTAACAGGGATGAACAGGATGAGCGGAATATTTTTCAATTAATTTCTGAATGTAAATTATCTCTTTTACATTCTCTTTATGTTTGCTTGAATCAGGCAATAGATTCCTGCAACAGCAAGAATGGGAAAAATGACCCAAAACACCAACAACTCTAAACATGGAAGCCGTGAACGCAATTCAAGGTTGTCGGATAGGGGGATTGAAAAAGCCTTTACTCCATATTGTGAGAACTTCCATATCGCGCTGATTGACCAGAGGGGGAAAAGCAACGCCGCGATAATGACAACGACCTTCGAGAAAGTAAAAAGCAAATTGATATAGAATCGTGGACTTTTCAAACCCTTTTCTTTCGTGTTTTCAACCATACCGCCTCCTCGCTGTCATTATAGCTCCTTGCCTTATCAATTTGCAGATTGCCTGAATCTTTCGCCCAGCGGCAAAGCCGCTGACGCATAGACGCCGATGGGCCAGATACTAGGAAAACGAGACGGCCGCACCGGAAGTGTACTGTGATGTACTCTGAGGATGCGGACGTCGATGTTTGACAACGTAGATGATCCGTCGCCGTCGGCGTATGGTTGGGTGTGGGGGGTGGATCGATGCATGATAAGGCGCAGGGAAAGCCGCAAGGCGACCAAGGCGAGCTGGAGGCTCGGAGGGAGCTTGCTCACAGAGAGACTCTAACGAAGCCTTGGCAAGATGCGAAGCATCGCCCTGCGCCCTTGATGTTATAATACCTTTTGAATGAGACCCCTTTCCCGGGAGGAATATTCCAGATGAAAAAGACAGCCCTTATGTTGCTCGCTCTCTGCCTTCTCTCAGTCATGGCATTCTCCGCCGAACCGTCAAAGGAGAAAAGTTCGTCATCGAACATCGGCCAGTGGCTGATCGGCGCTCCCGTCGCCGTCCCGACCCCCGCCTTCGGCAAGGAGGTCGAAACCGACTGGAAGAAACGCATCCTCGGCGGCGAACTGGTAGATCCTGCCGACCTCTGGCCCTCCGAAGGCGGCTCTTACAAGAAAGTCGCCCCCGACGCCAAGGGCATCCTCAACATCGATCCTCCCAAGACAAACGCCGTCGTCACCGGCGCGGCCTACCTTGCAGCCGACAGGTGGACAAGGGCGACCGTTTCCGTGAAGCACTCCGTCCCCATATCCCTCTACCTCGACGGCGAGAAAAAGATCGACTGCGTCGAACCGAAAGAGAACCAGGAGACGACCATGGAAGTCGTCCTCACGAGGGGCTTGCACAGGCTCGCCTTCTGCGCGATCGTCCCGAAGGACAAGAAGGCCGGCCTGACCTTCACGATGAAGCAGGCCGAGAAGCTGCCCCTGCCATCCGTGACGCTCTCAAGCACCCACCCGCTCACCTGGGACGACGCCTTCAGCGCCCCCTTCGTTGTCGACACAGAAATGTCCCCCGACGGCATAGTCGCCGCGCTCGTCGTCCAGAGCGTGGACAAGAAGCAGGATAAGAGAGTCACGACGCTCAGGCTGGTCGATGTATGGAACGACCATCTGATCTTCGAGAGCGGCCCCGTCCGGGGGATAACATTTCCCACTTTCGACAAAACGGGCAACGTCCTCGCCTACCTCTCGAACTCCGAAGACAAGGGCAAGAAGGACCTCTGGGTGATGGACCTCAATTCGATGAAGAACGAGCTTGTCTCGAAGGGCCTCACGAATCCCAAGTCGCTTAAATTCGGAAGCGACGCCTCGAAGATCTACTTCATCGCGACCGCTCCGAGAAAAGAAGAAGAGAAGAAACCTGCCTACGACCGCCTCACTGAGATGTACCAGAGGTGGGGCGACTGGAAAGAGAGGCCGCACCTCTTCTCGCTCGACATCAAGTCGAAGTCGCTTTCCCAGCTCACCGCCGGGGAGAGCAACCTCTTCGACTATTCCATGAGCGCCGACGGAGCGGAGGTGGCCTTGCTCCGCGGAGTTTTCGTGAAGGAGAGGCCCTACCTCGTCACCGAGATCTGGGTCTACGACCTCGCCACATCGGCTTCGAGAAAGATCGTTTCGTGGCAGAGGGGGCCGGACATCAGCGAGATCGCATTCTCGCCCGACAGGAAGACCATCGCCGTCATGACCGGGCGCGGGGACATGCCTCCCGGCGGATTGAAACCCGTCGAACACCTCGCCTATAACCTGAGCCTTTTCCTGGTGGACGTCACGACCGGCAAGGAAGAGTGCGTCACCGACGATTTCAGGCCGTCGCTATCCTCTCAGGCGATAACCGTCCTGCCCGGACGAAGGAACCTCTGGTGGAACCACAAGGACGGCAACATCTACTTTATGGCGACCGACAAGGACAGGGTCCGTCTCTTCAGGATGGCCCCCTCGACCAAGGAGATCTCTGTCGTTCCGTTCGACGACGGAGTGTTGGGATCTCTCTCTCTGTCGTTCGAAGCGGGCAAGGCTCTCTATTTCACCTCGGCACTCGGCTCCTTCTGGAAAACCAAGGTGGGCGACCTCAAGACGGGCGAAACGAAGACGATCTACACTCCCGGAGAAGAGACCCTCTCCCGCGTAAAACTCGGCCTCCTGGAGCCTTTCGATATCGTCGCGAGGGACGGCGCGCCCATTCAGGGATGGCTTCTCTACCCGCCCGGCTACGACAAGGCGAAGAAATATCCCGCGATCGTCGCCTACTACGGCGGGGTCGAACCGTACGCCAGGGCTATGAGGTGGGAGATGTTCTGGCTCGCCGGACAGGGCTACATCGTCTACATCGTCACGCCGCGCGGCTCGGTTGGTTACGGCCAGGAATTCGCCGACGCCCACGTCAACGACTGGGGCAAGGAGGCGGGAGAGGACATCATCGAAGGAGTCAAAGCCCTCATCAAGCTCAGGCCCTCGGTGGACGAGAAGAAGATCGGCTGCTTCGGCGGCTCATACGGCGGATTCATGACCCTTTACCTCGTCGGCAAGTGCGACCTCTTCGCCGCGGCCGTCGATTACTTCGGCATTTCCAACATAGCCTCCTATTGGGGCGCGGGCTGGTGGGGATTCAACTACGGCGACACCGCGATCGCGAACAGCTACCCGTGGAACAGGAAGGACATTTTCGTGGACCGTTCCCCCCTCTTCTTCGCCGACAAGATAAAGACGCCTCTGCTTCTGATTCACGGGACCGGCGACACCAACGTCCCCCCTGTCGAATCGGACCAGATCTTCACGGCGATGAGGGTGCTGGGAAGGGACTGCGAGTTCGTGCGCTTCTTCGACGAGGACCACGGGATCAACTCGAAGCCGTCCGTCAGGCAGGCCAGCGAGGAGATGATGCTGGAATGGTTCGACAGCCGCCTCAAGGGCGAAAAGGAAGCCTGGGAGTGGCGCTGGAAGGACGAGACGAAGCCGATAGAGGAATGAAATCCCGTTTTTTTGTATAATGCCCATTTTGGAGCGCTCATGAAGAAGACGCTTTTGAGGGTCAGGGAGAGCAGGCAGTTCGGCGACTACGGCCTTTTCAGGCTTGAGGGCGAGTTCGAGCCTTCGATGCCCGGCCAGTTCTACATGCTGAAGGGAGACTGGGGATACACTCCGCTCCTCGCCAGGCCCATATCGATAATGACCGAGGACAGGCACACCGTCTCGTTCCTCGTGAAGATCGTCGGGGAGGGCTCAAGGAAGCTGACCGAGGTCAACGCCGGCGATTCGATGACCGCAGTGGGCCCGCTCGGCAACCACTTCCCCTTCGAGGAAGTGAAGAAAGGCGACAATGTCCTGATGATAGGCGGAGGTGTGGGAGTCCCTCCCCTCTACTACCTTTCGGAGAAGCTTGTGGAAAGGGAGATCCTTCCCGTATTCTGCCAGGGCGCCAGGTCAAGGAATGACATCCTCCTCCTCGAAGAACTGAGGGCACTGAGCGTCGAGCCGCTGATCTCCACAGAGGACGGCTCGTCGGGAACGAAGGGCCTTATCACGGACATTGCGAAGGAGCGGATCGGTAAGGCCGACTTCGTCTTCGCCTGCGGCCCGAAGGGAATGCTCGTAGCGGTATCGAAGCTTGTCGATGGAAAAACAAGGGCCTACTTCAGCCTTGAAGAGAGGATGGCGTGCGGCTTCGGAATCTGCCTCGGCTGCGCCTGCGGGATAAAGCACGACGACGGGGAAACCCGTTACGACAGGGTCTGCGTCGAAGGCCCCATTTTCGAAGCGGGGAAGATCGTATGGGATTAGACCTTTCTGTTGAGATCGGCGGCCTGAAGTTCAAGAACCCGGTGATACTCGCCTCGGGCTGCGCCGGCTACGGCCTCGAGTTCGAAGACTTCTTCGACATCTCCCTCGCCGGGGGGGTTTCGCTGAAGGGTTTGTCGGTGAAAGGGAGCGGCGGCACCCATCCGCCCCGCATATGGGAGACGCCGGCGGGCCTCATCAACGCGATCGGACTCCAGAACATCGGAATAGACGCTTTCATCAGGGACAAGGCTCCGAGGCTGAGGAAGATCGACACGGTGTTCATCGCCAACTTCTACGGCCACAGGATCGAGGAATACACGGAAGCGGGCGTCATGCTCGACCAGGAAGAATGCGTGGACGCGCTCGAAATGAACATATCCTGCCCCAACATATCCGAGGGCGGGATTCAGTTCGGCGTGAACCCGCCTCTCGTTTACAAAGTGGTCAGCGCCTGCAGGAAAGCTATAAAGAAACCGCTCTGGGTGAAACTCAGCCCCAGCTCGGACATCAGGGAGACGGCGAAGGCCGCGGTCGAGGGCGGAGCGGACGCTCTCACTGTAATTAACACGATCCCCGCGATGGCGGTGGACGTGGAGAAGATCGAGTTCCGCATCCACAACAGGGTGGGAGGGCTTTCCGGCCCGGCGATCCACCCGATAGCCGTGAGGATGGTCAACGACGCTTGCCAGACTGTAAAAGCACCGGTGATCGGCTGCGGAGGCGTAGAAAAGGCGGAGGACGGTATCGAGTTCATGCTTTTAGGGGCCACGGCCTTCCAGGTCGGTACGGCGCTGTTCCGGAACCCGCTCGCGCCGGTAGAGATCATCGAGGGTCTCGAAAAGTACCTCGAGCGGCACGGCTTCTCGTCTATGAATGAAATCATTGGAAAGTTACATAACGGCAACGACAAACCGCGTTCCTGCAGTTAGGGGGGTAGAATGGCTCAACTCGTAGTAGCTCTGGACGTTAACGAAAGAAAGGTACTCGACGACCTGGTCGCGAAGATCAGCGGGCACGCTTCCTGGGTGAAGGTCGGGCTTGAGGCGACATCCTCGTTCGGCCTCAGCCTCGTATCGGAACTCAAGCAGAAAGGGTTCAATGTTTTCGCGGACATGAAGCTCCACGACATTCCCAACACTGTGGAGTGGGCCGCCAGGGTCGTGACGAGGAGCGGCGCGGATCTCCTCAATGTCCACTGCATGGGCGGAAGGGCGATGTGCGAAGCGGCGGTCAAGGGCGCTAGGGAAGAGGCCGAGAAGATGGGGCGCGACGTCCCGTTCGTCCTCGGGGTCACCGTCCTGACTTCGATGGGGCCCGAAGACCTCGGTTCGATAGGGATGAGAGGCACTCCGCGCGACACCGTCATACGGCTCGCCACCCTCGGCAAGGAGGCCGGGCTGAGCGGCATCGTCTCGTCCGCTCAGGAGATCAAGGTCGTCAGGGAATACTTCCCGAGGGACTTCTGCATCCTGACTCCAGGGATCAGGCCCGCGGGCGGCGACATGAACGACCAGAAGAGGATCGCCACGCCGAAAGAGGCCGTCATGGCCGGCGCCGATTTCCTCGTAGTCGGAAGGACGATAACCAAGTCCGAAGATCCGGCCGCTACCTGCGATATGATCCTCGACGAAATGCGGGAAGGCGAAAGGGAGCTTTCAAGATAGTGTCGCTTAAACAGCGGTTCTACGCGCCATCAGGGAAGGACCCTCTTCTTATAAGGCTTTGGTACGGCCTCACCAGCCGGCCCGTCCCCCCTTTCCCGAAGACGGTCCAGTTCGAGACCCATTCGGCCTGCAACGCCCGTTGCATCTTCTGCCCCTACGCGGAGACCTACAAGAGCCAGCCACAGGGCTTCATGGACGAGGCGCTCTTCAGGAAGATCGTCGCCGAGCTCAAGACTCACAGGGTCCGCAGGATCTCCCCCTACATGAACAACGAACCTTTCCTCGATCCGAAGCTCGTCGAAAAGCTGTCATATATCAAGGAAGAGATCCCCGGGGCGAAGATCGTGATAACGACGAACGGCTCCCGCCTCGACGACAGGACCATTGACAGCCTGCTGGCCTCACGGAGCCTGAGGGCTCTCTACATCTCCTTCCAGGGGATCGAGAAGGGCCCGTACGAGGAGACGATGCGGGGCAACCTGGTATTCGAAGAGACGATGGCGAACGTTCTGAACCTCATCGAAAAATGGAAGAAGGCCGGAGGAGAGGAACTCTTCAAGATCTACGTGACTATGGTCGCCACCAACAAGATTGACCCGTACAAGGCCACGGAATTTTGGAAGTCGAAGGGGATCAAGTCCAAGTGGACGCCTCTCGAGAACCGCGGCGGCAATATAGAGGAAGCCCGCAAGCTCGCCCCGAAGGACTCGGCGCTTATAAAGTTCGTCAACTGCACCAGGCTCTACAAGCAGGCCTACATCCTCTGGAACGGCGACATGGTTCTCTGCTGCACCGACTACGAAAGGAAAGTGGTCCTCGGCAATGTCGGAAAGACGTCCATCGAAGAGGTTTGGAACTCGCCGAAAGCGAAAGGCATCAGACGGCTTTTCTGGGAAGGAAAGCTGGGCAGCATACCCCTCTGCAGGGATTGCGAGATAGCCGGAAGTTCGGGAGAGGAGGAGTTCGAATGATCCTGAACGTCTTCTCGGACTTCATAGTCAGGATGGACGAGATATTCCCCCACTTTCTCCGAAGGACCCTGATAGCGGCGTCATACATAGTGGTAGCCTACTTTCTCGCGCATCTCTGGAGAAGGATGGTAGTCAAGGGCGCGGTAGCAGTCCTAGAGCGCGAAGGGGAAAAGAACGAGGACCTCAGGGGCAGGGTCGACACCATCTCGGTAATCCTCAAGAGGACAGGATACGTGGTGATCTACATAACCGCTTTCCTGATGGTGCTGGGAGAAATGGGGGTCGCCATCGGTCCTCTCTTGACGGGCCTGGGCATCGCCGGCGTCGCGGTGGGCTTCGGAGCGCAGTATCTCGTAAAGGACATGATCTCGGGATTTTTCATCGTCAGCGAGGACCAGTACCGCGTCGGGGAATTCATAAAGATAGATTCCTTTGAAGGAACGGTCGAATGCATATCGCTGAGGACCACCAAGATCAGGGCCTTCGGCGGCCAGATCCACATCATCCCCAACGGAGAGATCAGAGCCTTAACCAACCTGTCCAGGGATTTCATCAGGGCGATCGTCGACGTCGACCTTCCCTACGGGCTGGAGCCGGAAACGGCGTTCTCCGCCCTCGCCCGCGCGGCGGAAAACCTGGCCCGAGACGAGGAATTTTCCAAAGACCTTCTCGAAAATCCCGAGGTCCAGGGCATCACCCTTTTCGGGCAATCAGCCCTTCGCTACAGGATTCTGGCAAAAGTCAGGCCGTCCCGGGGACGGATGCTGACCGAGAACCGGATGAGAAGCGAGGTCGTGTCGGTCCTCAAAGGACTGGGAATCGAAATACCTTTTCAAAAGATGGAAGTAAGACTGGAAAAATAAAAGGCCCGGAGTCAACCGGGCCCGGATTTGGTGGCGGGGGTAGGATTTGAACCTACGACCTCTGGGTTATGAGCCCAGTGAGCTACCGGACTGCTCCACCCCGCATCATGCGAAGAAAGAATATATAGCCTAATACGAGATTTGTCAAGGACGATACAGGCTGAAGGCTGATGGCTGATGGCTGATGGCTCGAGCCTGAAGAGAAAGGACCATTCTTTTTAATCCGCCCCTCTCCATAAAAAAGGAACCGCCACAAGGATCAAGCCGACAGTTATCAACCAGAACAGATTCGAGAAAAGATACGGATATACGCATAGAGCGACCCCGTCGATCATGAAGATAAATTTCTCCTGTCTTTTACCGTAAATGAAATACCCGGCACCGAAGCCTCCAGTGACTATCCCTACAAAAAGATTCATCGGCGAAAACATTTTCTCATCCGGAATCAGCCTGAACCTTCCGAACCATTTACCCGTGAATCGCCTTCTTATGGACTGCGAGCGCAGCTTCCTTCAGCGATTCGGAAAGGGTCGGGTGGGCGTGGCACATTATGCCCATGTCCTCGGCGGTCCCCTCGAACTCGATGCAGAGCGCTCCTTCGTGGATCATCTCGGAAGCCCTGGGCCCCACGATGTGAAGCCCCAGGAGCTTGTCGGTCTCGGCGTCCGCCACCACCTTGACGAAACCGTCCTCCGCCATCAGGCTCTTCGCCCTGCCGTTGCCCTTGAAGTAGGATTTCCCGGTCTTGACCGCGACGCCCTTTGCTTTCGCCTCCTCGTCGGTGATCCCGACCTGCGCGAGTTCCGGCTCCGTATAGACGACATTGGGGATGGCGTTGTAGTTCACATGCGAGCTGAGCCCGGCCATTTTTTCGACGCATGCGACGCCCTCTTCCGACGCCTTGTGCGCGAGCATGGCTCCCTCGACGCAGTCGCCGATCGCGTATACAGAGGGAACCGTCGTCTCGAAGTTTTCGTCGACTTTGATCCTCCCCTTCTCGTCGAGCTGTATGCCGACTTCTTCTAAGCCCTGCTTCCTCGTCGCGGGCCTCCTGCCGACGGCGACGAGGACCTTCTCCGCCTCCAGCTTCGATTCGCCGGCGCTCTTGTCCTGGACCGTCAGGACTACGCCGCTATCGGTCTTTTCCCCGCTTACCACTTTCGTCTCCAGCTTGAACTCGAGCCCCTGGGCGATAAGAGCCCTCTCCAGCATCTTGGACGCCTGGCTGTCGGCAAAGGGCGCGACCCTCGGAAGGATCTCCACGAAGGTGACCTTGCTCCCGAGCCTCTTCCAGACGCTGCCCAGCTCGAGGCCAATCGCCCCCGCTCCTATCACGATCATGCTTCCGGGAACTTTGTCGAAGGAGAGGGCATCGGTCGAATTCACTATCTTCTCTCCGTCGAAGGGAAGGAACGGCAGCTCGACAGGCTCGCTGCCGACCGCGATGAGTATATTCTGGCTCTCGACCGTTTCGATGCCTCCGTCGCCCGTCACTTCCACGAGACCCTTCGCCTTGATCCTGCCGAAGCCGCTCATCAAATGGATGTTGCCTTTTTTCACCAGGATCATGATGCCGTCCGTCAGTTCCTTGACCACCTTGTTCTTCCTTGCCATGAGCTGCTCTATCGACATCGAGGCTCCCGTCACCGTGATGCCGTGTTTTGAAAACTCTTTTTCGGCCTTGTGATAAAGGTCGCTCGATTCCAGAAGCACCTTCGATGGGATGCATCCGACGTTGAGGCAGGTGCCTCCGAGCGGCAGTTTCTTTTCGACGAGCGCCACTTTCTTTCCGAGCTGGGCGGCCCTGATCGCCGCGACGTAACCTCCCGGCCCTCCGCCGAGAACGGTGAGATCGAACTTTTCCATTTCATACCTCCAGAAGATGGGCGGCCTGTTTTTCGATGAAGGCCGACACTGTTTTCAGGAACATCCCCGCATCTTTCCCGTCGACCACCCGGTGGTCGTAGGTCAGCGCCAGGTAACACAGGTTTCTTATCTCGATGACGCCCTTCACGACTTTGGGCCTTTCCTCGATGACGTATATCCCCAGAACGCCGCTCTGCGGTGGGTTCAAAAGCGGGGTGCCGAACAACCCCCCGTAACTTCCCGCGTTCGTGATGGTGAATACGCCTCCCTGCAGTTCGTCGAGGGATATCTTCTTCTCCCTTACTTTCTCCGCCAGCGACGCTATGTCTAACTGTATCTGCGGAAGGTCCTTCCTGTCGGCGTCCCTCAGGACGGGAACCACGAGGCCGTGCTCCGCGGAAACGGCTATCCCTATGTCGAAGTAGTTGTTCTCTACAAGCTCGTCTTCCGCCATGAATGTCGCCAGCGACCTCACGGCCCTGAGGCCCTCGACGACGGCCTTCACGAAGAACGGCATGAAGGTGAGCGGAACGCCGTAAGTTTCTTCGAACGCCCTCTTGCCCTTCTCCCTCGCCGCGACAAGATTGGTCAGGTCGGCCTCCACGAAGGTGGTCAATTGCGCCGTGGAACTGATGCTTTGAATCAGCCTCTCGGCTATCCTCGCCCTTATCGGGGAGATCGGTTTCCTTGCCTGGCGCTGTATCGAATCGACGCTGATGGTGCGGACGGTCTCCTCCTCTTCCTCTTCCTTCCTCCGTTTAAGATGTTCGAGGACATCCCCGCGAGTTATCCTTCCGTCCCTGCCGCTGCCCGGGATGTCGGAGGCGTCCAGCATGTTCTCCTCCAGCAGCCTGCGTACCGCGGGGGACGTTGCTCCGGCCCCAAGCTTCTCGATCAGCTGGGGCATTCCCGCCGGCGCCGAGATCGGGGCGCCCGGCTCCTGCGCGGGGGCCGTGGGGACGACCATCGGCGGGCCTTTTTCGGCGGAGGTGTCAATGACCGCGATCACCTGCCCGATCCTCACCTCGTCGCCGGCCTTCGCTTTTCTCATCAGCCATCCGGTGTGGGTCGAGTTGACGGTCAGGGTCACCTTGTCGGTCTCCAGCGTGAAAAGGGGCGTGTCGCTCCTGATGAGCTCGCCCTCTCCTTTCAGCCATTCGACAAGTATCCCGCTCTCGATAGATTCTCCAACGCCCGGGACTTTAACTTCGACAAGCATCCTTCACTCCTTGACGGAAAATGCTTCCGACACTATATTACGCTGCTCCCTGAGGTGCTGTTTCATGCTCCCGCCGGCGGGACCCGGGGAGGCTTTCCTGCCGCAATAGATCAGCCTGATTCCGGCCAGTTCTTCAAGCTTCTCTCTCATGAATGTCCACGCGCCCCTGTTCCTCGTCTCCTCCTGCGCCCAGACGAATTCCCTCGCGCCGCCGTATCTCCTGAGTATCTGCAGGAACTGCTCGCCGTCGAAGGGATACAGCTGCTCTATCCTGACGATGTCCACATCCCGCCTGTTCGTTTCCTCAAAGACCGCGAGCAGGTCGAAAAAGATCTTGCCGGAGCAGAATATGAGCCGTTTCACATCCTTCGGGTCTGTTCTCGAAACGATGAAATTCTCGAACGAACCTTCTGTGAATTCGCGAAGCGGCGAGGCTACGAACCCGCTCCTTAGGAGGCTCTTCGGAGTCATCACCACGAGAGGTCTCCTGAACGGCCTCTTCATCTGCCTTCTTAGCAGGTGGAAATACTGGGAAGCATTCGTCAGGTTCACCACTTCCATATTCCCGCCCGCGCATCCCGCGAGGAACCTCTCGAGGTAACCGTTCGAATGTTCCGGCCCCTGACCTTCGTTCCCGTGGGGCAGCAGGAGGACGATGCCTGAGGAAACCCCCCATTTGGAGAGGGAGCTTGACAGGAACTGGTCGATGACCACCTGGCCGCCGTTGACGAAGTCGCCGAACTGCGCCTCCCAGAGGACCATCATGTGAGGGTCGACGATGCTGTAGCCGTAGTCGAAGCCGAGCACGGCGAACTCCGAGAGCATCGAATTGTAGACGCAGAAGCGTCCCTGTTCATTCCTGATGTTGTTGAGAGGGATGTATTCTTCGCCGGTCTCGTGGTCCCTGAGGACGGCGTGCCTCTGGGAGAAAGTCCCGCGCCTGCTGTCCTCGCCGGATAGCCTGATGCCGTGGCCCTCCGCGAGGAGCGTCCCGAAGGCGAGAAGCTCCGCCAGCGCCCAGTCGACGGGCGCCTCCCCGCGCGAAGCTTTGCCGATCTCATCCATCCTCTTTCCAAGCTTGGAGTGGATCGAGAATCCCCGTGGTATCCTCGTGAGAGCGGAGAAAACCTCATGAAGAAGGTCGGAAGGAACTGCCGTCTCAGTTTTTTCAAAACCGTAGGGGTTTCCGAAGCCTTCCCACCTTCCCCTGAAGGGAGAAGCGGTCGGCGCTATCGCTCCGGGCGCGACCTTTTCAGAGGATAACCTGAGCCTCTCGGTGAATTTATCCTTGAGCCCGGAGGCTTCCTCCTCAGTTAGTATTTCTTCCCTCAGCAGTTTTTCCGCGTAGATGACGCGGACCGACGGCCTGGACCTGATCTTCCTGTAGGTTAGGGGCTGAGTGAAGGAGGGTTCGTCGCCCTCGCTGTGGCCGTATTTCCTGTATCCAATTATGTCTATGACGGCGTCCTTGCGGAACTTCTGCCTGAACTTCAGGGCGAGAAGCGAGATACGGAAAACCATTTCAGGGTCTTCGGCGTTCACGTGAAATATGGGGGCTTCGGTCATCTTCGCCACTTCTGTGGCGTACCTGGTGGACCTTCCCTCTTCAGGCGCGGTGGTGAATCCTATCTGGTTGTTCGCGATGACGTGTATCGTCCCCCCGACGCGGTATCCTTCCAGATGGCCGAGGTTCAGCGTCTCCGCGACAACCCCCTGTCCCGCGAACGCCGCGTCGCCGTGGATCAGGACGGGAACCACTTTGATCCTTTCATCCGTGTCGTTCCTGAGCCTCTGTTTCGCCCTCGTCCTTCCGAGAGCGACCGGATCGACCGCTTCAAGATGGCTGGGGTTAGGCGTCAGGCTCAGGTGGACGCTCTTTCCCGAACGGTTAACATGGTCCGACGAGAAGCCCTTGTGGTATTTAACGTCGCCGTCGCCCCCGGCCAGGTTCTCGTAAGCGATGTCCTCGAACTCGGAGAATATCTCCTCGTAGGGCTTGTCGAGGATGTTCGCGAGGATGTTGAGCCTTCCCCTGTGCGCCATGCCGAGGACGATCTCCTCGACGCCCAGTTCCGGCGCCTCCTCGATGATCGCGTGGACCGAAACGATGAGCGACTCCAGCCCTTCCAGCGAGAAGCGCTTCTGGCCCGGGTACCTGCCCTGCAGGAACGCCTCGAAAAGTTCGGCGTCGGTGAGCTGCTTCAGGACCTCGAGCTTCTCCCCGCGGGAGAGTTCAGGTTTATTTCGCCCCGGTTCCATCTCCTTCTGGAGCCAGCGCCTCTGGTCCCTGTCCTGGATGTGGATGTACTCCGCCCCGCAAGTGCCGAGGTAAGTCTCCGTCAGCGAGGCGATGATCTCTTCGAGGGCGGCTCTTTCCGGCCCGCCGAGATGGCCCGTGTCGAACACCCTTCCGAGGTCATCCTCATAGAGGCCGAAGGATTCTATCTTGAGCGGTTCCGGAAGTCGGGGCTTCGGTTCCAGCGGGTTTATGTCCGCCCCCAGATGCCCGAGGCTCCTGTAAGCGTAGATGAGGCTTGCCACCTGCGACTGCTTCCTGGCACTCTCCGCGGCGACGCAGGAGCGGGGGCAGGAAGCCATGGAAAAACCCTGGAAGAAAATGTCCCACTCGGGTCCCACCGAGGCGGGGTCCTTCTTCCACCTTTCGTACTGGATCTCTATGAACTGGCCGTTCGCCAGCAGTCCGTCCGTTCTCAAGGTTCCCATCCAAACTCCAGACAGGATATTTTACAACAACTTCCGGGCGCGGGCGCCCGCCGTCGAGAAATTTCTCCGGGAAACCCCCTTTTCAGGTCGTGGCGGCCACCGCCGCGGAATCCCGGTACTGAAGGACCATCAGGTACCAGCCCGCCATGATCAGCAGCGGAAGCTCAGGCAGGCTCCACGCCGAGCCGTCCACCTTGACCTCGGCCTCATGCTTGAAGATGCCGGAGAGCCCCGGTTCAGCATTCCCGGGAATGAAATCCACGACCGGCATTTCCCGGCGGTCCGTAAAGCCCCAGCGGGTCGACCAGAAATTGATGGACCTCCACTTGAAGCCTCTTCCGTCCCTCAACTCCAGGTTCCCTCCTCCCCAGAACCTCGGCGCGAAAACGGCGATGTCTTCTTCCTTGCCTGCTACCCTTATGGTCACGCGCGGATCGAGAAACCCCACCCGCTTGAAGGTCCAGATTCCTGAAGCTGTTTCCGCGGTAGCCAGGGTCCCCATCGACGACCCGAAGATCAGTTTCCCCATCAGGCCGGGTCCGCTCCTGAGCTCGAAGGATTCCTTGAAAGCCTTCGGCTCCACGAACCTCAACTCGGCTCCCGTGGCCTGTTCTATCTTGTTCATCGCCTGAAAACCTCCTTCCGCAATCACTTCGCGCCGACGGCAACGGTGAAAGAAGCCGCGTCCCGGGCGCCTGCGGCTTTAACCTGCGCGGGGCTCAACTCGCCCGTATGAAGGAACCTCCTCCACAAATCCGCCGACATGGAGGCGGTCTCCTCCGTAACTTCGAATTCCGCGAGAGGCGCCGCGACGGTCCAGAAGAAATCGTTGCCGAAGAGGTTCAGCCCAAGCCTCGCGAACTCGGCTTCCTGACCCACCGGACATCCGGCCATCGCTCCCGCGCGGGGTTTCATCGAGGCATCCTCCTCGCCGATCGACGTCCTTGCCATCACTATGTTCTGCCACGGCTTCAGGGGAATGTCCATGTTCACGCAGCTAGGGTCGAAACTCACCCATCTGTTCCCGTCGTGGTATTCCGCGACGCGGTGCATCTCGAAGCGCCTCGGTATGGTCGGTACGACCGCCACGCTCCTGCAGGGAATGCTCTTCGCCCGCATCAGGGCGCAGGCGAGGTTGGCGTTCGAAGTGCAGATAGTGTTGCACCCGCTGGAGAGTATTCCCAGGGCGTCGAGGCTCGACGGCTGTTTCGCCTGCTTCATCCCCATGATGAACTTCTGTATCCCCGCAGCGTATCCTTCCGCGCCGCCGGATCCCTTCCAGAGCTTTTCGGCGATCCCCTTTATCTTGGGATCCCCGCTCTGGACGCACGCCGACGCCTGCACGTATGGATCTCCCTGTTCAACCGCCCCATCCGTAAAGCTTTCTGAGATCAGGACGGCGCCTGTCCAATTCACGAAGATCTCCTCCCCTTTTCCGGCTTTGATGCGGAGGTTGACAGCGGAACTGCCGCTCCCGGCCTTCTGTAGCCTGCATTCGACGATGGCGTCCTCCGGTTCGGACGAGAGGGAATAGAAGATCGGGATCTGTCCGTCCGCAAGCTGCGGTACCGGTATCCTCAGGTCGTAGGTCCCTCCCCTGAAGGCTTTCAGGTGCATTCCGCCCATAACCCCCGACAGCCCTCCTGCTTTCATCTTCAAAGGAGAATCTATCTTTTCGACCTCGCGGACCGAAGAGGCGATCCCGGGATCGGGCGTCACCCTGAAAACAACTCCGGCCAAAGGGTCCCACCCCGGCTTACCCGTGCCGCAGCCCGCCGTCAGAAGAAGAACAACCCCGGTCAGAAACGACCCCATACCCCCAACGACGCGATTGTCCATCATCACGACTCCTCCTTCATCGCCTGGCGGCCCTATTGCTTTCTTCAACATTCTACCCGAAAAACGGGGAAATCGAAAAATGACCAACGCCCGATTTGACTTTTCCACCCGATTCCACCATATTACCCGTGGAGGGGACCGGGCAGTCGCCGCGCGAGCGGAGGAAAGTCCGGACTCCACTGGGCAGCGCGCCTGCTAACAGCAGGGAGGAGCGATCCTACGGAAAGTGCAACAGAGAACAGACCGCCGAATCCTCTTAACGGAGGATGGCAAGGGTGAAACGGCGAGGTAAGAGCTCACCGCACTCTCCGGTAACGGAGGTGGCTAGGTAAACCCCGCGCGGAGCAAGACCAAATAGGAAGGCGCTGTAGGCCGCCCTGCCGAAGCCTTCGGGTAGGTTGCTTGAGACCGCCGGCGACGGCGGTTCCAGATGAATGACTGCCGCCCCCGGATCATGTCCGGGGGAACAGGATCCGGCTTACAGGTCCCCTCCATTTTATCCGCCCTTCGGGCAAATTTTAAATTTCAAAACTTAAATTTTTTAAATTTTAGATCTATTGAAGCTTCACAGTTGTTACTTTTTCTTGAGCTCCGCTTTCCGGGCAAGCTCCTTCATCTGCCTGACGGCTTCGCTCTTAGGATCGATCCTGAAAGCCTGGTCGAGCAGCGATTTCGCGCGGTTCGGCATGTTCTCCTCGATGTACAGGGCCGAAAGGTCAAGAAGGTAGCGGACGTTCCAGGGGTCGTTGTCTATCGCCATCCTGAACTCCCTCTCGGCCATGTGCCGCGATTTCGCGCCGCCGGTCTGGAGGTAAACTTTCGCGAGAAGATGGTGGGCGGGCGCGAAGAACGGGTTGTACACGAGCGCGGTCTTCAGGTACTGCCCGGCCTCGTAGGGCTGTTCGTTCTCCTGGAACTCCATCGCCTGGGAGTAGAGTTTTTCGGCCTCCTTCTCGCGGTTCCCCGTCACCTTCTGCATGTCGGTCTTGTTCTCGCCTATGCGGGCGACGAACTTGAGCTGTTCGCCGTGCTGGATCTTGTCGCGGTGTTTCGTGTCGAGATACGACGCTTCAAGAAGCAGCAGCGCTTCCGCGAGCTTGGCGTGTATGAAGGTGAGATGTTTGGAAAAGTTCTTGCGTGTAGTGGGGTGAAGCTTGTTCAGGTCGAAGAGGATCTCGAGGCTTCTGAAGGACTCGAGAGCGTCCTGGAGGCTCACGTTCTCCTTGACCCCCAGGACCTTGTAGGGGCTGAGGCCCGGGATATCAAGGCTCTCGGAGAACTGTTCCACCGCGAGCGCCTGCGAATTTATCAGCCTTTCCTCGGTCTCGATCTCGCCCTTCAGGTAGGACATTCTCTGCGGAACGCCGCCCTTCGGGTTCGATTCGATCATTCCCAGGATGAAAAGCATGTATATCTTCCTGAGGAGCTGTGACTCGGAGATGGACACTATCGTCTTCTTGATCTCTTCGTATCGGAGATAGCTTTCGAGGGTGTGAAGTATGAACCCCTCGTCGGGCATCAGGCTGACCTGGCGGCTCATCTTCGCCACTTCAGGATTTTTTCTGAAGGAGCATTTTTTCAGAAGCTCGATCTCCGAAAGGGGAAGCCTTTCCACCAGCTTCCTCAGGGTTGAAACGGTGTCTATGTTTATGAAGGCTCCTTCGACCGTTTCCCCGACTTTTTTCCTGATCTTCGTCTCCTGGCTCAGCGGGAGCCCTTCGAAGAACATGCTGAAGGCGAGTGTCTTGATGTCTGCCATCTTTTTCTGGTCGAGGAAAGGCGTGCCGTCTATCCCCGATATGTCCGCCGCCACGTCTTCAAGCGCCGCGGGCGCTTCGATCCCGCTCCTTTTAAGGTATTCCCTGTAGTTGTGCCTGAAGGTCTCGTCGATCAGCGCCTGCATCATCCCGTTCTTCACCGCGATCCTGAACTCGGAATCCCCTAGCCTGAACTGATATACGCCGGTCCTCTCGTCGGCCGCCACAGAGGCGAGGAATTCCGTGAGGGTCATCTGCGGGAGCGGAGGCTCCATGAAGAAGGGCTCGAGGATCTTGAGTATCTCTTTGAACTTGGGGTCTCCCTCGATGGCCGAAAGGAGGCCGAAAAGGTCGCGCTCCTCCTCGGAAGGCAGGTTGTCGGGCCTGAAGCCCCAGACGATCGCCGGCGGGATGAGGCCGATGTTCTTCTCGACCTCTTTCAGGAACTCGAAACCGTCCTGGCCGTCCTGCGACTCGGGAAGCAGGAGGATCGAAGGGGCGAACTCCTTCACCTTCATCATTCCTTCGGTGAAGTTGCCCGCCTTCTTCATCTGCCATTCTTTGGGCACAGGCAGTTGGGGTACTTCGCGGTTCCATATCGCCAAGATGTATTTATGCAACTTCGCCCGTCCCTGTCATCTTCTCTTCCCCATCATGACGGCTCATTTTAGCTTTCAGTTTCCCCACTTGTCAATGACCGCCTTCAGTTCGGGGCTTCCCGCAGCTGCTTTTTCAAGAGGGACTCCTTCAATCGCAGCCGTCAATGCGAGCCTGACGGCCCTCGCTCCGGCCGCCGTCCCGCCGGGGTGGCCGTGTATACCCCCGCCGAACTGGAAGATGCAGTCCCTGCCGAAGATCTCTACGAGCGCGTGGATGTGGCCGGGGTGGAGCCCTCCGGAGGCTATCGGCATGGCGGGCCGCGTCTCGCCCCACTCCTGCACCAGGAAGCCGTGGCCCTCGGATTTTTCCCTGAGGGCCGAAGCGCACCTGAGGACCGATGCCCGCGAGCCCTCCATTTTCCCCACCGCCGTCCCGATGTGGAGCTGGTCAATTCCCGCGAGCCTCGAAGCCCTGGCCATCACCTCCATCGAAACGCCGTGCTCCTTCGACCTCGTGAATGCCGCGTGCATGGCCCTGTGGCCGTGGAGTATCAGGCCGAGGGACGCCTTTCTCACCGTCTGGAGCCCGGCCCAACCGACCGTGACGATGTCTGCCATGGCGAACATCCCGCCCATCCTTTCGACGAGCTCCGCCCTTCTGAGCATCGTTTCGACCGGGGCGGTGATGTTGGGGATGTAGCCTTTTTTCTCACCAGTCTCGTCCTCCGCCCTCTTCGCCTTGTCGAGGCACTTTTTAAGCCGTTCCTCGAAGGGGCAGAAATCCTGAGAAGTCAGGTTCTCGTCGTCCTTCACCACGTCGCATCCGTTCCTCATCGCCTCGTAAAGCACTTCGGACTGGGCTTCGGGATCGAGCCCTATCTTCGGCTTGACGATGGTACCCACCAGCGGCCTGTCCTTCACGCCGAATTTTTCCCTTATCCCGTCTATGCCGTACGCCGGGCCTTCGAAGCTCGCGACCAGCGCGGCGGGGAACCTCAACGATTCCAGCCTCAGGGTCTTGACGTCCTTCATCCCGAAGATGTTACCCGCGACCGAGGAAAAGATCTGCGGCATGTTGCCGGCCTCGAAGAGGACGGCCGGATAGGCCACTTCTATCTCCTCTCCTTCGATCCCGGTCACCTTCGCTTTGAACTTCTCCCTGAACTTCTCGTCCATGGCATCGACTTCGGTCCAGGTGCCTATCGAAGATTCGGCCGCCACGGCGTTGGCCGCCTTCTCCACGGTGGAGCCCTCGGCGGGCCCTACGCTGAAGCGCGCCACCAGCTCGTCTGCGGCGGGTGTCCTTCCGAGTTCAAGGTAAAAGAGCTTCTCTGCCATCGTCCCCTCCGGTTCAGTCCAGGATGTCCTTCTGAACTCCTTTTTCAGTTATGAACGCGGTGACATACTTCAGGTGCACTTTGTCGAAAGCGGGGTTCTTTATCTTCACGCCCGGAGGCGCGTCCTCCCAAACCTCCTTCGGATCCCTGTACTCGACCCCCTCGTCGACCCTGTCCCTCAGGATCTTCAGTGTGTGGGTGGCGCAGTAGGTCGGCACGTCGTATTTTGACGCCACGACGCAGAAGATCCCCGTGCCCACCTTGTTTATGAGGTAGCCCGACGGCAGGATCGAGTCCGCGCCGAAAAGAAAGAGGTCGGCTCCGTCAATGGCGTACTTCGCCGCCGAATCGACCATGTGATAGACCTCTATTCCAGCCTCGGCAAGCTCCTTCGCCGTGATCCGCCCCTGGTACCTGGGCCTCGTCTCTGTGGTGAAGACGGTGAAGTTCTTGCCCTGGATTTTCGCCTCCTTAAGAATACCCACCGCCGAGGAGCTGTGACAGTGGGTGAAGACCTTCGAGCCCTCGTGGATAAGCTGCGACCCGAAGCCGTAGATCTTTTTCTCGTCCGACTCGATCTGCTCCAGTATGGACGAAGCCAGGTCCCCGAGCTGAACCTCTCCCTGGAGGCCGCGCGCCTCCCTAAGGAAGAGCTTCAGGATGTTCCTGAGCATCGGCTCGTTGGGCCTCGCCTCCGAAAGAAGGCTGACAATGCTCTCGGGTTGTTCCGAGGGGAACTCGATCATGTCCCTCGACAGGGCGAGCAATGCCGCTTTCGCGATATTCATCGCCCCCTGTATCTCGAGCGCCTTTATCTTTTCGTAAGTCTCCCGCGACGCTCTCATCAGACAACCTCTATCATCTTCTTGTGCGTTTCCCAATATTCCATCGCGTACCCGAGATCCGCTTCCTGCTCGGCGTAGACGCGGAAGACAGGTTCTCCCTTCTTCACCTTCTCCCCCACCCTCTTGAGGATGTAAAGGCCCGCGCCCGTGTCCTCGGGGGCTCCGGCCAGCTTGGCGAACTTGGCGAGCAGGTGGTTGTCGTAGCTTTCTATCCTACCGTTTTTGGGGACGGGGATCTCCCTTACGAGCGGCCCCGGTTCCTTCTGCTGACGCCGCCCCTGGGCGTCCATGATCCTGTTCATCTTGTCGAGTGCCTTGCCGCCGTTGAGGATCTCTTCCGCTATCTTGTAGCCCTCTCCACCCCTCACCTTGGGGTCGAACTCGATTATCCTTCCCGCGAGATCGATCGATTTTTCCCTGAGGTCCTGCGGCGCGTTCGGGTCGTTTTCAAGGACCGACATCACGTCGCGCGCCTCAAGGATCGGGCCGATGCCCCTTCCGATCGGCTCCGAGCCGTCGGTGATGATGACATCCACAAGCATGTCGAGATGCCCCGCAACATACTCGAAGAGCTTCTTCAGCGTCGCCCCGTGCAGCGCCGACTGCACCTTCGCGGTCTTCCCCACGGGAATGTCGATCAGGACATGCGTCGCGCCCGCCGCCTTCTTCTTCGAGAGGATCGATGCGACGAGCTGTCCGGGAGCGTCTATGTTCAGCGGTCTTTCGACCGATATGATGATGTCGTCCGCAGGGGCGAGGGTGAATGCTCCACCCCATCCCAGGCAGCCGCCCTCCTTCGCCACGATCTCCTGCATCTTCGGAAGGGAGAGGTTGACATCCGCAAGCACGTCCATCGTGTCCGCTGTTCCCGAAGGCGAAGTTATCGAACGGCTGGAGGTCTTGGGGATCGGAAGGCCGTATTGCGCCACGATCGGGATCACCACCATCGTCGTCCTGTTGCCCGGGATCCCGCCGATGCAGTGCTTGTCGACCACCATCGGGAAGTCCCACTTGATGCTGTGGCCCGTCTCGACCATCGCCTTCGCGAGATGGACCACCTCTTCCCGCTCCATCGGTCCCTGCGCGCAGGCGACGACGAATGCTGTCAGCTCGACCTTTGAGTAGCGGTTCTCGACGATGTCCTTCGTTATCTGAAGGTAATCGTCCTCGTCGAGGATCTCCCCGTGGATCTTCTTCCTGACCAGGTCGACCGATTTCACCGGGTCCATGTGTCTCAGCTTCACCTCGGTCCCCGCCGGAAGCCCCAGCTTCTCGAAGGCGTATTCGCACAAACCCACCTCGCCCTTCGCGAGGATCGGCTCCTCTATCGTGTTCAAAAGGCCCACCATAGTCCTGCCGTCAAAGCTGATCTCCACCTTCGTCTGAGGGCTGAAGGTCTGCGCCCTGCAGAACTCGCTGTCCTTCCTGAGGAATATGACGTTCTCCCTGAATGTGTTCACCTTCATCGGCCGGATCTTCATCTCGGGCCCTCCTATCACCATTATTGTAGGACGGAAAGCCTCTAAATAAAAGGCTGAAGGCTGAAGAGATGAAGTTCAAAAAAAGGAAATGAGTGGCTGCCTGAAAAAGGGTTTTACAAGGATGGACAGGATGAAATGGATAAAAATCTGTACCTATCCCTCGTTATTATTACTTCAACATTCCATCCTAAGGGTTATTTGCAATCCTTTGCTCCCGGGACGCTCTTTTCGACCGGGGCACTCACCCATCCTTTCTGTTTCATTATTTCAACGAAAAGAGCCGCCTTTTCTGCAATGCAAGGCTTGGCTTCCTTGGAAAGCTTGATAAAATCGGCTTCGGCGGTCTGGTAGTTTTTAAGGGCAACCTGGTTCATTGCAAGCCTCAGCCGAAGTTCATCGGCGAACCATATGTCTGGATGGTTCTTTAGAATAATCCCGGCCCACTTGGACCACCACGCAGCGTTCATTTCATCCTTCATCTCCATCCAACCGTTTTCCGTGGGATAGGAGTTGGAAAGGAATAGGCCTGTTTCAAGAGAACGAAGAAACCCAGGATTTGAAAAATCGGCACCTGCGAATCCTTTGAGACGGTCGTAAACAACGTAAGCAGCATAAGTTGACGTGGGATGTTTCTTAAGGAGTTCTTTGTAGTTTTCCGATTTGAGAGGATCGGCTTTGAAGTATTTATAGGCTTCAAGATCGATGCCTGTGGGAGGCTCAACTTCTATCTTTATTGTATTGCTGATTGCATGGCCTTTCCAGAAATATTCTGGAGGCGGTCCTGACAAGGAACCATCAGGATGCACTACCGGATGGGTAATGCCGACTCCCCCGCTTTTCATTTCAGCCTTGATTTCGTAAACACCGCATTTCTTGAGAAACATGCCTGTCGGGTTAACGCAGTCTGAGTGAATAGTATCACCGACAGCTATTGTCTTTACAGGCAACCCGAAGCATTCATATTTTATCTTTCCATCGGGACAAACGATAACAAAGGCTTGCTTGACGTTTTCTGAATATGTCGGCAATCCTATAAGGTCCCCGGTTTCGACCATAACTTTTGCAGGCACAGGACCTTCATTGGTGGCTTTTGCAGAGAAATATAACGGTTCCCCCAAAATCACCTTGTCCTGTGCAGTCATGATCATCAAATTTATCTTCGTTTCCTGCGGCGCTTCTTGGGAAAGCAGGATAAGTGCAAGAAATACAGAGTAAACAACGATACATGTTTTTCTCATTTCAACCTCCTAATAAGGCAACGGATCTTCCTGATTCCTTATACTTATAGTTACGTCAACAAGCGTGCTGTCGCCGGTGAGAAGATGTGGAATGCAGAATCTCGGTGCAGAATCCAAATATGTTTTGAAACCCTTTGGAGGCTGCTGCGTAGTGTCCTCATTCATTATGCATTCATGAGGTTCTGGAATATCTGATGACACCGGCCATGCCATTTCACTGCAATGGTAAGTATCGGCGGAAAGTCCCTGAATGGAAATATTATGGGTTAATTCATGGATGGTACAATACTGAGTTACTGCGGTTTTGGCTGGATCTGTCGGTTGGAGTGTCTCTATTTTCTTGACATAGACGAACGACACCCCGCATTGAGTATCGTTCAAGTAAGGCGAGCCACCTATGGAAGCGGCAACACTTGGGTTTGCGTCCTCGATACCGAGCAGATGCAATTTGTTGGGTTCTGCTATATTTTCCGCCGACCACCATATTCCGCTGAAATTTGAAAGCGCTTGCGCTTTAAAGTTACTGGCTGTTGGCCACGCAGTTCCTTTAACATACGGTACCGCGCCCATGCCGCTTCTCAATCCAACCAACTCAACATACGCATCGTTGTATGTCTCCTTGATGGCGCGCGTGTCTGCATCATAGAAAGCCGAGCCAGTGCCGTTGATTTGATTGGATGCAGTATCATAGATTTCCAGATCGGCGCTGTGAATTACTCCCACCCCGGCGGAATGACCATTACCAAAATCTGGGGCTATGTTTGGAGGAGTTCCCGTGAATGTGCTGGCGTAATAACAATCCGCCGTCAAATTTGAATCAAGCGTAACGGTGATTGTTCCATCGCCATTATCAACAGGATCAATCGAGACACTTTTAACTTCTCCCTTTGTTTCGTAGGGAGAAAGCTCATCAAAAACAACAATCACATCATCTTTGACAACATTCGCCCAATTATAAAGCACCACCTGGTTGCAATTGCTGCCGCAAGTTGACTTGTTGAAATCTACCGCGAGCAGCCCCCCTCTTCTGAACATCTTGTCCCGTTCGACGAAGACCCTCTTCCAGCCGTTGAACACCGCCGAATAGGTGCATACCTGGTTTGCCACAAGGCCGCCGCTGAGATTCTTCCTGGTTACCTCAACCTGCCAGTTGTCACCTGAGTATCTCGGCGGGAGCTTCATGTAAAATGTAGCCTGATAAGGATAGGAAGTGGATGGAGTGACATCTATTTCCAAGGATGGGGTACCGGTCTGCGATGTCATCAGGCCGTAGTCCGTCTCTGTGGAAGCCCAGACTGCATTGTCGTTGGCTTCGTAAGGGGGAACTGCGGGTCGGTTTATCGGGTCTGTGGCGTCCCATCCCCCGACAGGCGCGTATGGTGAAAAGTCCGCAGGGTCTATCATCCGCAGATGGATCGGAACGCCGCCGAACCCGTTCACGGTCATCATCACTATCCTGTCCGCAACCTGATAACTGTTGAGATACGGGTGACTTTGTCCCGCGTTGTTCAATATCACAGCCTTGGGCGCGTTCCCGACCACGGCGTAGTTGTACAACTGCTGGACATCCAGCTTTCCTTCGAGACCGTAAATGGAAGCACCAAGATATCTCGCCGAGAATCCTTCTATCTCGTTCTGGTTGTATGCATGAGTGAACGGTTCTTCGGAATACCAGAAATTATCCGATGTGGTGTTCGAAATATCCCGGTCGAGATTGATCGTCGCGACGTTGCCGGTATAAGAATATTTCGATGAATTGCTCGTACCGGTTGCTGTAATCAAGTATATATAGCCGCCGCCCGTCGCCCAACCGATATAGAGCTTTCCCGACAACCCCACATCCATCCCGCACGGATCGAAGAAAGTCCAATTGCTTCTGTTGCCCCAGCTGTCGGTTATGGCGGAGCCGTTATTTGAGGGGAACCTTACCACCTTTGACGCGCCGGAGCCGCCTATTGCGTCGGCCACGAAGCCCATCGTGCCGTCCGGCGTCGCCGCTATGCCGAGGGGAAGAATTTGTCTGGTGAAATTCGGCGTGTTGACAGTATCGGTTGTGTAGGCAAAAAGGGAAACATCTCCGGAAGAAACATCTATCTGGTCGATCTGGCCGACGCCCGTCACACCGTCAACGACAAGGATCTTGCCTGTCGTGGTCGCGTGGGATATGTAAGGTTTCGCGTAGCTGGTGATCGATCGGACAACTTCCGGCTCATGCTTGAACAGATCGATCTCGTCAACCTTGCCGTCTGACGACACCCATATGTGCCCCGTTTGCGGTGCGTAGATGATGTTCCTGATGTTGGTATAGGTCGGGATGTTTCTCGGGGAAAGCCGAAGGTATGGAGCCGCCGACGGGTACTTTCCAGCCGTCGAGACGAAGGTATATGTTCCCCTCCCGTCATCCGGCACCGTAAAGGATACGGATGAGGCAAACCCGTTCCCTCCGTCGGTCACCGACGACGCCTTCTCCGTCCGGGCGAACATCGCCATCGAATTTGCCGCAGGAATAAGGTCCATGTAATCGCCGTGGAGTGTGACCGTATCGCCCCACCATAGATTGTTAGCCTCTACTGAAGGCATGGGGATTTCAGGATAAGGATCATAACCCATACCCTGCACAGCCGGGCTGACGCCCCCGGTTTCTGTCACCGAATAGCATTCAAGAGAATAGGAAGTATTCGCGGCAACGCTCATGGTAGTTGAGGAAGTATTCATTGCCAGAGTCTTGTTGCCCCTCTGGAAGCTTTTATCGGTGCTGTATGAAACCGTATAAGGGCTTGTCCCCGACGACCAGGAAAGATCCACGATCCAATTTCCCGCCGTAGAATCCCATGTCTTATCGACAAGGAGAAGGACGGGATCGACCGCCTCGGGCCGGGCTCCGCTTCTTTCTTGTCGATAGGCGATGGTCTCTCTTTCCAAGCCCGGAGGGGGATTTTCAGAATGAATTACGGAACGGATAGAAACCGCTTTCTGCCCCGTGCCGCCGCTTGATTCTTGTGCGACTGTTGAAAATGAACAAGCCGCCAAGAATAAGACCAAGACAAGCAAACAGAAACGCCCCGGCCCGATAAAACCGATTTTTGCCATCATCATCTCTTCCCCCTGTAATTTGCATTTATATTGTGGCCCCGTAATTAAGCAATGTCAAGCAAAAAAGGAGCCCCCGCCCGTCGGCTTTCGCTTCGGGGCGGGGGGCGCGGGACAGGAGACCATTGGGGGGGGCCCGAGCCTCCTGTCCTGCCGGTCCCTCGATGCCAAGGGAGACGACATCGAGGGAATTCCACCAAGTTAAACCTTAGGAGTCGCCGGCGTCTCCGGTTCCTTCTTTGCTTCTTTATCGGCCTTGTCGCCCTTCGAGGCGGGTTTGAAATAGCCCTCCGCTTTCTTTGGGGCTTTATAGAAAAGGCGGGTCAGGTCGCGGTAGTCCTTTTTATAGGTGTCCAGCCAGTTCACTTTTTCAGTCTGAAGCATCCCGTAGGTCTGCATTTCCACTTCCATGGCGCTTTTGTGGGTGTCAATCGCCGTGGCAAGGGCTTCCAGCGCCGTCCTTATCGGCCCGGCGTGCGCGGTGATAGCCGGGTCTTCTTCTTCCGCCAGCTTGGCAAGGATAACGCCCGCTTTTTGCAGCTCGGCTTCAAGAGGGGCATTGACTATGGCCGTCATCCCGTCGGGGAAGTATTTCAAGTAAAGCGCCGATTTCTTGCTGTTGCCCGTTGCCTTCAAAACGTCAAGGGCAAGCTGGCCTATCGCCTCGTCAAAGGCGTCATCCTCCCCGTCCCTTATCGCCATCGCCGTCATCGCGGAAGCTTCCGCCGCCTTGTACGCCTCGATCCTCTGCTTAAGCCTCCCCTGCGCCTTCTCAAAGGCATCCGCCATCTCTTTCAGCGTTTTGTCTGCCTTCAGCCTTGTAAGATGGTAAAGCCCGAAAGTTTCCAACAACTTGGCACCACTCGATACTAGGGACGGTAAACGCATACTGGCCTCCTAAGAGCAAAATTTAAGGGGCTTCAGGCCCCTCGGCTCTTTATCTTTTAAGATCCGGCGGGTGAAAAAGTCATTAAAAAACGGGAAAACATGAAAACTTTCCGTAAGAATGAAATTTCACGCCCGTAAAATGAAAATACTTTCCGCAGGAACGCCATTTTACGCCCTCATAATGGTGAAAGCAGGGCAGGAATCCGAATATTTCCGCCGGGAAAACGACAAAACCAGCCGAAGTATCGCCATTTTCCCGCCGTCAAATACCTTTTCTTCCGAAAAAATTGCGGTTTTCTCTCCGTAAAATTTCCTTTTGACCAAAATATTTACAATATTTACGATTTTTTTCGACAGCCCGACCAAAGATATCCCCTGCAGCAGTCCCCCGCAGGCGGTTTCCTCAGGCCAAAGATCCGCTAAATCCACGGCAATTCCCCCCGAAACTGAAAAAAACAATGTTGGCTAATAGGTCAAGAAGAGAAGATATTGCAACTGATAAAAGATGTCAAGAGGGAAAAAGGGAAATCAAGCCCCTCCCTTTGCAAAGGGAGGAAGGGAGGGATTTTAGCTGCCTGCCTTCAGTGCTTTTAATTCTTTCCTGACACGCTCAAGTTCCTTCTTCTCCGCCGCTTTTCCTTTTCGATGGGCATGATGCATCAGCTTTATGACCGTGATCCCGGCAAGAACGGCCGCGTAACTGCGGGTTGTCGCACCAGAAGCCAGCACAACGCCCGGCTCAAGGATATCGAGAAGCCTTGCCGTATGTTTGTTGAAACAGCGGTCCAGCATCCTCTTTGGGTACTTGTTGCCCCCGGTCGCGCACCAGGCCACATTGGCAAAGGCGATCTCATCAAGGTCAAGCCCCAGCTTCCCGCAATAATAACCCAGGAAGCGTCCCTGCGGTCTGCCCCAAAATTTCATCCCCTCCTTTTGGAATTTGAAGATATCATCAAGGCCGACCGCCCCGTCGCGAAACCCATGAAGAAGCTTCTTTGATTCCCTCGCCCTCTCGTTTGCCTTTCCTTGCCCGGGGTTCAACATCAGGACAACGACACGACAGGGGGAATCCCAATACTTCGGCCCGACCCATCGCGGCTGGGCAAGATCGATGAAAGGACGCTTCACCCAGCCTTCGGAGAAGCATTCCGAGCAGGAGGCCGCGGAGAGGGAGAGGGAAGAGACTTCAATCTTCATATTCCAACTTGACACAATCCTTTTTTTGATGGTCTATGTTGCATTCAGGACAATGAAACATCGTTTCTGGGGGGATCGAATCATGAATTTGTAAAGGCACAGTATGTAACTCTACATTAGGATGAATAGGGCAGAAATAGGCAATCTTTTTTTCCTTGCTCATTTAGGCCTCCTTTGAAAATGGAAAGGGTTTTAGTCACCATCACGAAAGTTAGGTCGCCATCCGCTGAGGTACTTATCAGCTAGCTCTAATAGATCGCCAATCTCCCTTGGCTTAGAATTTTTCAAGACTTCTACACGCTCCCGCAAGGTCTCTTCGCTACCGTATAGTTCAATTAATCCATCCCAAGCAAGTTGAGAAGATCGTTTGACAAATCGATTGCCGATTGCTTGACTTGTCATTTCACTTCGCGCTGACCACAAAAGGGCTTGCGTTACCAGCGGCGATTCAGGAATCTTAATTGCTGGTTCATCAGGTTCGGCATCCATTTTAGCGAATTTGAAAGTCATGAATAATTCTGTTTCTTTGCCCAGTGTTTCATTGCTGGCTTTACTAACATCTGCGCGCCATTCCTTTTCCAGTTTCTTAGCATATTCTTCAGAAACGAGTTTATGACCGGCGCCTTCCTTATATCCAACCTGACTTATGAGTTCTAATTTAGAAGACAAATATGACACTTGCGGCAGTATTTCATTTACTGCGTTCTCCACGTTCATTTGGTCCTTGATCGAACGCACAAGCCTGTAGATCACCCTTCCAACTGTCATCCTAGTACCGAATCCGTATATTCCATGTTGCCGTTCGGGCAATTCAGGTAATAGATTCAGAAGTACAACCGTGCCAGGAATAACATGTTGCGGCTTAAATTGATTCTCATATGCTTCTAATGATGAGATCACATCTTGCAAGCGCTCCACCTCAATCGAACGCAGATAGGTCTCAAAGGCTCCTCTATCTGCCATCAGCGCCCATGCTTTTTCAGCGGCAGTAAATGACTCGAAGCCTCCACTCATAACTCGCTCTAAATAGAATAAAAGTATGTACTCGTGCGCCGCACATCTTTTCTGAAGCCATTCGCTTTTCCACTCATTACCATAAGAGGAACCACCAACATGTCGTTGTCCTGCAAGGAACACTCTTCTAATCAGACTGCGGACAACTTCCTCTCGTTCTTTGGCCGCTTCAACCATTTTATCAATCTGGGCCTTTAATTGTTTAGTATCGTCCTGCAACAAGTATCCATCAGAGGTATTAGTTAAGCCTTCTATCGCTCCTGGAATGTTCGAGAAAACATCGGGGAGGAAAATGCGGATCGCTTCAAGTGCCAACACATCTACTAGAGCTACCTGGCCTTCTAATTCCCTCACAGTGCCATGAATAGCAATTGCGTAGCGACGAACATCGCGCATGTTTCTAATAAGTGGCCGTATAATCTCCATAAATACATCGGGCCAAGTGGTTTGATCGAAGGGACCTTTGTTCTCGATCTTGCTAAGTGCCTCTTCTATTGATCGGGATATCTGAGAATTTAGTACATTATCTGGCATTTTGGGTAAATCGATACCGATCTGGAGAATCTTTTCAAGATAATCACGACCAGGAACACCCTGTTCCCCAAGAGCTTGTTCGACACGAAGTCTATCAAACGCTAAAACGTATATGATATTGGGAAAATTAGCTGTTAGTCGCACTAGTCTGAAAATATCCCTTATCTCCAAACTACTCAAGCGATCAATATCGTCAAGAACAACTATTATGGGATTCTCGACCGATGCGAGCGTTTTCCTGATCTTTGAACGACGCGTGTTAATACCTTCTTTCCCGTGCAGGAGAAGTTTTGAAGCAACTTTCATTACAGCTAGTAGCCGCTCAATCCATGTGCCAACGACAGGTATCCAGCCAAGCCCAGAAAACGCTTCTCCGTAACCTTCTAATTGTTGACCGATATTCCTTAAACCCGTTTTAATTTTCAATTGCGCGGATATTTCAGCAAAGAAGGCTTGAACAAGTTGATCCGCACCACTGAACAACCAAGGATTGAATTCAAGGATAGAAGCATTATTTTCCTTTAAGTGTTCGCAAGCAAGATTTATGAATGATGTCTTTCCAGAACCCCACGGCCCCAACACACCGACCACTGCCCCTTCAGTCCGATCTATAGATAGAACTAGCTCGGCAAATGATTTGGCTGGTTTATTACGTCCAATGGTATCTTCAGACGGGCAAGTTATCGGGTTATCTGCAAGCCATTTATTTCTTTCACTCATTTGTCCCCCCCTAAAACCCCTTCAACGTTTCCTGCTTCGCCTTCTTGCCTTCCTTCTTCGCCTTTTTGAAGTTGTAGGTGCCTGATGAAATGTCGGGGTGTTCGGGGCGTTTGATCCTCATGTCGTTTTATTGTCAACAACGAGTCTTAGTTTAGGTTTATGGGGCTGCTCAGAAAAGATCGAGTCAACGGGCGGATTCAGCAACAAATCGAATCGAAGCCGAGAATCGGTTAAATACTCTTCATTGATTTCGATGGCGATCCATTTGCGTCTCAGAGTTTCGGCAACATATCCAGTTGTGTTGGAACCGGCAAACGGATCCATCACCAAATCCCCAGGCTCAGTCAAAAACTTGATAAAGAATCTCGGCAATTCCGACGGGAACCTGGCGGGGTGTATCCTTCTTCCGGCCTTTTTGAGAGCGCCAAGGTAATCGCTGTTGCTTTCGTTGTTGCCGCAAGTGATAAGATTGCCTGGGATGGCGCCGCCTTTGTCCTGGGCAAAAGATTCCTTTATGTTGTGGCCTGAAGGTCGACGGGTGGGAACAACTCCCTTTTTTATCAGGCGAAGCATGTCCTTGCTGTATTCTTGCAGCACATTGGTATTGTCGGCTTTTGGGTTGTCTGTTTTCCCGAGCCAATAAATGTACTCGACAGAATCCTTCACGCGAATCCTTCGAACATTCACCCATTCGGCAGGGGCCGGCAATTTTGCGGGGTTGTACCAAAAGAACTCTTGGCAAAAATTAAAGCCAAGTTCGTCACAGAGATGCAGAAGAAGACGCACATGGTAAAGGGAACGCGTCGGCGCTCCTGGGGTCCAGGTTCCTCCAATGTTTAGGATTAGGCTGCCAGATGGCTTTAAGATTCTCATTATCTCTGAAGCAAAAGGCGCGAACCAATTGAGGTAATTCTTTTGGTCCGCATTCCCGTATTCTTTTTTAAAATGAAGCGCGTAAGGGGGCGACGTTACAACAAGATCTATCGAGTCGGACGGCATTTCTCTCATGGCCTCAAGAGAGTCATCCAGAAGAGCCTTTCCGAATTCGGTTGAATAAAGAACATTACTCATTTTTCATATCCTTCAACAGTGCCTCAAGAGAATTATACCACGGCGGTTTTGTCGGCTCCGCAGGAAGGGGAACAGGATGCATTACCGCCAGCTTCTTCTTGCGGTACTTGTCGTGGCGTTTCAGGTTCTTGGTTTGAATATACATGAATTGAGTCCAATCGTGGGTTTTCTTACCCAGACATACAGCTAAAATCTCAAATTGATCCACACCGTAAAAACGACTGCTCGGGTCTCCTTTGGATGTCCTTGTCTTTTGAGTCTCGACTTTATAGGCAACGATCTTTCCGCCTTCGCGGTAGGCTTCTTCCGAGTTGCGTACATTCTTGCATTCCACCCGGTAAGCCGGGGCTTCTTCTTCTGAAACCCAAAGCGTGTAATCCGGATAGCCGTCCAGATCATGCACCTCATACCGGTGTATCTGGCTGGCTTCTTTTGCCTTCTTAATATGCTTCCCAAGATGAACCTCGGCTACGGCTCCCTCCAAAGTTACTTTTGCACGGAACCGTTTGTCGATAGCGTCCAAAAGCTCGTTGGCAGATAGCGCATACTCATTTTCAAGACGGTGTGGCATGTCTTCTCCTTCTTGCAGTAATATTATAATCCTATTTCCATGACAGACAATAAAACTCCCTCTCGGCCTGCTCGCCCCAGTGCCAGGTGTCCTCGAACGCCGTTATCTGCGCGTCGGATTCGTGCCCCTTCGGCGTCTTTAAAAAGACGTTGTAGTCCCTCTTGCTGTTGAACGGCGGGTCGAGGTAGATAAGGTCTATCGCCTTGTCCCTGATCTCCTCCCTCAGAACATCCAGATTGTCACCAAAGTATAAAGCACCCATTTGTCATTCCCCTTCGATCTCAATTATATCCCCGCTTGAAGTCGGCGGGATGAATATCGTGCCGGGCGACGAATTTACTTCGCGCCAAGGCACATTCCAATACGGGGGTGAATCAGTGAGCGAGCTTGCGAGTGAAACGTCTAAGGAGGGAGCGCAGCGCCCCCTTCTTTGGAAGTTCCCCTTATCCCCGAAATACAAAGCTACCATTTTTCACCTTCCTTTTATATTATACTCCCGCCCGGCGTCAATCCAAGCAACAGTTGCGAAAGGCAGTCTAAAGGCTGAAGGCTGAAGGCTGAAAACAGGACAAAAGCTATTTACCACAGAGATCACAGAGAGCACAGAGCGAGGGATGTTTCTTTGAAGATCGCTTTTTGCTCAATAACCAAAAAAGAAAGTCTCTTTGCTTCGAAGCGGTCCCTTCGTCAGAACCCGGAAAAAAACTTTTCTTCCACCTTCTCTTTTATACTCTGAGCCCTCTGAGGCCTCTGAGGTAAAGGTCTTTGTTAATTGTTAGAAAAGCGCCCTCCGGTTTTGGCCGGAGGGCTTTATTATCGGATGGTTTAACAGCGCATACTTATTGCTTGACCAGCTCTACCCTGCGGTTCTTGGCCTTGCCTTCCGGAGTGTCGTTCGTTGCAACGGGGGCATACTGGCCACAGCCGTAGGATTTCATCCTCGCGGCCCCGATGCCGTTCTGGACGAGCGCCTGCATGACGGACTGCGCCCTGTCCTGGGAAAGCTTGAGGTTGTGCTCGGGGCTTCCCGAGTTGTCGGTGTGGCCGACGACGTAGATCTTGAGGCCCGGATCGTTCTTGAGGAGCTTGGTTATCTCGCCGATCGCCTGCGCAGATTCGGGCTTAATCGCCGCGCTGTCGGTGTCGAAGGTGATCCCGTAAACGGCTGCGTGGCCGGTCGCCCTGATGTCGTTCTGGAATATCTCGGCGCTCGCCTCGATGTGCTGGGTCATCCCGCCCTTCTCGACGATCCTGAGCCAGATCTTCCCGTTGCCCTTCATCGCTTCGACCCACGCCTCCTTACCGTCCTTGACTATCTTGGCGGTGACGAACCAGGTGGGTTTGCTGAAGAGTATCTCTCCGCCGACTTTTTTCACCGCGTTCTCGTAATTGCGGACAACTTCGAGGGGGCTCGGTTCGTTCTCTCTCGCTCCCGTGAAAACGTAGGTTATGAAAGTGAATTTTCCCTCGACCCTGGTCTTGGGGGGCTTGCCGAGGTTGAACTCGTAAAACCCGAAGTCCTCCACCTTGCACGTCTCTATCCTGTAATCGGGCATTCTCGTCGGGAAAAGCTGGTGGTCCTGGCATCCCTTGAAATCGCCCTGCTGGGCTGCGGCGGGGATGGCCGCAAGTACGATGATCGCGACAAAAGCAAGCAGTACGGTTCTTTTCATCCTTCCCTCCCTATTTGTCCAGTTTTGTGAAATCGGTTTTCGCGAAATTGGCGAGGGCTTCCATCGCCGCCGCCTTTGCCGCGTCGGTGCTGATGTTTCCTTCGACCTCTATGTTTATCGCCGTGTCGCTATTGTGGCCGACGGCGTGGACGAAAGCGGACGGCTTCGACCTTTTCTCTCCCTCCGAGCAGTCGGACCAGTAGCCGTAGTACATTATCGAGCCGCCCGGAACCTTTTCGGTGGTGAGGTCAGTGAACTTATCCAGCTTGGCGATGTTCTTCTTGAGCCCAGCGCACGCTTTCTCGAATTCCGATCTCCTGTTCGCGACTCTCTGCTGTTCCTCCCCGTCTATCTGCATCTTGAAGAGCTCGACACCTTCACCCGAGTAATGCTTGATGTCGAAGCTGATCTTCCCGGGGAACTTGGTGGTCTGGTTGGCGCAGATATTCTCGAAGGGCAATTTGCCGACAGCGTAGCCGATCCCGATGATGCCTGCCGGGGTGTACTGGCCGGTCACATCGACGGCGTTCTTCGGCATCAGCGACGAGATGACGGCCGGACATTGGGGCTTTCCCTGGGCGAGGGAAGCAGCGACCATTCCCATCATACACGCGGCCGAAAGCCCGAACAACAACTGCCTTTTGAATCTTGCGGTTTTCATCCTACCCTCCCGGCAAAGCACTTATTCTATGACGGATCGTGCTTTTGTCAAATGGCTAACCGCCGCCTAAGGCTCCGGATCGCCTCTCCGGAGGCGATAAGCCCTATCTTTTCATCCAGTTATGAACACTTGACAACTATTTGCTTTGAAGTTATATTAGCTTTCTTTCCCGCAGATGGGGGAGAATTAAGCCAAGGAGGATATTATGGCCGACAAGAACCTGAAAGTTTCAGAAAATGTTCCAGGAAAGTGGTATGTTGACGAGAATTGCATCGCCTGCGATTCCTGCATTTCGGTCGCTCCCGATTTTTTCGTCATGAACGATGATTCGACCCACGCCTATGTTAAGAAACAGCCCGCCACGGCGGAAGAGATCCAACTCTGCGAAGACGCCAAGTCCACCTGCCCCACGGAAGCCATCGGCGACGACAACTGATCCTGCTTTCAACGGAATAAAAAAGGGGCGATACGTCGCCCCTTTTTTTATTGCTTACTTTCGGGTAAGATCAGTCGATGGTCTCCTCGAAAACGACCCCTCTCTTGCCCAACTCGCTCATAATGAAAAGGTAACTTCCCAGGTCTTTTCCGACAAGTTCTAGCGGAAGGACTCCCTTTTTCTTGATCCCGCCCTTTATCAGCAGCCTCGCGACGGCCGTCGCGGTGTAGCCTGTGGTCCTCGCCATCGATGACACATCGTTCTCCGCGTCCGCCCAATCCAGCAGGTCGAAGGTGTGCCTCACCTTCCTTCCCGCCCTTGTCCCTTCAACGACCACCTTCATCACGGTCATGTCGGCCTCGCCCTCCGCGAAGCTCCACATGGGAAACAGAAGCTTCGTCGTCAGGTCGATGGGGCGGATCATGGCCGAACCGATCTTTATCGGTTCGTAGGAGAAGAATCCCGTCTCCCTGAGGACCTTCATCTTGTCTATGTGGCCGGGATAGCGCATCGTCTTCTCGGACATGTTCTTCGCCTTGATGGTCTTCAGAAGGCTTCTGAGGCCGTCGGTGTTGAACGCCTCCAGCGTGCCGATGCCGGAGAATTCCACATATTCCGGCTCGGTCAGCGCGGGCAGCTCGACCACCTTCCCGTCCTTTACCAGCCTCGCGGGTCTCGTGTATTCCTCGATGACGTCGATCGGGGAGAAGGGAGCCTTGTACTCGTAGGGCCAGCTCCTCTCGACGGGGAGGCCGCCCACCAGGCATACGAAGTTCTCGATCGAATCGAGAAGCGACGACATCCTTCCCGCGATGAGGTTGCTGCACCCGGGGGCGATGCCGGCGTCAACGAGGCATGTCACACCGTTCTTCTTCGCCAGGTCGTCGAGGCCCATAGGGTCTTCCGGGAAGAAGGAGATGTCCACGATGTTCTTCTTCATCGAAATGACGCTCTTAACCGATTCGTAGCCCATGAATCCGGGCAGGGCGCCCACGACAAGGTCGGCGTTCTTGACCGCTTCTTTTATCCCGGCCCTCTCGCCGAGGTCGAGGCACTTGGTCTTTATTCCGTGTTCCTGGATCGCGGAAAGCGCTTTCTTGGAGCAGTCCGCCACTTCGACGTTCCATTTTCCCTCGCTTTCGAGGTCCCTCGCCATCGCGTTCCCTACTCTTCCCGCTCCCAGCACGACTATTTTCATGCAACCCTCCTTTTCCTGACCTTGGGCTCTTTCATTTTCCTGAATTCCCTGAATATTTTCAAGAAATTCCTTTCTTCCTCCGATTGTTTCGTCTTGAGAAGCTGCTTGAGTGCCCCCAGCGCGACAAGCGCCTCTTTCTCTTCCGTCCTTTCGAGCGCCTCGTCCATGAGCTTGCCCGCGACCCTGATATCCTGGTAGTTGCCGAGGCAGTCCTGTATGCCGACGAGGACCCTGCGGTACGACCTGAACGCTTCCGATCCTTCGTCGAAAAGGTAATCCAGCGATTCGAAAAGGTACCTGTACCTCTTGAAGGAGATCCTCACCCTGTGAAGGTCCGCGGGGTCGGATGTGGAGAAATACCTCTTCGCCCTCTTGCGCGTCTCGTTCCTGTAGAGCTTCATCGCCCGGAGGCTCGCCCCGATGTAAGGCTCGATGGAACCCGAGTTCCCGCCGCCCTTTTCGCGGGTGAGGCTTTCTATCCTCTTCACGAAATCGCGGAACCTGCGGGAGTCTATGACCCTCGAAACGATCTCCGATTCATCCATCGCGGCCGCATCGAACGGCCCGAGTATCCCGCCCGCCTTTTCAGGCGGAATGCCGGTTTCCGCGAGCCACCCCGTAAGCTTTTCCCTGAAAACATCGAGGTCTCTCAGCCGCCCGAGGTCGACGCCGAACGACGAAGCGGCCAAGCCCAGGGAAGCCGACCGCTTTTCGCCGAGGACGGCCGGGTATATCCTCAGGTAGCTCCTCAAGCGCCTTATGGCGACCCTCATCTCGTGCAGGTATTCCGGATGAAGGCCCGCCTTCGTGAAACGGGAGAAACCTTTTATCCTGTAAAGTTCCCTCCGGACGAGCTTTCTGAGAGCGGTGCCGCAATCGTCTGCGTCCTGTATCGAGAATCCGAGATTTTCCGCGTCATGGACAAAGGGGATTTCGAGCTCCTCGAAAGCGGCGTCGAAGCCGAGCTTTTCCCCGATGTCCGGTGTGCCTGTTTCTTCGATGGCGGCGAAAAGCGCGAAGCAGTTTTTCAGTGAGACCTTCTTTTCAAGAAAAGGGTTCTTGGCCCTGAGATCGAGAAGATATTCGACAACTGCCGAACTTCCGTTTATAAGCCTTACTCTTCCGCGCCGCTTTTTTCCCGAGATTTCCAGGAAGGGAAAATATCCTTCCGCCAACTCTTCCGGCGCTTCGCCGAGAGTTGATTTCACCCCATCCCTGAGAAGATAAAAGGCCGCCTTTTTTCCCGACCTCTCTTCGCAGAAATAACTCTTTTTTTTAAGGAGGTCGCCCTTGGGCGTGTCCGAAAATATCATTCTGACATCGGATGTCCGTTCACCGAGTTTCAAGGAATCTGCAGCCGCGACGCGCAGAAGCTCCCTGCGGTCAAGGAAGAGGACGGCAACACCCGGAAAGGGGTTCGAGCCCGAGAGAGCCATCATACCGCCCGGCGGCCTTCGATGAAAGCCCGGACCTGTTTACTGCTGTAGCCTTCTCCGATCAACACCGATTCGAGCTTCTTGAGGTTGTACCCGAAGCGGACCACCTCGCCCCGCGCGCCCGCCCCGTCAACCTCGAGAAGGACCAGAGAGCCTCTGGGGTCGCCGTCTATCGGCCGCCCCACCGATCCGGCGTTGACGACGAGAACGTCCCCCACCTTGCCGACAAAGGGGATGTGCGAATGGCCGCAGCAGAGCACCCTCGGCATCGTCCTGTTGTGGAACTTGCGCTGAAGGGCAGGCCCGGTGACGCTCGGATAGATGTAATCGGTTGTTCCGAGCGGGCTGCCGTGACAGATCATTATCCCGAACTCCTGGAAGGCGACGGTCGGAAGGCCGCCAAGCCACTGGAGCAGTTTTTTCTGGTTTTTCGTCAGGCTGTTCTTAACGGATCTCGACTTTACGAACTTCTCGTCGGAGTTGCCTTTCACGGCAACGACTTTCTTGGAGTTCAGAAGTTCAAGCGTTTCGAAAGGCTGGGGGCCTTTTCCTGCGATGTCGCCGGCGACTATGATCCTGTCGACGTCGCTTCCGCCGATGATCCTGAAGGCCTCCCTGAGCGCGACGAAGTTCGCGTGGATGTCGGATATGACGGCGTAGAGCATGGCCCGGAAGGTTTTATTCTTTGGCGATGGTTTCCATCAGTTCTTCGAGAAGCGCCTCGATCCTGACCAGGTCCTTCCCCCTGCCCTTCTTCGGCTTTACTTTGAGGGAGGAGAGCTTCTTCGCGAGCTTTTCCCCGCGCTGCTTTGTGAAGCTCTTCGCTCCGCGCCCCTCTTCGGCGCCTTCGACCAGTTCGTCCAGCGCCGCCAGCCTCGCCTCCTGCTTCCTCTTGTAGGCGTCGAGGACTTCGACGAACGAGATCTTCACGTGCGCCATCGCCGTGTTGAGCGCGGAGGATGCCGCTTTCGCAGCCTTCTTCGGCGGCCTTCCAACCTTCTTAACCGTGGTTTTCTTCTGCCGCGTCCTTCTGATCGCTTTCCTTGCCATTCGATCCTCCGTCATTCGCTGTCGCTGAAACCGTCAAGGATAGTAGCTATTTTAGCCTTGAGGTCCCTGTCCACGCTTCTCGCCGACCTGCCGGCGTTTATCACTTCGAAGCCGTAACGCTCTTCCATCTTCTTCAGTTCGAGCCTCAGCTTCCTCTGGTATTTGAGGAAGCTGGTGAACCAGTCGCGCGAAAGGCCCATATCCATTCCCGACTCCCAGTAGTCGAGCTGGTAGTGCGCCTGGAAGGTCCTCTCGACAAGCACTTTCGGGGAGACCTGAAGGGAAAGGACAAGGTCGGGAACGACAGCCATCCTGTAGATCGCTTCGACCCACGAAGGCTCAGCCCCCCTGATTATCGCCCTCGCCATGAGGGTGTAGACGTACCTGTCGGCGATCACCACCAGCCCCGCCCTGAGGGCAGGAATGATGGTGTTCTCAAGCTGGTCGTAGAAATCGGTGGCGTAGAAAAGGCTTAGGGTCCGGGGGCTGAGAACGTTCCCCTGCAGGGCGGCCTCTAGCTCCTCAGCCACCAGCAGGCTTCTCTTGAGGCCCGTCTGGACGACCGCGTAACCCTTCAGTTCGAGCCATTTCGAGACGAGTTCTATCTGTGTCGTCCTGCCGGAGCAGTCGGGGCCTTCGATGACGATGAGTTTTCCCCTGAGTGACGCGGGGGCGACGCCGGGAAGAGGTTCCTGGAAGAACTTCTTCATATCGTCACCCTCTTCCTGAAGGGCGCAAGGTCTATCTTCGATTCGACGATCTTCCTCGCCGCCTCCTGCTGCGTGTGCACGTCCTTCGTGGCGTCCATCACCGTGAAGTTGTACGGTTTCGCCATTTTCAGGTAGGATTCGAGCACCCTGCCCTGGAAGATCTTGAAGCTCTCCACTATGTCGTCGGAGAGCCCGAGGTCCATCCCCGCCTCGAAGAACTTGAGCTGGGGCCGCCCCTGGAGGATCCTTCCCACAGCGGTATCCAGCGGCAGCTTGTAGAAGAAGGTTATGTCGGGAAGGCGCGCGAATCCGTAGATCTTCTTGAGCCAGTCGAGTCCGCACCCCCTGACGCTGTCCCTCGCGAAGGCGGTGAAGATGAACCTGTCGCAAATGACGATATACCCCGCCTTTAGCATCGGCAGGATCTGCCTTTCGTAGCGGTCCGCGAAGTCGGTGGCGTGTATGAGGCTGAAGGTGGTCGGGGTGAGGGCCTGCCTCTTTTTCCCCTTCCTCGTCGCCCCCTTGACGATCTGGCTGGAGTTCCACTCGCTGAAGAACACCTTGTAGCCCATCCCCGAGAGCCATTCGTAAAGAAGGTGCGCCTGGGTCGATTTTCCCGATCCGTCGAGCCCCTCGACCACGATGAGGCGGCCTTTTATCTCACCCGCCGTTTCGCCGCTATTTTTCGCTCTGCCCATGACCATTATATCCTCGCATTTACAGGGAAAAGCTTATCCCAAAGCGGGGTAAAAGACAAGACGAAGGGGTTTCGGCGGTATCAAAGCGGATAATTCTGCTTTAGGCGGGGATCGGCTCGCTGTAGGATAACCCTCAATGAAGCATCTGCAACGATTTGCCCTAAAAAGATGCGATGAGGGGGAAAAGAAAAGAAGAACCAAGTATTGCTTCTTGGAAAGTCACTTTTCCTTAATTGCTTTCTCGTTGAGGGCGTTGAACACCTTTTCGTATTCTCCGCTATTGAAGCCCAATTTGATACCAATGATCCGTCCTGTCATCCATTCCTGCTTTATTTTTAGGATTCTGACCGGCTGGCGGGACAACCATTGACCAAACCAAGTGTTTCCCTTTTTGGCGGGCGGTATACAATTCTTGCAGAAGGGCAGTTTGAAATGGAATATCGAAGTCCTCCCACCCCAGAAGAAATAGCGGACAAAGCACGTTTCCTGCTCAGCTATTGTCAGATCCTCTTTGTTCCCACAGTTGCAACAGAGGCCTTCAGGAAACGAAAATTTCACTTTATCGTCCATCGGATCCGGCTTGTTGGGCCAGGGGATCATTCTTTATCTCTCACTTCCCTTTTTCGCACTCGCACTTGACCGGCCCGATTTTCTTAAAGAAATCTGTCTTAGTGTGTATCTTTCCATCATAACTGTCTGACACTTCGTAATGCACCTTTGGATCTTCCTGATATCGCCCATCCTTGAAAGTGTAGCCATATATAACACCTTCTCCTGCGGTCATATGTCCATAAATCATGATGTCAGGCCATTTATCTGTCGCTGGAGTAAAGATGATATATTCAGCCCCAATCTCGCCTAGTATCCTAGGCGGGTGGTCAGCAAAGACAATGAAATTGCAATTGCCTGTTCCGCCGCAGATGAAAGGAACAATATATTCTGGTGAATTATCTTTATTGAGATCGACGATATAGATTCTGTCGCTTCCAAAATAAAGATTGCCTTCTTTTTCAAGTTTATCGTAGTTCGGAAGTTCCCGTTTTCGTCTTTGTATTATGGCATTTCTCGCGAAGGTTTCCATCTCGGCGTTTCCATACATTGGTGCGACGCTGCATTGATACTCAAGCACCACCCTGCACTCCGGCTCCTCGGAATCGAGTTTTCCGGGGAGCGCCGAAAACAGAAGAAATGCAAGAAATAGCGTGCTAAAGGCTTTTTTCGTCTTGCCCTCCTATTTTATTCTTCTCCTTTTCATTTTCCCCGTCAAGAGTTAAGCCGATTCCCCTGAATACCTCCCTTATCTCTAAAAGCCCCGTTTTCCAACCCCTCCACTTTTTGCCCAAACCCTCACCAGGAATATGTCACAAGAAGCCTCATGCCGAAGGGGCGGGCTGGGGAAAAGTAGTCTGTGAAGCCGTTGGTTATGCCGCGGGTCGAGTATTTCCTGTCGAAAATGTTATCCGCCTGAAGTTCGACCGTCACCGGGCCGTTCTTGTAGCTCGCGCTGAGCGATGCGGCGTAATACGAGGAGAGCTTTTCCCGCTCGTTCGAAAGGTCGTTGCTGAGGTACTGCGGCCCTACATAGCCGAGCCTGCTTCCCGCCCCGAACCTGCCGCCCTTCCAATCGAGGCCGAGGCTGAAGGAGCTTTCGGGGACCATCGGGACGGCCATCCCGTCATACGGGCCCGCCGTAGCCTCGCAGTTCCTGATGTTCGCGTTTAAAGAGAGATCGAAGTTCCCGGGCAGGAACAAAGAGATGCTCCCTTCGATTCCTTCCCTTTCGGATTTACCGATGTTCATGTTCTGCCCGATGAAATGCGCCGGGTCGGTGAGGACGAAGACCGTCTCTTCTCTGAGGAACATCTTGTAGAGCGTGACGTTCGCCTTAAGGTTGTCGCCGAAATACTTGTAACCGGCCTCGAAGTCGTTGACCCTTGTGGGCTCGAGGTCCGGGTTCGAATAAAACCCGGGATAGGCGAACAGCTCGATGACGCCGGGGATCCTGTAGCCTTCGGAAAAAGCGAGGAAGAACGATTCGGATTCGCTTTTGAGGAACGACACCGAGAGCCTTGTCGTCCCCTCCCTGAAAGTGCGCTTCTCGTCGTTCGACGGGAATAGGATGTCCCTGTAGTCGTACTTCGCCTCGTCAACCCTGTAGCCCGCGTCCATCCTGAACCTCGAAAGAGTATATCCCAGCCGGATATAGCCTCCCGCGGTATCCTGCCCGGTGGAGGTGCGGGTCGCGATCATCTGCTTGTTGCCATAGAAATCGGTGTACCACCCAGAAGCGTCGTAACTTCCATTCGCGGCCTCGCCTGAGAAGGCCCATTCGAAGACGCCTTTCCCGAAGGGTTTCCTGCCGTCGATCTGGAAGATGCCGCCGGCGAGGTCCTCTTCCCCTGTCGTGAGAAAGCCGGTCATGTACCTTCCCGTCGTAAGGGTATCCCTGTCGTGGTTCCTCGAAAAACCTTCGACGACGAGGTTCACGCTCTCTCCGAACCTGCGGTTGTAGGTCGCCGCGAACAGCCTGTGCCTGCCCCTCGTCCCGTCATAAAGGTTGTAGGGGGACTGCCTCCTGTCCTCGTTCATCTCCTTTTCGGTCAACGCGCCCGGGGCGCTTATGGCGCCTCCCTCGTACTTCGCCAGAAGCGAAAGCGAGTCGCCTTCCCCGAAGTTGTAGGTCGCGCGGACGATCCAGTCGTCCAGCCTGTGGCCGTCGTTCTCCCTGTATCCCTCCGAACGGTCGGTACCGAAGGCCGACACGAGGTCCCAGTTACCCAGCGAACCAGAGAAGGAGAGCCTTTCCGTCACGCCCCCGAAGCTTCCCAGCCCGGCGGTGAGGTCTATCCTCGGCAGTCCCGCGCCCTTTTTCGTAACGATGTTGACCACGCCGCCTATCGCGCCTCCGCCGTAGAGCGGGGCGAGCGCGCCGGAGTAGATCTCTATTCTCTCTATCTGCGAAAGGGGGACGACATCCCACCTTACCGAGTTGTCTTCGATGTTGTTGAGCCTCACGCCGTCGAGGAAACAAGAAACGCTCGTCCCCTCGGGAAATCCCCTGAGGTCTATCGTCCTTTCGACGGGATTGCCGGTGATGTCGTGCACGGCCACACCCGGGATGTCCGATAAAAGCTGCTGGATCGTCGCCGCTCCGGAACTCTCGATGTCGTCACGAGTGATGACTATTATCGGCGCCGGAGTCAGTGTCGCCTGCCGCTCCTCCAGAGGGATCCTGTCGCCGTAGACGGTGATCGAAGATTCATAGACCGCCAGCTTCCTCGAGGGATCGTCGCAGGAGGCGTTCAACGCGGTAAAGAGCAGCAGAGCGATCGCAACAACGAATTCCTTTTTCATCGCATATTCCCCTTATTTCAGTTCGAACCGTTCTTTTTCGGATAGTAGTATGAAAAATCGTGGATGTCGATCGAAGAAAAATCGACGAAGTATGTCTCCTTGAGAAGGCTCTCCATCGCGCCCCTCTCCTTGGGCGCCTCGACGAACTCTCCGCCCTTTTTGAGGACGAAGAGCCTGTGGTTGAACTGTATCGAGATGTTGAAGTCGTGGACCGCGTAGATGACGGTCTTCCCTTCCGTCGAAAGCCTGTCGAAGAGCCCGCAGATCCTCAGCCTGTGGGCGAGGTCGAGGTGGTTCATCGGCTCGTCCATGACCAGTATCGGGCAGTCCTGCACGAGGCATCTTGCGATCAGGCCCCGCTGGAGCTCTCCGCCGCTCAGGGTAGAAATGGGCCTCTCCCAGAGGTCTTCGAGTTCTAAAAGTTCCCCTGCCTCCCGCTTTTTCTTCTGGATGAATTCTCCGAAAGAACCGCCGCCGCGTCTCGGGAAACCGCCCTTCTCGGCAAGTTCCCAGAGGCTCCATTCCTGCGGCTGGACGGACCTCTGCGGGAGGTAGGATATCGTCTCCGCCCTCTCCTTATGGCTCGTTTCGGAGATGCTTTTTCCCTTGCAGATGATCTCCCCTTCGCAAGGCTTGAGGAGGCCGAGAAGAAGTTTTAAAAACGTCGTCTTGCCAGCGCCGTTGGGGCCGAGGATGGCCGTGACCGAACCGGGCGGAAAGAGAGCCGAGAAACCCTTTACAAGGCTCTCCCCCGAGCCGTACGCGAAGGAGACTCCCCTGGCCTCAAGAGTCATTGAAAAGCTCCTTCTTCATGAGCAGGGCGAAGAAAAACAGTATCCCGACGAAATTGATGTAAAGGCCTACGGGCACTATCACGATGGATGAAACGGCCTTCGTCATGACATATGCTGCAAGCATCAGCGCCGGGCCGAGGATCACGGAAGCGGCGAAGAGCCTGCCGAAGGAATTGCCGAAAACGGAGCGGGCGATGTGCGGAACGATCAGCCCCACGAAACCTATCATCCCCGCGATAGAAACGGCCGTAGTCGCGAGCAGGGAGGCTCCCGCGAGCGAAGCGAACCTCACCTTCGCCACATCGACTCCGAGCGATGACGCCTCGTCGTCTGAGAAAGAGAGGATGTCGATCGCTTTTCCAGCCCGGAGGAGGACGACCGCGGATATCAGGATCACGCTGAAGGCGAAGGACAGCTCGAAGGAAGAGATGGGATAGATAAACCCTATGAGAAGAGTGTTGGTGGCGGCCAGTTCCGCCGGGTCGAGGAATGAAACTATGAGCCGCGCGAGTGCCGCGAAGGCTGTGTTGAGAAGGACGCCTGCGAGAAGCATCCTTTCCGGATTGCCTTTGGAAACCTTCATGAGAAGGACAAGAGACCCGCCTCCGATAACGAATGCCGAGAGAGCCCTCAGCGGGAAAGCCGCCCCGCCCATCCCCACGAGAAGCAAGGAAAGAGTTACTCCGAAAGCGCCGCCGCCTGATATTCCCACGACGTAGGAGTCGGCGAGGGGGTTTCTGAGCACCACCTGGAACACCAGCCCCGAAACAGCGAGAGCGACGCCCGTCAGAACTGCCGAAAGGATCTCCGGCAGCCTTATATTCAGAATCACCGTTTTCATTCCTTCCCGGTCGATGTTCTGGGGGAGAAAAAGAAAGAACGAGGCCAAAATCAGAAGGACCAGCAGCAGCGGGATGATGAGGAAACCGCCTTTCAGATTCACTTCTTGTTTTCCCTCCTCAGTTCCGCCAGCTTTTCCACGCCTTCTACGACCCGCGGCCCCGGCCTCATGATAAGGTCGGCGTTTATTTCCCCGATCCTGGTGTTTTTATCGATGGCTCTGATCCTGCGGACGAACTCTTCACGGGAATCCTTACCTATCTCGCCTTCGGGAAGGATTATCCAGTCGGGGTCCAATCCCGCGATCGTGTCGAAGGAGATGACGGAATATGACGGAGGGACCTGCTCGAGAACGTTGACAAATCCAGCGGCCCGGCACAGGTCGTTGAGGTACGACCCCTTTCCGGCGGCGACCGCCGGATCGAGCCCGACCAAAAAGATCGCGCGTTCTTTTTTGAATGGAATTTCCTTTGAAATTTTCTCTACAGATTTTCTTATTCTTTCCGCGAGTTTGCCGGCCTCTGCCTCCCGCCCGCATTTCCGGCCTATATCGTATATGCACGCGATGAGCTCTTCAAGCGTCGAGACCGGATACTCGGTCACACTGATCCCCAGCCTTCTGATAACTCCGAGCGACTCGCCGCTCTGCATCCCCGAGACCGTAAGGCATTCCCGCGGACGCATGGCCGCGATCTTTTCAAAAAGGATACCGTCGTAGGACGCCACGATCTCTTTCTTCGCGGCCTCCGCGGGATGATCGGCGGGTGCTGTGACACCGGCAAGGCTGTCTCCAGCTCCTATCGCGAAGATTATCTCCGTTGTCGAAGGGGAAAGGCTGATGAACCTTCCGCCCGGCCTTTCGGCGAAGACGGCGAAACAGGCGATAAGAATTATAAAACAAAAACAGCGTCTCATTTTCACCTTTCGGGGGGTCTTGAGACGCCGGAAAAGACGTTCTCCCGCGAGAACGGCCGTTCTGTGCATCCCAAGGCAGGTCTCCTGGCTTACGGGTCTTTCTACTCGCGGCGCCTTCCCGCCCGTGTGGGCAGTGGCAAAAAGCCGCTTTCGTCGCCGATCACAGTGACGGGGTCGCAGCCGGATCTCACGGCATTTCCCTTTTCACCCCCTGTGAAGGGGCACCTTGGCGCTCCGGTTTTTAAATAGGACTACTCTCCTTCTTCTTCGAACTCGTTCTTGACGTTCAGCCTGAGGCACGCGGCGGCGTGCATCTGCAGGGCCGCCTTCTTCGCTTCCTGAAGCTCGGCCAGCCGCTCTTTCACTTTGGCGAGTTCCGCCTCGATCTGAATGTCGATGTCCTTGATCTCGTCCTTGGTCTGGGAAAGGGCATCCTGATAAAACTTTTTCTGCTTGTCGGTTAAGCTCACAGCAACCTCCCTATTAGGTCTTCTATTTCAACTTGAAAGGAATCCCGAACGTCATCTGAGTCTTGACCGGCACGCCGTCCTTCACGGCGGGGGCGAACTGCCACTGCATAGCCGCCTTAACGCATTCGTCCTTGAGGCCGTAGTCGGGCGAAGGCCCGCGGACCACTTCGGCGGCGGTGACCTTGCCTTCCTCGTTCACGCTCATCTGGACATAGTATGTGCCCTCTACCTTGTTCTGCCTGGCGAGTGCGGTATAGACGGGTTCAGCCCTCTTGATCACCTTCGGCCTTTCGCTGTCGAGGAGGTCCGGGAGAGGAACGAACTGGCCCCGTTCCGTCTTTTTGGGCTGGGCTGCGGCTTTTGCCGCATCGTCCGCCTTCTTCTTGTCTTCCTCGGCCTTGAGCCTCGCCGCCTCGTCGGCCTTTTCCTTCTCCTTCTGGGCCTTCAGGGCCGCCACGTCGTCCTTCGACTTGTTCGCACTGTCGAGGCCGGACTTCGCAGCTTTCGATATCGCGTCGAACTCGCCGATGCTCTTGGCGTTCCTGAACAGCCTGTCCATGTTGCCCTTGCTCTTCTTCAGGGATTCGAGAGCCTGGGGCGCGTGTTCCGCGGCTCCGGCGGCCTCGACCGCCTTTATGGCGTCGTCGAAGCTCTTGAGCGCCGTCGTCGCCGCCGTCTTTGCTTTTTCGACGTCGGCTGGGTTTTCGGCAGTCGCCGGCGGAGGCGGGACCTCAGGCGTTATTTCCTTCGGCGCCTCGGGGACCTTCGGCTGGGTATCGGCGGGCTTGGTATCCGTAACGGCAGGTTTCTCTTCCGCGGGAGGAGCCGGCTTCTTGCCTCCGAAGAGGAGGAATCCGATAATGGCGAGAACCACCACTCCGCCGACAATCCCGCCGATCATCATCATTTTCTTCTTGCCTTCGCCCGCGTCCTCATCGGCCGCGACGCTGGAGAAAAGCTCCTCCTTCTTTTCGGCAGGCTTCGGCGGAGGCGGAGCCTCCTTTTGAACGGGTTTTGGCGGTGGCGGGGCGGCCTTCTTCTCTTCTACCGGCCTGGGTTTCTCTACCGGCTTTGGAGGGGGAGGCGGCGGCACGACCTTGACCGTGTCGACCTTCTTCTTCTCCTCCGCTTCTTTCTGGGGCTGCTGCAGGCCTGCTTCGGCCTCTTCCTTTTCCCTGCTGAGCGCTTCCAGCTTCTCCTTCGTGTAAACGGAGGGGAAAAGGTTCGAAAGGAAGGAGACCGTATCGTACGCGGTGGTCACGAACGCCATCTGCCTCGAGAATTTTTCAAGGTCCGCTTCGAGGCTTCTCGCGTCGCGGTAGCGGCGGTCGGGATCTTTCTCGAGCGAGCGCCTGATTATCTTTTCCAGCTGCTGCGGGATCAGTTCCTTGAACGGCTCGAAGTCGGGGACCTTCGCCTCGCGGACGCGTTCCAATATCGACATCTCCGAGTCGCCGTAGAAAAGCTTCTTCCCCGTGAGCATTTCGAAGAGGACCGTTCCGACCGAGAAAATGTCGCTCCTTCCGTCAAGCGTCTTTCCCCATGCCTGTTCCGGGGACATGTAAAGAAGCTTGCCCTTCAGCGCTCCCGTCTGGGTGTGGCTGGCCTTGCTCGCTGCCTTCGCTATGCCGAAGTCCACGAGTTTAACTTCGCCGGCGGAAGAAATGAGGATGTTCTGCGGGGAGACATCCCTGTGAACCAGCTTCATCGCCTTCCCGTCGGCGTCCTTAGCGGTGTGGGCGTAATGGAGCGCGGAGCAGACCTTCCTCGCGATGTAAACGGCCGTCTTTAGGGGGACCGTCTCCTGGAGAGGTTCGCACTCCTTGAGGATGCTCCTCAGGTCGCGCCCCTCCACATACTCCATCGCTATGAAGTAGGCGTCGCTCTTCTTTCCCAGGTCGTAGATATGGACTATGTTGGGATGATTGAGCTGGGCGGCGAGCTTCGCTTCGTCTATGAACATCGTGACGAAATCGGAATTTGTGGCCAGGTGGGGAAGGATCTTCTTTATCGCGACGATCCTCTGGAACCCTTCGAGCCCGACCTGTTTAGCCTTGAAGAGCTCGGCCATGCCGCCTGTTGCGATCTTGTCCTGAAGCTCGTACTGACCGAAAAGCATCTTCCCTTCGCCGGTGTCTTCTATTTTGGAGGGCGCGGCGGGTTTCACCTCGGCGGGCAGGGGCTTGGGCTCTGGCGCCGGAGCGGGTTTCGGAGGTTCGGGGAGCTTAACTTCCGGCATTTCAGGAGCTTTTTTAGCCGGAGCGCTCTTCAGCTTGACCCCCGAAAGGGTTTCCTCCAGTTTCTTGTCAATTGACGATTTGGCTTCGGGTTCGGCTTTGGCCGCGGGTTTCTCGATCCTGGGGATATCTATCTTGGGAATCTGAGGAGGGGCGGAAGGCTTCGCGGGCTCCGCGGCCTTCTGAGGCTCGCCGAGCGCCGCTCCGATGTCTATCTTCGGAGAGGTCCCCGGCTCCTTGCCTTTCACGATCTTCTGCTCGACTCCTTTTATCACATCCCCGAACAGCTCTTCCGAAGTTACCTGGCTTTCAGGAACCTGCGCGGGCGGAGGCTGCACCGCCTTGGGAGGTTCGGCCGGTTTCGGCGGAGGAGGAGGCAGTGGCGGAGGAGGAGGCGGAGGGGGTGGCGGAGGAGGCGGCGGCGGAGGCGGGGGCGGAGCCGTTTCCTTCTTTGGCTCCGGAATCGGAGGAGGAGGAGGAGCGGCAGCAGGAGCGGCCTCTTTTTTCTTTGTGGGCATCGACAGGCCCGAGAGTGTGTCTTCTAGAGCCTTGTCTATGTCAAGCCCTGGTTTTTTCTTCGGCTCTCTCGGGGCCTCCTTCTGCACCTCGATAACAGGCGGAGCGGGAGCCTGGACCTGCGGGGCCTCCCTCTTTTCTTCTGCTTGCGGAGCAGGCGCAACTTCTTTCTTTCCGAGATAGGTCTCCATCGCGGAGAGGAGAACCTGTTCTTCGATGGGGTCTTCGAGGTAATCGGCGGCGCCGTATATCTTGGTCGCGTCGGCCTTGTACTTCCTGCTCTTGTAGATGCTGCAGTGCATTATGATCGGGATGCTCTTTTTCTTCTCGACCATCTCCTGGCACACCTGGAAGCCGTGTTTCTTGGGAAGCATCGTCCTCAGGAGGACCAGGTCGGGACCGATCTTGTCGAATTCCTCGATGGCCTGTATCCCGTCCTTGGCGGTAAAAACCTCGTAAACATCCGTTGGGATAAGGGAGATCAGCCTGTCGAGAGCCTTGGGTTCATAATCAACAACAAGAATTTTCTTCTTAGCCATTACCTCAAGCCCATCCTCATTTACATTCTACCTTAGGAGAAAAAAAATTCAAAACGGAGAAGGCTATTGGAGCTTCCCCCGCAAGTTTCTAAGTATACTCTTCATTCCGCCTTTTTTCATCTTTTCAACCATTTTCTTCATTTCCAGATACTGCTGGACAAGGCGGTTCACGTCCGCTACCGTTGTCCCGGAACCCGCGGCAATCCTCCGCCTGCGGCTTCCGTTCAGGATCTTGGGCCTTGAGCGCTCATCTTCCGTCATGGAGTCGAGTATCGCTTCCATCCGCTTTATCTGCCTTTCGTCTATCTCCGGCCTGGGGATGTTGCCCATGGAGGAAAGGCCCGGTATCATGCCGACTATCTGGTCCAGCGGGCCCATCTTCTTGATCTGCCGGAACTGGTCCCGCAGGTCCTCGAGGGTGAACTCGCCCTTTTCAAGCCTTTTGGCGGTCTTCTCGGCCTCTCTGAGGTCGACCGTTTCCTGCGCCTTTTCTATGAGCGAGAGGACATCCCCCATGCCAAGGATCCTCGAAGCCATCCTCTCGGGATAAAAAAGCTCTATTGCGTCCGTTTTCTCGCCGGTCCCGACCATTTTTACTGGAAGCCCCGTGGTCGCCTTGACCGAAAGGACGACTCCGCCCCTGGCGTCTCCGTCCGCTTTCGTGAGCAGGATCCCGGTCAGGTTTACCTTCTCGTGAAAGGTTTTCGCGGTCTGGACTGCGCTCTGCCCCGCCATGGCGTCGGCGACGTACAGCCTTTCCGCCGGGTTGACCCTCGAGCAGATCTCCTCCAGCTCTTTCATCAGCTTTTCGTCTATGTGGAGCCTTCCTGCGGTATCGATCACGACCCTGTGGATGCCCCTTTTCTTCGCATCCGAAACGGCTTTTTCGCACATAGCCGCGGGATCGGCCTCGCCCTGCGGCTCGTAGAAAAAGACTCCGACCTGTTTGGCGAGGACCCTGAGCTGCTGCTGGGCCGCCGGACGGTAAACGTCCGCAGGGACGAGCAAGGTCGAATGGCCCTCCTTGAGGAAATACCTCGCTATCTTTGCCGCCGTCGTAGTCTTGCCGGACCCCTGAAGCCCCACGAGCATGAGGATCCCGGGGGGAAGGGCCGGGAACGCCAGGGAGGTCTTTCCTTCCCCGAGGACCCTGACCATCTCCTCGTGCAGTATCTTGATGAAGTGCTGGTCGGGGGTGAGGCTCTTCAGGACCTCCTGTCCGAGCGCCTTCGCCTTTACTCCGTCCAGGACGTCCCGCACGACGGAGATATGCACGTCCGCCTCGAGCAGGGCGATCCTGACCGCCCTTACCGCCTCTTCTATGTTCGATTCGGTCAGTTTACCCCTGCCCCTGAGGGAATTGACGACCCCCTGGAGCCTTTCAGATAGTTTTTCGAACATTAAGCCGCCTGCTCCTTTGCCAGCTGTTCGTGAAGAGTCTCGACAGCTTTCTTTATCTGGACATCAAGCGGGACCATCGCCTCGAAGCCCGCCGTCGGGTCTTCTTTCAGCGTCCTGAACTCTCTCTCCAGGGCCCTGGTAATGTAATCCCTGCTTTCTTTCCATTCTGTATCGCTCATACCGCCGTCCTTGGACGCCGCGGCCCTGGCCTCTTCCGCGAAAGCTCCGCTCCTCACATCCTCGATCGTGAGGTCTCCCTTCTGCGCGCGCTTCGATACGAAGTCAAGGAAGAACCTCTCCCGTTCTAGCTTCAGGGCGAGCGGAGGGATCTTGGGCGGCACCACCCTGATATCGGGATCGATCCCTCCCGAGCGCTCCGCGTCGATCTCTCCCTCATCGTCGGGGAAGAGGTAACTGTCCCTGGAATCGTAGCTTCTCTGGATGTTCCTTCCGGACGGCGTGAAGTAATGCGCCGTGGTTATGGCGACGGCCCCCCTTTTCATGGGAGTCACCGTCTGGACAAGTCCCTTGCCCCAGCTCCTTTCGCCAATGATGACCGCCCGCCCGTTGTCCTGAAGCGCTCCGGCGACGATCTCGGAGGCGCTCGCCGATCCCATGTTTATCAGCACAGCGACCGGAACGGAGCAGTACTTCGAGCATCCGAAACTGACGAAGTTCCTTTCGTAGCCTTTCCTCGGGCGCACCGACACGACCGGCTTGCCCCTCCTCAAGAACAGGGAGCACATGTCAACGGCGGCTCTCAGTGACCCTCCCGGGTTGTCCCTCATGTCCAATATGAAAGCCGAGGCGCCCTTTTTCGCAAGGCCGGAGAGAGCCTCTTCGAGCTCATCCACCGTGGTCTCCCCGAAATGCATTACCCGCACGTAGCCGATGTTTCCGCCCAGCAGGATCGCATAAGAGACCGATTGCTTGGGGATCTCGTTCCTCTCGAGTTCGAGCCCGAAGGCGTTTTCTCCGGACCTTGAGACCGTGATCCTGACCTTCGTGCCCTTCGGCCCCTTCAGCATTTTCACCGCTTCTTTCGTCGTCATCTTGTCGGTTGGTTTTCCCTCGACCTCCGTGATCATGTCCCCCGACCTCATCCCTGCGTTGTAGGCCGGAGTTCCCTGGATGGGATTGATCACCAGGAGGGGGCTGGACGGTGTAGGCTTCGCGATCAGAACCCCTATCCCGAAGAAACGGCCCTCCTGGTCCTCGAGAAGCTCCCTGAAGGCTTCCGGGGAAAAATAATTGCTGTGGGGGTCGAGGCTCTGCAGCATCTCGTTCAGGAACCCGTCGAACAGCTCGTCCTGAGTTGCAGGTTCCTTCGCCTTCGATTCCACCAGTCCGACCGCCTCCTTCAGGATTTCCGCCGGCCTGGAGTCATCCGGAGACCCGGTCCCTTTGTCCATGGCGAGCTGCCAGCTTTGCGCGAGGCCGTAGGTAAAAATACAGACGAGGGTTACGATCATGAGTCTTTTCAAGAATCGCTCCGGTATCCGTTCATCGGGACCGCCGGCTCAATTCCTCGACCAGTGGTCGATCATCTTCATGTACATCTCCCTGTCGAAATTGGGGGAATCCCTTTTGGTGTGACATTTGAGACAGGCGCCGGCCGCCTCTTCGGCAGGGGCGTGCCGCTCCGGCGGATGCCCTTCCCCGGGGCCGTGGCAGCTTTCGCATCCGACCCCCGACAACGATTCTTTCATTGCGGGGTAGCCTCCCCCCCGGAACCCGGTAACGTGACACGGCAGGCATTCAGTGTTGTTCTGCTGGTGGTCTATCTCGAGCGTGGCCAAGGCGGACCCGTGGCCGGTCTTCTTCCAGATGTCGTATTCCTTCGCGTGACATCCTCCGCAGTGATCGCTGCCATTGAAAGAAGGACCCGCGGGTTTGACGACGCTTTTTTCAAGCTCCGAGAGGTTGATCTCCTCGGCTTTCTTCATGGTCTCCCGCACGCGCTCTTCCACCTTCGCGTCGCCTTCGAGCGACCTGTGGATGTATTCGCATTTGGGCCATATCTCCCACCGCCCGTCGAAGTAGCCTATCTCGAGCAGGGCGTACCTCCTGCCCCTGTCGCCCAAAAAAACGACCCATGTATCGTCAGCCTTCTGGGGCAGGGTGGTTACCATGTGGCCCCAGACCGAAACTATTGCCAGCAGGTCCGCCTTCTCCTTGACCATTTCCTGGATCTTCATGGTGGATAGGTTGCCCAACACTATGTAGGTGTCCTGGGGCGCCTCCCGCACCTTCTTCCTGAAAACCTCAAGAGGGTCGTCCAGTTTCTTCCCCAGCAGGGCCGTCTCGGAGATGAACAACAGCCTCAGCTTTCCCTTCTTGCCGAAAGGCAGGTACCTGTACCCCCCCAGTTCCACGACCACATCATCCCTGTACCCGGCCATCCCGGCAAGGTGGTATTCCCCTTTGTAGTATTCTTTCAGTTTATTGCCGAGCTCGAGGTCTCTCGGCCCCGCGGAAACAAGGTAGTTCTCGGACTTGAGGAAATCTCCGAACGCCGTATTTATGACATCTTTCGCGGGCCCCCTGTCCATGAAAAGAGGCGACAGCTCGACCGGAACGACCCTTCTTCCCGGATTCTCCCTGCGGGCGTCATCGATGAGAGTTACCCTCCTCGACAGCCCTCCAGCGGGCGAGGTCCTGCAACCGCACGGAAGCAGGTACCCTTCGGCCCCCCCGGTCACGAAAACCGCGAGCTCGTTCTCCCCCCTCAGGGCCTGCAGGCCCAGGAGAAGGGCCAGCAGAAGGATCACGGCGGCGGAGAACGCGAGGATCTTCATCTTTTGGCTCATATCATCTCCAAATTGATTATTTTCTCACAAACCGGGCGGTTTTTGAACCTTTTCCGTCTGCGCCTGGATCTAATCCCTGTTCCTCGCGATCTCGAAAAGGGCGAGAGCCGCGGCCACCGAGGCGTTCAGGGAATCAAGCACGCCTTTCATCGGTATCTTCACCGTCATGTCCGCGTTCTTCTTCAGGATGGCGCTAACGCCCTGGTCCTCGGCGCCTACCATGAGCATTATCGGCCTTTTCCAGGGGACCTTCGCCTTGTACAAGGGGCTCCCGTCCATGTCGAGCGCCACGATGAAATAGCCTTCCTCCCTTGCTTTTTCAAGCACCTTCGACTGGTTTGAAACGACCGATATCAGCAGATGCTCCGAGGCTCCGGCCGAAGCCTTCACCACCGAAGGGGTCACCCCCGCCGCGTGATGGGACCGCATCGTCACGCCTGAAACCCCCGCGCAATAGGCGCTCCTCAGTATGGCGCCGACGTTCTGCGGGTCGGTGAGGTTGTCGAGGGCGAGGATGAACTTCTGCGGTTTTTCGAAGATCTCTTCCATCTCCACGAACGGGTAATCCTCGGCTTCGGCCACCAGCCCCTGGTTGTGAGTGCTTCCGGAAATATTGATGAGCGTCGCTCTGGATTCGTACCTGGGCTCGGGAAGTTCTTCTTCAACCTTGTTCCGGAGTGTGGCGAACCGTTTCGGGTCCTGGGCGTAAAGCCTGAGAAGCTTCCTCCTTTTCGCCCTGACCAGTTCCGCGATCGGGTTAAGACCGTACACTATCTCCATCTCAGCCTTCCACCAGAAGTCTATACGATTCCTCGAGAACTTCAAACCGAAGCGGGGCGAGATAAGGCGTGGGAAGCGCCGGCGACCCGGCTTCCCGAAGTGGCGCGTAGCGGACTTCGCCTTCCCTGTTCTTCTTGTCGAGGCGAAGATGCCCCCACAGCCTTTCCATCCCCCTCCCGTCGATGCGGGGGACCCCGGCGAACTCCGAGAGCGCATTCCTTATCTGCCTGAAGGCGGGCTTCGAGCAGCAACCTTCGACGAGCGAGGCCGCCGTCTCCCAGGCCATTCCGGCGATCACCGATTCTCCGTGGGGCCGCCTGTAACCCGAGAGTTTTTCCAACCCGTGGCCGATCGTATGGCCGAAATTGAGGATGTTCCTTTCACCAGATTCGTCGAAAGGGTCTTTCCGGACGATGTCCAGCTTTATCTCCTGCGAGCGCCGGATTACACTTTCCATGACCTTCATGTCCCCCGGGTCCGCGTTCAGGACTTCGAGGTAGTGGTCCTCGTCTGCGATCAACCCGTGCTTGAGGCACTCGGCGAGGCCGTTCGTCATTTCCTTTTTAGGAAGGGAGGCGAGGAAAGGAAGCCAGACGGCGACCTCTTCAGGAAAGTGAAAGGCGCCGACGAGGTTCTTACCCTCTTTGATGTTTATCCCTGTCTTGCCACCGATAGAGGCGTCCGCCATGGCGAGGAGCGTCGTCGGTACGCTTACCCATTTCATGCCCCGGAAAAGGGTCGCGGCGGTAAAGCCGGCGAGGTCGAGAAGGGTCCCTCCGCCGGCCGCGGCCACGAGCGAGCCCCTGTCGGCCCCCGCCTTTATCAGCTCGGCTTCCAGCTTCCGCTTGGAGGCGTACGTCTTGTTCTCTTCCCCGTCCGTCCAGGCGATGACCCTTATTCCGCCCTTCTCCAGTGCGCCTGCTAGCCGGGGATATAGCGAGGCGACCCTGCGGGAAACCACTGCGAGGACAGGCCTTCCCGCCTTCTTCAGGGAGATGAGATAAGAGGCGGGGTCCGGAACGGATATCGGCGTTTTGAGCGTGGGGTTCTTCAGGGTCACGATTCGGGGGAGGGCTCCTTGAAACAGGAGCCCTCCTTCAAGCTTCTTAGACTTTTACGAAAACGATCAGCAGGGTGTAGAGGACCAGCGATTCGATGAAGACGAGCCCGATGATCATCATCATCTGTATCTTCCCGGCGATCGCGGGGTTCCTGGCGGCGCCCTTGCAGGCCGCGGAGATGCCGAGCGCCTGGCCTATGCCGCAGAGGGCCGAGGCGAACGCCATCGCGAACCCTGCCGTGAAGATCTTTACCATTTCGGGCGTCCAGCCCGTGGAAGCCTTGGCCTCGTCCTGGGCCATCGCGGGCACCGCCGCGAGCGCGGCGAGGAGAATTACCAGCAAGAAGAGTTTCTTTTTCACTTTGTTCCCTCCTATCTATTCCGGATGTTCCGATTCGTCGTGGGGAAGAGCCATCGATATGTAGACCGAAGAAAGTATCACGAACACGAATGTCTGCATGAACGCCACGAACAGCCCGAGAAGGATGAACGGCACGGGCACCCCGAAAGGCACCAGCTGAAGGAAGATGTTCCCGACCTGGTGGTCTCCGAATATGTTGCAGAAAAGACGGATGCCGAGCGACACGGGCCTCGAACAGTGGCTGACGAGTTCTATGGGCAGAAAGAGGACCGCGAGCGCCGCCATCGGCCCCAGGAAGTGCTTGAAATAGGAGAACCCTCCCTTCGCGACCCCTATCAGGTTGTACATCACGAAAGAGCAGAGCCCGAGAGAGAGCGTCACGATCAGGTGGCTCGTCGGCGGCATGAACCCGGGGATGAACCCGGAGAGGTTGCACAAAAATATGAGAACGCCGAAGGTCCCTACGACGGGAAGATAGTCCCTTCCGTGCTTTCCGATGACCTCGGTCAGCAGGTTGTCGAATCCGTGGACTATGTATTCGAGACAATGCTGGACCCAGCTGGGCCTCTCGACCGATAGGTTCCTCGTTAGGGAGTAAAGGACGGCGAGGGAAAGGACCATTATGAGCGCAAGCATGACGAGATAGTCGCTCGCCTCCACGTGAAAGTATTCCTTCAGCACCCATGTCGGAAACGAATTAAGCTCTTCCATCAACTCTTTCCGGCGTCCCGAAGCGCCCAAAACAAAGCCGCCCCCGGGGGGAGCGAAAATCCCGCGAAAAGCCCCAGAGGCTTGCTGTAGAAGAGTGAAAGAATAACATACAATCCACCCAAGAGCAACACGAGCTTGAGCAGCAGCGAGGCCGCGATCCTTGCGCCGGAGCCGCCGCCTTTTTCAAGCATGGAACCGGACAGTTCGCTCAAAAGCACGATATCGGCGGCCACGACCAGCTGGGAAAGGAAGAACGCCAGCGCGTCGCCCGGACTCCCCGTCCAGAAAAGGAGCGACAGGGGGGCCGAGAGGGCGAGAGAGGTGAAGAACACTCTCTTTTCGAAGCTTCTTCTCTCTTTTTTCAGGAGAGCTTCATCCATCGCCGCCCTTTCCTTCCTCCCGGAGCGTCCTGAAAACAACGGCGAACCCCGCCGCAAGCCCCACGACGAAACCGATGAAAAGCAGCCACGGGGCGGTCCCAAGGCGGCCGTCAAGGAACCAGCCGATAAACGACGGCACGAACACCGCCGCCGGAAAGGTATAGGCGAGCTGGGTATAGATCGCGACCTTTTTCCAGTCGAAGCTCATCGCGCGGCTTACTTGTATTTCTCTTCCAGGACAGCCTTGATGCTCTCGTACAGGCAGTGCGGGCAGTAGCCGAACTCCTCCATCATCCTCTCGACGAAGTTCTTCGCGGGGGGAAGGCTCTCGGGCTGGACGTTCTTCTCCCCTCCCGCGAGGAGCCGCATCGAGGCGGCCAGGACCGCCCGCGTCTCCTCCTCCCTGCCTTTCCTGAGACCCGCCGCGTAGTTCCTCGCTTCGGCGAGGTATCTTGGGACGAAGCCCCATTCTGAGCGTTTCAGCCCTCTTTCTGCTTCCGCTTTTATCTCGTCCCTGTACTTGGCAGGGTCTCTTTCTCCAGCGAGGAGCTTTTCCAGCTCCCGGGTCTTTTCGTCTTCCTTCTCCTCGAGGACAGCGTTGAAATAGGGGTCCACGACGGCGAGGATCCCGCCCTCGGGATATATTTTCATGGCCTGGAGGCAATCCCCCTCGAACAGCTCCAGGTACTCTTTCCTGATTATTTCGCTGAACTCGGACGGGTCGTGATAGCCGTTCTCCGGTTTGAGCTGGAGGAACTTGAAAAGGCTCCTGTCCTTGGTAAGGGAGTTGAGCCCGTCGAGAAGGTCGTAGAGCCCGATGCAGTTGTTCTCCCTGTTGTACGCCTCTCCGTAGAAGATCTCCGCCATGTCCCTGGGGGAGAAGCCGAAGCGTCCTTCGTAGAACTGCGTCCTCTTGAACTCCTCGCGAAGGTAGGGCAGCGCCTCTATCGTCTGGATGTCGAACCCGCAAAGCGGGGGAACCAGGAACGAGAACGAATCGTAGAGAACCGCCTTTTCGTAGGGGCCGATCCTCGCCACCAGGCCGGTCATCTCCTTGCCGTAGTTCTCCGGCTCGGGCCTGTGAAGCCTCGTAAGGACCGCCCACAACCCGGCGCTTTCCGCCAGATACGGAGCTATGTGCTTGAACCTGCCTATCCTCGAGAGTGTCTCCATGTAGATCTTCTGTTCCTTGCTTCTTTCCAGAAGGTAGGGAACGGTTACGAAAACGGTTATCCCCCTGAACGCCGAGAACTCCTGGCTCTGCTTGAAAGTATCGAGGCTGTCCTCGTCCGAAGTCGCGAAGGGCACCAGGTTCAGGGAGACCCGGCTCCTGGAGACCTCTACCGTCCCCCCTCCAGCGGCAGAGAGGAGGTACTTGTTCAGTTCAGGCGAGCGGGAAAGGAAATCGGAGAACTCGACTATCCCGTTGTTCGCCTGGATGAGGCTTCCTCCCAGCTGTTCGATCGTGAGGTGCTGGAGGACGGATGGGATGGAGTCGAGGTTCGAGTCTGTAGAAAGGAGCCGGCTGTCCGCGTCCGGGGATTCCTGGGGAGATATCACCGCCGCCGCCCTCTGGTACTTGCCTGAGATGTGAAGCCTTTTCACCTGCACGTGTCGCAGCACATTCTCCACGTCCCCTCCGTACTCGTCGTGGAGGGCGTCGAAAACGGCCCTGCATCTGGGGCAGAGGTCGTCCTCCACTATGTGCCTCGTGGGGATGAACCTGCCCTTATCTTCCTCGCCGGCACCGGCGAGCAGTTCTTCGAGGAACGCCCTGCGTCTTTTCGGCGAAATGAGGAGCAGGGGGGAATCGTTCATGTCGCAGGCAAGCCGGAAGGCGACTTCCTCCGAAGGAAGGTACGCGTAGGTGTTCGGTGCTCCGCTTCCTGCGGGGTTTTCGCCGAAGCCCATCCTCTTTCCTCCCTCGGAGGGAAACACCCAGTGGAATGTGTAGAGCGCGCCTTCCGGTTTCCGCGAGTATTCTTCGCATCCCTTGATGAGCCAGTCCACGATGAGGCTCTTACCGGAGCCGCTCGGCCCGTGAAGGTGGATCATCCTGTCTATTTTCCCTTCTATTGCGAAGTTCTTCAGCGCGCTGTAAACGTCGAGGACCGCTTCCTCCGAACCCGCGAGGGGGGCGATCGTCTTCTGGGGGAGCGGCTGGGAGAAAAGATTGAACCTCGTCAGCAACTCGCCCATGCAGTAGACCTTCTCCTCGCCGAAGTGCTCGATCATGTCAACTACGTACTGGACCGCGTTCCTGGAAAGCGAGTAGGGGGAACCCGCGAGATCCCCGAGGTATTCGTTGAAGGATTTTATCCTATGGTTCTTCTCGAAGTTTTTCTTGGAGCTCTCCGCCCAGTCTCCGAGCCATTTTTCGGCGGAGTCCATGCTACCGCCTCCAGAACTGCCACCAGTGCCTGGTTTTCATCTTGGGGAGCGGTTCATCAAGCTTCTGGTTTTCCCTTCTCGATTCTTTTGCTTCTTTCCTGCCCATCGTCCCGATGTTCTTCTGGGCGTCCCTTGCCATCTGGGAATCCGGGTTCAGGGATATCACCTTCTCATAGAGCACCCTTGCCTTTTCGAATTCGCCGTCCTCTTTTTCAGCTTCGGCCAGCCTGAAGGTCACGAGAGGGATGTTCCAGTAGTTCGGGTAGGTGTCCAGGACCTGCTGATACCTTGCTTTCGCGGACTTGAAGTGCCCCGATCTCAGGTAGAAATCGCCTATGTATATCTCGTGGGCCGCGAGGATGTTGTCTGCTTCCTCGCTCTTCTCCTTCGCGTCAGCGACATACTCGGAGCTGGGGTAGTTCTCGATGAGCCTGCGGAACGACTCCTTCGCGCTTCTCGCCGGGGTCACGTCCCTGTCGGGCCTGTCCATCTCCCTGAAGAAACAGAGCCCTATCCTATACTGGCAGTAAGGTGCCATGGGGTGCATGGCGTGGAACACCAGGAATGAGTTGTACCTGCTGATGGCCTCGGAATAGGCATCGACCGTCTCCTCCTCGAAGTAGCTGTCGGCTATGGCTATGGTCGCCTTGTCCTTGAGTTCTCCGGCGTCCTCCCTGAGGGTGACCTGTTCGAAATACTTCCTGGCCGTGTGGGTCCTTCCCTTCTTCAGGAACGCTTCTCCTTTCGAGTAGAGCTCGGAAACCGTCATGAGTTCGACAGGTTCGGCCATTCTGGGGCCCCTCTGCCTGTGGCACGCGGTCAAAGACGCCGCGAGAAGGACGATCGATGAAAGGATCCATGCTCTCTTAAGCAACGCTGCCTCCTATTATCTTGAAAACATCCGTGGGCACCCTTCGCGGACGGTTGAAGCCGTCGGTGGCGACATGCCTCGTGGTCCCCTTCGCGAGCAGAATTCCGTCAGCTTTCCTGGCTATCTCGTAGTCGAAAGCGAACGAAATGCGATTCTTCTCCGCCAACGATGTCCTGACGACGATCTCGTCGTCGTACTTCGCAGGGGAGATGAACTCGGCTTTCGCTTCAACTACAGGCATCCTTATACCCATCTCTTCCATTTTAGCATACGAGAGCCCCCTCTCCCTGAGGTAGTCGGCCCTCCCGACCTCCATCCAGTGGAAATAGACGGAGTGGTGAACGATGCCCATCTGGTCCGTCTCGACGTAGCGGACCCTGAGGAAGGACTTGGAATCAGCCATTGATAAGCTCCGAGAGCTCTCTCGCCGCATCCGACGAAGAGACGGCCGAAAAGACGGCCGAGCCTGCGACCAGCCAGTCGGCCCCGGCGTCCCTGAGCTGGCGGGCGTTCTCCCTGCAAACGCCTCCGTCTATCTGGATCTTCGTTTCCAGCCCTCCCGCCTCCATCATCGACCTGAGCCTCTTTATTTTCCGGATTGAGCCTTCGATGAAGCTCTGCCCGCCGAATCCCGGGTTCACGCTCATCAGCAGGACGAAATCGACCTCTTCCAGGATCTCTTCCACGGACGAGAGCGGAGTCGCGGGGTTGAGAACGACACCCGGGCGCATCCCCTCGCTTCGGATCGAGTCTATCAGCCTGTTGAGGTGGACGGTCGCCTCTGCGTGGACTGACAGCAGCTTCGCTCCGGCCCTGGCGAAAGGTTTCACGAGGCTCTCGGGGTTTTCCACCATCAGGTGGCAGTCGAGCGGAAGGCTGGTCGCCTTGGACAGGGAAGCCACGACTGGAGGACCTATCGTCAGATTTGGCACGAAATGGTTGTCCATTACGTCGACGTGTATCATCCCGCTGAAGGGAGCGACCTTCTCGATCTCATCCTTCAGCCTCGAAAAATCTGCGGAAAGTATCGACGGGGCGAGACACGCTCCCGGCAGGCCTTCTTTCATCTGCTCACTCCAAGCCCGATGGTCTCGGACGCGCTGATCGGATAACCCGGGAGGGGACGCTGCTCCCTGACAGTTTCGGACTCCTCGCCGCCTCTTATCTCTATGTTCGCCGCGATCCCGTATTCGGAAAACACGGTTTCGCATTCCTTCACGTTCCTCCCCCCGACCTCCGGCATCAGGAAAACGGGTCTCCTGCCGCCCTGGCTCACCAGGAGCCAGCAGTCGGCATCCCTGGATATTACCGCTCCGCGGGCCGGAGATTGCGAAAGGACCGTCTGAGAGGGCGAACTCGACGAGACGTAGGATACGCCCTTGAAGTTCATCCCGCTCTGCTGTATGGCTATCTGGGCTGAATCCAGGGACATGCCGGCGAGGTTGGGCGCGATGGCCCTTTCGATCCCCTTGCTGACCGTGACGTAAACGGTCTGTCCCTTCTTCACGGCCATCCCCGCCGCGGGAGCCTGCATGATGACGACCCCTGTCTCCCTTCTCGTGTCGTATTTTTCATCCTTGATCTCGAAAAGGAGGTGTTCCCTCTCTGTCATGAATTTAGCCTCTTCGGCCGGAAAGCCTTCGATCGCCGGGACATAAGTCGCCGAGCCCGACGAGAAGGACCTCAGCATGAAATAAAAGCCGAGGGCGGTTCCCGCGAAGAAGAGGGCGCAGAGGGCGAGCAGTTTCAGCAGACGGACCATGTCTCCTCCCCATTGAGCATACCACAGAAAGCGCCCTTTTTTTTAGGCTTATTTGGAGTATACTCATACGGGGACGAAAGTTAATGTGGTTCAGGAAGAAGCAGAAGCCTACAGCTACGCCCGAATCCGCCAAGGCCGTGAAAGTCCCGGCCGGGCTGTGGACCAAATGCGACTCGTGTTCCCAGATAATGTACACCGAGGCGGTCCAGAAGAACCTCATGGTATGCCCCAAGTGCGGGTTCCACTTCCACATAACCTCGCGCGAAAGGCTTTCGATGCTTTACGACGAAGGGAAGTATGAAGAGCTTTTTTCCGGGCTCTCGACCCTCGACCCCCTTTCCTTCCAGGACCTCAAACCATACAGCCAGAGGATCGTGCAGTACAGGAGGTCCTCCGGGGAAGAGGAGGCTATAGTGGTCGCCAGGGGGAGGCTAGGAGGAACCGCCGCCGTCTCCTGCGTCATGGAATACGCTTTCATGGGCGGTTCGATGGGGAGCGTCGTGGGGGAGAAGATCAAGAGGGCGATCGACCTATGCCTTTCGGAAAGGCTTCCCCTCGTCATCGTTTCCTCATCGGGAGGAGCGAGGATGCAGGAATCGGTTTTCTCCCTGATGCAGATGGCGAAGGTTTCGGCCGCGCTCGCGGAACTCCACCAAGCCAGGCTTCCGTTCATCTCCGTGATGGCCGACCCGACGACCGGGGGCGTAACGGCATCCTACGCGATGCTCGGGGACCTTAACATCGCCGAACCCGGAGCCCTGATTGGCTTCGCCGGCCCGAGGGTCATAGAACAGACTATAAGGCAGAAGCTCCCTCCCGGCTTCCAGCGCTCCGAGTTCCTTTTGGAAAAGGGTATGCTCGACATGGTCGTCCCGAGGACCGAGCTCAGGGAAACCCTGGCACGCGTCCTTTCCTTGCTGACATCAAAAGAGACCCCGTAGAAACATGGATTACAGGCGCTCCCTCAGGTGGCTCGACGAGCTGGTCGCGTTCGGGATCAAGACGGGAACCGGCCACACCAGGATCATCTCGGGAGAGCTGGGGGACCCTCATCTGAAATTCCCTTCGGTCCTCGTCGGCGGAACGAACGGCAAGGGTTCGACCTGTTCATGCCTCGAATCGATCCTGAGGCACTCGGGATACCGGACCGGGCTCTTTACCTCGCCGCACCTCGTCGATATCAGGGAAAGGATCGCGGTAGGGGGCGAACCGATACCAGGCCGTCTCTTCGCGGAAGCCGTCTCGGATGTCAGGATGGCGTATTCGCGCCTGGAGAAAAGGGGATCGCTTGACGAAAAGCCGACCTTTTTCGAAGCCCTCACCCTCGCCGCGTTCCGGATCTTCGCCAAGGAGAAGATAGACATCGCCGTGGTCGAAGTCGGAATGGGCGGCGGGAAAGACTGCACAAACATACTCGAGCCGGTCATCTCGGTCGTCACCAACGCTTCTCTGGACCACCAGCAGTACCTGGGGCGGACGCTTGACGAGATCGCCCTCGAGAAGGCCGGCATATTCAGGAAAGGAAGGCCTGCGCTTATAGGAAAAACCTCGGACAGGACGGAGAAGATCCTCGCCGGGGAAGCCTACCGTATAGGAGCCGAGATCCGCCTGATGAGCGCAGGAAAGTTGACAAGGAAGGGCGGCGGTTTCGCGTTCCAAAAAGGAAAAAAAGAACTGCTTTTTCCCAAGCCTTTTCTGCCCGGGAAACATCAGGTCGACAATACCGCGCTCGCTGTCCTGACCGCGCGGGAGCTTGGCAAGCTCGGGTTCGAGATCGGCGCTGATTCCGTCCGTGAAGGCGTGCAAAAATGCCGCTGGCGGGGAAGGCTCGAAAAGATCTCCTCGATGCCGGACGTCTTCCTTGACGGAGCGCACAACATAGACGGGATCAGGACCCTGAAACGCTTCGTTGAAGGCCTTTCGGGAAAGAAGGTCCTCGTCTTCTCCGTGATGAAGGACAAACCGGCGGAGAAAATGGCGGGCATCCTCGCCCCGTTTTTCGAGGAAATTATCCTCACGGAGATCCCGATGAACAGGGCTGCGAAGCGGGAGGACCTAGAGGAACTTCTCGAAAAGGACAAGTATTCTTTTATCAGCGAACCCATGAAGGCTCTTGAAAAAGCTAAATTTTCCGCCCGAAATACCGGAACGGTCATAGTCGCCGGGAGCCTGTATCTCGTCGGATATATCCTAAAGAATTTTGAGCAGAGAGAAGGAACCGCCTGGGGGACGGGGCTTTAGGCAGAGCCATTCAGGCTTCGCCTGAATTTAAAATTGAGAATTTTAAAGATTAAATTTAAAATTTTTGGAATCCTTTTCCCTAGTGAACTTGAGCTCTTCCGCGCTAATGTCCCTTCAGCCTTCAGTCATCAGCCCTGGCGTCAGCCAACAGGCTTCGCCTGTATTGAAAATTGAAAAAGTGATGAATCAATTTCCTTATGGAACTTCCGCACCGTCGATCTTCAGCGCTTCAGCTTTAAGCCTGTCCGAAGGGCACCTGCCATCAGCCTTAAGCCTGCGCCTCTTCGGTTTTCCTCCTGCAAAACAGGCCGTCAAGCGAGAACTTCCCGCTTCCCTTCGCCGCGATGTAGAGAAAGACGAAGCAGTACAGGACAGCGAGCTCTCCGTGGTTGATCGCGGGAAAGAACTCCGGGCCGGACTGGAACTTCCAGTGGAATTGGAAATACGCGACCGCCATCTGCCCGCTCGCCACGAAAGCCGCCCATACAGCCTGCAGGCCCGTCATTATCATGAGCCCGCCGACAAGCTCGATCACTCCGCCTATCCAGAGCTGGGACCCGATCGGGGGCTGCTGTTCCGCCATGAATCCAAGCACCTTCTGCGCGCCGTGGAACGTGAACATCGCCCCCGCCATGATCCTGAGCGCCGAATAAGCATGTTCCGAGTATGATTCGAACAATTTCATTTATCCCTCCTCCCGGCTTTTCACCCGGTTGACACAACTTCAAGCATTACCAACATCTCTTGAGCCGGAGGTATTCCTCCCCGGCCACGGTTCTCGATTCCGGGCTTGGGGACTAGAATCTGTCGGAGGGAGTTGTGATCCTGTCGATCAGGACGGCCGCGGCAACTCCCGCGGGATTGACAAGAAGATCCACGGGGTCGAAGGTGTTGGACATGACGCCGAAGCCGTCGGTGATCTCGAAAAGTTCCGTGGCGAGGATCGCGGCCATGGCCGCGGAGAATATCCCCTGCCCTGCCTGGCTCAGCCCGATCCTGGCGAGGAAATAAACCGCGGCGGACACGAAGAAATTACCAGCGAATGAATGGATGATCTCCTCAATAGGCCCGGAATAACGACTTTTAAAGACGAGCATGACGACCCCCAGAATAATGAAGGTCAAGTACCGGATCGTGTCGACAGTCGTCAGCCTGGTCCGCTTTGTCATCTTTTCTCCACAATCAAAGGATATACCCGCCCGGGAAAAGGGTCAACCCGGCCGGCTACCGGAAAAAACGCTGCTACGACAAATCGAGCTTTTATAAATGAAATGCCGCTTAGAGCCTATCCGTAAATAGGGCATAGTCGCGCGCGTGGCGCCGGGCCAGCAGGACAAGGCGACCGACCGAAGTAAGGCTGGTCTGCCTTTCAAGGGAGGTCAACACAGTCATGCGAAGCCCGCCGCCCGCGCCCTTCGGGACGGGGCTGTCGGAGCGTCTGGCTTTGTCAGCTCGCTCATCCGATGCGCCAGACATCGGCCTTCGTTCGCTTCCGCGCCATGCATCTCCGACAACTACCGTCGCGGCCATGTCTTATTTCCGGATAGGCTCTTAGTTGTCTATGTTTTTTGCTTTGCGGGTCTTACTTTTTGCTGAGTTCGACGAGGATCTGCTTTGCGCAGGCCTTCAGAGTGTCGAACACTCCGACGCCCTTCGGAGCGATCGCTTCGAAGTACGGCTCGTCCTTGTATCTCAGAGCTCTTATCATCTCGTCCAGGGAGACCGCGGTGGGAAGGTCCCGCTTGTTGAACTGCAGGACATACGGTATCACCTTGAGGTCGAATCCGTGCTCCTTGAGGTTCGAATCGAGGTTCTCGAGCGCTTCTATGTTCGCGTCCATCCTGGGTTCCTGGGAATCCGCGACGAATATGACGCCGTCCACTCCCTTCAGGATCAGCTTCCTCGAGGCGTCGTAGAACACCTGGCCGGGAACCGTGTAAAGGTGGAACCGGGTCTTGAAACCCCTCACGGTGCCGACATCGAGCGGGAGGAAGTCGAAGAAGAGGGTCCTGTCCGTTTCGGTGGCGAGGGAGATCAGCTTCCCCTTGGCGTTCGGGTTGGTCTTTTCATAGATGTACTGAAGGTTGGTCGTCTTTCCGCACAGGCCGGGGCCGTAATAAACTATCTTGCAGTTGATCTCTCTCGTCGAATAGTTTATGAACGACATTCACCAGCTCCCGGTTCAGTCCTTGAAAAGGGCGTCAATGTCTTCGTCGGTGATCTCCGCGAACGGAGATTCGAAGGTGACGCTCCCCTTTGCGTGTTCCTTTTCGCTCTTCTCGATTATCTGCTCGAAGATCTTGTTTAGCTCGTCCGAACATCTCTTGACGCGCAGGCGCACCAGTCCGAGGGAGGACCTCTCGTCGAAAATGACCACGAGGATCACCCTGCCTCCGACGATCGAAATGTGGATGTTGTCCTTCTCGCCTTCATGGAACAGGACGGAGAATTCCTTTTCGCCTATGAGTTTCGCCAGCCCGTCGGTGGCCGCCACATTTCCGGCGGTGAGCGAGGCGAGCGATGTGGTGTCCAGGCTTTCTATGTCACCGGTGGCCGCGATCTGCTGACCGTTCTTGTCGACGAGGAAGACAATGTTGGCATTGGCATCTACGCGGAGTTTGGATATGACATCCTTTATCTTCTGAAACTCCTCTTCGTACATTATCAGGTCAGACGCGCCCATGACATAGTCCTCCGGTCAAATTGTTACATATACCACAATACCCTGAAAATTGCAATTAAGGATGGCGTTTTCGCGAGCAGTTTCAGTCACTTAACCTCCCGTCTGCCGGAAAGCGCGCGGGACAGGGTCTCCGGGTCCACGAAGGAGAGGTCGCTGCCTATCGGGATGCCCATTCCTATCCTGCTGGCCTTAATCCCTTTCTCCTCCGTTATCGTTATCAGGTAGGACGAGGTGGCCTCCCCCTCCGCGGTGTACGGGGTGGCTATTATCACCTCGCTGACGGCTTCGTTCTCCAACCTCTCCCTGAACTCGTCGAGGCCCAGCGCTTCAGGCCCGATCCCCTTGAAGGGCGAAAGAAGCCCGTGAAGGACGAAGTACGAACCGTTGAACGCGGATGTGCCGTCTATAAGGTGAAGATCCTGAGTCGATTCAACGACGCACAGGAGCCCGGGGTCCCGCTTGGGGTCGCCGCATATCGGGCAGTCGGATCCCTTCTCCTTGTAACCCCTGCATGTCCGGCACTTCTCGATGTTCTCCCTCAGGAGCTTCAGCGCGCCCTCGAGATCCTCGATCGCGGAGCCCCCGCTTTTCAGGAGGTGGTAGAGGATCCGCATGGCCGATTTCTTGCCGACGCCCGGGAGCCTCGACAGTTCCTTGAGGGTCTTTTCGATCGGTTCCGGGAAGGAATGCAACCGTCGCTCCTCAGAAGCCGGGAAGGCCCAGGCCCGCGGTGAGGCCGCCCATCTTCGACTCTATCGCTTCGTCCACCCTGCCGGCCGCTTCGTTGAACGCCGCGATGACAAGGTCCTCGATCATCTCCTTGTCGCCTGACGCCACGATCGACTGGTCTATCTTGAGGGATATCACCTTCTTCTCGCCGCTCATTTTGATGGTGACCATTCCTCCTCCGGTGGCGGTCTCTATCTCCAGTTTCCTTATCTCCTCCTGCATCTTTTCCTGCATCTTCTGCGCTTCCTTGAGAAGCTTATTCAGATTCGCCATCATCTCCTCCGGCATCGAACTTGTTCTCTTTCCTGTCCAGCTTCACGACCCGCCCCTCGAACGCGTCGATCAGTTTTTTTGTCCCCTCTCTTATCGTGTCCCGGGGTTCCTTTTTTTCCGCTGATCGGGCCTCTGCGTTTTCCTGTTCATCGGTTTCTTCCCCGTTGGTCTTCTCTATGTAGACCCTCCCGGTTATGTTCTGGGCGGCGGCCATCGCTTCCAGCTTCCTCGCGTTTCCCGGAATCTTGAGGTAGTCGAAAACGGTCGCGTTCCTTTTCGGGACGAAAATGTGGAGGTTGCCGTCCGGGTCTATCGAGAGCTGGGACCTCTCTATCATCTCGGTTGCGAGAGGCAGCTCCTTCACCACTTCCTTCTTGAAATTCTCAAGCCTCTCGTCCTCCATTTCGAAGGATTTGGACTCTTCCTCGTCCATCCGTTTGAACGGTATGAGGGCGCTGAAACGTAGGTTCCCCTCTTCCGGCAGCGGGGCGACGGAGGGCTCCCGGACCGGCTCAGGAGGGGCCGCGGGAGAGCTGTTTTCCTCGTCATTCCCGGCAGGTCCGTCGAGGGGAAGAAGCTGTCCCGACTTCCTGAAATCCGTCTCCTCGACCGACTTAAGTATCCTGTCTATCGGAAGTATCTGCGGGAGGCTGGCGATCTTCGTGAGCTCGAGCTCGAGCACCACTCTCTGGTCGAGAGCCTGCTTGAGCCTCTGGACCGCGACGACCATGAGGTCGAGGGCCCTCATTATCTCTTCCATCGACGCCTTGGCCACCAGCTGCCTGATGTCCTCGTCCGCCTCGCCGACCGCCCTGGCCCTTAGGATCTCCCTGAAGACCCGCATGAGGTCCAGAAGGAAGCGCTCCGGGTCGTCGCCTCTCTCGAAAAGATGGCCCAGCAGGGCGTACAGCCCCTTCAGGTCGTAGAAAAGCACGGCGCGCGCGGTCTTCAGGAGGTAATCGCGCCCGACTATCCCGAGAGCCTTCGAAGCCGTCTCGTCCGTTATCCTGTCAAGCCCGGCGTAGGAGATGAGCCTGTCCAGTATCGTGAGGCTGTCCCTCATCGACCCCTCGCCGCACCTCGCGACGATGGAGAGAGCCTTTTCGTCTATCGATATCTTTTCCTTTTCGACGATCTGGCGGAGGAACCCGAGTACCATCTCTTCCGTGAGCCTTTTCAGCCTGAAGTGGTGCGAGCGGCTCTCGATGGTCTCCGGGATCTTGTGCGGCTCGGTAGTCGCGAAAAGGAAAACGGCCTGCGGTGGCGGTTCTTCAAGGGTCTTCAGGAGAGCGTTGAAGGCCGCTTTCGAGAGCATGTGAACTTCGTCGATGAGGAATATCCTGAACCTGTCGCGGGAGGGAGTGTATCTTGCCATGTCGGCCAGGAGCCTCGCCTCCTCGGCGCCGGTGTGGGTGGCTCCGTCGATCTCCAGCATGTCCAGCGAGAAGCTCCTCGTAATCTCCAGGCAGGAAGGGCACTGGTTGCATGGGTTCGGAGTTACCCCCTTCTCGCAGTTGAGCCCCTTGGCGAATATCCTCGCGACGGTGGTCTTCCCGACCCCCCTGATACCGGAGAAGATATAGGCCGGGTGGACCTTGCCCGATGCGAGCGTGTTCCTGAGCGCCCTCACCATGGCCTCCTGCCCGACCAGCTCCTCGAAGGTCTGGGGACGGCATTTCCTCGCTAAAGGTTCATAAGAGATCATGATCCCCCGTTTCCGTATACAGAGTAATGGGGTTCAAGCGTCCTGCGGCACACGAGAATGACCGGTTACCGTTGCTCCCTTCCGGGCCTGGCGGGGTTCACGGGACTCGTTGCACAGGGCTCAAACCCCACAGAAGTTTACCATAAAAACTGATTAATCGGTGAACGCCAGGTAAGCGGGGATGAAAACGCCGAGTATCGGCACGATGATCAGTATCCCCACCCATGAAGGCTTCCCTCTCCGCTCCGCTATCGCCATCCATACAATGATGCCCACGATGATGTTGACGAGCGGGATGAAAAGAAGAAGTATCCACCAGAGCGGCTTTCCTCCGCACTGAAGCATGGGAACGATCTGGACAATGGGGATCCAGGCCAGCCATGCGTTCTCGATTCCGCATTTCTTGCAGATTTTGTAAAGGCATAGGGAAAAGTAAAGATAAGATATGAAGGCTATGAAGAATACGATTCCTACTATTACCCAAATAGCTCCAGCTCCTATCGAACCTAACGCAAAATTATCCATATTAACCTCCTAGGAGACTAAGGAAGAACATTCCGCCCCAAAAAACCGTCCAGATAAGACCTAGAAGGGAGAAGATCCCACCAGCAATTATTCCAAACCAAGCCATCCATTTCCCTTTATAGGATGATTTTCCCTTATTAATTTTGCTGAGTTCTAAAGACCCTACGATTATAGCGGGTATGCCGCAAATATAACTGCAAAGACATGGGAAGCTTAAGATCCCCAGTATTAGCGCTGTTATTGCAAGACCAGAAATCCCTTCACCGGAATTATTGTCAGTGGAATTTTCAGATGTTCTTACCCCACATTTGGGGCAAATTTCAGCTTTGTAATCGATCTCAGCGCCGCAGTTTTGACAAAATTTTAATTGATTTTCCATCACTATCCTCACTTATCATCTTATTTTATATTGAAAAAGAAGACTCCTAGCACAACCGAGCAAATAACACAGCCTAAAAAACCAAGAATTATACCTACCCAAGCATGAACCTTACCCTTAGTTTCGGGATGGCGGCTAGCGTTTCTTAACCCTATTATTCCACAAATAACAGCAGGAATGCCAAGAACAAAACCAAATGCAAGAGAAAAAACACCCAAGTAATAGGAGATAAGAGCCATGCCATTCTTGTAAGGAATAATTACTTCGACCCCACTACTTGAAGATTGGGCTATAAGTCTCACTCCACATTTGGGACATACTTCGGCACGACTATCAATTTCTGATCCACAATGTTGGCAATATTTTGTCACGTTTTCCATCATTATCATCCTTGCTGCTATTGTTTTATATCCTTAAGGTTAATAAGTACAATTATGCCGCAAATACCAGAAAATATATTGATACAGAGAAATTCGCATACTTCACTGATTCCTATTCCTTGAGCTTTTTCTTTAAATTCTTTTAGCGGGAGCTTGTTGGCTTGGCCAACTAAAATTAATTCAAAGATAGAGAATACAATTAATGGGATCCCAACAATTGCTCCCCAGCATGTTGAGCAAAGAATTAAGCCATACACCAGATTAATAATTCCAGAAATAAGCATCGGGACAGTAACAGATCCTCTATTGGTTCCCGAAACTTCAAAAGACGCCTGCCTGACTCCACATTTGGGGCATATTTCCGCTTTGGCGTCAATCTCAGAGCCGCAATTTGAGCAGTATTTTGTTTGTCTTACATATCCTTCTATAATAATCCTCCTTTCTCTTCTCTTGAGCGTAAGTCTAACTGAATCGTGGCAGAAAGGTCAAGCGTCAGCCCTTCTTTTCCTTGCCCAGGATATGGTGGGCGAGGAGCCTCACCCCGAAACCCGCCCCTTCGGCCCTGTGGCACTCGCCCAGGTCGTCGTCCCTGTAGGCCGGCCCAGCTATGTCGATGTGCGCCCAGGGTGTCTTCTCGTCCACGAAGAACTGAAGGAAAAGCCCCGCGGTGATCGCCCCTCCCCACCTGACCCTGCTGATGTTGCAGATGTCTGCCACGGGGGATTTTATGAACCTCCTGTAATCCTTCTGCAGGGGAAGCTGCCAGAGCTGGTCGCCGGAAACACCCGACAACTGCGTCAGTTCCCCGATGAACTTCTCGTCGTTGCCCATCACTCCGGCTATGTCGGTGCCGAGGGCCACCACGCACGCTCCCGTGAGGGTCGCCAGGTCGACCACCTGATCGACTCCCTGCTTCTGCATGTAGGTGAGCGCGTCCGCGAGAGTGAGCCTTCCCTCGGCGTCGGTGTTCTGGACTTCGATTGTCTTTCCGCTCATGCTCGTCAGGATGTCCCCGGGACGGTAGGCGCTTCCCGACGGCATGTTCTCGCAGGCGGCGACAACCATCTCGACGCCGACTTTCGGTTTCAGCTCGCCGACCGCCTTCATCGCTCCCAGGACGGCCGCCGCCCCCGACATGTCGCTCTTCATCGCACCCATGCCTTCGCCCGGCTTAAGCGATATGCCGCCGCTGTCGAAGGTCATGCCCTTGCCTATGATCCCCAGCGTGAACTTCGCGTTCTTCGGTTTATACGAAAGATGAATGAAGCGCGGAGGGTTGGCGGAACCGGCGCCCACTGCGAGATAAGCTCCCATTCCCAGTTTCGCGCATTCCTTTTCGTCCATGATCTTCGCCTTGAACCCGTACGCCTTCGCGAGGCTGACGGCTTCTTCGGCGAGGTAGGCCGGGGTGATCTCGTTGGAAGGGGCGGTGATCAGGTCCCTCGAAAAAAGCACCGCGTCCGAGAGCGTTCTTCCCAGTTTCAACCCGTCTTCCGCTTTGGCGGACCTTTTTTCGAGCCATATCGCGGCCGACTCCAGCTGTTTTGAATGCCTGTCCTTGTCGGTGATGTAGCGCTCGAACCTTGCGGATGTGAGAATGACTCCCTCGGCGATCGCCGAAACGGCATCCTCGATCTTTCCCTTGCAGGCTTCGGCCCAAAGGACGAAGAGCGCGGACCTGACGAACCTTTCGCCAAGTTTCCTGACGGCCGCGGCCGCGGCGAGCCTGGCTTCAGCGGGAGAGTAGCTTTCCTTGGGTCCCAATCCGACGAAGAGGACGAGCTTCTGCGGTCTTCCGATCCTGTCCAGCGCGAAGAAGGCTTCACCGGATCCGCCGGTGAACCTGGCCGCGGCGGCCTCTTTCTTGAAGTCGCCCCCGCCCTCGAACTTGAACCCCTGGAACTTCTCGAAAACTCCTACAACCACCGCCTCGCTTTTGATGCCGTCCAGTTTCCCGTGTTCGAACCCGATCTTCATAAAAACCTCCGAGCAAAATCCGATCTTCATTTCTTCCTGTTGATGAATTCCTTTATCCTTGCGGCGATCTGACGGGGCGTCAGGCCTATCTCCTCGAACAAAAGCGGCCTCTTGCCGTGCGTCACGAACCTGTCGGGGATGCCTATCGGAAGGAAGCGTGCCCCGGCGCCCCTTTCGTCGAGGATCTGCCTGATGTAAGAGCCGAACCCGCCTATCTCCGAGTTCTCTTCCACCGTGATCACATTGCTGAAAGAGGCTATCCTTCGTTCCAGGTAATTGCCGTCGGCGGGCTTGAGGAACCTGGCGTTGACAACTTCGCAGCTGACTCGATCCGCCTTGAGAAGACCCGCCGCCCCGAGCGCCGAGGGGATCATCGAGCCGACCGCCAGTATGAGGGTTTCCGTGCCCTCCGCGAGGACCTCCCAACTGCCGACCTCAAGTTCCTTCGGTTCTTCATCGGGATCGTAGGGTTCCGCGACCGCCTTGGGGTACCTGATCGCGAAAGGCCCTCCCTCGTGCTTCAGGGCCGTGAACATCATGTCCTTGAGCTCGTTCCCGTCCTTGGGCGCGGTCACGATCATGTCGGGGACGTGCAGCAGGTACGAGAGGTCGAAGGCTCCCTGGTGAGTCGTGCCGTCCTCGCCCACTAGGCCGGCCCTGTCTATGCAGAAGACGACGGGAAGCTTCTGAAGCGCGACGTCGTGCACTATCGCGTCGTAAGCCCTCTGGAGAAATGTCGAATAGATGGCGACGAACGGCCTGACGCCTTTCACGGCGAGCCCTGCGGAAAACACGACCGCGTGAGCCTCGGCTATCCCCACGTCGAAGAACCTTTCGGGGTGTTTCTCGGCGAAAGGAACTATCCCCGTGCCGGTAGGCATCGCCGCGGTTATCCCGACCACTTTCTCCGAAATGTCTCCCAGCCTTCTCAGCTCCCTGCCGAAGACATCCTGGAAAAGAAGCTGCTGGGGTTCCGTTTCGACGAACCCTTCGTCCGGGCAGAACGGTTTCACGCCGTGATAATCTTCAGGCTCCTTCTCCGCGGGGGCGTATCCCTTCCCTTTCTTGGTCGTGATGTGCAACAGGACGGGATGGTCTATGTCCTTGAGGTTCCTGAGAGTCTTGATGACCTCCCTGATGTTGTTGCCGTCGACCGGGCCGATGTAATCGAAACCGAGGGCTTCGAACAGCGCGCCCGATGTCAGGATGCCTCTCGCCCCCTCTTCGATCCTCCTCGCCAGGAAGGTCATCGGCTTGCCGATCCTCGGGAACTTCTCCAAGCCTTCCCTCACGCGCCTCCTGAAGCGGTAATAAAGAGGAGTCTGGGCGAAGTCGTTCAGGTACTTGTTGATCGCGCCGACGTTCTCGGCTATCGACCAGTTGTTGTCGTTGAGTATCGCCAGGAATTTCGGGATGTTGCTGGAACCTATGTTGTTGATCGCCTCGTAGCAGAGGCCTCCCGTGAGCGCCCCGTCCCCGAAGACCGCGGCGACCCTGAAATCCTCCTTCAGCTTTTCCCTGGCGGTGGCCAGCCCGAACGCAGCCGAGAGAGCCGTCGAAGCGTGTCCGGCGCCGTAGCAGTCGTATTCGCTCTCGTCGCGTTTGAGAAACCCGGATATCCCGTGGTATTGCCTGAGCGTGTGGAACTTGTCCTTCCTGCCTGTCAGTATCTTGTGCGCGTAAGCCTGGTGTCCCACGTCCCAGACGATCTGGTCCTTCGGCGTGTCGAGGACGTAATGAAGAGCGACCGTCAGCTCCACCACGCCGAGGCTGGAAGCGAGATGGCCGCCGGTCTTCGAGACGGTTTCTATGAGGAACGCCCTTATCTCTTCGCAGAGCAGCGGAAGCTCTTCTTCCTTCAGGTTCCTCAGGTCACCCGGGAAGTTTATCCGGTCAAGGTATTGATAGCCCAAACGGACCCTCCGAACAAAGAGAATAAAGCCAAAAGCCCTTAAAAGTCAATGAGAACGGGTGTCAAGAACCAGCCGCACCGGTTTTCCCGGACATAGCGGCCTGGACAGCTCTCATCTCACCTCGCGCAGTAGGCGTCAGCCGTCCGCGTCCCTCCGGAAGAGTTGTAGCCGAGAGTACCCTCCGTCCCCGAACCGTTGTCAGCGGTCACAAGGAAGTATAGAACATCCGTATTTCCCGTTATGCCGGAAGATATGTCCACCCCTTCCGCCGCAAGCATTCCCGGGTTCCCGGAATCCGCCTTGGCGACCGCGCAGATCCTTTTGCCGCCGGCGGAGGAGGAGACAAGGAAAGGCGATGTGCCGGGCTGGTTGGAGACGTAGATGTTGTAGTTCGCGGAGCCCGTGTCTTCGAAAATGATATCCACTGTTGATCCGTTGGGCGATGCCGTCATCCGGAACGGGTCCGCCCCCGAGACTTCCGGTATCGCCGATGCGTCCACCGTCCAGCTCGCGCTCTCCCTGTTAACCCCGTATTTCGCAGGTTTCACGAAATTGGTGTCGGCGGTGACCTCGCAGGTCAGAGTGTATGTGCCTGCCTGGACGAAGCCGCGGCTGTATGAAGGCGATCCTGTAAAGACGACGGCCGGCGTCGGATAGCCTGGGCCCTGCAGCGTCCAGGTGAAATCGTTGGTCACTCCCGTTCCGGAGGCAAGCCGGGTCAGGACGGAAAAGTCAACGCTCGCCCCCACCTGGGCCGAGACGCCGGAACCTGGCGACTGTCCGGATACCGGTGCTGTCGGAGAGACTCTCGGATGGCCGAAGAAGGTGAGCGCCCACTGCTGGTTGCAGACTCGGCAGAAAGAGGTGCAGAGCGACCTCATCTCGCATGCAGATTCCGGCCTGTAGATGCACAGCGTGTAATAATCCGCCCCTTGTCTCGGGGCGCCGATGTCCGCTATCCATTCGGGCCACGCGCCGTTCTTCGAGTCGAGGGAAGTGTTCAGTTCGCTTGCTGAAGTGCCGCAGCTCGAATAGGCGGTGTACTCGTCCGCTAGGTTTGCAAGTGAATGGCCCAGTTCGTGGACCCCGATGTCGTCGGCCGGGCATCCGCCCGAATATCCTGCCGAATAGACCGCCCTGTATCCTCCGCACCCTCCGTACCTCGTCGTGTTGACCATCACCAGCGTTATGTCGTCTGCCGGGGCGCGCAGTTCCGCGGCGGAGATGTTGGCGGAAGAAGTGTTCGGGTCGCAGTTCGGTCCTCCGTTGCCCGTCCCGTAATAGAGACACCTGTTGTCGCTGTGGCCGCAGGTGGCGTTGATCTTGGGAAAGCGTGTATTCATGGCGGTATCGACGACCGTGCTGCAGTCGCACTGGTCGGTGCCGCTCTGCGTCGAGTAGGCGTAAACGAGGATGTAGTTCATGAAAGCGTCGTGCTCTTTGAACGGCGTCTTGCTCCTGAAATAATTCACGAGGTTCTGCGCGTGGGTCTGCATTGTGCTTTTCTGCGCGTAGGTGTAGCCGTCGGGAACGATAACCACGTTGATCCTCGAGGAGACCTCGGAGCCGCTGCCGTGAACGGTGTAGATGTCCGTATCACCGTATTCCTCCGGCCAATGGACCGTTCCGGGAGTCATTATCTCCGGCCTGCCCCCCTCCATCTGAAGGTCTGGGCGGATCGAGAGGTCTCGGTAGCCGAGTGTTCCGGCAGCCCTGTAGAATTTTTCAGGAAGCAGGTCGAACGCGCCCAGCGCTACTCTTTCCGGCCCCCTGTAACCTTCGGCATAATAGGCCGTTTCGACCCTGTCGAACCAGGCCAGTTCGGGCAGTTCCACGGTAACGGTGTCCCTGTGGACCCTCGTCGTGTCACCTTCCACGTGGGGGTCTGTCCCCGCGGGATGGAGGAGGCAGACGCCCCTGAGCGGCACTCTTTTGGTGAAGGTCTCCCCGGACGGGCCGAAGAGAACCACCTCCAGCTGGGTCGCTTTTTCCGAGGAAGATACGGGCCCGGCGGCCTCAAGAGGCGCCGAGAAAGGACGATCTTTCGCCGTGAAAAAGACGAGGGAACAGCCTTCAGAATGGACATCAAGCGCCAGGACCAGCGTCCTCTCGGAATAAATCCCGGCTTTTCCCGCGACCCTCTCGGGAGCGATCTCCGAAGCGGCCGCGGCAACGCACAGGCAGAACGACAACAGGATGATCGCCAATACTTTATTCGCCATCTCGACACCTCCGGGAAAACAGCGCCGGCCTGTCACCGCGCGCCTTGTCAGTCAAAACAAGCAAGCCCCGGGACTCAATTCCCGCAGTAGCTGCCTTTGAGGCCCGTGGGCTTGACCCCCTTGTACTGGAGGACAACCTCCCGCACTTCGTCCATCGAGAAGCCGTACTCCGCGCAGGCGTCCCCTAGCTTTCTTTCAGGCTGGACGGTTTCGGGAATATCCAGCTCCGTCATCAGGTCATCGAGAGGGACACCCGAAGCCTTCGCGGCTTCCGCTAGTGTCATCGATGCGGTCACGGGAACGGAGGCCAGCTCCGAGGCACTGTATCCCGGAGCTTCGGCGACTTTCACGGGGAAAAAGAACGGCGCCGCGGAGAGAGCCACGACCATCACGAGGCCGAAGAGCCCCATCGCGGCCCTCATTCCGGAGCCTTCTTTCGGCTTCCCCGTTACCACTCCGACGATCCATTTCCAGTGCAGGTAGATGTGCACCGCCATCAGGGAGAAGAAAACGAGAGCCAGCCAGAAATGAAGGTCTCCCCACTCGTGCCTCTGCAGGCCCAGCATCGTGTGCCTCTTGTCGCACCGCCCGGGGGGGAGGAAATAACGCATCAGGACACCCGTCGAGGTCATCACCATCAGGATAACGAAAGCGACCGAATCTATGATGAAATTGAGGTTCCTTTTCCTTTTTCCGCTATCTTCAATAGCCATTAATTTCTTCTCCCAATGGGCGAACCGCCGTTCGCCCCTACTTATTCATCAGGCAGGTAATGGCCGAGAGCCCTGGCCGTTATCCAAGTCACCACATTCCTCGGAAGGAAGCGGTTCGCCTTTCCGAGGATCTTGTTCCAGAGACCGGGTATCGCGATCCTTTTTCTCCCGAGACAGTTGAGAGCGTTGTCGGCGACGAACTCCGCGGTCATGCCGTCGTGAGGCACTCCTCCCGCGACCCTCTGGAACTCCGTCAGAGTGGCGGACGGGCAGAGGACCGTGATGTCGACGTTCTTCCCTTTAATCTCCTCGGCCAGGGCCTCGCCGAGCAGGAGCTCGAACCCTTTCGTAGCCCCGTAGAGCGCCATTCCGGGGGTCGGCTGAAAAGCGGCGAGGGATGAAACAAGAATGATCCCGCCTCTCTTTTTTTCGATGAAGTATTGACAGAAGCTTCTGGTCAGGAGAGTGAATGTCAGGATGTTCAGCTTTATCATATCCGAAAATCTTTCCGGGGCTTGCTTCACGAATTTTCCGTAGTAGCCGAATCCCGCGTTGTTCACCAAAAGGCCGACGTCGAACTCCCCGACCTTCCGAAACAGCTCATCGGCTGAATCTTCGAGTGTAAGGTCCATCGGGATCACCATAATCTCTATTCCGTGCTTTCTCCTGAGCTCTTCGGCTATCAGGTCCAGCTTTTCCTCGCGCCTCGCGACGAGGATGAGATCGAACCCCCTTTTCGCGAGGAGCCTTGCGAACGCCTCGCCTATCCCGGCGCTCGCCCCGGTGACCAGAGCGTATCTTCCGTATTTCTCTTTGAAACCCATGTCGTTCCTCCGTCCATATTGTAACATCGGCCACCCGATATTATAATCCACTATTTGGAGGGAACCATGACTTGCATGTCAGGAAAAACAGTTTGTATTACGGGAGCGACGTCTGGCATCGGTGAAGCTTGCGCGAAACTTTTCGCAGGGGAAGGAGCGAAGCTCATCCTCCTCGCCAGGCGCGGAAACCTCCTCGAAAAGCTGAAGAAAGAGTGCGGTGACAAAGACATCCTCACAGGCGTCGTGGATGTATCCAAGAGAAAAGAGGTCGAAGCCTTCTTCGCGGGCCTTCCTGATAATTGGAAGGATATTGACCTCCTCGTGAACAACGCGGGGCTGGGCCTCGGCCTCGACAAGCTCCACGAAGCCGATCCCGACGACTGGGACAGGATGATAGACACCAATGTAAAAGGGCTACTCTATGTGTCGCGGGCGGTCCTTCCGGGCATGGTCAAGCGTGACTCGGGCCATGTCATCAACATCGGGAGCATAGCCGGCAGAGAGCTTTATCCCGGAGGCAACGTTTACTGCGCGACCAAGTTCGCGGTAAGGGCGCTCACCAGGGCGCTCAAGATCGACCTTCTGGGAACAAATGTCCGGGTCACGACGATCGACCCGGGAATGGTCGAAACGGGCTTTTCCGAAGTGCGTTTCAAGGGCGACACCGATAGGGCAAAAAAGGTGTACGAAGGAATGACGCCGCTTACTGGCGGGGACATAGCCGACGCCGTCCACTGGTGCGCCACCAGGCCCGCCCGTTTCAACGTCCTCGAGATGGTGGTCATACCCACCGACCAGTCCAGCGCGACCTTCGTCCACAGACGTACAAAATATTAATCTGAGGTGCCGACGCCGCAAAAAGAACTTCGAGTAGGGTCTTCAGCGGGATGTTTCTTCGTTATTCCGGTTCAATCTTGTAATAGAAAATCGGCGCGGGGGCTGTCGCATCCGTGAAACTCCTGTCCGTGCCTTCGTAAATGACAACTGCGTCGGAGAAAGTCGGGGTTGTTGCCCTCGTCAGCCTGAAATTGATCCCCGGCGGGTCGTCGAGGCCGTACCAAACCATCTTGGCATCAGTGATAGCCGGCTTTTCGCCGAGGAGCAGAAGGTCCGACGGTTGGTAGGCGATGAGCGGGATCGAATCCGAGTAGCGCTGATAGCCGAAAAGCCGCAAGGATTGAAAACCGACAGCGTCGGAAGCTACATTCACATTGACTTCAAGAGCCGTGTCGCCGAGACGGGTCAGACCCGTTATCTGCAGCTTCGGGCTGTCCGAGACCGAGCTAATGTCGGCGGGGATATTTCTTCCCAAGATAGAGATTGTATAGCTGCCTCCCGCCTTGACAACACGAGGAGAGAAAGAACCAATTACCGGCCTTCCAAGAAAAGTCACGGGGATTATCGTGTTCAGCTTGAATTCGTTTATCCAGCACATCAGGTTCGTAGTCAGAGGGTCGTCGGAATTGGGCGCGACAAGATACCTTGAATAACTTCCATCGAGATGATCTATTATCGGCCCCGTGAAAGTCCCGTTGATAGGGTTTCTGGCAAATCGAACATCCTGGCCCGAAAGATCCCCGTCGAAGTTGGAGGGCAAAGCGCCTTCAGTCGTCGCCGTCGCCGTCAGGAACATCGTTGACTCGCCGTCGGCTGGAATTGAAAGCTTGTCAACGGTAAAGAGGCTGCTTTTGTCGATCTGGTAAAGCTTCCTGTATCTTCCTGTGTTACGGATGTCGAAATGAGCCATTGGCCATTCGATACAACTTCGGTTATAAGGATTTGGGGAAAGGTTGAAGAATTCGAGAGAAGTCCAAGGACTGCCAATACTTTCACAAGTAATTCCAATATCGAGATAGCCGTCGCTGTTGAGGTCGGTGAGAAGGCATCTTGATGTGGCGGTTGTTGAAAGATATATTGGGAAGTTAGGTATTTGAGTTCCATCTACATGATAGGCAAAAAGCCTATCTTCCTCAAAGGAAGAAAAACCAATGTCACATACCAAGTCTGCAACGCAATCCCCATCAACGTCTCCTATTGACTCACGGCCTCCTGGGCTCATTTCTGTCGTTTCCATAAGCCTAGGCCAGCCGGGATAATAGGAACCGTCAGAATTGAAAACGAATATAAGAGCCTTGCCTCCTGTGCCAGCTTTGCCATTATTTGTTCCGCTGATTATTTCCAAGAGGTCGTCCCCGTTTAAATCCGCTATAGCCGGAGAATAAACCGTTCCTCCGCACGTTCTTGTCCCTCCGCACTCGGGTTCATAATTGATGAAGACGCTGGGCCTAGGCCATCCGGGTTTTATTTGCCCGTCATGGGCAATGACGTTCATCCTACTTCCTGTGCTGAAGACGATCTCATTCCAGCCGTCATGGTCTATGTCCGCCACAACCGAGCCATAAACTCTGCCGAGATTAAATGTTACAGGGAATCCCGGTGCGTTACTTCCATCGGGCCTAATGGCGTATATTAATGTTTTCGTGTCTCCTACTATGCCAGGACCGTATCCAGTAATGATTTCCTTCTGTCCGTCATTGTCAAGGTCGCCGATGGCTATATGCAATAGCTCTGTATTAGGTACCAGCGACTCATAATTGAACTCCTTCGGCCATCCGGGCAGAATGTTTCCCCATTCGTCAAAGCCGTATACTCTTATAAGGTTCTGCGGCTGTTCCAAAGCCATGGCGGAAAATACCTCGTAAATGCCGTCATTGTTGACATCTTCAATGGCTGAAGTACAGGGCCCCAACTGCGGCCAATTGGGCAGAGTGTTGCCGTAAGGGTCAACAACACTTTGACCATAACCGTAACTGTAGTAGCAAATGTCATTTGCACCATCCTGTCCATAATCATAAACCGACACATCATAATCGGCTGAAGGCAAAGGGAACCCTGGCATTTCATTTCCCTGAGAAGTGTATAAATGGAGATAACTGCCCTCAGGCTCACCCCAGGTGTTATAAGTGCAAACAGCCACCTGCTTTTCACCGGTTCCAAAAAAATCCGCAACGGTGGGGCTTGAAATCCCCCCATATGGAAAATACTTGTACAGCAATGTTGGATATGTATTGGGCTGTGGAGAGGATTCGCTTTCTTTCCTTGGATCAGAGTCAAAGATGCCGACCAATGTATTTGTTTTACTGTCGGTGACCTCATAGAAACCAGCGGTCGTTTTCTTTACCTGGTATTTTGGGTTGCCAGAGCATTCTTCTTGAGCAAATGAAACCGTCGGGAGAAACAAAGAGAGCGTGAGTAGCGCAGCAACCAGCCGGGCCGCTTTAAAATGCTTTCTCATTTCATTTCCTTTCAGTCGAAACGAAGATCTTTTCTGTATCTATCTGTAATACGAGAGCATTTTTGGTGTCCTGATGGACAACCCACTTCTTGACGTCGCTTTCCATCGCATCAAGCTTGGAAATAATTGCTTTTGCCTTAGCGCTGGAAGCAAGAAGACTATCAATTGCTTTTGTTTGATTGAACAGAGCCTGCTTGTGTGCGGGAACATCAAAATAAGTGTCCGGCGCCTCGATGATTGTGTACTTGATGTCATGAAGGATGCCGTTGATATCCACATAGGCGCCCGCGTCGAAGCGCGTGGGATTGGTGCCGGGGTCCAGCGTGATGTAAGGTTCTTGCAGGATAGTTTGAGGGGTTGCCGGATTAAAAACAAAAATTCTCCCATTAGGGGCAGCTCCTCCATATCCTTGAACGACATAGCCGTACTGTCCGTCCGCCCGAAAAGCTATAGCCGTTGGAAGAGGAATATCGCCAGGGTCACATTCTGGGAAACCTTCTTCTGTTGGATATGCTATTGCACCATCTCCGAAATCTTGGACATTAAGCCCCCAGATCGGATCGCACGGTTCGGATTGATAAGGATCACCTTCATCCGGATAATGCAACGGATTCAAACACGTCACATAAACCTTATCCAAATACTTAGTTGGATCAGCCGGGTTTGGATAATGCGCCCAGGCGAGATCGGTCGGGGTTTCGCCGACGTCGTAGGTCACTAAAACTTCATCCTCGCCGACCATCTTCGTGACGAACTCCATGTTCACAACATCGTAAACCATTACCTTGTCGGCACCCGGTGCGACGAGATAGACGTAGGGCATTGCGGATATATTGCCCTCGGCGTCTATGTAGGTATCGTTTGAATTTTTCGCAAGCGTCAATGCGAAGTTTTCAAAACCGTCGCCGGCGTTGCCTTCAATCATGTATTCCGCCACCTTGTGTATGTTCCTGGGATAGGACACATCAAGAATCAGCAAGCCGGGGCTGTACCCTGAAGGCGTCGGGATCGGCCTGCCGTGATCCGGTAACGGCAAACATGGAGGACATTCAATAGGCGGCGGCGGGTTGGGGCCCTCATGATGAAAGATGAATTCCGAGATAAAAGCGTAGGTTTTGTCGGTATTGTTTTCAACAGGTATTACCGCCAACGCAAGATCGGTCGCTATACTGTCCCCTCCTAGGTACTTGTTTATGACTCTGTAGCGGGTTGGACTTTTGCTGTCCAGATCGACTATATTCAGGATGGGTTTGCCGGTAGGCGACATTGCCAGAGGCGACGGGCCGGTGCCTGCAACAAGCCCGTACATGCTCCATGAGCCGCTCGGAATGTATACCTGGGATTTTAGAGGGTATTTTATCCCGTAATACTCGGGCATTGGAATGCCTGTTATTCCGTTGGCTGGGTTGTTGTCGATGTCGACTATCTTATGGCTCGAGACATCAACAATATAAACCAAAGGAAGGATATCGTTGGGGTTTGAGGGATATGGAGTGGCAACAGCAAGATTTCTAAATGTCGTCACATCCCATCCAAGATAAGGAAAGACCGACACGGAGGAAAGGTATTTGTCAAAAGAAAGTTCGCTCCCGCCGGGGCTCGAAGCCCATGATAATTTGACGTTGTTGTCGGTATCTATCGGAGTCATGAAGCCGGATGCATTTGAATTCGTTCCTCCCGTAGCCAAGCCTTCGTTGTAAGTATAGTACCTATAATCGCAGGGCGCCTGAGTCGGCGGGGTGAAAATGGTGTCGGAACAGTCCAGCAGGTTTGACGCGGTAAATGTCGCGCATCCCGAAGGGATGACAGGCAGTTTTGCCGTCATTTCGGTCGGGGATATGTATCCTATCTCATACAAGTTCCCGCTGATGGTTGCCGAAGGGCCGCAGTCCGCATACAATGTATATCCCAGGTTGGATATTGCAGCGCTACTTCCGTCTGAGAAGCTTGCCTGACAGCCCCCCGAGGTACGCTCAGGACAATCAGGGCAGACAAAGAACCTTGACTGCCTGTAACCGGCTACGGCTCCCGATAAATTATCGGTATAAAGGGTGCCTTGAAAGCCATAGATATAGGCTGAAGGAACCACCAGCTCGCATCCTGAGGGAAATACAACTTTCATGTCCACGGGGCCTTCGCAAGTTGGGCCCGGAGTTGTCGCGGCTATCGTCATCGTGTCGGGCGAGACATGTTCGGCGTCTTGATCCACCCAATTGCCGTTGATATAGAACGAAACCGTCGTGCCTGCTGTAAAGTTCATCCCGTGTATGGTAACAGGGTTGCCTCCGGACATATCGCCCCCTTCAGGATAGGCATAAAATGGAGTGAAAAACGGAGGGGAAAGAACGATAGTGTCGATAATTAAAGCTGATGTCTGTACATCTATGGCTCGCAAGAAGGTCCATTCAGCGGGTATGCTCAATAATATCTCCGTATCGGTGACGGAGATCGGGGACATAGCTTCATACTCGGGATAATATTTGTGTGGCGTCTCGTCACGCTGATCAACATAAGAGAAAAATGAAAGGCATTTTGCGGATAAGTTACTCCCTTCGATTTTGAGGACAAGATGTGCCACGCCATTTTCACAGGCAAGCTCGACGGTCTTGGACGATATCGTTACCTGGGCAACCTCCAATGAATATTGCTGACTACCCGCACAGCCATAGGCGTCTGTGGCGGTTATGGTGAAGCGGTAATTGCCTGCATCTTCGTAATGCGACGCATCTCCGGAAAGATGCCATCCGTCATCCTTCGGCCAAACCCAAATACCCCTCGGGAGTCCTCCATCTGTCACGGAAAGAGTATAAGGAGGCGTTCCTCCGGCAATGCTTAGAGGCTGGTCGTAAGAGTCAAGTATAATCGCACGAGGAAGCGTCTTCGGGTCTATGGTTATTGTGGGGCAAGGAAGGATATTGAGAGAGTATTCATGAACGCCCTTGCATCCATTGGCATCCGTTGCGGTTATGGTGAAACTACAGGTTCCCTCCAGCGGAGATTCTGCGGTAAGAAGCCCGCCTGACGACAATGTAAGCCATGACGGCAAGTCGTAGGAAGAGAAAGTGTAAGGGGCGGTCCCTCCCGCCGCTGTAATTGATTGAGAGTATGGAATATTCAAATACCCGTCATGAAGATCCGGGGGGTCCATTGTTACCTCGTGGCAGTCAATTTGAATGGAATATTCCCGCATGCCGAGACAGCAATATGCATCTGTAGCCTTTACAACAAAGGTGTATAAGCCCTTCGCCGTGGGCGTCCCTGAAAGCACGCCTGTTGTAGCCAAAGTCAGCCCGGGCGGTAATGTTGTTCCATTTGTAAGTTTGAAGGAATAAGGACCAGAGCCTCCTGTCGCCTCCAGAGTCTGGCTGTAAGCGACTCCCGCCAGCCCAGCGGGCAGATCAGAAGGAGAAATCGCCATCGTCGGACAATCAAGTTTAATTGATACCTTATTCAAAAACCCGGCATTGTTCAGGAAATAAACATAGTCGCACCCGTCCTCGTTCACGCACTGAAGTTTTTGGAGGGGAACGTCATGAGCGGCGAGGTCGTCCTCGTCCACCAAGACTTCCAATGTGTCGCCTCCTTCGCCGAAAGTGTAAAGATAAAGCGCGCCGCAGACAGTCGGATTATAAAGGGATGAGCCGACGGCCCATGCTATCTTGTAAGGGGCAACGGTGTTTGGAAAAGCGGTAATCGCGGTCACCGGCCCTCCGGCAAGGGCCGGGGAACTCGTATCATAAACCAATGTCCAGTCGGCATCATCCTGCGACCTCATAACTCCTGCGGCTGTAATGATGAATACATTGCCCCCCGCAATCAGGACATCCTTTACCCCGGCGTCCGGTCCTTCCAGGATCTGCGGGAATACTTGCGTCCAGGCCACAGGGTTGCCTGTCGCCTGACTCTCTATTCCTTTCCATAACCCGCTCCTGCATGCGGCATAAAGTATTGTCTGGTTCGTGATTCTTGGATCAATAATAACCTTGTAGCAATAGTTTCCAAAATCGGTGGCAGGTATTTCACCAGTGCATGGTTCGGTACAACCATAGCCCCCACTGATGTGTTTGAAAGCAGGAACTATAACTGTTCCATCATCATCTTCGGTTCCAATTTCCATATTTCTCCATATTCCCGCATCGCTTGACAAATACCCCCATTTGGGGGATTCTCCAACATCCTTTACCGCCATCGACGTAAAATTTGCAGTGCATAGATCACAGGAACTACTATAATAAAAATCCTCAAGGTAACTTGTGCTTAAAGTACTCCATTCATTGTGTTGTCGTGTGAGTATTTTAAACTCTTTGCCTGAGAAATATGCGGCAATATTGTCATCAAAGATGAATAGATTTTTGCGATTGCTTGTGTCGCGCCACGGCGTACTGTTACCGGCAAATAAATGATATTCGAAAAGTCCCGTAAATGTCCCAGTAAAATCTTTTTTCAAAGTGTCAGAATATTGGCATGTTGAAGGATTAAAGGTCAGCAGTCTTAGTTCCGTATGGAATATTCCTCCCGATCCTGCGTATCTTTTCATATATAGGATCCCAATTTGGTTGTTTTCTAGATCAACCAGCTCAAAGTGATCCACTTTCATGTTAGAAAAAGTTATCCAAGCTTCTGAAATTAAATCGTATGCCAACAAATCATCTTGTTTGCCGGTACTGATAAACAAATAATTGCCATCTTTTTTAATCCATCTTGCATTTCCCGAACAACTTTGGGGCAATTCTCCGTTGTCCACTACTGTAAAAATCCAATCTCCATTTCCATTCAGGCCATCGCATCTTGCAAGCAATGGGTGCGTTTCGTATTCGTCATCAAAGTATATCCTTTCCATATCCCCAACTGGCGGATCACCGACTGGGCATGCACTGTATTTTAACACCTGAGGGATTACTGTAAAGAATGTTGAGTTCTCACCGGAATAAAATACAGGCGCATTAATATGCCAATAACGTTCGCTGTCGGGATATGGGGAACCATAATAATCCATATCAAAAAAGACGTTGTCAAGCAGGCAGTGCCTTTCACCAGTCTCAGTCGAATCGTATATTTTATATTGGGTCCTTCGATAGCCTGCACTATAATAGCTGTCAGTATGCACCACTTCTGTTTCGAAATAGTCATTGGAATTGGGAAATACCGTAAGTCTCAATTCACCGCCCCAATTGCACGGAGTATCACCATATTGCCAACAACCCGGACTATTCGAGTTTAAACAAGTTGTCGATAGCGACGTTGAAGGACAAGATCCTGTTGTAGTAGGGAACATGGAATTTTGAAGGATAGACATCGAATTGGCTTGCTCGTCGTAATCACCTATAAAAACAGGTTGTCCCCCGACCTCTCCTACCCCAGAAAGGAAAATATAATTGGAATCCTTTTTGCTAAATACCCCACTGGTGGAGCTTCCAAAACGAAAATTAAGATTGGAATGTCCTGGACCTTTTTCGCATATATTAATCGGGAAAAACGTCTCCCCGCCGTCTTCGGTCATATATGGAACTCCGCAAACGCCCAATCTCTCGGTCCCCAGGATGAATGTATCGCCAGTTTCATCAAAAGGAGAAAAAGCAAGCGGGCATGGGTAGATTTGGGTATCAGTAAAGACCGCTCTATTGGGTAGTCCATTACCTATTTCATTCCAACTTTGTCCGCCGGTGACACTTTTCAGGATTTTCCCTTCTGCGTAAACATAGATTGTGTCCTGGTCAAATGGGTTGACTGCAACCCAAGGTTGAGATTGATAATAATAGTCATAAGTCGCTGGCTCGCTTCCCGTCGGCCACACTTGCTCCACAGGCGTTTCTGCCCGCAGGCTCGCAACTTGGGTAATTAACAAAACCATCAAAATAAAACCCAAGACGATTCTTTTCATTGCATTACCCTCCCAGGCCCGTGTTTCTATTCAAAAGTGGGATGTCAACTGCGAATCGTCGAAGATTTTGGATACTGTGGATTTCCCATGGGTCAGATTCTGTGGTTGCGATTAACCCTTTCATATTTCACCTTCTACCACAGTATCGTGCCAGGATAATAGTTTGTCAAGTAACATTCGAACGCGATTTTCCACTTCTTGCAGTCGAAATGTTTCGTTCCGAAGTCGCACCCCCCTTCCCTAGTCGAAACCCCCTTTTTCCAAGTCGGAAAGCTCCGATCCGAAATCATAATTGTCCGTTCCCAAGTCGCACCCCCCTATCCGAAGTCGCTCCCTCTGTCATCCCTATTTATGGGCGGCTTGGGCTGAACCACAAGCGGGGGTGAAATACCCTTCTATCCTTTCAATAGGGGAATTGTCCGGAGAACTAGGCTTCGGTTCAATAAAAAAAGGGGGGATATTCCTCCCCCCCCTTCAAAGGTCAGATAAGCTGATCTACTTGCCCTGCGAAGCGGCGCACTTCCTCTGCTGGTCTTTGCTGCAGCCTTTCGCGGCGGCTCCGGCGCATCCCTTTCCGGAAACTTCCTCGGCGGCCTTGTCCTGGAGCATCTTCACTTTCTTCGAGTTCTTGGCGGTGAGCGTCATGACGGCGCCCGTCTCGGTCATCTTGAACTCCCTCTTCACGCCCCTCATGCCGCACATCTCGCAAGCCTTCACGTCGATGCAGCCGGTCAGCTTGGCTTCAAGAGCCTGCTTCGCCTTGGGGCATTCCGTGGTGTAGGTGATCGTGACGCCGTTGTCGATGTTGGTCAGAGCGACCTTGACATTCTTCATCTTGAGGCAGCATCCGCCGCCGCATCCTTCGGCCATGACCGCCATCGAAACGACCATCGCCAGCAGGAAAACCATCGAAACCTTGAAAAATCTGTTCATTCGTACCTCCATGAGATCAAGAAGCGGATATTACACCATTCCGCCCGGCCAGTCAAAACCCCCTCCCACCCGGGCAATAAAAAAGGGGGACGTACATCCCCCTTTACCGAATGAACAGCGAAAAGGTTTATTACTTCGTTTCAGCCCCGTGATGGCCGCATTTCTTCTGTTGTTCGGCGGAGCATCCGGCCTTCTTTTCCTTGGTGCATCCGGCCTTTTCACCAGAGCAGCAGCCTTTCTTGTCGTGTCCGCACTTGCAGTTGCCCGAAGCGCACTTGGCTACGTTTTTCTGCAGCTTCTTGACGGCCTTGGCGTTTTCCGTGGTCATGGTGACGACCGCGCCGTCCGCGGTATTTTTAACGTCCCTCTTTACGCCTTCCATCATCTTGCATTTGCAGCTTTCCTTGCAGGATGCGGTCATTTCCTGGATGGCCTTGATCGCTTCTGGGGTCTTCCCGACTATTGTCACGGTCACGCCGTTCTCGGTGTTGACGACGGTCTTGGTGACATCGTTCATCATCTTGCATCCGGCCTTTTCGCCCTGCTTGCAACAGCCGGCGGCGAGAACCGCTACGGCAAAGATCATCGAAATCGCGAGAATCATCGATACCTTGAATAATCTATTCATCTGAACCTCCTTTAAAGAGAACATTGCAACCTGCGCCGCCACCCCTTTATTCCCGGCCCGTCAGCCGAAGATCTTGCCCATCTGCATGACGGCGAGGGTCTTCGGCACGAAAAGAATGAGGAAAAGGTTCACCGCCGCGCAGATGGACAAAGCCACCGCGAGAGGGGCGGAGCCGGTCAAAGGCTCCCTGATCTCCGCTTCGTGCAGGAACATGTTGCACACGATCCTGTAATAGTAGTAGATGGAGATGACGCTCGTCACCGCGAGCGTTACCGCGAGGACCCAAAGGCCCGAATGGACCGCCGCCATGAAGATGAAGAACTTCCCGAGGAACCCCGCGAACGGCGGGATTCCGCCCAGCGAGAGCAGGAAAAAGATCATCAGCACGGCAAGCCACGGCTTCCTGTGGAAAAGCCCCTTGAAATGGTCCATCGAGTCGCCTTCGCAGCCGTTTCCCTTGAGGGCGATCACGACGCCGAAAGCCCCGATGTTCATGAAGATGTAGACGAAGAGGTAGAAGAGCATCGCCGTCAGGCCTTCGTTGTTCCTCGACTTGAGGGCCGCGATGAAGCCGACGAGGATGTACCCGGCGTGCGCTATCGACGAATAGGCGAGCATCCTCTTGACGTTTCCCTGGAGCATCGCCGCTATGTTCCCCCACACCATCGTGAGCAGGGCGGTGAGGCTGAGCAGCGGGACGAGGATCTCGTGAAGGGGAACGAGCCCCCCGAGTACTATCCTCGAAAGCATGGCGAAGCCGGCCGCCTTCGGGGCTACGCTCATGAAGGCGGTTATCGGAGTCGTAGCTCCTTCGTATGCGTCGGGCGTCCAGAAATGGAAAGGTACTATCGCTATCTTGAAGAGCAGGGCGACGACCAGGAGGATCAGCCCGAAAGCAAGATGGAACGGGACAGATTCAATTCCGCCCTTTGCGATCATGATGCCCAGCTGCGCCCTGATGGATTCCAGATGGATGGTCGATGTGGCTCCGTAAATGAATGAGACTCCGTAGAGGTAGAACCCCGAAGAGAGCGCCCCGAGGACGAAATATTTCAGCGCCCCCTCGACCGAAGCCTCTTTCCTTCTCAGGTAAGCCGCGAGGACATAGACGGAAAGAGCCATCGTTTCGAGGCCGACCCACAGCGTGAGCAGGTCCGTCCCGGAAGCCATCACCATCATCCCGAGGATCGAGAAGAGCAGGAGGGCGAAGTATTCCCCCGTCCACGAGTTCTCTTCGTCGAGCTCTTTTTTCGAAAGAAGAAGGGTCAGCATCCCGCCCAGAAGGAAGAGCGCCTTGAATATCTGGCCGAACCGGTCGATCACCATGCACGAATGGCCGCCGACGGTCTGCGCGATGACGGTCTGCCCGTCGGGAGGTATGGCGAACAGCAGCTGGACCGCGAAGAAGAGGACGAATCCCATGCTCAGCAGGGAGAGCCAGAGGCTTCCCGTCCTCAGCGTCCTGTCGCCCTTGATCGCGGCCAGCACGAGGAATATCAGCGCGAACGCCAGCAGGGCGATCTCGGGGGTCAGAAGATGCAGGAACGAAGGATGAAGTGAGAACATCTATTCCCCCTTGTGCTCTTGGGCCGGGGCCGCGTTCTCCGCGCCGGCTTCGGGCGCTGCTGCTTCCTGCCCTTCGGCGGCGGCGGGAGTTTCGCTCTTCCATTCCTTCTTTTCGATCACGTTGTTCGCGGGCTTGATCCCCTTCGCTTCCCTGAGCCTGTCGATCGCGGGGGTCACCTTCTCCATGACGGTCTTTATGCTGGGTTCCATCCTCTTAATAACCGGCGACGGATAGAGCCCGATCCAGACGGCGAGGAGGACCAGGGGCGCCATGTAGCCGATCTCCCTCCAGTTCATGTCGTTGCCCTTGACGTGCTCTTCGAGGTGCGGGTTGGTCACTTCGCCGAAAAAGACCCTCTGGTACATCCAGAGCATGTAGGCGGCGCCGAGGACCATACCCGAGACAAGGAAGAAAATGAGCGATTTCGAGAAGAGGAACGCCGGCATGTGGTAGGCGCCGAGCAGTATCAGGATCTCGCCGACGAACCCGTTGAGCCCGGGCAGGCCGATCGAAGAGAGCGTTATCACCATGAAGATCGCCGCGTAGACCGGCATCAGTTTCGCCAGCCCGCCGTATTCCTTGATCATCCTCGTGTGGGTCCTTTCATACACTATTCCGACCAGCAAGAAGAGGGCGCCCGTGGATATGCCGTGGTTGATCATCTGGAGGATCGATCCTTTTATGCCCGCCTCGGTGAGGGCGAACATTCCCGCCATGCAGAAACCCAGGTGGCTGACGGAGGAATATGCGACCAGCTTTTTCATGTCCTTCTGCACCAGCGACACCATCGCGCCGTAGATGACGCCGATTATCGACAGGATCATCAGGAAGGGTATCCACTTGATCGTGGCGTCGGGAAGGATCGGGAGGGAGAACCTGTAGAAGCCGTACGTACCCATCTTCAGGAGGACGCCCGCGAGGATGACCGAGCCTGCCGTGGGAGCCTCGACGTGGGCGTCGGGCAGCCATGTGTGGAACGGGAACATCGGCACCTTGATGGCGAAGCCGACGAAGAAGGCGGCGAAGATCCACCACTGGAACGACGGGTCGAGGTTCAGCTTGTAGATCACGTCCAGGTCGAAAGTGTTCTGGCCGTTGTTGAGCGCCCCGGTCTGGAAGTAGAGGGCGAGGATACCGATCAGCATCAGGACCGAGCCGGCGAGCGTGTAGAGGAAGAACTTTATCGCCGCGTAGAGCTTGTTCGGGCCGCCCCAGATGCCGATCAGGAAGTACATCGGGACCAGCATCACTTCCCAGAAGACGTAGAAGAGGAAGAAATCGAGGCTGCAGAAGACGCCGATCATTCCCGTCTGGAGTATGAGCAGCCAGACGTAGTATTCCTTTTCCCTCTCCTTGATGTACTTCCAGGACGACCAGGCCGCGAGCACGCCGAGAAGCGTCGTCAAAAGGACAAGGAGGACCGACATGCCGTCGACCCCGAAGTGGTACTTGACGCCGATCGACTTTATCCAGTCGAAGGGGCCTTCTTCAAAGACCCACATCCCCTTGGCCTGCGAGGACGCCCCCCACCAGCCGAACCAGAGGGGCAGGCTCAGGATGAAATCGAGCAGCATCACCCCCGTGGCGAAGTACTTGATGAACCTGGTCTTGTCTTTCGGCACGAAGAAGATGACGATCAGCGCCGCGGCCAACGGAATGTAAGTCAAAAGCGAAAGTATGTAGGGCATCTCCCCGACTCCTTTTTCTTCCCTTTATAAAAAGAGATACCAGATTATTATTACGATGAAACCGACTATGAAACCGAGAGCGTAGTTCTGCACCTCGCCCGTCTGGAAGCGCCTGTTCTGCTTCGAGAACCACTGCAGGGCGGCCGCGGTGCCGTTGACGCCCGCCCCGTCCACCGCCACCTTGTCGAAGGCGAGGGAAGCGTGCGAAGCGCCGACCGTGAGGTGCCTGATGCCGTTCACCACCCCGTCGACGATCCACTTGTCGAACCAGGAGAGGCCGTCGGCGATCTTGACGAGGGGGCCGATGACGGTAGCGGAGTAGAGCTCGTCGACGCGGTACTTGTCGAGGACGAGACGGTAAAGCCCTCCCGCCTTCTCCGCGAGCTTCCTCGGAGTTTCGCTGTATCGTTTATAGAGCTTCGTGGCGATCCAGATGCCCAGGACGGCCACCGCGATCGAGAGGAGCATCGCGCCCCACTCGAGGGCCGCAGAGGCGTGGCCCGTTTCGTGGACCTCCTTGAAAAGAGTCGGCTTCAGCCAGTGCTCCCAGAGGTTGCCCGATTCGCCCACCCACAGCTTGGGAAGGCCGACGTAACCCGCCACGATCGCGCCTATCGCCAGTATCCACAGGGGCGTCGTCATCACCTTGGGACTCTCGTGGAGGTGGTGCTCCGCTTCGTGGTCTATGTTCTTGTTCCCGAAGAAGGTCAGGTAGAAGAGCCTGAACATGTAGAAAGCCGTCATCGTCGCGGTCAGAACCCCGACGAAGAAGAGCGCCTTCGCGTACAGGG